>Ga0194131_10006852_pt1 | contig 15647 bp, 11 predicted proteins | sample TA2KigO120mmetaG_FD_148631 | JGI IMG/M metagenome (GOLD analysis project Ga0194131, IMG submission 148631) | Freshwater microbial communities from Lake Tanganyika, Tanzania - TA2015053 Kigoma Offshore 120m | ecosystem: Environmental > Aquatic > Freshwater > Lake | place: Tanzania: Lake... | reverse complement strand
ATCCTCGAGAGCCGCGCCTGCCCCTGCCTGAGTTCGGTGACGGTGCACCGCACTCGCGATGCATCACCCCAGCCGGCTCGGTGAGAGGAAGCCGATCGGCAGGCGCGTCGAGCCCTTCATCGCCAGATCGGCGAGTGCTTCGCCCAGGACCGGCATGAACTTGAAGCCGTGGCCGCTGAACCCGCTCGCTGCCGTCACGCGGCCTGAATCACCCCACGAGCCGATGAGGAAGTGACCGTCGGGGCTGTTGGAATAGAGGCATGTACGCATGGAGGTGACTCGCCCACGGCATCCGGGGATGTACCTCGCGACCGCCTGCGCGATGCTCTCGCCCTCTGATGCGATGGGCGGCACGATCGGGCCATCAGGATCCACCGTCTCGCCGATGATGTGCCACGCGACCTTCATCCCCGCCGGCGCGGGCTGGTCCACCGCGATCGGACATCCGTAGAGGAAGCCCTCCTGGGCATCGATGCAGAAGGTCGGCAGCACGCCTTCGGCGCAGGCTGACGGATCCTCGGGGTCAAGCCATGCGATCACCTGCCGGCTCACGCAGACCGGTGCCTTCGGCCACGGCACGAGCCGTTCGCACCATGGTCCGACCGTCACGACCGCACGATCCGCGATGAACTCACCGCGGTCGGTCTCGATCGTCACGCCATCCGAGCGCGCATGGATCGCCGTGACCGTGGTGCGATCCATCACGGTCGCACCATGCTCCCGCGCGTCGGCGACGCTGTCCTCGACGGCCCACTCCGGGCGGACATAGCCGGTCTCCGGTTCGAGCATCGCCTCGAACATGGGCGGGAGCGCGAACATCGGGAAGCGCTCGTTCACCATCTGTGCATTCAGGACTTCGTGGGCGAGCCCGTGAATCCGCGCACTCGACACGCTGCCACGCACCACCTGGCTGCCGGGCTTGCCGGCGAGCAGGATGCCGGTCCGGTGCAGCAACCGGCGCCCACGCGCCGACTCGAGCCGATGCCAGAGTGCGATGGAGCGCGTCAAGAGCGGCACGTAGTCGGGGTGCTCGAAGTAGGCGCACCGAACCACGCGCGAACCGCCATGCGACGAACCATGCGCGTGCCCTGGCGTAAAGCGCTCGATGCCCAGTGCCGCCACACCACGATGCGCCAGCTCTCGAAGGGTCGATGACCCCATCGCGCCCAGCCCGATCACCATGCACGGCCAGCGGTCCATGCCGCGCAGGCTAGCCGCGCGTCACTCCCAGATGCCCAGGTCCACCTCGTCGTCGGCGCTGGGCTGACCCGGCGTCTTCAGCCGGAGCTCGATCGTGCGCGGCGCACGCGAAGCATCGAGTTCGATGCGTGCCCGCTCGATCACACGGCCATCGGGGGCAAACTCGAGTTCGACCCGAAGCGGCGCGCCACGCAGTGCGCCGCCGGTCGCGAGGCCCGTACGCATCGCAGCCTGCACATCGGCATTCGGACGCCGCGCAGCGCCCCCGGACTCGCCGACACGCGGTTCGCCGGGGAGCGCGCGATCGTCGCTCGCCGCACCGTCAGGCTGCGTGCCTTGACGCATCGACTCCGCACGCTCAGCGGCGGCCTTGGGGTCGATGCCATTGGGCATCCACTGCCTGCGCGCGATCAGCGTCTTCCAGCGCGGGTACTCGACGACCTGCAGGTCGTAGCCCTTCTTCAGTCGCGGCAGCACCGAATTGAGCGTCATCCAATCGATGTCCACGGGAAGTCCCGCCTGGCGAGCGGTGCCCTTGGCGCCTTGCTGCGACGGATCACGAGGTTCCCTCGGGCCGGCGTCATCGGCTGCGCGTCGTCGCACCTGACCATCGGACCCCTTGAACCATGCACCTTGGGCGTCGCGGCCGAACTCCAGGCGCTTGCCGGAATCATCGAGCTCGAGGTAACCGAAGGATCGAGGCTCGCTGCCGGCCACATGCGTGATCTCGCCTTGCATGAGGCGGCTGGCGACCGGACCGCCCCAGCGCGTGATGCGGATCTCGTAGGTGCGCGAGCCAGGCTCGGCAAGCGCAGCCTCGGCGGATCCGATGACATCACTCGCACTCGCTGCCGATGGGCTGATCGCCATGGGAACCAGCACGGCCAGCGTCACCGCCATGAGCAGGATGGCCGCGATCGGTCCCATCGACATCGGCTGCATGGAGCGGACGCGCCGTGGCTCGACCCGAGCCACCGTGGCGCCAACGCTCTCGGAGGCGTGCGCCGCCATCAGGCCATGGATGACATCGTCATCGAACTGCTTCGGGTCACGCGGATCAGGGAAGGCGCTCTTCATGGTTGCTCCTCGTCGCGCCCATGGGACGCATCGTGTTCATCGCTGCCGGGAACGAGCCCTTTGGACCGAAGGCATCGTGCAACAAGTGCCCTGCCGCGGATGGCGCGCTTGCTGGCCAGGTCATCGCTGATCCCGAGCTCGACTGCGATCTCACCGATCGACTGCCCCCCGCCATAGTGGAGCTCCAGCACTTCGCGGAAGGTGGCCGGCAACGCCTGGACGCAACCGCGTACGCCCTCGGCGAGCTGCCGACCGTCGAGTTGGTCCTCGATCGCCGCGAATCGCTCGGTCATGCCCTCGATCCGAACGATCTCATGCGCGTCGTCCATCGCGATGCGGCGACGGCGCGCCTCGCGGCGCACGGAGCCCATCACGACCTTGACCGCGATGCCGCGCAGCCACGGCCCGAGCGGGCGCGAGGCGTCGAACTCGGCGCGGCGGGTCCAGGCGATGGCGAGGGTGTCCTGCACGAGGTCCTCCACGACATCGCTCGAGGCCACGCGGCCGCGGCACGCAGCGGCAACGAAACCGACCAGCAGGAAACGCTCCTGCGCGAGCCGGCGATCAAAGGTGTCGTGGCTCTCCATGGGTCGAATCAGCCGTTGCTGCGGGATGTCCCTTGGGGTTGCCGCGCCGGCAGGCGGGCGGACAGCCGAGGGGCGGAAATCACGAGCCCAACCGGCGTGGATGCCCGGCCGAGAACACGGACGCGTACATGGCGCCCTGGACGGCCGCAAACAGCGGCATCCCCAGGAGCGGCATCCCGACACAGAGCAGGAACACGCTCAGGACCAGCACGATCCCGTACACGAACAGCAGGGCGAACATTGCCGGCGCCTTGCCCGCGGTGAGCGACCACGAACGTCGGAGCGTGGCTTCAAGGCCTTCCTTGGACAACGAGGGATCGGCGGCCAGCGCACCCATGAAGATGAGCCTCGGCATGATCCAGATCAAGACGGCCAAGGCTCCAAGCACCGCCAGCAGCCCGCCGAAGGCACCGACGATGCCGATGTTTCCGAAGTTCCCGCTCAGCTCGAAACCCACGGCCAGGCCAAGCATGACCAGCCCGGGAAGCACCGCTGCGACGATCGCCACACCGATCAGCAGGATCGACACGAAGTACGCCAACACGACCGTCCAGTACCGATGGAATCCGATGAAGAGATCCGCGACCTGACCCGCACCGCGCGCAGCGCGAGCGCCGGCCACCACAAAGCCGGACAGCAGCGGGCCGCCGATGAAGATCGAGAGCAGCCATCCGACGAGATCGAGCCCGAGCGCACCGGGCGCAGTGGTGCCGGACTCTTCGGCCGCCGCACGCAGCATCTCGGCGATCATGCCTGGCACGCCAAGCGCGTACGACAACGCCAAATAGATCAGCCCAATCAGGACGAGGACGCCCCATCTAGCCTTGAACGCCTTGTGGCCAAGCTGCGACGCGCCACCGTAGGTGAAGGCCGGCAACTCCTCGTCGGGAATGGCGGTCGTGGCCAGCGGCGGGTGTGATGCGCCAAGCACCGCATCGGCGCGTGCGGTCATGCTGGCACCGCCTGCAAGCTGCGCGAGCAACGACGCGATGACGGGATCCTGAGCGGCCGTCGTCCACGCGGTGTCGCCCACCGAGCAGACTTTCGTCCCGGCCGTGATCCGGCCCAGGGCGACCAGGCGCTCGATGGCCACGCGATCGTGCGGTCCCGTGGGCTGCCCCGATTCGACGATGTACCAGTGCATGCTCAGCCTCCTGTGCGAATGGCGTGCGCGGAGTCTAGTTCAGCCACCATGCTGGTGCGCTGGTGCCGACCGGCCGCGACCACCGCGCAGCCGCAGCGAATACAGCAGGAAGAAGAAGGTCGGCACCACGAGTTGGTCCATGATCGTCGACCCGAGCATGCCGCCGAAGACCGACACGCCGATCGACCGGCGGCTCTGCGCCCCAGCGCCGACCGCGATCACAAGCGGCAGGATCCCCAGCATGAAGCTCAGGCTCGTCATCATGATCGGGCGCAGCCGCAGGCGCGATGCCTCGCTCGCCGCCTGCAACGGGGTCTCGCCGCCGTCGGCGCGGACCTTCGCGAACTCGACGATGAGGATCGCATTCTTCGCCGCCAGGCCGACGAGCATGACAAGCCCGATCTGCGCGTACACATCAAGCTTGCGCCCGGTCCAGTGCAAGGCCAGCAGCGCAAAGAGCACGGCAAAGGCCACCGCCAGCAGCACGTTGAAGGGCAGCACCCAGCTCTCGTAGAGCGCCGCGAGCAGGAGGAACACCGCGATGAGTGCCATCGAGAAGATCACCGGGGCAAGTTCACCCGCTTCGATCTCCTGAAATGTCGTGCCGGTCCACTCGTACGAGAAGCCCTCGGGCAGCGTGGCCTTGGCCACCTCGTCGATCGCCTTGATCGAGTCACCTGAGCCGTAGCCCGCGGCGGTCTGGCCGTTCACCTGCACCGTGTTGTAGAGGTTGTAGTGCGCTGCGTTGTCGGTGCCGGCCTTCAGGACCGGCCACGAGAAACTGGAGAAGGGCACCATCTCGCCCGAGGCGTTGCGGACCCGCAGGCCCATGATGTCTGCCACATCCATGCGGCTGCCCGGCTGCGCCTGCACCATGACGTTGTAGACCTGGCCGAACTGGTTGTAGTTGTTGACGAACGCCTGGCCCATCGTGGTGCCGAGCGTGTCGAAGACCGTGCCCATGTCCAGACCCAGCGCGTAGACGCGGGTGCGATCGATGTCGAGGGTGATCATCGGCACCGAATTGGTGAACGGCGTGTTCAGTTCGCTGAGTTCCGGCCGCGTCGATGCCTCGGCGAGGAACGCGTCAGTCACCTCGGCGAGTTCATCGAAGTCCTGGCCCGCGAGCGCCTCGAGCTGGAGCTGCCAGCCGCCCACGGCGCCCAGGCCCGGGATCGGCGGCGGTGGCGCCGGCAGCACGGTCGCCTCGGGCATCGAGCGCAACTCAGGCGCCGCGCGCAGGATGATCGAGCGCACATTCTCCGTCGCCGGATCGCGCTCATCCCAGGGCTTCAGCGTGACGATGACGACGCCCGCGTTTGTCGAGAGCGAGCCCGTCAGGAAGTTCAGCCCGTTGATCTGGATCGCGTCGGCCACGGCCTCGTCGCGACGCACGATCTCCTGAATCTGGTTCGAGACCTCCTGCGTGCGCAGCAGGCTCGCGCCCGGCGGCAGCTGGTAGAGGACGAAGTATGCACCCTGATCCTCGTTGGGCACGAACGAGGTCGGCACCACGCGGAAGTAGTGCCACACACCCACGCAGCCGATGAGGAACGACGCCACCACCGCGTACCAATGCTTGCACAGCCACTGGACCAGCCGCGCGTAGTGATCGCTGAGCCAGTCGAAGCCACGGTTGAATGCGACGAACGGCCCGAAGGTGCTCTGCTCGCCATGGCGCAGGAAGACCGCGCAGAGCGCCGGTGAGAGCGTCAGCGAATTGATGGCGCTGAAGGCGATCGAGAAGGCGATCGTCAGTGCAAACTGGTTGTAGAGCCGGCCGGTGATCCCGGGCATCAGCGCGGCAGGGATGAAAACCGCCAGCAGCACGGAACTCGTCGCCACGATCGGACCACCAACTTCCTTCATGGCCCTGACGGCTGCCTCGCGGGGGTCCGTCACGCCTGACTCGAGCTGCCGGTACACATTCTCGACCACGATGATCGAGTCATCGACCACCAGGCCGATCGCGAGCACGAGCCCCAGCAAGGTGAGCGTGTTGATCGAGAAGCCGAAGACGGCCATCATCGCGAAGGTGCCGATGATCGAGACCGGGATCGCGATCATGGGAATGAGCGTGGCACGGAAGCTCTGCAGGAAGATGAAGATCGTGATGAGCACCAGGATGCCCGCCTCGATCAGCGTCTTGACGAGGTCATCGAGCGAGGCCTTGACGAAGAGCGTGGTGTCGTAGGTGACGCGGTAGCGCAGGCCGGGCGGGAACTGGGCCGACAGGCGTTCGAGCTCGCGACGCACCCCCGCTGTCACATCGAAGGCGTTCGCACTCGGCAGTTGGTAGATGCCGATCGTGGCGGTCGGTCCACCGTTGAGTGCCGAGGTGCTCGTGTACTGGTAGGAGCCGAGGTCGAGCTCGGCCACATCGCGCACGCGCACGAGGCCGCCATCACGCTCGGCGCGCACCACGATGTCACCGAACTCCTGCGGATCGACGAGCCGGCCCTTGGCCTGGATCGACAGCGTCATCGAAGGCCGGCCGGTTGACGGCTCGAGCCCGAGCGAGCCGAGCGAGGACTGGTCGTTCTGGTCCTTGATCGCCGCGTACACATCGGTCGGCGCGAGCCCGAGCTGCGTGAGCCGGTCGGGATCGAGCCAGACGCGCATGGCGTACTGCTGCAGGCCGAAGACCGTCGTGCTGCCCACGCCGTCCACGCGCGCGACGACCGGCTCGACGGTGATGTTCGCGTAGTTCGAGAGGAACGAGCTGTCGTAGCGGCCATCGGGCGACTCGAGGCTCACGACCGCAGTCAGGTTCGTGGACTGCTTGGCGATGTTCACGCCTACGCGCTGTACCGACTCCGGCAGCATCGGGATCGCCTGGTTCACGCGCGTGAGCACGTCGACCGCAGCGATGTCGAGGTCGTAGCCCACCTCGAAGGTCACCGTGATCGTGCTCACACCGGCGTTGGTCGATGTCGACGAGATGTAGAGCATCCCCTCGACGCCGTTGATCTGCTGCTCGAGCGGCAGCGTGACCACCTGGGCCACGGTCGCGGCATCGGCACCGTTGTAGGTGGCCGTGACCTGCACCGTCGGCGGCACGATCTGCGGGTACTGCGCGATCGGCAGGATCCAGGCGCACACCGTGCCCGACAGCGTCATCACGAGGGCGATGACCGTCGAGAAGATCGGTCGCTCGATGAAGAAGCGGTACATGGTGCGTCAGTTCCCCGGCTTCGACTCGGGAGCAGCCGGTGGCGCACCATCCGGAGCGGACGGCGTCTCGGGAACGGTGCCGTCAGGCATTCCGGCCGAGCTTGCACCGAGGTCGACGACCTTCACGCCCGGACGGAGCTTCGCCAAGCCTTCGACCACGATGCGTTCGCCTGCCTTCAGGCCCGATCGCACGATGATGTCGTTGTTCCACGCAGCCAACGGATCGATGACGGTGCTCTGCACCGTGCCATCATCGTTCAGGATCCAGACGAGCAGTTCGGTCTGCCGCGCGAAGGTGGCGCTCTTGGGCACGAGGATCGCATCCTTCTGCATGCCCAGGCCGAGCGTGACCTGTGCGTAACCACCCGGCCTGAAATGCCCGGACGCATTGGGGAACTCCACGCGCAAGAGCAGCGTGTCCGTCGTCTGCCCGACCTGATTGTCAAGGAAGACGAGCTTGCCCTCGGCCTTGGGTGCGCCATCAGTCACGCCGATCGGCATGCCAGGGCGAGCCGTCGTGATCGCACCCGGCAATTCCACGCGCGCCGTCAGCACGCCATGGTCACGAGCGCCGACGATCGCCGGCAGCACGCGCGCACTGGGCTTGAACCCTGCCCAGAGCGGATCGACCTGCACGATCGTGTTGAGCACCTGCGAGTTGGCTTCGCCCACAAGCGAACCCACATCGGCCTTGCTCGCGCCGAGCTGACCCTTCAGTGGGCTGGTGACGGTGCACCACGAGAGCTTGAGCTGCGCGTTCTCGACATCGGCCCTTGCACTCGCCTGGTTGGCTTGGGCCAACGCGATGTCGGCCGTCGCCTGATCAGCGGTTGCCTTGGACTTGACGAGGTCAGCCGTGAGCTGGTCCCAACGCTCCTTGCTGATCGCACCGCTGTCCACGAGCCCCTTGTTGCGATCGAAGGTCGACTGCGCGAGGACGAGTGCCGCACCGGCAGCCTCGGCCTGCGCCCGCGCAACAACTTCCTGCGCCTGGCCCTGCTCGACGCGGGCATACGCCGCATCGAGCTGGATGCGGTACTGCGCCGGGTCGACCTGATAGAGCACATCGCCGGGATTCACGAGCGCACCGTCGGCAATGGACTGAGCCTGCAACCAACCTGATGCACGCGCAGCGACCTCGACGGTGCGTGGCGAATCGATCGTGGCCGGGAAGGTGATCTCGACCGGCACATCCTGCGGCACGATCACCTGGGTTCGCACGGTGATCGGCGTCGGAGCGAGCTGCGGCGGCGCCTGGCCGCACGAGACCGCACCAAGAAGCACCAGACTTGCTGCAATCGTCGAACGGTTCATCGTGATTCCTTTGCTGCACTGGGATCGCGTGCTGCAGCGCCGGCTGGACTCGAGCTCGTCGCCTGCACTGCGTCCTTCATGGCGTCGTCCTGGAGCGGCGCGACATCCTGCCAGCCACCGCCGAGCGCGCGATAGAGCGCGACCGCGGACTGGGCCGCAAGACCGCGCGCCTGGGACTCGGCATCCTGCACCGAAGAGAGCTCTTCCTGGAGTTCCAGCAGGTGATCGAGCGTGATGGTGCCGCTCCGGTACTGCAGCCGACCAAGGCGCTCCGTGTCGATGGCGCTCGCGAGCGCACGCCCGAAGCGATCGCGCGACTCGGCTGCCAGCACGACACCTGCGATCGACGAATCCACTTCCGCCACCGCACGGACGAGCACGCTGCGCCAGGCGTTGAAGGCCAACTCGGCCTGCGCGCGTGCCGAGGCGATCTGCGCATCGATGCGACCGGCCGTGAAGACCGGCATCGTGAGCGACGGACCGAACGAGTACGCACGGTTGGCCCAGTCACCGAGTCCCGAGAATTCGGTCGCTGAGATGTAGAAGTTCCCGCTCAGCGAGAGCATGGGCCACTTCGATGCCTCGGCCGCGCCGATGCGCGACACCGCCGCCGAGTAGCGCTCAGCGGCGGCGCGCAAGTCAGGACGCCGTTCAAGCAGGGCTGCGGGGATTCCCGCATCGATGGCCACCGGCGCCGCGGGGATCTCGCCGGCGCCAAGATCCCGGGCCACCTCGTCGACCGTTGTGCCGCAGAGTTGTGCCATCTGTCCAAGCGCCTGCGCATACGACGAGCGAAGCCCGGGCAACTGCGCTGCCTCGGCTTCGAGATTCGCCCGCGAGCGGTTGACCTCGAGCTGCGTGGCGGTGCCGGCATCGAAACGCTGCGACGCCAGGTCCGCGGTCTGCTGCATGGCCGACACGCTGGCATCGAGCGCCTTCATGCGCGCCTCGAGCGTGCGCAATTCGACATAGGTCGTGGCCACGCCGGCGCGAACCGACACGATCGCCGACCGCAGATCGTCGACACCAGCGCGGAGGTCCTGGTTCGCGGCCTCGATCAAGCGGCGGATGCGGCCCCAGAGATCGATCTCCCAACTGCCCATCGCGAGACCGTACGCCCAGACCGAGTATGGATTCGTGTCCACGCCCTGGGCGGCAAGCTGCGAGAAGTTCTGCTTGATGCGGTCATAGTTCGCGCCACCGGCGATGTCTGGCCAGAGATCGGCCTCGGCCACGCCCATCTGAGCCTGCGCCATACGAACCCGCGAGAGCGCCTGGCCAAGATCGGCATTCGAGCGATCGGCGCGGGCGATCAAGCGATCGAGCGCAGGATCGCCGAAGCGTGTCCACCAGGCCACGAGTTCCTCGCTGCCCTGGGCGTCGGCCAAGGCACGCGCGACGGCGGCTTCCTCGGCCGTCAGCGCAGACGGCTCCCAGGACTCGCGCTCCGCAAGACCGGCATCCGTCGCAGCGAGCTTCGGTGCATCCGGACCCATCGTGCAGCCAACCAGGCACGCCGATAGAGCAAGGACCAGGATCGGACGCGATGGTCGCATGGGGCTTCGGATCGTACCGATCTGCACTCCACGCCCATGGAGCGGTAACCTCCAGTCATGCTGTCGCGCACCAGCCTCGCCGCCTTGCTCGTTGGCTCTGCAGCGATGCTCGCCGCGACGGGATCGGCCACGGATCCACGACACGCCACGGGGACGCCGCCGACAGCCGACGCCTTGACGGCTCCCCCACCGACGCTCCCCAAGCCCTCGGTGGAGTCGCTGAGACCGCTGGATTTCCCGGGGCTCCACAACCTGGTGGCCTTCCATGACGAGGTCTGGTCTGGCTCGGTCCCCCAAGGCGAAGCTGGATTTGAGTCGCTGAAGTCCTTGGGCGTCCGGACGATCCTGTCCGTGGATGGAGCCCTGCCCGATCTCGATCGTGCGCGCGCTCGCGGCATGCGGTATGTGCATCTGCCGATCGGCTACGACGGCTTCGACGATGTCCGCAAGGTTGAGCTGGCCCGCGCGGTGCGCGACCTGCCCAAGCCGATCTACATCCACTGTCATCACGGCAAGCACCGCAGCGCCGGTGCCTCGGCGGCCATCGCCGTGTCGCTCGGCTGGCTCACGCCGGATGAAGCCGCCGCGCGCATGAAGGTGTCAGGCACCGCGCCGGGCTACGCGGGGCTGTGGCGGTGCGCCACCGACTCTGCACCGATCGCGGCCGCGCTGCTCGATGCGGCGCCCGCTGACTTTCCTGAGCGCACCATGCCCAGCTCGCTGGTGGCTGCCATGGTCGAGATCGACGAGGTGCATGACCGACTCAAGCTTGCGCAGAAGTCCGGCTGGCGAGCGCCGGAAGACCACCCCGATCTTGCGCCTCTGGCCGACGCGGGACGGCTCGCCGACCTCTATCGAATGCTCCATGATGACCACCGTCTCGACGAGGTTCCAGCGTCCGAGCGCACCATCATGCGCGAGTGGCTGGTCCGCGATGGCCTCGCCGCCGCGCAACTCGAGCAGTTGATCGAGGCCATGGGCCCACCGACGAGCGATCGTGGCGCACTGGCCCAGCGTGCCGACGCATCGCTCGCCCTGCTTGGGGCCAGCTGCACCGCGTGCCACCGGCAGCACAGGGACTGACCCGCGTTCAGAAACGCCAGACCGCGCGCTCGTGCGCGGCACCGAGCGCATCCCATGAGCCATCGAAGGCGAAGGCGTAGTTCTTCCAACGGCCGATCGATGACGCGTTGATCGGTCGCCTGACCTGCTCGTGGCTCAGGGTGAAGACCGCGCGGCGGTTCTCCTGCGGAGCGAGCACCGCGGCATCGACCTCGAGCCCGAGCAGTCGCAAACAGCGCCCGGCGTGCTCTGCGGGTTCGGCCACCAATCGCTCGTACACGATGGACTCATGCGCGAATCCACCGGCCTCGAGCGCTGCGGGAAAGAGCGCACGCTCGACCTCGACCACCCGGCGGATCGACCCGAGCGACGCCGTCCAGCCATCGTTGATCGGATGGAAGTACGAGAGCAGGATGCTGATCGCCATGTCGCGCGGATCGCGTTGCATGTGGATGAACCGCGCACCCGGCAAGGCGCACGCGAGCGCAGGCATCCATCGCCAGGCGCGCAGGGTCTTGTCGAAGCACCACGGCGCACCGGGCCGAGCGAGGCGGCGAGCACCGTGCACATAGCGATCCCGGATCGGCCGCACGCCCTCGGCACGCAGCATGCCCAGCCCACGCGGCCACTGCCCCGTCGATTGCAGGTCGAACCCCAGCCGATCCACGCCGTCGTACTCGCCGATCCCGCTGATCGACGGATGCCGGTCGAGCATCTGCTCGAGCAGCGTCGTGCCGGATCGCGGCAGCCCTGCAACGAGGCACATCCCTTCGACGGGCTCCACGCGCGATGGTGGGAAGCGCTCGCCACGCGCGATGGCCTGCGCGACCCGACCAGTCTCCATCAGCAAGCCGTCCAGATCGAAAGGCGCCGTGGTGTCGGCGTGCATGGCCAGCGCCAGGTCGTACGCCTCGCGGTAGCGCCCGAGCCGGTCGAGCAGGCCCACGGCCTCGAAGCCTGCCACGCGCCGGACCTGCGGTGCGTTCCCAGGCACGCAGAGCGCACGCAGCGCAACGACCGCGGCGGCCGGATCGCTTCGTCCGAGCAGTCGAGCATGCAGGAGCGCCGCACGCGGATCGTGCGCCCACGCCGGTCCCGCCGAGGCGAGCCACGACCGCAACTCATCATGCCGATGCGCGAACCAGAAGAGCTCACCGAGCGCCACGCTGGCCTCGACGGCCTGCAACGATCGACCCGTCGCCACGGCGCGCAGGCGATCAGCGGCCTGATCGATGCGCCCCAGCCGCTGGTGCACGATCCCACGGAGCAGCGCGACCTGCGGATCGGCAGCCGCAAACGCATCGAGCCGTTCGAGTGCTTCATCGGCCTCGGCGATCCAGCCCAGGTGCATTTTCGCGCGCGCCACCCCAAGCCATGCCTGCAGCATGCGCGGGTTCTTCGCAGCAAGCGGCTCGGCCACCGCCAACGCGTCGAGCGCTCGCCCCTCTCGGAGCAGGCGCTCGATCGCGGCGGCTGGTGACTCCGGTGCCACGGGCTCAGGCCACTGCGGCGACCGCCTGGCCCTTGAGGATCGCGTTCAGCGTCTGGCTCGGCCGCAGCGCCGCGTCGGCCTTCGCGCAATCAGGATGGAAGTAGCCACCGATATCGACCGGCGTGCCCTGCACGGCGTTGAGTTCGCCGACGATCGTCGCTTCGTTCGCCGTCAGGTCGGCGGCGAGTCCGGCGAAGGCCTTGGCGAGCGCTGGGTCGGTGGTTTGCTTCGCCAGCGCCTGCGCCCAGTAGAGCGCGATGTAGAAGTGGCTGCCACGATTGTCGAGGTCACCGACCTTGCGCTGCGGAGCCTTGTTGTTGACCAGGTACTGGCCAACGGCCCAGTCCATCGCCTCGGCCATCACCTTGGCGCGGGTGCTGCCGGTGACGAGCGCCATGTGCTCCAGGCTCGCCCCGAGCGCCATGAATTCGCCCAGCGAATCCCAGCGCAGGCTGTTCTCCTGCATGAACTGCTGGATGTGGCGTGGCGCGGTGCCGCCAGCGCCCGTCTCGAACAAACCGCCGCCGGCCATGAGCGGCACGATCGAGAGCATCTTCGCGCTCGTGCCCAGCTCGAGGATCGGGAAGAGGTCCGTCAGGTAGTCGCGCAGCACATTGCCGGTGCAGCTGATCGTGTCGAGACCCTGCCGGATGCGCTTGAGGCTGAACGCGCACGCCGACTTGGGATCGAGCGTGTGGAACTCCAAGCCCTTCGTGTCGTGCAGCGGCAGGCAGGCCTGCACCTTGCGGATGAGCTCGGCATCGTGCGGCCGCTTGGCATCGAGCCAGAAGACTGCGGGCAAGCCGCTCGCGCGGGCCCGCGTGACCGCAAGCTTGACCCAGTCCTTGATCGCGGCATCGGTCGTGACGCAGGCGCGCCAGATGTCGCCGGCCTCGACGGCGTGCTGCATGAGCACCGCGCCCGAGGCATCGACCACGCGCATGGTGCCCGCCGACTTGAGCTCGAAGGTCTTGTCGTGGCTGCCGTACTCCTCGGCCTTCTGCGCCATCAAGCCGACATTGGGCACGCTGCCCATCGACTTGGGGTCGTATGCACCGTGCGCCTTGCAGTCCTCGAAGACCGCCTCGTACACACCGGCGTACGCGCGGTCCGGGATCACGCACTTGGCATCCTGGGTCTTGCCCTGCGCATTCCACATGCGGCCGCCCTCGCGGATCATCGCGGGCATGCTCGCGTCGATGATGACATCGCTCGGCACATGCAGGTTGGTGATGCCCTTGTCCGAATCGACCATCGCGATCGCGGGGCCGCCATCGAAGACCGCCTTGATGTCGGCCTCGATCGCAGCGCGCTCGGCATCCGGCAGCGTGGCGATCTTGGCCACCAGATCGCCGAAGCCGTTGTTCACATCCACGCCAACCTTGGCGAGCGCAGCGGCGTGCTTGGCGAAGACCGGCTTGAAGAACGCCTTCACCGCATGGCCGAAGATGATCGGGTCGGAGACCTTCATCATCGTCGCCTTCATGTGGATGCTGAAGAGCGTGCCGTTCGCTCGCGCATCGGCGACCTGTTCCTCGAGGAAGCGGACGAGCGCGGCCTTGCTCATGAAGGTGCCATCGATGATGTCACCGGCACCGAGCTTGATGCCGTCCTTCATGACCTTCGCGGAGCCATCGGCACCCACGAACTCGATGCGGGCGGTCGTGGCAGCAGGCACGGTCACGGATCGTTCGTTGCCGAAGAAGTCACCACCCGACATGCTGGCGACATGCGCCTTGCTGTCGGAACTCCACGCGCCCATCTTGTGTGGATTGGCGCGGGCGTAGTCCTTCACGCTGCGCGGTGCGCGGCGATCGCTGTTGCCCTCGCGAATCACGGGATTGACGGCACTGCCCTTGATGCGGTCGTAGCGCGCCTTGGCGTCCTTCTGGGCATCGGTCGTGGGTTCATCGACGTAGTCCGGCAGCGCGTAGCCCTGCGACTGCAGTTCCTTGATGGCCGCCTTCAGCTGCGGCACGCTCGCCGAGATGTTGGGGAGCTTGATCAGGTTCGCCTCGGGCGTAAGGCAGGTCTTGCCCAGTTCGGCCAGGTCATCGGCCTGCCGCTGCTCGGGCCGCAGGCACTCGGGGAAGGCCGCGATGATGCGCCCCGCGAGCGAGATGTCCTTCACCACCACCTTCAGGCCGGCCTTCTGCGCGAACGTCGTGACGATGGGCAGGAACGAGTAGGTCGCCAGCATGGGCGCTTCGTCGGTGTAGGTCCAGATGATGGTGTTGGCGTTCATGGGTGGTCCTTCAGTCGGCGCGATCGCCACCGGGCTCCAGAGTGTACGAGGAGCGAGGCTTCCTTGACATCATGACGATCGCGTGCCCCGCGACCAGCACACGGCTGGCCGAAGGCACGGGAACCGAGCGCATGGTCAAATGAGCGGCATGACCCCCGCCACCATCACTGCATTCAAGGGACTTCACGCCGCCGCCCTGGCGCCCGCGGCACTCGACCCCAAGACCAAGGAACTCATCGCACTCGCCTGCGGCGTCAGCCGACTTTGCGATGGATGCATCGTGCACCACACCAGGGCTGCCAAGGCTGCGGGCGCCACGCTTGCTGAGATCCAAGACACGCTCGATGTCTGCGTGCTCATGGGCGGCGGACCCGCCACCATCTACGGCAAGAAGGCGATCGAGACCTTCAACGCGTCAGGGTGATGCCGATTCGCTCGGCACCTGCGCTCAGTCGGGGATCGGTGTGACCAGCGTTCCCTGCGCGTGCTCTTCGCGCACGGTCCAGTCGATCGCGAGCGTGCCCGGCTTGCCTGCCTCGGGGGCCGCCGGCACCGTCACGACCCACTTCAAGATGCCCTGCGGCTTCTCGTCAGCGATGTACTTCGCATCGCCAGCGAGTGCGGGCGTGACCGCCGCCAAGGTGACCTTGACTTGCTCGTTGCGCGAGACCGGCATGCGGTCGTAGACCTCGATCGCGAGCGGTGACGCAAGTGTGTTCGCGAGATCGATGCGGTACACCCATTCGGTCACGTCGCTCCTTCCGAACACACCCCGCTCGGCCGTGCCCTTGCGCAC
>Ga0194131_10006848_pt1 | contig 15655 bp, 13 predicted proteins | sample TA2KigO120mmetaG_FD_148631 | JGI IMG/M metagenome (GOLD analysis project Ga0194131, IMG submission 148631) | Freshwater microbial communities from Lake Tanganyika, Tanzania - TA2015053 Kigoma Offshore 120m | ecosystem: Environmental > Aquatic > Freshwater > Lake | place: Tanzania: Lake... | reverse complement strand
CCGAATTGATGTGGTAGCTGTCGGAAACCAGTTCCCGGCTACCCAGACCCGCTTCGACACAGGGGCCCGCCGCCGTTGCGGTACTACAAAGCATTGCCAATGGAATAGTCAGTCTGCGCAATGAGACCAGGGCGAGTTCTCTCACCGGAATTTCCTTCCTGTCGATGTAAAGTGCCGCGGGGGATCACTGCGTGATCGTAACGCAGATCGTACCGTGAGTCCGAGCTGACCGCGCCTGCGCGGATGGCAAACCAGTCTGCCCTGTGTCGCGCCAGCGCCCTGGAACTGCGCTGTGTTTCTAAGGTGTCAGAGGCCGCCCTTGCGCTGGGTGCCGGGGTCGAGTGAATTGGCCCAGGTCATGGCGGTGACCTGATGCGCCATGAGATCTTCCGGCTCGACCACGCCGATTCCATCAAGCGCCATCTGCATGTCCATAAATCCAGGTAGCTCCACGGTCTCGACCAGAAACAGCAACGCACCCAACTTGCCCATGCGGTCGATCAGCGCGAGCCGTGTTTCTTCGCACAGCGGCAACTCCGCGATGAGTTCTTCCATGGTAATGCCGAACTGTGCGCTCAACAGGGACAGCATGCCAGCCATGAAGGCCCGGTCCTGTTGGTTACGATCTGCCTTCCATAGATCACGCGCCAGCATCTCCATGAGTTTTCCACGGGTGGCCGCCTGGATCAGCAGCGGGCTGGGGAATTCCACTCCGGGCACACCGCCGGTTGAAAACATCAGGACCTGCAGCCAGCGGCGGAGGTGATTGCGTCCCATCACCATGATGGCTTGCTCGATGGTTGTGGACGGGTTGCGCGCTCCGACCGCCGCGGAGTTGGCCAGCCGCAACAATTGCAGGCTGATGTCCGGATAGTGCTTGAAGGCATCGACGATCTGGTCCAGGTCCGCATCGGACATGACCAGACCCATGAGCTTCATCAAGGCCATCTGGCCATGGTCAAGCTTCTTGCCGGCAATGACTTCAGGGCGCGAAAAGTGGTGCCCTTGAAGATAGTCGAAACCGAGTTCCAGGCATTCGCGTGCCCGTTGCGGCGTCTCGACGCCGGCGGCCAGCAGACGCCTGCCTGAGGGCTTAAGCGTGGTAACGATGTGTCGCGCCTGCTCGAGGTCCATGTCGCTGACGTTGACGTGAAGCAGGTGGGACAGTGACAACAGCTGCGCCCCGCCAGGCGTGCTCAAGGCCTTGGAGTCCAGCGCAAGTGAAAACCCGCGCGCCTTGAGGGTTTGGCAGCGCTCGACCGCTGTTGGCGTCATTCCTTGCGGACTCACCAGGTTCAGTATGACCCTATCCCTAGGCAAGTGGTCGATCGCATCGCTCATCAACAGATCAGGGGTGAGGTTCACCGTACCTTTGTGGCGTCCCAGGACATTGTCGGCACCCAGCTCCGTGAAGGCGTAATGCAGCAGCAAGCTGGCCGCCTTGGCGTCATGGCTCTTGCTCGGGTCGACGGGGCGAAGGTCCAATTCGAAGCCCGCCAAGTTACTGGTCCTGTCCAATATAGGCTGTCTGCCCAGGTAGTGCGTTGTTGTGGTCATGCCGTTTTTCTCCCCGAGAAAAAATGTGCTTTGCCGGGCGCACCATCCGTAAAGCGCCCGCGGCACGACTCGCCTCCAGCGGCGACACGCACCGCTGCTGGTTTCGGCGTGGGCACCCTTCCGGAGGAGCAGGTGATTGCCTATCGGCTTGTAGGGAGGCTGCCGATAGTGGCCAAGGGGCGGCATGGCCGGCATGCGAGAGAGCCAAGCTTAGTGCGCGGATCTCACTCTCATTGCGGGTCGCAATGCAACGCGCCTGGATCTCCGGTGGTAGATTTGAGCGCCAAGGCGAGCTCGGACCACGCCTGATGGTGCGGATCCGGAGGCGCGCAGAGCCAGCGTCGGACTTGCCCCATCTCTTCAAATCTATCCTGTTGAGTCGCCCGACAGAAGCCGGGCTCAGGAGTGTGCAGAGCGTTCCAGACGCGGCACAGGTCAGCGCGTTCGAGGGTGACCGTGCGCTGTACGGCCGGCTGCAAGAGCCTCTGCAAGCCGTTCGCCGCTGACCTGGCACGAGGATCAGATAGCACGTACTTGTCGGCCTGCATCCAATGGGTGCCGACGCCTCCGCGTGAACGGAAGGGCAGCGGCAGCGGCAGATAGTGATACTTGACTGAGGCCGCAGCGCCGGTGGATTTGCGCAGACTTTCCAGCAGGCGTTCGATGTCCGCCATTAAGGCTTGTGTGAGTCCACCGGTAAGCCGCTCCTTGGCGTTGCCAAAGGCGGTGGAGAGTCCGCGGTCTTGTTGATAGTCGATGCCCACCGCCGAAGCCTCGGCCAGGACGAAATGAAGAGGCCGTAGGCCACGCCGCGCCGGGCAGTTAGGGCTTTCGGGGCTGCACTTGCCCAACAGATCCGCGAGCGCGCTGCGCACCGACAGCAATGCCGACACCAGTCCGAGATTCTCCTCGGCACCCCCATCCGTGACGAAGTACGCTCTCGCCGGGCAGGGTGAGCCCGCACGGGCGTCAAGGACGAGTACCTTGGCGTTCTGGAACACGGGGGGAAAGTTGGCGTTGAGAGCTGCCGCGGTGGCCAGCGGAATGGTGGGGTCGCGCAATACCATGTAGGGCAGACGCACATCCGGAATGATGGCGGACGGGTTGAATGCCTCATCGTCCCGAAGATTGGTGAAAACCAGCCGACCGCCGCTCATTAGGGCGTAGGGTTGCTGATGCGATGAGCAATCCGAGGCTTCAGGCGGCGTCAGCACTTTCGCCAGCAGATCCGAGTCTTCCAGCGGATGACCGGTAACTGCCGTGTTCAAGATCAGCCCGACCCTGTCCACCTGGCCCAGTGTCGGGCCGATGCAGTGCTCGGCGTCGTCTGCGCAGAATAGTCGCCGCTGCAGACTCTCGCTCAGCAGGCGAGTCAGGGAGCCGCCCGTGAATATGCGCCACTCGGCGGCCCCTTCGATGACATCCTCTATGAAGGGGCGTGAGACGCCGTCGCGGAACCGGTTCCACCGGTCGAGTTCGCCGGAAGTCAGTTCGTCGAAGTGCGCCGCGAAGTACGACAAGGCCACACCACCGCCGGATACGCCGCTCAACAGCACCACATGGCGATCGGCCCCGAGCCGGTGCAGTCCATGCAGAACGTGGGTGGCATAGAGCGCGGCCCTCGTGCCGCCACCGGAGGCCGCGACGATCACGGCTGGTTGCGGGTCATCAGCGGCGATGAGGTGCGCGGTCAGGTCGTAAGGGGCTTGTGCATCCGTCACCACTGACGTTGAAAGAATCGGATTGGACGACTCGGCATCCGCCCAATAGAGGTAAATTCCGATGAACCCGAAGATGGTTGCAATGAGCAGTACGTTCATCCAGTAAAAATAGGCATTGGCGGCGCGCGACACACCGTTCATGTGTGGCCGGCCGTCTGCAACATCCAGGAGAGAAAACACACCCAGCAGGTTATAGCTGTGAAAGAGCGGACGGCCATCCTGAGTGTTCTCCGGCGTCGGCCGACCCACCACCAGCAAGCGGCCTAGTCCGTGGGACATGAGCTTGCGCCCCTCGAGCGCCACTTTCACCTTTCCGGTGGATTCGCTCTTGAACACGTAGTCGAGTTGGGAATCACCCTGCGTGGCGCCCAGCACCTCCAGCAATTCGGCCGCGGCGATGCGATTGATCCAGTAGTCCACAGTCCAGGCCAGCATGTAGGCGGCAAGTATCCACATGAGGGTCGCGCCAAGGGGCGCGGCATCCAGGATGATGGCGACGTAGTGAACGTTCATCAATCGCAGCAGCGACAATGCGATGACCAGCACGGATACGGGAAACGTCATGCCGCTTAGCAGCCAGCGCTCGATCAATCCTGCCAGTTGCGCCCACCGCCGTGACAGGCTTGCCCAGGTCATGAGCAAGACGGACAGCAGCAACGTCGGCCAGAACACGGTCGTCACTGAGCCAGCGGGGGCCATCAGCGCCAGCAGGCAGGGAAGCAGCAAGCTGCGCAAAGGCCGGTATAGGTTGCCTTGAATGATCGCCTGCACGACGCTGGCGACGCTCACGTCCGGTGTGCCGCGATCGGCGACAAACAGTTCAGTCTGGGACAGTTGTTTCTTGAAGTAGGCAGATGAATCGACGTGTACGCGTTTAAATCGTGAGCGCGCCAGCCTGGGAGCTATGCAGACAACCAGTGCAAGTGCGCTAATCAACAAGGCGCCCAGATGCCGGTAGGGCCGGTCAGTCATCTCGGTCGCGATGCCGGGAGCGACGCCAATCCAGATGGCAGCACACAGCAGAACAAGCGTACCCATCTGCATGTAAAGCAACCGTTGCGATGAGGCGGTCTTGCCCTGTGCCCTGAAAGAAGTCCATACGGCGATCCCACACAGCGCCAGTGCTAGCGCCGTGGGCAGTTCGCTCCCTGGCGGGCTTGCGGCACCGCCGCAGGGCAGCTCCAACGCCAGCCGAATCGCCATGACGATGCCAGCGATGAGGGGGGTCAACACCACGATTCCGCACAATGCCATGGCCACCCCCAAGGCTGGCCGTCTTTGGGCGCGATCCTGCGTACCCGCCGGGTCGCGCTCGTCCATGCGAGCTAGACGCTCCTTGACGCCTTTGAAGTACCAGCGGCCGCCTCGAAGGGTGAGCCATGCCACTACCGCAGCGAGCCCGGCAAGTGAAGCGACGGCGACCGGTGCGGGCACCAGGGTGCACAACGCATCGGGCGTGAAGCCGAGCGCAATGACCAGCACCAGTAGGGTGTGCGCCCAGAAGATGGGCTTGAATGGCGCTGGACGTGGCGTGAGCCCGCCGGTGGTGGTGTCGTACCGGTACTCACGGTGCAAGTCGAAATCAAACCGGCGGGTTGCGCTGTCGATCAGCGCAGGCGCGTCCTGGAAGAAGGCCAAGCCCCACTCGCGCATGCCGCCGAGACTTCGCCACAGTGTGTAGGCACCTGTCACGCCCGCGGCCAACAGCATCAACCATTTGCCGAGGGTTGCGTGGGCTGCCCATGCGGCGAAGTACGACGGCCCGGGGGACTCGGATGTTAGGTTCAGCAGCAGCAGGTTCTCGGCCAAATCTGTCATCACCGCAGCACCGCCAACAACGAGCGTGAATCGGGCCGGTCGCCGGGCACCGGGCTGCCGCCATCCCGTGCTCGCCACGCTGACAAACAACAGAAGCAGCAATGCCATGATGCCAAAGTCCTGATGCAGCCAGTCTCTCAGCGAGTCGATGCCGGGAGACGACGCCTGTTTCAGACGTTCGATCAAGGCCAGGGTGTTGTGCGGGTCGGGGCGCCAGGGCATGCCGGGCAAGGGGAGATCGCCCGCCGCAATTCGCAGCGGCTCGCCCACCTTCTTCAGGAAGTAAAGGCTCAATCCGAGCAGAGACGCTAGGCCAGCTGCGGCGTAATGTCCTGCTTTGAGATGTGACATCGTGCGCCCTTGCGAAGCGTGTCGATGCATCATCGTACATGCAAGTGTCATCAGTCTTTCCCAGCCGCTCATTCCCAGCCGCGCTGTGCCGTGCCAGAATATTGCCCGGGAGGAACCCGCTCACCCAATAGCAATCACATATCGTGAGCTTCACCTTCAACTATTGGGACCCACCGATGAATTCACCTGATCTGCCCAACAGCGCCAAGCGCGCCGCATCCACCCGCAAACCCCGCGTGTCCGCCACGACTAACGAGGGCACCAAGCGCCGTGCGACTGCGGGACTGATAACACAGTCTGCCAACTCCGCCATCTCCGCCGAGGAACGCCGCCGCATGGTGGAAGTGTGTGCGTATTTTCTTGCCGAGCAGCGTGGTTTCGCACCTGGCAACGATCAGCAAGACTGGCTCGAAGCCGAGGCCCGCATCGCGGTGATGCTGGCGCCCGCCGCGCGCAAAGCCTCGTCGCGGCGCACGACGCAGTAGCCGGCGCGGGGCGCGGTTCGCATGCCGAGTCAGGCGCAGAATGCGGCCATCACAACCATCTCGGCGCGCACGCTGGCGCACTATGCCGAGCGCGCTGACGCTTTCTGGGAGGGCACGCGCGACCACGACGTGAGCCAGAACATCGAGGCGCTGCTATCACACATCAAGGCCACGCCGCCGTTCAGCGTGCTCGACTTCGGCTGCGGGCCGGGACGCGATCTGCTCGCGTTGAGGCGACGGGGACATCATGCGATCGGCCTCGAAGGCGCCGAGCCTTTCGTTCAGATGGCACGTGAGTACAGCGGTTGTGAGGTCTGGCAGCAGGATTTTCTGCGCCTGGAGTTGCCAGCGGCGCGCTTCGATGGGGTATTCGCCAATGCATCACTGTTCCACGTGCCGAGCGCGGAGCTGCCCCTTGTGCTGATGGCGCTGCGCGAAACGCTCAAGGCCGGCGGCGTGTTGTTCGCCTCAAATCCGCGTGGCAACAATGAAGAAGGCTGGACCCATGGTCGCTATGGGGTGTTTCACGACCTCGATAGATGGCGTGCCTATCTGGCCAACGCGGGCTTCGACGAACTTACCCACTACTATCGGCCTGAGGGTGTGCCGCACGCGCAGCAGCGCTGGCTCGCGACCGTGTGGCGGCGCCCATGATCGACCGCAACAGGCTGCCGGGCACGACGCGCCGGCCAGCCAACTGATCGATAGCGCATTCGAGGGGCGTGGTGGCATGACCTACGAGTTGTATGTGTTCGACACCGAACAGGTTTCGGGTCTGGAGGGCGCACGCGAAGCTCACGAAGCCATGCCCTATTTCGAGCGCTCGCGACCCGTGAGCGATCAGGGTGCGCGCAAGTGGCGCACCATTCGTGCGTTGCAAGCGAGTAGTCGTGACCTCACGTTGATGGAGCCGGAGAAACCCAAGCGCGGCGAGGAAGAGATGCGATACGCGCAACTGGCCAATCTCGAAACCGCCCACGCGCTCTGCCTCAACATCTTCGACGACGCTGTCGAAATCGTGCTTGAGGTGCCGGACGAACCGGTCGATGCGGAGCAGGCCGTCAAGGCCACCTTTGCCTGTCTGCTGCGCCTGGAGTTGGAAGGCTACGCCTGCGTCTACGACGCCCAGCTCGATCGGCTGCTGAACCTGTCCACTGATGAGGCGCTGCTGTCGCAATCCTATGCTTCAGAGGCCGGGATGATGCAGCAGGGCGGCGAGCGATCGAGACCGTCGCCGAAGTCAACGCCACAAGCACCTTTGTCAGCGCCCCTGGCAGCCGAGCCGGGATCGATCAGCGGAGGCAGCAAGAAACCGTGGTGGAAAATCTGGAAATGAGGCGTGTTCGGCCCATTGGCACCCTGACCGGCAGCCGCTGAAACGCCAAGGGAGTCCGCTGGGTATCAGCAACGCTACCGGTTTGAAACGGTGGCGCTCATGCGCCGCGAACCATCGCCATCACCTTGGCCGCATCCAAGCCACTGGCCGTCTGCTGAATCTGCGGCAGATATTGCTGCTGTAGTGCTTTCGCCGGGGCCAGCATTGTCTGATATGACTCTCGCAGCGTGGCTGTGCTCATCTGCCGTCCACCTGCGTAGTAACGCTTCGCGATCTGCCCAAGCGCGTAGGTGGTGGCAAAGGAGAACGCCATGCTGGTCGCCGTCTTGCCGATGCCCTTCGCAAGGCCGCCCGCGGCTTTGCCCAATAGACCGCCCAATAACTTGCGTCCGAACTGCTCCAGATATTGCGAGGTCAGACCGACGCCAGCGGTAGCGATGAATTCGCGGATATGTCCCTGATCCAGTTCGACGCCATGGGCCTTGCCGATGCGATACACCAGCTTGATCTGCAGCGGGATGATGGCGATGGAGGCCCACGATTGCGGCAGCAGTTCCAGGGCGCCATTCAAGATGGCGGAATTGAGGATCATCTTGTCCAGTTCGGCGTCGGACACCTTGGCGGTCGCGGCAACCGCGGTCGGCGAGGCTGGAGGTGTCGCCGCCGCGGCAGCGGGTATCACCGTCACGCCATAGGCGGCGTCTGCGATTGATTCCGCCGGCGCCTGCAGTGCGCTCGCTTCGTCAGGGTCGAGGCCAAGATGCACGCGCAGTTCGGAAAGAAATCGGCGTTCGCCGTCGCCCATGCGATGATCGGCGTTGCACACGCAGACCGCCATTTCGTAAGCCAGTTGTCGATGGTCGGGATCCGACAGTAGCGCTGCGGCGTCGGCTACGCTCACGCGCTTGAGCAGCACATCCTGATAAATGCCCGCCAGATTCGCCGCGCCGGACTCGCCCGCCAGTGTGTGGGCCAGTTGGCGGATCTGCTCACGCTCACCATCGTCTTTGCTGCCATCGGCAAAGGCGGCGAAGAGCGCGAGGGTGAGAATGGCTTTCTGCGGTTCGGATGTCATGGTGATCCTTTCGAATAGGGAGGCAAGGAAAGGCGCAGGGCGCTGCATGCCGTGTGTGACGCACGCGGTCATTGACCGGGCGGGCGCCGACCAGTTCCGTCGACAGCTCAAGCGCAGCAAAGTGGACCGGCCGGTTCGAAGGGCCAGCAGAGGGGTCTAAATGCGCGGCTTGGTGATCGCCTGGGTAACCGTGGCGCAGGCAATCAAGCCCATGCCATCCTGCACGCCATGGGCTTCGCAGCGCACAAAGGCCAGCGTGGCGCCGCGGCGGATGACTTCGGCACGCAGGCCGATGCTCGACCCCAGCGGCGCGGCGCGGATGATGTTGGCGTGCAGATCGACGGTGGCGGCCTGCTCACCTTCTTCCAGCATGGGAAGAATCGAGAAGTACGCCGACGAGTCCATGTAGCCGTAGAGCAGCCCGGGGTGAAGCATGCCCGAGGGGTTGATGGCATTTTCTTCCACGGTGAAGCGGCACCAGGCGCGACCGGGTTCCTGGAACACCAGTTCCAGGCCGGCGTAGCGGTGGAAGGGGTGATTCAGCAGCCAGTCGGTCTGGCGCTGCAGGCGGTCTACGGAACTGGTGGTCGACATGTTCATCCCGCGATGGTGACGCCGCCGTCGGCGACGATGGTCTGGCCCGTAATGAAGGCGCCGGCACGCGAGGCCAGCATCAGCGCGATGGCGCCGATGTCGTCCGGCTCGCCGATACGCCGCAACGGCGTAGTCTTCAGCACAGGGTCCAGGTACTCGGGATTGTCCCACAGCGCGCGGGCGAAGTCTGTCTTCACCAGGCCGGGTGCAATGCAATTGACGCGGATATTGTGCGGGCCCCACTCCACGGCGAGATTGCGCGCCAGTTGCATGTCGGCGGCCTTCGAGATGCAGTAGGCGCCGAGCACGGAACTGCCCTTGATGCCGCCGATGGACGACACGATGATGATCGACCCATCGCGCCGCTCCGCCATCTCCGGCATCACCATGTTGGCGAGCCACAGGTTGCTGACGATGTTGTTCTGCAGGATCTTGTTGAAGGCCTCATCCGGCAGCTTAGCCATCGGCCCGTAGTAGGGATTGGAAGCGGCGTTGCACACCAGCACGTCCACACGGCCCCAGGCTTTGCGGGTCTCCGCCACCAGATTCTCCAGTTGGGCACGGTCGCTGATGTTGGCCGCCACGCTCATGGCGTTGCCGCCAGCGGCGCGGATGCTGCTGACGACTTCGTCACAAGCGGCGACCTTACGGCTCGATACCACCACCTTGGCGCCCGCGCCGGCCAAATGTTCGGCGATGGAGCGGCCAATGCCACGGCTCGATCCGGTGACAATGGCGACCTTGCCGTCCAGTCGAAAGGCTTGCATGGAAAGTCTCCTTACACCAGAGCGCGGCGAAGAATGGCGAGACCCTCATCGATCTCCGAGCGCGTCAGATTGAGCGCGGGCATGAAGCGCAGCGTGGCGGGTCGGGGTGAGTTGATCAGCAGGCCCATGTCGCGAGCACGGTTGGAGACCTCGCCGCCAATGTCTTTACCCAGTTCCAGCGCCACCAGCAGGCCGCGTCCACGCACGGCGCCGAGGCCGACATCCTTGGACAGCGCCAGAAGTTTCTCGCTCAGGTAGGCGCCGAGCGCATTCACTTCAGCGAGAAAGACGGGCTTGCCGACAACATCGAGCACCGCCGAACCCACCGCCGTCATCAGCGGATTACCGCAGTAGGTGCCGCCCTGATCACCGTGCTCAAAACAACTGGCGGCCTCGGAGGCGAGCAGAGCAGCCAGTGGTACGCCGGCCCCGATGCCCTTACCCAGCGTCATGATGTCCGGTTCGATGCCGCTGTGCTGGTAGCCGTACAGCTTGCCGATACGGCCGAAGCCGGTCTGCACCTCGTCGACGATCAACAGCAATCCGCGCTCACGCGTGAACTCGCGCAACGCCTGCATGAACTCATCCGTGGCGGCCAGCACGCCCGCCTCGCCCTGCACCGGCTCGAGCATCACCGCGACAGTCTTGTCGCTGACGAGTGCCTTCACCGACGCCATGTCGTTCAATATCGCTTTGCGAAAGCCTGGCACCTTCGGCTCGAATAGAGGCTCGAAGGCCACCTTGCCCGACGCCGACATGGTGGCCAGCGTGCGGCCATGAAAGGAATTCTGAAACGTGATGATCTCGTAGGCACCATTGCGGTGTTTGGCGCCAAACTTGCGCGCCAGCTTGATGGCGCCTTCATTGGCTTCGGCGCCGCTGCTGGCAAAGAACACGCGGTCGAAGCACGACGACGCGGTAAGTGCCTGGGCAAAGCGTGCACTGGCGTCGTTGTAGTACGCCGGGCTGGGGTTGATCAGGGTCGCCGCCTGTTTCGCCAGGACGTTCACCACCTCCTTGGGGCAGTGGCCCAGACAGTTCACCGCCCAACCTTGCACATAGTCCAGGTAGCGGCGGCCCTCGCTGTCCCACAGGTAGGAACCCTCGCCACGCACCAATACGGCCGGCGGGCGAGAGGTGATTTCCATCAGGGCGTTGAGCGGAAAGTCGGCGGCTTTCATAGGGGTCTCCGGGTTGTGGAAAGACAAGAGGCCACGCGAGGTGGCCTCATGCCTGTGTGCCGATTCTATATCCCGTAGCTGCTCAAGAGCAGGCCGGGGCGCCGCCCAGGGCGGCCGGGCTCAATACTTTATCGAGCAGCCATATGCGGGTGCCGCGGCCACTGCCACCTGCTTGCCCGCCAGACTGTCTTCCAGTGCGGCAGTTACGAAGTTCTTGGCGGTCTTGATATCCGCCTGGCGGAAACTGGCCTTGTCGTCGATGGCGCCGGCGTAGATCACTTTGCCGCCGGGGGCAATCACCCACATGTGCGGCGTGGCAGTGGCGCCGAACATCTTGCCCACTTTGCCATCGGGATCCAGCACCAATGCGGTGGGTTTCATCTTCCACTCCTGCACGATCTCGCGCGAGCGGGCCGGATCACGGTAGTTGCTCGAATTGGGATTCGTCGAGTTGATGGTCAGCCACACAACGCCCTTGTCGCCAAAGCGCTGCTGCAGAGACTGCATGTTGCCGCTTTCGTAGTGCTTCTGTACAAACGGGCACTCGGAGTTGAACCACTCGAGCACCACATACTTGTCGCGGTACTGCGCCAGGGACTGACTGGCGCCCTGGATGTCGGTAAGGGTGAAGGCGGGCGCGCTTTGACCCGCCTTGATGTCGGCATGGACCGTTGTCGCGCTCAAGGCAAAGACCGCGCTCAGCAGCAGGGAAAAGGTGTGTTTCATCTTGCTCCTCCAGATTGAGTTCAGGATGACTTGGTCAGTTTCGCCAACGCGTCTTTGACCACGCCGGTGGTGAGAACCTCGGGTAGCAGTCTGGGTTCCCGTTGACCGGGCGTGAATAGCGCGTACACCGGAACACCGTTGCGTCCAAGTTTCTCCAGCGCGGCGGTGATGCTGGCATCGCGGTTGGTCCAGTCCGCGCGCAAGCGAACCACCTGGGCAGTGCGGAAGGCCGCATCGATGGTGTCCGTGTGCAGCACGAGGCGCTTGTTGACCTGACAGCTCACACACCAAGCGGCGGTGAAATCGACGAACACGGGATGGCCGGCGTCAAGCGCGCTGCGCACTGCATCTTCCGACCAGGGCTTCCAGGCCTGCTCGCTTTCGCCAGGTTCGCCGCGCGGCCACGCCAGTGTGACCGCGCCCAGCACCAGTACCACGCTGACGGCATTGCGCAGCCAGTGGTTGATCCGCAGCCGCTGCCGGGCCCAGAGCGCACAGGCCAGCAGCACCATCGCCAGCAGTACACGAGCGGCACCGTCGATACCGACTTGTTGTCCGAGTACCCACAGCAGCCACACCACGGTGGCGAACAGCGGAAAAGCGAGAAACTGCTTGAGTGTCTCCATCCAGCGGCCGGGGCGCGGCAGCTTGCGCAGCGCGGCGGGAAACAGACACAACAGTGCGTAGGGTAGGGCCATGCCCAGCGCCATGGCGGCAAACACTAGCAGCGCGGTAGCGGCGGGCAGGGTGACTGCGTAACCCAGCGCTGCCCCCATGAAAGGCGCGGTGCAGGGCGTGGCGACCAGGGTGGCCAGCAGGCCGGATGCCAGGGCGTCGAGCTTCTCGTTTTTGACTTGCACGTTGCCGGCCAACGATTGTGCGCCCAGGCCGATGTCAAACAGTCCCGCCATGTTCAGGCCCAGCAGCATGAACAACAGGGCCAGCCCGGTGACCATGACTGGCGATTGCAGTTGAAAGCCCCACCCCAGGGCGCCGCCCTGGGCACGCAGCGCCAGCATGAGGCCGGCGATGACCAGGAACGAGGCCAGCACGCCCACGGTGAACAGTGCGCCTTGTTCCCGCAGCACCGACCTGCGTCCGTGGGCACGTTCCAGCACACCGAGGATCTTGATGGTCAGCACGGGAAACACACACGGCATCAGGTTGAGGATCATGCCGCCGATGAAGGCAGCTACCAGGGCCAGTGCAAGGGTCATGTTCGCGGCTGCGGGCGGTACTGCAAGGGCCGCCAGTGTCGCGTTCTCGATGGGTGCGCTCACCAGCAGTCCGGCAGCACCCGAAAAGCCCGGTTCCGCGGTCAACACACCCGACAGCGTGGTGCTGGCCGACGCCGTGGCGTCCTGTCTCAGCCGCAAGCGGTAACCGTCCGCCGACGCAGTGGTGATCTGGGTGTCATTGTCCTCGATCACCCCTTCCTCGTCGGGATGAAACGCCAGCCGAGTGAGTGTAGTCGGGGTGGACGGGGTGACGACGATCTCCAAGGCCTGACCCTCGCGCAGCACCTGTGTGCGCCAGCCTGACGGTGTGCCGGGGAACTGCGTCCGCGTTAGTTTGAAAGCGGCGCTGACGTCCTCTGCGACTCTTGCTTCTGGGCCGACCAGCAAGGTCGTGTCAAACGATGCGCTTGCGGGGATGCATACCTCCTCGCATACCAGCCAGTCGGCAGTGGCCTTGAGCGGAAAGCGGTCGCCCTGGAAAGTGGCGGGCACTGAAAGTGTGCTCAGCAGCACAACTTCATCGCTGTAGCCGTAGCTCGTAATTGGGCCGGTGTCGATACGGTGCGGCACCGGCCACTGGATCTCGCCGGTCTGGGCGCCGGCGGGCAGGGTCCAGTTGATGCGGGTGGCCATGCCGGAATCGCCCGGATTCTTCCAGTAGACATGCCAGTTCTTGTCCAGTTTGAGCCTCAGGCCGATGGTGGTGGACTGTCCGGGGGCCAGCACGGCGTGCTCGCTCAGCAACTCCGCTGTGGAGTGGGGCTGTTGCACCGGGGCGGCCTGGGCCACCGCAGCGGCAATCCAAGTCAATCCCACAGCGGCGCAAGTTTTGAGTTTCATTGAGAACTTTCCTGCCCGGGCACGAGTACTTGATTGAACTTGACGAAAAACTGGTCGGCGATCTTCTTGGCCGCCCCGCTCACCAGCCGCGCGCCGATCTGGGCGATCTTACCGCCCACGGTCGCTTTGGCGTTATAGGTGAGCAGTGTGATCTGTGCCTCCTCGGAAAGGTTCACCGTGCACTGGCCTTTGCCAAACCCGGCGATGCCGCCGCTACCCTCGAAATTCAGGGTGTAGGTTGAAGGCGCCTGGATATCCGTCAAGGTGAGCTTGCCGCTGAACTTGGCCTTGACGGGCCCGATGGCGGCGACCATAGCCATGTTGAACTGGTTATCGTCAAGCTTCTCCACCACTTCACAGCCGGGGATGCACTGCTTGAGGACGGCGGGATCGTTGAGCGCTTCCCAGACCTTGCTTTGCGGGAGTGCGATGCGCTGTTCGCCAGTCATCTCCATGGGGGATTCTCGTACGAGTCAGGAGTTATTGTTGGGGCCTAGCACACGCGCCAGATCCAGCAGGCTGTTCAGGTTGTGGGCGGCGCGAAAATCGTCCACGTGTGGAAGCATGGCACGTACGCCCTGGGCCAGCGGTTCGAATCCATCGTAGCGCAGTAGGGGATTTAGCCAGATGAGCCGGGTGCAGGCGCGGTGCAATTGCTGCATGGCCTGCGAAAGCTGATCGATGCGATCGCGCTCCAGACCATCGCTGATCAGCAATACGACGGCGTTCTGGCCCAGCACTCGGCGTGACCAGCGCAGATTGAATTCGTTGAGGGCGGCGCCGATACGTGTGCCGCCCCCCCAGTCCAGCACGCCACCGGCCACCGCCGCCAGCGCCGTGTCGATATCGCGATGACGCAATTGGCGGGTGACGTTGGTAAGGCGCGTGCCAAACAGAAACACATGCACGCGATCACGATCGTTGGTCATGGCGTGCAGAAAGCGTAGCATCATCTGGGCGTAGCGATGCATGGAGCCGGAGATGTCGCACAGCGCCACCAGGGGCGGATGCCGCAGGCGCGGCCGGCGTTGTTTCAGCGGGATCCACTCGGACTGGCCTCGCAGGCTGGCTCGCAAGGTGGCGCGCAAATCGACCTGGCGGCCGTGCACGTCGGGTTGCCAGCGACGTGTCCGCACCGGCGCAACGGGCAGACGCAATGTCGCCAGCAGGCGCCGGGCTTCCCGCATGTCCTCCACCGACATGCTCTGGAAATCCATGCGCGACAACTGCTCCTGCCGGGAGGCGGTGAAGCTGGCATCGGCGGGCGGGCGTTCATTGGACGCTTCATCATCGTCGGTGGCAGGCATCGCGGAAAAGGCTTGTGCTACCCGCTGTGCCAATGGCTCGCCTTTGTCCGCACCCGGAGAAGGTGCGGATGTGGATGCGGCACGCGCCAGTGGCTGCTGCTCCCAGAAATAACGAAAAGCAGCGTCGTAGAGTTCGAGGTGGGCGTGCCGATCGATCAGGACACTGGCCAGTGCCCAGTAGAAATCCTCGCGCCGGGCGACGTCCACCAGTTCGGTGGCACGCAAGGCATCCTGTACATGCCCCGTGCCTACCGGCAATCCGGCGCGGCGCAGACCGCGGGCGAAACGAACCACATTCGATGCGAGGGCGGTCATGGCGATAGCGATGTGCGCATCCGGTACCCGCGGATGCCGCGCGGTCCGGTGCTGCGGTTTTCTCCCCCCTCCCTCCGGGAGAGGGGCAGGGGGTGAGGGGCATTTGGTATATCCCACTCGCTTGCACTTTCCCTCACCCCCACCCCTCTGCCAGGGGGAGAGGGGCTCCAAACCTTCGCTCTTCCGGAGGGTGAGGAGCTAGAAGGCTGAGCCGGTATGAACTGTTTCAAGCGTGTCACCTCACGGTAAGAGCAGTGACTGCACGCCAGTCTGCTTGATACGCTCGATGTCGTCGTGATACTTCAGCACGACACCGAGCGTGTCCTCCAGGAGCGCGGGATCGA
>Ga0194131_10006846_pt1 | contig 15658 bp, 13 predicted proteins | sample TA2KigO120mmetaG_FD_148631 | JGI IMG/M metagenome (GOLD analysis project Ga0194131, IMG submission 148631) | Freshwater microbial communities from Lake Tanganyika, Tanzania - TA2015053 Kigoma Offshore 120m | ecosystem: Environmental > Aquatic > Freshwater > Lake | place: Tanzania: Lake... | reverse complement strand
GATCTCCCGCACCATGCGCTCGGTCTCGCCCAGCCACATGTTGAGGATCTCCGGCCCCTTGATGTGCATGAAGTATTCCTTGAGTTCCAGACCCTCCTGTTGGCGCAGATGCTGCACCAGGTTGTAGGCGGTGGCCTTGCCGATGAGGGTCTTGCCGCAGCCGGGGGGCCCGTGGAGCAGGAAACCCTTGGGGGTGGAGTACTGGAATCGGGCAAAGAGTTCGGGATGGAGGGCCGGCAACTCGATGGTGTCGCGGATGGCCTGAATGGCCTCCTCCTGTCCGCCGATCCTGGACCAGGGCATGGGCGGGATCTCTTCGAGGAAGTGCTCCTTGCTCTCGCGGGGCTGCAACCTTTCGAGGGCCACCTTGAAGGTGGGGTCCACCCGCACCTCGTCGCCCACCTTAAGCAGCACCTCCTCCAGGTCGGCCGACCGCACCAGGACCAGGTCCTGGGTGCCGTGGGCCTGGCCGATGCGCAGCCGGCCCTGGTCCAAGAGGTCGGCGATCTTGGCCACCGGCCCGGAGGGGCTGTAGTCGAGGGAGCCCACCACCGCGTACGCCTCGTTGATCAGCACCCGGCTGCCCACCTTGAGCTGGGAAAGGTCCACCCGGGGGTCCACGTTTGCGAAGTACTCGGTGCCGCCCACAAAGAGGTTGGCTATCCCGTCGCGGGGGGAGCCGAGAAAGATGCCGACGCGGTTGGCCGGGGCGGTAACTTTTTCGAGAGCGGCCTCCAGTTCGACCAGGGTGCGGCGGGCCTCCTGAAAGGTCAGCTCGCGCTCCAAAAGCAGGCGGCGCAACTGGTAGAGCAGGGGCCGGGTCGGGTCGCGGTCGGGCAAAAACAGCAGGGCCTGGTCCACCAGTTCCAGGGGGCGGTAGTCGGGTCCGTACTCCTGGGGATCGTCCCCCGGCTCGTACTCGTCTTCGTCGCCGCGGCTGCGGTAGTGGCGGTCCTTCTTGCTCATCGGCTCCGGGCTCCGGTCAAAGGATGATGTCCCCCAGGCGGCCGTAGCGCACCCGGCCGGGCAGACGCCAGAGGAAGGCGCCGGCCAACTTGGGAAGGGAGGCCAGGCCGGTGTAGTAGGGCGGGCGGGTGTCCGAATCCCACGACCAGTAGATGATCATCGCCTTACCCTTGATTAACTCCGTGGGCACGGCCCCGAAGTAGCGACTGTCGGCGCTGTTGTCGCGGTTGTCGCCCATCATGAAAAAGTGGTTTAGGGGCACGGTGAAGGGGCCAAAGTTGTCGCGCGGCTGCACCGCTGCCGGATAGGTCTCCTCGGCGGTGTGTTTGGCCAGGGGTGGGTCGGGAAAGGGCTGGCCGTCCACGTAGAGCACCTTCTCCACCACCTGGAGCTTCTGGCCGCCCACGGCCACGCAGCGCTTGATCAGGTCGCGGTCCGGGTCGGTGGGGGAGCGGAAGATGACGATGTCGCCGGGCTGGGGATCGCGCAGGCCGGGCAGGCGGAAGAGGGTATAGTCTGCCAGGGGGATGTCCACCGGCGCCCCGTACACAAACTTGTTGGCCAAGAGGTAATCCCCCACCAACAGGGTGTCCTCCATGGAGCCGGAGGGGATATAGAAGGCCTGGACTACAGTGGTGCGGATGAAGAGGGCCAGGCCCACGGCGATGGCCAGGGAGGAGGCGTATTCCCTGACGGAGGACTTGGGCGAGGCAGGTGAAGGCTTGGGCGAGGCGGGTGCGGCCATGGAGCGTTCTCTGGGGTTAGGAGTGTATGTGACGCGGTTGATAGGAGTATAACAATCGGGCAGGAGGTTGTAAATACAGTCGGATGCGCGAGGACAGTTGCTTGTGGAAGCAAGTTGGCCTGTATAGTTTAAAGGAGCTGGCCACAGGGGTTTCGGCGCATGCAGGTCTTTTTTTGGGGGATGAGGCGCTCCTTCTCCGTTTGCCGGGCGCAGAGCCTGCGCTAGGAGGGAAAGACCCGCTGCGTGGAGGTGCGGGCCGGCGAGCATGTGATCCTCATCGAGGCCGCCGGCCAGGCCGTGGTGGACCGGGGGTGAAAAAGATCCACCTGCTCCGAAGCCATGCTTACTGGGACCATATCCAGGGTTTTCCCTACTTCGCCCCCCTGCAACAGGAGGGCACCCAGGTCCGGGTCCATGCGCTGCGCCGTCCCGGCACTAGCGTGAGCGCCATCTTCGCCGAGTAGCAGCGCCACCCCTTCTTTCCGCTGGGCCTGGACGGCCGCGGCCGCCGGCCCGGAGTTCGTGGAGTTGGAGGAGGGGCAGATTGTGGAGATCGGGGACACCAAGGCCTGCACCCGGCGCCTCAACCACCCCAGCGTGACCTTGGGGGTTCCGCCTCGAAAGAGGGGGGCGGGTGCTGGCCTATCTTTCGGACGTGGACCTGTAAAACAAGCTGCTGCTGGGCGAGGGGCTGCAGAGGGCCAGCGCCGCGGAGGCCGGCGCCTGGCCTTCCTACACCGCCATCCCGAGCGAAGCGACCAGGAGATCGATGCCCTGGTCGGCGCCCACCAGCGGCGGGGCTTGGTGGTGGAGGGGGCACGGCAGGGGCAGGTCTACTAATTGGGGAGGAAAAAGTGAGATACTGGACGTGGGTCTTCGCTGCGCTGTGGATTGCCTGCGGTGGGGAGAAGGAGGCGGGGGCGCCGGCGCCAAAAGGGTACATGGACGAGGTGCAGCAGTTGCTGCTGGAATTGAGGGTGCTCGACAAGCAGATCGCCGCCCAGATCACGGCCGACACCCTCGAAGCGGACCGCATCGTGCCCCTAATCCGCAGCCAGTTCCGCCCTGCGCTTGCCGGGTTGCGGCAGCGGGTGGGAGAGTTCAGACCGGATTCGGCCTACGCGGGGGTTAACGGAAAACTGCTGCGCTATCTCGACCTGCGCCTCCAGGCGTACGATCTGGCCATTCAGGGGGCGCAGGAGCGCCAGCAGGAGCTTTTCGACGAATTCGGCCGGCTGCAGGTGCAGGCCGAGGCCGAAGGTCGCAAGCTGGAGGAGGCGCTACGCCAGGCCCGGCAACAGCGCTGAGTCCTGACCAACACGAAAGGAGGTGGCGAGATGGAAGACAGTCTGATGGTCCTGGGCCCGGTGACCCTGGTCGCCCTGGGCCTGCTGGCCTGGCTGATCCTCGTCTGGCTGGAGTACAATTAGGAGTCCAGCCGGCTGGACTCCCGCGAGACCCACAACTCCGCCACCATTCCTAAGCCAACGTGGAGGCCAGCGAGCAGGCGCGCAGCCGCACCGCCCAGGCCCTGTAGCGGTGTCGGGCCCTGGAACTGGACCTGTCGGGGTTGCACCAGCAACTGGCCCAACTCCGCGAAGCGGGCAAGGACAAGAAGGAATGATCCTCAACCGGAGGGGGTGAAGGCCCGATGTTCGGATCGCTGCTCATCGTCTGCCTGCTGCTGGCCGTCGCCGGGGTGCTGAGCAGGGTTTTTGCAGGGCGGCGGCTCGAAAAGGTCAAGACACGGCTGAACGACGCCCAGCTCGAACGACAGCACACCGCCGCCCAGCGCCGCCAGAACGAGGATCTGCTGGCCCCTTAAGAGAACCGGGAGCAACGCCTCAAGTCCGAGCGGCAGACCCTGACCCGCGAGATCAAGAATCTCAAGAACCGGCTGGGCGACTCCTCCCCGGGCTGAGAGAAGGCCGCCGGCCTCAGCCCCGAGGAGTGCCGATTTCCATCCCCACCGCCGGACCCCTGCGGGTCCACCCAGCGAATCCCCGATACTTTGCCGACCGCCACGGTCGGGCCCTGTACCTGGTTGGCTCCCACACCTGGGACACCTTGCAGGGCCTGGGTCAAACCGATCCGCCGCCGGCCTTTGATTTTTCGGTGCACCTCGAGTTCCTCGCCGCACACGGCCATAACTTCATCCGCCTGTAGCGCTGGGAGCTTTGCCGCTGATACAACGGGGCCAACCAGCAGGATCACGCCAAGGAGCCCCGTCCCTGACCGCGCACCGGGCCGAAGCTGGCCCGCGACGGCAAGCCCCGCTTTGACCTGCGCCGCTTTGACCCCGAGTACTTCGGCCGGCTGCGGGGGCGGGTGGAGGCGGCGGGCCGGCGCGGGCTCTATGTCTCCGTCATGCTCTTCAAGGGCTGAGGACTGCGCTTCGTCAAAGGCGACTGGGAGGCGCATCCTTTTCATCCCGACAATCCCCAACAGCACCCGTTGGGCATGGATGGGAAGGTGCCCCGGCCAGAACTGGCCAGCACCGGGTATTGCCTGGCGGCGCCTGGGCGGGCCTACGCAGTGTACCTGCCCGAAGGCGGCGGGGCGCCGGGCGGTAGCTGCGAATCGTGGAGGGCGCCGGGGACGGGGAAGTAGGCGCTGTGCCTGCGATGCGGCTACCCGTGCCGCTCCTCGGTCCAGGGGTCGCCGTGGTTATGGTAGCCGCGCACCTCCCAGAAGCCGGGCTGGTCCTGGGCGGAGAAGACGAGTTTGCGCAGGAATTTGGCCGATTTCCAGGCGTAGATTTTGGGCACCACCAGGCGCATGGGGCCGCCGTGCTCCAGGGGTAAGGGCTGGCCGAAGAGTTCGTAGGCCAGGATCACCTCCTCGGCCATGCAGTCGGCCAGGGGCATGTTGGTAGTGTAGCCGTCGGCGCTGTGGGCGATGAGGTAGCGGGCCGCCTCGGTGGGGCGCACCAGCGTGGCCAGGTCGAGGAAGGGAATCCCCCCCCACTCGACATCGAACTTGGACCAGGTGGTGACGCAGTGGAAGTCGGCCACTTGGTCTTTTTTTGGCAAAAGCTGCAAAAAGCCTTCCCAGTCCAGGTCGAGGGGTTGCTCGACCTCGCCCTCCACTGAGAAGCGCCAGCGCTTGGGGTGGAATTGGGGATGGACTCCCAGGTCGAGGACCGGGAAGCCCTTGGTCAGGTGCTGGCCCGGAGGCAGACGGTTGCGGCCTGTTGGGGCGCTGGGGACTTGGCGGCGGAAGCGCTCCAGCAGTTTTTGCTTGGCCGCCAGCATCCTCTCATTGTATTCCATCTCCCCGCTCAATACACCTGATCCACGTACACCACGCGTTCCTCCTGTATTGAAAAAATGGCCGCGGCCAGCACCCGCTGGGCGGCCAGGCCGTCGGCCCCGGAGCCGTCGATCTCCTCGGGACTGGCCCCCTCGTCCACCTGCTCGACGAAGCGGCCCAGGCGGTTGCGGAAGGTATCCTCGAAGCTGCGCATCCCGCCGAAGAGAGGGTTGGAATACACCGTCTTTTCGAGATTGCCGGCAGGGTAGAGGGTGGCCTCGCGGAACATATCCTCGATGACAAAACGGCCCTTGAGGCCGGCTACCTCGCAGCGCTCCATGGGGTGGCCCCGCTCGATGTCGTAGCTGCCGGTCAGGTGGCCGAGGGCCCCGCTTTTGAAGCGCATGTTGAACTGCGCGGTGGAGTAGATGGCCCGGCCCGGAGCTTTGAGGGCGAAGCACTGCACCGCCTCGATGTCCCCGCAGAAGTAGCGCATGATGTCAACCGTGTGGGGATGCAGGGCCTTGATCTGGAACCAGGGCGAGGTCTCGCGCGGGTTCTTGATCCACATGCTCATGTTTATGAAGAGCTGGTGGCCGATGCACCCCTCCTCCACCCAGCGTTTGGCCAGGCGCGCCGCTGGGGTGAAGCGGTGGTTGAGGTCCACCCCGAAGCAGCGGTTGAGCCGGCGGGCGGTGGCGACCATCTCCTCGGCCTTGGCGATCTCGTTGGAGATGGGTTTCTCGCACAGGACGTGCGCTCCGGCTTCCAGGGCCTCGATGGTGGGGGCGTGGTGGTCGCTGCCGTACTCGTGGCCGCCGGTGGCGACGCTGACCATGTCGGGGGCGTGGGATTTCATCAGTTCGGCGACGCTGTAGCAGGCCGGCACCCCGAGGCGCTGGCTGGCGGCGTCGGCGCGCGACTTGTCGATATCGCACACCGCCACCAGTTGGGCGTTGGTCAGCTCTTTGTAGATGGCGGCGTGGAGGTTGCCGATGGGCCCCAGGCCGACGACGGCGACGCGGACGGTCACAATGTGATGACCTTGCCGGTGTCCCAGGACTTGATGGCGGCCTCGATGACGAGCTGGACCTTGAGGGCGTCCTCGGCCTTGGCATCCACCTTGTCGGGGGGGGTCTTGCGGCGCAGGTCCTCGATCCAGGCGCCGATGCGGGAGGGGAAGGTGTCGGGAAAGCTCTTCATGCCGCCGGGGTGTTCGTAGATCTCGACCTGGTTGGAGAAGCGGGGGTAGAAGCAGAGCTTCTCGCAGGCTTCGTTGATGACCACCCGGGCCTGGGAGCCGACCAGCTCGCAGGTCTCCAGTCCGTAGCTGCCGCCGGCGTCGTAGCTGCCGGTAAGGTGGCCGATCACCCCGTTGGTGAAGAGCAGGTTGACCTGGGCGTTGGACCAGATCTGGCGGCCGGTGCCTTTCTTGAAGAAAGCCTGCACCTTGGCCACGTCCCCGGCGAAGTAGCGCATCACGTCGAGGGAATGGGGGTGGAGGGCGCGGATGTGGAAGTGGGGGCTGGACTCATTGGGGTTGTTGATCCACATGGTCATGTTGATGATGTTGAGATCGCCCAGGCGGCCCTTGCTCAGCCACTCCTTGGCCCGCACCGCCGCGGGGGTGAAGCGGTGGTTGAGGTTGATGGCATAGGCGACCCGTTTCTGTTTGGCCAGGGCCACCATGCGGCGGGCCTTGTGGATCTCGTTGGAGATGGGTTTCTCGCCCAGCACGGGGATGCCGGCGCTCAGGAGTTCCACCGTGGGTTTGTAGTGGTCGCCGCCGTTCTCTTTGCCGGCGGTGGTGACGCTGCAGGCGTCGAGCTTGATGCCGCTTTTGAGCATCTCGCGCACGCTGTAGAAGGGGCGGGCGCCGTACTTCTGGGCCGTGGCGTCGGCGCGTTCCTTGATGAGGTCGCAGACGGCGACGACCTGGGTGTGTTTGTTCTCGGTGTAGCAGCGGGCGTGCAGGTTGCCGATGCCGCCCAGTCCGACGATGCCGATGCGCAACATATCCCTCTCCTTGGTTTTTATGGCGGCCCGGGAACGCCTGCTTCGGACAGTCCCCAAGGCGCGGACTCTTGCTCTCCCCCACCGCCACTCCACCGCAGGGCCCCACACCTTGGGGCCCTGCGCCCGTGATCGCTCCCCTCTCCCCTCAGCGCCTCCCGCGGACTTCCCTCGGTCTTTGCCACCCCACCGCTGCCACCCCCGCAGCACCATCTATATGGTGCTGCACCCCAGGGAAACGCCTCCGGGGCATCTCCCGGTCCTCGCGCTACCTCTAATCTACGAAATTCAGCCCCAGCGTTTACCTAGGGTGATGTCCTGCTCCAGCAGGGGGTCCTGGGAGCGGCCGAGTTTCTCCAGACGCTGGCGGAGTTGGCCCTCCAGATCCTGTTCCAGTTCGGCGCACAACTGGGGTTGTTCCTCGGCCAGATTGCGGGTCTCGCCTGGGTCGATCTGGAGGTCGTACAGTTCGCGGGGCGGGTTGCCGTAGTGGTCGGGCCGACGGGAGAGGATGAGCTTGTGGCCGGGGGTGCGCAGGCTCCACTTGGACTGCCAGGTGTTCTCGGCGCTGAGGAGCTGGGCGGGGGCTTCATGGCTGGAGAGCAGGTCGCGGCCCTCCATGCCGGCGGGGACCTCGATGCCGGCGGCCCGCAGCAGGGTGGGGGCCAGGTCGAGGTGCTGGGCCAGGTCCTCCCGCTCTGCCCCGGCCGCCACCCGGCCGGGCCAGCGCAGGATCAGGGGCACATGCAGGCAGCAGTCGTACAGGCCGTGGTGGTCGTAATAGATGCCGTGTTCGGTGAGGCTCTCGCCGTGGTCTGCCATCAGGACGACCAGGGTGCGCTCCGCCAGGCCGAGTTGCTCCAACTCGCCCAGCAGCGCGGCGAGCTGGTCGTCGAGGCAGTTCAGGGCCCCGGCGTACAGGGCGTCCACGAAGGCCGAATCTGTGACCCCCCCCACCCACTTGAACCAGGTGTCCTGCCAGGTCTTGCCCAGAGGGTGCTGCCACAGGGGGGCTAGGGATGTGTTGGCCGGATCGGCTTGGTCTGCACCTTGGTAGAATCGCCGGCGGTACGGCTCGGGGGGCAGGTAGGGGGTATGCACGTCCCAGTAGTGGACCAGGAGGAAGAAGGGCTCCGGGCCGGCGGCCCGCAGGAACTGAACGGCCCGGCGGTTGAGGTCCTCGGCGGAGACCATCAGGGGCATGGAGTGCCGGCGCGAGGGATCGAGGTAGTGCTCGTACCCCCGGTTGAACCAGGGGTACTTGGCCCAGCCGAGATTGTCGATGGCCGCGGTGGTGTACCCGGCCTGGAGCAGCAACTCGGGCAGGGTGGGGGTGAGGGGGTCCAACTGGGCCTGGCCCCCGTGGCAGACGATCTGGTGGGTGAGGGGGTGCTGGCCGGTGTAGAAGGTGGTGAAGGAGGGGTGGGTGGGGATGGCCGGGGCGAAGCACTGGGTCCACAAGGTCCCCTGGCCGGCGAGGCGGTCGATGGCCGGGGTGAGGGGACGGGATTCGCCGTAACAGCCTAAGTGGTCGGCGCGCAGGGAATCGAGGGCGAGGACGAGGATATTGGGGGGCATGATCAAAGGGGGTTGGGCAGGTCCACGCGCAACTCGGCGGCCAGGGCGCTGATCTGGGCCCAGGCCCGCTCGTCCACCCCGATGCCCTGTCGCAGGCGTTCCTGGGAGACGCGCCACGCCTGCTCGCCGGGGAGGAGCACCTCGGCGACGCCCTGGGCCGGCGGGCTGGACTTGATCCAGTCGATGAACTGCTCGCTCTCGCGGTGGTAGCTGTCGAGGGGGGTGAAGGCGGCGATGTCGATGAGGGCGATGAAGAGGGCGTTGCCGCTGCGCTCGGGGCTGGCCTGGCTGCATCCAGCCCCCGAAAGGGCCCCGGCCAGGATATCTACCATGAGGGCCAGGCCGAAGCCCTTGTGCCCGGCGCCGGGAAAACCGAGGGACAGCATGGCCCCTGGCGGGGGGCCGTAATAGGCTTTGGTGTCGGTGGTGGGTTGCCCCGTGGCGTCGACGAGACGGTCCGGCGGGGTGGGGGTGCCGGTGTTGTGGTGCAGGCGCAGGGCCCCGCCCGAGATGGCGCTGGTGGTCATGTCCAGGACCAGGGGCCAGGGCCGTTGCGTGGGCAGGGCCAGGCAGAGGGGGTTGGTGGGCAGGCGGCGCTCGATGCCCCCAAAGGGGGCCACGGCCAGGTCGCCCCCGTGGCCGTTGGCCGCCACCAGGGCGATGCGGTTTTCCCCGGCGGCCAGGGCGGCGAAGCGGCCCAACCGGGCGACGTGGTTGCAGTCCTTGAGGGTGACGACCACCAGAGGGGCCTGGGCGGATAGTTCGAGGGCCATCCTCATGGCGGCCTCGGCGCTGACCGGGCCGAAGTTCCAGTTGCCCGAAAGCTGGGCCAGGCAGCGGGTGGCCCGCAGCACCCGGACCGGGGCGCCGGGGACCACTGTGCCCTGCCGCACCATCTCCACGTACTGGGGGAAGCGCAGGGGGCCATGGCTGTCATGGCCCAGCAGGCTGGACTCGACCAGGTGATCGGCCACCAACGCGGCTTCGGCGGGGGGCACCCCCACGGCGGTGAAGAGGGCGGCGCCGAGTTGGTTCAGGTCCTCGGGGCGGAAGGCGGGCATGGGCTCAGAGGGTGGCGGTGGTGTCCACCACCAGCAGGGCGTTGGCCACCGGTCGCTCCCCGGTTTCGTCGGAGGGCCGGTTGACCACCTGCCGGTGGATCACCATGGTGGTGGAGCCCCCCCCGTCGAGGTTGAGGGCCTGGTAGGCGTTGGCGCTGCTGTGGGTGAAATCGGCCAGCTTGGCACACAGGAAGTCGGCCAGTTCCGGCAGGGTCATACCCTCGCTGTACCCGGGCTGCCGACCGTCCACAGTGACCAGGAAGAGCAGCTCCTGATTCTCGGCATAGCCGATGGCGGTGCGCGGGTGGCGCTCGTCCACGAACTTCCGGCCCAGGCCCTCCTGCTCGTACTCGATGGAGATCTCCCCGTCGCGCACCAGGCGGGGGCCCCCGCCTATCCCTTCGCGCAGGGGCTGGAGGGAGGGGGGCAGCAGGCAGTAGAGGCGCAGGGTGTCGCCGGGGGCCAGGGGGGTGTTGTTGAGGTAGTTGACGCCGGCGCTGACCAGCCACTGACCCGGAATCAGACTGAGTTCAGCGTTGACCGGCAGCACCTGCATCACCTGGGCGCTGACGGTGTCGTTGGCCAGGCCCGGAGGGTCCAGAAGCTGGAGCCGGTACCCGATCTGGGCGCGGCTGGAATCGACGTACCCTGGCCCGAACTGGGTGTAGAGGCTAAGGCCATTGGCCGCGGGGCGGCGGTTGAGGGCGTTGATGGGCAGGATCTGGTCGGGGCCGCGCAGCAGGCCGGCCACAAAATGAAAGACCTCGATGAGGGGCCGGCCCTGGGCATTGAGGGCGAAGACCGAGCGTTTCTGGGGCAGTTGCAGCACCTGGCCCTGGCTCACCTGCAGGCCGGCGGTGCGCAGCACCGGCTCGTCGCGGTAGAAGAAGTCGCCGTTGATCCCGGCCACCGCGTTGGCCGCCAGGGCGCTGGTCTTTTCCAGGTTGCCGTGGGCCAGGTCGGCCCGGGCCGTGCGCAGGCCCAGGCCGCCCTCGCGGGCTTCGGACAGGTCGATTTCGAGGACGTTGATGGCCCAGGGGCCCTGGGTGAGGTAGAGCTGATGGTGGTAGACGCCGGGGGCAACCGCCGGGGCCGAGGAGGACCGGCAGGAGGGCAGGAAGAGCAGGCAGAGCCAGACCAGCCCGCCGCGCCGCAAACCAGTAAGGGACCACCTATGCAACAACGCCTACCCCCTGGGAAGAAAAAGCGGGGAAAATGTAGGACAGCGGGGGGACGATGTCAAACAAGTCAGTGTAAGATCACGAGTTGCCGTGCGAACCGGCCATCCGGGGTCCGCAGCAGGGCCAGGTACACCCCGCTGCCGGCGGGACGGCCCGCCTCGTCGTGTCCGTCCCAGACTACCTGGTGGGCGCCGGCCTCCTAGAAACCTGCATACAGGGTGCGCACCCGTTGCCCGGCCGCGTTGAAGATGGCCAGGGAGAGGCTCTGGGCGCGGGGCAACTGGTATCGCAGCACCACCTCGGCGTTGAAGGGGTTGGGATAGGGCTCGTCCAGTCCCAGGGTCAGGGGTGCGGCGGGTTTGGCCGCCGGCGCCCAGGTCACGGGCGCGGGCAGGGCCAGGGTATCGACAACCCCGGAGGCGGCGAGGGCCAGGACGAGGCGCAGGGCCAGGGTCAGGGGCGAGGATTCCGGGCTCAATCGCCGCAAGCGCAGCCGGCCCAGCAGGGCCTCCCCCTCCAGGGGCTCGGCAAAGGAGAGGCCCAGGCTCAGGAGGCCCTCCGCGCCCAAGTCGGCCAGGAGCAGGGGGGCTGGGCGGTCCCTGGAGAAGTCCATGCCCGCGTATTCTAGTTGCGTGGGCAGGTCCAGTTCGAGGGTGAGGCCGCTCAACTGGCGGGCTTCCCGCACCTCCACCGGGACCAGGTACTCCTGGCCCCAGGGCAGGGGGTTGCCCAGGGTGAGGAGGGTGGGGGCCAGGCCGCGGCCCTCCAGGGGAATCTCTAGGGTCTCCTTCAGAGAGTTGCTCAGCCGCAGCCTGCCCCGCTGTGGCCCCACCAGGCTGGGCCGGAACTCGATGCGCACCGCGCCCACCGCGCCGGGGGCCAGGGTGTCGGGCGCCTGGAGCACCCGGAAGGGGCCGTCGGTCAGGGCCTGGAGGGCGAGGGGGGCGCGGGGGTGGAGGTTGCGCAACTCCAAATCCATGGTCCGGCCCTGGTCCAGGGCAGTGGGGGGAAAGAGGCGCCGGCCGGTCTGGGCGTGCAGGTAGGTGAGGTTGCCGCGGCCGGTGTAGGGCAGCAGGACCCTGGGCCGGGTCGGGTCGTCGGTGGCAAAGGCGAGGGTCCCCTGCACCAGGGCGGTGTCGCGCGGGGTGAAGCTCAACTCGATGATCCCGGTCTGGCCGGGCGGGATGCTCAGGCGGCGGGGATTGGGCAGGAGCAGGCGCGAGCCGCTGAGCACCTGGCTCAGGTGCAGGTCCACCTCGCCCTGGTTGCGCAGTTCGAGGCGGGTGCGGCGGGCCCGGCCGACGCGGCCCAAACCCAGGTCCAGGGCCGCGGGCAGGGGGGCCAGTTCGGGTTGGCCGCCCCGGCCCAGGAGCAGCACCCGCTGCACCGGGGTTTCGGGCACGTCGCTGAGGATGAAGAGGGTGTCGGCGTAGGCGCGGCGCTGGGCCGGCAGGAAGCTGAGGGGCAGTTGCAGGGCGGCGCCGGCGGGCAACTGCCCCTGCCCGACCAGGCCCAGGCGATAGGGGCTCCTGACCTCCAGGCGGTACTGGAGCGGGGCGCTGCCCTGGTTGCCCAGGGTGAGCACCTGGCGGGCCTCGCCGCCCACCACCACGGCGCCAAAGTCGAGGGAGGAGGTATTGAGCCGCAGGTCAGGAGCCAGGCCCTGGCCGGTGAGGGGCACCTGCAGAAGGGCGGTTCCGGCGGGGCTCTGCCAGCGCAGGGTGTCGGCCTGGCGTCCGCGTCCGCCGGGGATGTAGGCCAGGTCGAGGGCGCGCGTCTCGCCGGGGGCCAGGCGCAGCGAGGCGCTTTGGGCCAGGCGCAGGGCCGAATCCGGGGCCGCCACCAACTCTACTGGCAGGGTGCCGCGGTTGCGCAGCAGCAGTTGCCGGCTGCTGGACTGGCCCACCCGCTGGGGGCCAAAGTCCAGGCGCGGGGGCCAGGTTTCCACCTGGGGGGCGGGTGGGGAGAGGCAGAGGAGCCGGCCGCCCTGCGCGTCGCCTTCGAGGGCGTAGATCTCCCCCTCCGGGCCGGCGGCCAGGTCCAGCAGGGCCGGGGCGAACCCGGCGGCCAGTTCCTCGAGTTGGTCCCGGGCATTGAGCCGGTAGAGCCGACCGCCGGCCAGGCCCAGGTAGAGTTGGTCGCCAAAGGCCAGGGCCAGGGGCCGCTCGGGCAGCACGGCCACCTGTCGCAGGGAGAGGGAACCCTCCCCACCGGCGCCCTCGGCTCGCCACAACTCGCGGCTCTGGGCCAGCGCGAGGTACAGCCCGCCCTCCGGGGTGCCCTCGATGAGGGCCGGACCAGGGGGCAGGGTGGCGCAGGTTTCGAGGCGCTGGTCCACCAGGCGCAGCAGCCGGCTGCGGTCCTGCTGGTACAGATAGAGCTGATCGCCGGCCAGGGCCAGGGCCTCGGCGGCCTCGCTGATCTGGGCCAGGGGCAGGTACAGGGGTTTGCCCTCGCTGTCGGCGGCTATGCGGGTCAGGGGCTGGGGCCGGCCCAGGGCGGCCGGGGTGGCCAGGAGCAGACCCCTGCCCAGACGGGCCGGGGCCGGGGCGGCGCGGTAGTCGCTGGCCCGGAAGGCGGCAAAGGAACGGCGGGTGGGCAGGAGTCTCTCCAGCCCTTCGCGGTGGGTCAGGTACAGGGCCTGGCCCTGGGGGTCCCAGAGCAGTTCGAGCAGGCCGGGCCGGTCCAGGGCGGCGAGGCTCTCCAACTGATAGGAAAAGGCGGCGGTGATCCGGTCGCCCGGGTCGGCCAGTTGCCGGACCACAGGCAGGCGGGCCACCTGGTGCCGCTCGATATCGGCCAGCACCAGCTCGCCCTGCGTATCGAGGGCCAGGCGGGCGGGGCAGGCGAAGCCAGCGCCGAGGACGCGCAGCACCCCGTCGCCGTCCACGTGTACCAGCCGGCCATTGCCGGTGTCGGCGACAAAGACCCCCCCGGCCCGGTCGGCCGCCAGGCCCAGGGGCTGGTCGAGGGCGGCGCGGGTGGCGGGGGTGCCGTCGGCGCCGGCGCCGGGCTTGCCCGTGCCGGCGATGGCGCGCAGCAGTCCCTCTGGGCCGAGGCGGTATACGCGATGGTTGCCGGCATCGGCGATGTAGAGCGCCCCATCGGGACCAAAGCTCAGGTCCACAGGCAGGGTCAGGGCGCTCTGGAGGGCGGGCCCCCCTTCCTCGGCAGGCGCCTCGCCCCCGCCGGCGGCGGTGCGGAGAAGTCCCTGGGAATCGAGCCTGCGGACGCGGCGGTTGCCGCTGTCGGCGATGTAGAGGTTTCCGGCAGGGTCGAAGGCCAGGCCCAGGGGCTGGTCGAGCAGGGCCAGGCGGGCCGGCCCGCCCTCGCCGCCAAAGCCGGGCAGGCCGGTGCCGGCCACCCTTTCGATGATCCCGTCGGGCCGCACCCGGCGCACGAGGTGGTTGCGGCGGTCGGCCACGTAGAGGTTGCCCTGAGGGTCATGGGCCAGGCCAAAGGGCTGGTACAGGGAGGCGTTGAGGGCCGGCCCGCCCTCGCCGCTGGCCCGCAGGAGCCCGTTGCCGGCCAACGGCAGCCCGGCGCCCTGCTCCTGGACCACCACCACCCGGCGCAGGCCGTAGTCGGCCACCAGGACGCGGCCCTGGGGGGCCACACTGAGGGCCTTGGGCTGGGCGCCAGGCTCGAACTGGGACACGACACCTAGGGTGGAATCGGCTTCGAGGCGCAGGAGGCACGGGCCCAACTCGTCGAGAATCAGCAGACGGCCCTGAGGGTCGAAGGCCAGGTCGATGGGCTTGAGCCCGGCCTGGAGGGCGAGGCGCCGGCCGCTCCAGGGCAATTCGCCCCCGTCGCCGGCCAGGGTGGAGATCCGCCCGTCCGTCCCGACGCGGCGCACCCGGCGGTTGCCGGTATCGGCCACGTAGATCGCCCCATCGGGACCCATCTCCACCGCGCGGGGATCGGCCAGACGGGCCAGTCCCGAGGAGTTGCCGTCCCCGCCGAAACCGCGCTGGCCATTGCCGGCCACCGGGCGGCCCGTGCCGTCGGGGTCGAGTTGCCAGACGCGGTGGTTGGCCCGGTCGGCCACCAGCACCCGGCCCTGGGCGTCGGCGGCCACCCCGTAGGGGGCAAAGCCATTGGGCGATCCGGCCACCAGGGGGTGATCGGGGCCGATGAAGGTGCGCAAGACCCCGTCGGCGCCCAGGACGCGGACCTGGCGGTTGCCCAAGTCGAGGATATAGAGCTGGCCCTCGGGTCCCAGGGCCAGGCCGGCGGGGACCATCAGGGCGCTCTGCTGGGCGGGGCGGACCTGGTTGTCGAGCCCGTAGCGGCCGTCGCCGGCCAGGGTGTGGAGCCGGCCTTCGGAGTCCACCACCCGCACCCGATTGTACTGCTCGTCGGCGATATAGACCGAGCCGTCCGGGGCGGCCAGCACATCCTGGGTCAGCAGGCTGGCCTCCCTCGCCCAAACCGCCGCCGGCCAGGTACTTCAGTTCCCCTACGGCAAAGAGGTCGGAGGCGTGCAGGCGCAGCGGGTACAGGGCCAGGAAGAGCAGCGGGGACCAGCGCATGAGGCACCTCGTCAGAGATTTCACATAATTATCCTCAAGAGAGCCGCCAGGGCAACACCGGCTTGATGGGCGGCGCCGGGCGCGCTAGTTTAGCTCACCTTTCGCGGAGATCTAATAGGATGGCATATAAAATGGTGGTCCTGATCCTGGCCCTGGGGCTGGTTTCCGGCGCGGCGGCCGGGGAGTGGCAGGGATTCGACCCGGCCGGCTTCGACGGGCTGATGCTCAAACCAGAGCAGTTGCAGGGCATGGTGGCCGAGGCCCGGCAGCACCGGCCGCCCAAGAACGGCGAGCGCTACGTCTTCGCCTTTGCCAATCTGCAGCGCG
>Ga0194131_10006844_pt1 | contig 15660 bp, 14 predicted proteins | sample TA2KigO120mmetaG_FD_148631 | JGI IMG/M metagenome (GOLD analysis project Ga0194131, IMG submission 148631) | Freshwater microbial communities from Lake Tanganyika, Tanzania - TA2015053 Kigoma Offshore 120m | ecosystem: Environmental > Aquatic > Freshwater > Lake | place: Tanzania: Lake... | reverse complement strand
TGCCGGCGCCGGCGTGCCGGTGGCCAAGCACGGCAACCGCGCCTTCACCTCGAAATCGGGCTCGGCCGACGTGCTGGCCGCGCTCGGCATCGGCCTCGACCTGCCGATCGACAGGCTCGAGCACGCGCTGGCGGAAGCCAAGGTCTGCTTCCTGATGGCGCCGCGCCATCACGGCGCGATGCGCAACGTCGCGGGCCCGCGCGTCGAGCTCGCCCCTTCGCGCACCATCTTCAACCTGCTCGGCCCGATGTCCAATCCCGCCCTGGTCAAACGCCAACTGGTTGGCGTGTTTGACCGGCGCTGGCTGAAACCGGTCGCCCAGGCGCTCGGCCAGCTCGGCCTCGAGCGCGCCCTGGTCGTGCACGGCCAGGACGGCATGGACGAGCTCACCACCACGACCAAGAGCTGGGCCGCTTCGCTCGCGGGCGGCCGCGTCGACGAGATCGAGATCGCGCCCGAGGACGCGGGCGTGCGGCGCGCGACGCTCGCCGAATTGAAGGGCGGCGATGCCGCGCACAACGCCGACGCCATCCGCATGGTGCTGGCCGGCGAGAAGAGCGCCTTCCGCGACATCGTCGTGCTGAACAGCGCGGCGGCGCTGATGGTCGCCGGCAAAGCGAAGGATCTGACGGAAGGTGCCGGCCTTGCCGTGCAGTCGATCGATTCCGGCCAAGCGCGGCAGGCGCTCGCCACCCTGCAACGGATTTGCGCATGAGCGACACGCTGCTCGAGATCACCAACGACACGCGCCGCCACGTCGATGCATGCAAGGCGCGCCGGCCGCTCAGTACCGTCGAGGCCGTGGCCAAGGCGGCCGACACCCCGCGCGGCTTTGCCCGGGCGCTGAAGAGCGCCATCGCCGCCGGCCGCTATGGGCTGATCGCCGAGATCAAGAAGGCCTCGCCAAGCAAGGGCCTGATCCGCGCCGACTTCGATCCGCCGACGCTGGCCCGCGCCTACGAGAAGGGCGGCGCCACCTGTCTCTCGGTGCTGACCGACGAGCCCTACTTCCAGGGCAAGGACGAGTTCCTGGTGCAGGCGCGCGCCGCCACGCGGCTGCCGGTGCTGCGCAAGGATTTCATGATCGATCCCTACCAGATCGTCGAGGCGCGGGCGCTCGGCGCCGACTGCGTGCTCTTGATCATGGCCTGCCTCGACGATGCGCTGGCGGCCGAGCTGGCCAAGCTCGCGCATCGCTGGGGCATGGACGTGCTGGTCGAGGTCCACGACGCGCCCGAGCTCGACCGCGCACTCGCGATCGATGGCGACCTGGTCGGCATCAACAACCGTAACCTAAAAACCCTCGCCGTCGATCTCGCCACCACCGAGCAGCTGGCGCCTCGGGTGCCCAAGGACCGCGTGCTGGTGGCCGAAAGCGGGCTCGGCTCGCCGGCCGATCTTTTACGCATGGCCCGGGTCGGCGCGTCGGCCTTCCTGATCGGCGAGAGTTTCATGCGCCAGCCCGATGTCGAGCAGGCGGTGCGCGCCATTCTCGAGCGCAAGGCGGCGGCATGACGGCGAAGAACAAGCTCACGCACTTCGACGACGGCGGCAATGCCCGCATGGTCGATGTCGGCGCCAAGGGCGAGACCGAGCGTGTCGCCGTGGCGCGGGCGAGCGTGATCATGCAGGCCGCGACCTTGAAGCTGATCGCGGCCAAGACGGCGGCCAAGGGCGACGTGCTGGCGGTGGCGCAGCTTGCCGGCATCATGGCGGCCAAGAAGACGCCCGAGCTGATCCCGCTTTGCCATCCGCTGGCGTTGAGTTCGGTCGACGTGAAACTGTCGCTCGACGCGCGTCGCCGCGCCGTCGACATCGAGGCGACCTGCAAGCTGAAAGGCCGCACCGGTGTCGAGATGGAGGCGCTGACCGCGGCCTCGGTCGCCGCCCTCACCGTCTACGACATGTGCAAGGCGGTCGATCGCGGCATGACGATCACCGAGGTCCGCCTGGTCCACAAGTCGGGCGGCAAGTCGGGGACGTGGTCTTCCGGACCGCGGGCGTCTCGCCCGCGCTTCGCATCATGAAGGCGATGCTCTCCGTCCGCGACGCCCATGGCCGCGTGGTCGCGGCCTTCGAGCCGCTGCCGGCCGAGATGGTGTCGGTCGCCGAGGCGGCCGGCCGCGTGCTGGCGCAAGCGCCGGCAGCCCGCCTGACTCAACCGCCGTCCGACCTGTCGGCGATGGACGGCTATGCCGTGCGCGCGGCCGACGTGCCGGTGGCACCTGCCACCCTGAAGCTGGTCGGCCAGGCGCCGGCCGGCGGCTCGTACGACCATCCGCTGAAGGCCGGCGAGACGGTGCGCATCTTCACCGGCGGGCCGCTGCCGATCGGCGCCGATTCGATCGTGATCCAGGAGGACACCAAGGCCGAGGGCGAGCGCATCATCATCCTCGAGGCGCCGCGCATCGGCCGGCACATCCGCAAGGCCGGCTTGGATTTCGGCGCCGGCGATCGGCCGCTCGCCGCTGGCCGTATCCTGACGACGCGCGACGTGGCGCTTGCCGCCGCCATGAACCTGCCGTGGCTTGCCGTGCATCGAAAGCCGCGCGTCGCCATCCTGTCGACCGGCGACGAGCTGGTGATGCCGGGCGAGCCGGTCGGCCGCAACCAGATCGTCTCGTCGTCGGGCATTGCCGTTGCGGCACTGGTGCGCGGCTGGGGCGGCGAGCCGACATTGTTCGACATTGCACGCGACGACGCGGCCCTGATCCAACGCCGCATCGCCGCCGGCGCGCAGCACGATCTTCTCGTCACATTGGGCGGCGCCTCGGTCGGCGACCATGACCTCGTCCAGGACGCGCTGAAGGCGCAAGGCTTCACCATGGATTTCTGGCGCATCGCCATGCGTCCCGGGAAGCCCTTGATGTTCGCCGCCAAGGAGCGCGCGCGCGTGCTCGGCCTGCCGGGCAATCCGGTATCGACCATGGTGTGTGCGCTCTTGTTCGTGAAGCCGGCGCTGGATCGCCTGCTCGGTCAGTCGGGCGACCTCGTGGCGACCGAGCCGGCGCGGCTCGCCGCCGACCTCAAGGCCAACGACACGCGCGAGGACTATGTGCGCGCCAAGCTTTCGCACACCGTCCAAGGCCTGACCGTCGAGCCGCACGCCGTGCAGGACAGTTCCATGCTGTCGGTGCTCGCCTGGTCGTCGGGCTTGCTGGTGCGGCCGCCGCACGATCCGGCGCGCCAGGCAGGCGAGCTGGTGCAGGTGATCGATCTCGCCAAGCTGCCGGGCGGCTATTGATCGGGGCGCCGGGTGTAGAAATCGTAGACGTGAGTCTCGTCGGGTGCGAAGGCGCGGCGTTCGCTGCAGGGCTCCTCGCCGGCGGGAGCGAAGTATGGCAACAGCAACGGCGCAGGATCGTCATGCAGGTCGGTGTTCCAGCCGACCAGCAGCAGGCCGCCCGGCGCGAGCGCGCGATGCAGGGCGGCGATGACTCGGCGCTTGTGGTCGGGCTGGTCGACGCCGAAGCCGAACACGCCGTTCAGGATGATGCTGTCGAACGAACCGTCGGGCCGGTGCCGGCCGATCTCTTCGATCGGCGCCACGATATGGTCGGCCGCCCCCCAGGCCGCGCCGCGCGGCTGGACCTCGATGGTGGTGTACTGGTCGCGCCGGAACAGATCCTCGTAGTGGAAGGTGTAGGAGCTGGTGCCGACGAACAGCACATGCCGGTAGCGTTGCGCGATCCACGGCAGCAGCTCGCGTTCCAGGCAGAGCCGGCTCGCCACGGCGCGCAGGCGGGCATAGGGGCGATTAACGCCCAGCATGTGCAGCAACAGGAACCGCTGCGCCCATCGCGGCAGGATCTTGCGCGCCAGCGGCGCGCCCCGGAGCAACACGGACTTGGCGGACAGCGGCACGACCGGCCAAGTGCACGGTTTCTCGGCGATCAGCAATCCCCGCTGTTCACGGGATAAGTTGACAATCCATAAGAACTAAACTAGAACACGCGCCAGGTTTCAGGATTTGTTCCGAAATCTGCTAGGCAGTCTGGGGAGAAGACGGTGTTAACCCGCAAACAAAGCGAACTGCTGTTGTTCATCAACAAGCGCCTCAACGACGACGGTGTGTCGCCGTCGTTCGACGAAATGAAAGAAGCGCTGCGACTGAAATCCAAGTCCGGCATCCACCGGCTGATCACCGGCCTGGAGGAGCGCGGCTTCCTGCGCCGCCTGCCCCATCGTGCGCGCGCCCTGCAGGTTCTGAAGTTGCCCGACGCCGCCGCCCTGCCCGCGGCCAATGTGACACCGCTGCTCGCCCGCGGCAGCCTGGCCGAGAACCGCGAGAATTTCGTGCCGCAGATCATTCGCGGCGAGAAGGTGCCGCTGGCCGGCGCCATCCAGGTCGCCAACGAAGCGCAGGCGCTCAGCCTGCCGCTCTACGGCCGGATCGCCGCCGGCACGCCGATCGAGGCGCTGCGCGACAACTCCACCACCGTCGACGTGCCGGTGGCGTTGCTCGGTTCGGGCGCACATTACTGCCTCGAGGTGCAGGGCGATTCGATGGTCGAGGCCGGCATCCTCGACGGCGACATCGCCATCATCAAAAGCTCGGACGCCGCCGAGACCGGCGAGATCGTGGTGGCGTTGATCGACGATGCCGAAGCGACCCTGAAGCGGCTGCGGCGCAAAGGCGCGTCGATCGCGCTCGAACCCGCCAACGCCGCCTACGAGACGCGCATCTTCGGTCCCGACCGCGTCAAGATCCAGGGCAAGCTCGCCGGCCTCTACCGCCGCTACAACTGAGCTACGCGCCCGGCGGCTTGATCGGCGTCGCCTGACGGCCGCTGCTGCCCGGCACCCAGGGCCGGTCGCCGCGTCTTCCATTGGCGGTCTCGCGGCGCACGCTCTGCTCGTCGAGCCACAGCGCCTGGGCGCCGTCACGCCAGGCATCGCGGCGGTCGATGACCAGGCGCGGGCCGCGGCAGCGGCCTTGCGCATCGACGGTGGCGAGCACGATCTCGGCATTGGCACAGGCCTCCTCGAGACGGCGCTCATCGCTCACCAAGGCGACGCGCCACGGGCCCTTGCGCCAGCGGCAAAGCCCACTGCGGCAGCCGAGCCCCGCGGCTTCCTCGTCGGCGTTGACGGTCCAGCGCTTGGCGCCGTCCTGGCCGCTGCGCCGCGCCCAACTGTCGGCGACGAAGCGGTCGCTGCGCGTCGAGGCGACATGCACCACGCCCTTGTCGTCGCGCAAGCCGAGCACGCGGCCATCGTCGCTCATCAGCAGATCGGGCGCCTTCGGCGCGCCGAGCAGCGCGCCAGCGACCACCACCGGAAGGCCGGCAAGTCGCCACGGCCGGCGCCACAGGCAGAGCCACAGCCCGCCCAGCGTGATCAGCCACAGGCTGGTACCGGGCAGCGACGGCACCAGGGTCGCGGCTTCGGGCCAGTTGCCGACATGCTTGGCGATCGCGTTCAGCCCCTCGACGCCCCAACCCATCGGCACCAGCGCCGCGCCTTCGAGCCCGAACGGCATCAGCAGCATGGCGGCAAGGCCCCACGGCATGATCCAGAAGCCGGTGAGCGGCACACCCAGCAGATTGGCGACGACGCCGAGCAGCGACAGCCGGTTGAAGTGGTAAGCCGCGAACAGCCCGGTCGCGATCGAGGCGATCAGGGTGGTGGCGAGACTGGCGGCAAACGCTGCGCCGAAGCGCCACAGCCAGCGATGCCGTGCGCGGTCGGCGCGCTCGTGCAGACGCCGCCGCCAGCCGGCCGCGGCCTCCCATGCGGCGATCAAGGCGACCACGGCGGCGAACGACATCTGGAACGAGGCGCCGGTCAACGATTCCGGCGCGACGGCAAGCACGATCACCGCCGACCAAGCGACGAGCCGCAGCGACAGAGCGGTGCGATCGAGCAGCACGGCGAGCAGAGCGAAGCCTGCCAAGGCGCAGGCGCGCTGCGCCGGCACCGGCGCGCCGGCGAGTGCGGTGTAGAACAGCGCCGCGGCCAGCGCCAACACCGCTGCCACTTTCTTGGCGTCGATGCGCAAGGCAAGCGGCGGCACCAGCGCAATGCCGTAGCGCACCAGCCCCATCACCAGGCCGACCACGAACACGATGTGCAGGCCCGAGATCGACAGGATGTGGGCAAGCCCCGAATCGCGCATCGCCTGGGCGATGTCCTTGTCGACCGCGGTCTGCTCGCCGGTCAGCAAAGCCGCCACCACGCCGCCTTCCGGCCCGGGCAGCGCCTTCAGGATGCGCGCCGTGATGTCGGCACGCAGGGCATCGATGGTGCGCACCAGCCCGGCGGGCCGGCCGCGCTCGACCACCACGGCCGGCGCCAGCGCATAGCCGACTGCGCCCAATTGCTGGTACCAGGCGACGCGCTGGAAATCGAAGGCGCCCGGCGCGGCGGGCCCGGCGGGCGGCGAAAGATTGGCCAGCACCAGCAGGCGATCGCCGACATGCAGTTCGGGCGCGCCCTTGGTGAGCGACACGCGCAGCCGAAGCGGCGTGAGGTCGGGCGGCGGCACGCCACCGCCTTTCAGCCGCACCGCCTCCAGCACCACGCGTACGCCGTCGGGCAGGCGCTGGATGTCGGCGATGCGGCCTTCGACGTTGATGTTGAACAGCGGTCGGCTGAGCGTCGGCGCGGCAAGGTTCACGGTGCGCCAGGCGACGAGGCCGAAGCCGACCGCGGCCGCCGCCAGACCGATCGCCAGCGCCCGCGCGAAGCTGCCGGCCGGTGCGAAGGCGGCAAGACCTGCGCCGGCTGCGACCGCCGCCGGGCCGAGCCACAGCGCGGGCTCGCTCGGCAGCTCGAAATACACCGCGATGCCCAGCCCCAGCGCCACCGGCAGCCACAGCATCCAGCGGCCGCGCTCGCCGTCGAGCCGCTCGAGGATCCAGGCCCGTGCCCCCGCCACGCCGCCTCCGTTGTTTGACAGGGCAAGGACGCTCGCCTACCTACGGCGCGCTTTTCCGGCCGAAATGCGGCGAAACCCGCGATCCTTCAGTTCGTCATGACCGTCGTCACCCGCTTCGCCCCCTCGCCCACCGGTTTCCTTCATATTGGCGGCGCCCGTACCGCGCTGTTCAACTGGCTCTATGCCCGGCACACCGGCGGCAAGTTCCTGCTGCGCATCGAGGACACCGACCGCGCGCGCTCCACGCAGACGGCAGTCGACGCCATCCTCGATGGCCTGTCGTGGCTTGGCCTGCAGTGGGGCGGCGACGTGCTCTACCAATTCCAGCGCGCTGGCCGGCACGCCGAGGTGGCGCATCAGATGCTGGCGGCAGGCAAGGCCTATCACTGCTACGCCTCGCCGCAGGAGCTCGATGAGATGCGCGAGGCGCAGAAGCGGGCGGGCGTGCCCATCCGCTACGACGGCCGCTGGCGCGATCGCAACCCGGCCGACGCGCCGCCGGGCGTGGCGCCGGTCATCCGGCTGAAGGCGCCGCACGGCGGCCAGACCGTCATCCAGGATGCCGTGCAGGGCACGGTGACGGTCGAGAACGCGGTGCTCGACGACATGATCCTGCTGCGCGCCGACGGCACGCCGACCTACATGCTGGCCGTGGTCGTCGACGACTGCGACATGGGCGTCACACATGTCATCCGCGGCGACGATCACCTGAACAACGCCTTCCGCCAACTGCAGATCATCCGCGCCATGGGCTGGCCCGAGCCGGTCTATGCCCATATCCCGCTGATCCACGGCACCGACGGCGCCAAGCTCAGCAAGCGGCACGGCGCGCTGGGCGTCGACGCCTATCGCGACATGGGCTTCCTGCCCGCCGCCTTGCGCAACTATCTGCTGCGCCTGGGTTGGGGTCATGGCGACGACGAGATCATCTCGACGGCGCAGGCGATCGATTGGTTCGATCTGGCCGGCGTCGGCCGCTCGCCGTCGCGCTTCGATGCGATGAAGCTCACCAACCTCAACGCCCACTATCTGCGCGAGGCGCCCGACGCCGAGCTGCTGCCGCTGGTGCTGCCACGCCTCGAGAAGAAGCTCGGCCGCGAGGTCGACGCGGTCGGCCGGACACGCTTGGAACGCGGCCTGAATGGCGTGAAGCAGCGTTCGCACACCCTGGTCGAGCTCGCCGACAAGCTCGTCTTCTATGCTGGCCACGGCGCCCCGGCGATCGCCGACGACAAGGCGCGCGCCCAGCTCACGCCCGACAGCAAGGCGCTGTTGATGCGGCTCGCCGCCTCGCTCGACGGTGTCGCCGACTGGACGGACAAGCCGCTCGAGGACGCCGTGCGCCGCTTCGCCGAGGCCGAGAACGTCAAGCTCGGCCAGGTGGCGCAGCCATTGCGCGTGGCGCTCTCGGGCTCGACCGCGTCGCCCGGCATCTTCGAGGTGCTGGCGATCCTGGGCGCCGACGAAACCAGGACGAGATTGCTGGCCGCCGGCGGATAGACCCGGCCACGCGCCGTCCGCCACGATCGGCGCATGTCTTTGCGCGTCTGGCTGTGGCTGCTGTCGCTTTCCGTGCTGTGGGGCGGCTCGTTCTTTTTCGCCAAGGTGGCGTTGAGCGAGCTCGGTCCGCTCACCGTGGTGTTCGCTCGCGTCACCCTTGCCGCCTTGGCGCTGGCCACCGCACTCGCCGTCGCCGGTACGAACCCGTTCCGCCGCGGCTTGCCGTGGCCGGCTTTTTTCGCGATGGGCGCGCTGAACAATGTCCTGCCCTTCAGCCTGATCTTCTGGGGTCAGACCGAGATCGCGTCGGGATTGGCGTCGATCCTCAATGCCACCACGCCGCTGTTCACCCTGATCGTCGCCCACGTCCTCACCGACGACGAGAAGATCGACCGCGCCAAGGTCGCGGCGTTGCTGGCCGGGCTGGCCGGTGTCGTCGTGTTGGTCGGCCCGGATGCCCTGGTCGGCGGCTCGAGCCTGTGGGGCCAGCTTGCCTGCCTGGCCGCCGCCCTGTCGTACGCCTTCGCCGGCATCTATGGCCGCCGCTTTCGCGCCCTGGGCGTGCCGCCGGTCGACGCGGCGACCGGCCAGGTCACCGCCAGCGCCGTGTTGATTCTGCCGATCATGCTTGTGATCGAACACCCGTGGACGCTGGCCGTGGCGCCATCGGCCACGGTCTGGCTGGCGCTGGTCGGATTGGCTCTTTTGTCCACCGCGCTCGGCTATGTCCTCTACTTCCGCATCCTCGCCGCCGCCGGCGCCACAATTCTCCTGCTGGTGACCTTCCTGATCCCGATCACGGCGATCGTGCTGGGCGCGCTCGTCCTGCACGAACAGCTCCTGGCGCGGCACTTTGCCGGAATGGCGCTGATCGGCTTCGGCCTCGCCCTGATCGACGGCCGCCTGCCGCGCCTCCTGCGCCCCGCGAAATAGCCGCCGGCCGGCGCAATTGCGCGGCTTTTGGGGGCTTGTTAGGGTGCCCTCGGACCCGCGAAATCGACGGAAAGAGTGAGCTATGGCCAAGGCGACCGCAACGCTGACCGACAACGAGACCGGCAAATCCTACGAATTTCCCATCATTCACGGCTCGATCGGCCCGCGTCTGGTCGACGTTCGCAAGATGTACGGCGAGTCGGGCATGTTCACCTACGACCCGGGCTTCACCTCGACCGGCTCGTGCGGCTCCAAGATCACCTACATCGACGGCGATGAAGGCATCCTGTTGTACCGCGGCTACAACATCGCCGAGCTCGCCGAGCAGAGCGACTTCATGGAGGTCTGCTACCTGCTGATGAAGGGCGAGCTGCCCAACAAGGGCCAGAAGGAGAAGTTCGTCCGCGACATCACCATGCACACCATGGTGCACGAGCAGCTCAGCACATTCTATCGCGGCTTCCGGCGCGACGCCCATCCGATGGCGGTGTGCTGCGGCGTGGTCGGCGCGATGGCGGCCTTCTATCACGACTCGCTCGATATCCACGATCCGCACCAGCGCATGGTGGCGTCCTATCGTCTGGTCGCCAAGATGCCGACCATCGCCGCCATGGCCTACAAATATTCGGTCGGCCAGCCGTTCGTCTATCCGCGCAACGACCTGAGCTACGCCGCCAACTTCCTGCGCATGATGTTCTCGGTGCCGGCCGAGGAGTACGAGGTCAATCCGGTGCTCGAGAAGGCGATGGACCGTATCCTGATGCTGCACGCCGACCACGAGCAGAACGCCTCGACCTCGACGGTTCGGCTGGCGGGATCGTCCGGCGCCAATCCGTTCGCCTGCATCGCCGCCGGCATCGCCTCGCTGTGGGGGCCGAGCCACGGCGGCGCCAACGAGGCCGTCATCAACATGCTGCACGAGATCGGCGGCAAGCAGAACATCCCAGGCTTCCTGAGCCGCGTGAAGGACAAGAACGACCACACCCGCCTGATGGGCTTCGGCCATCGCGTCTATAAGAACTACGACCCACGCGCCAAGGTGATGCGCCAGACCTGCCACGAGGTGCTGACCTCGCTCGGCATCGAGCACGACCCGCTGCTCGAGCTCGCCATGGAGATGGAGCAGATCGCACTCAAGGACGACTACTTCGTCTCCAAGAAGCTCTATCCCAACGTCGACTTCTATTCGGGCATCATCTTCCGCGCGATCGGCATCCCGACCTCGATGTTCACCGTGCTGTTCGCCGTGGCCCGTACCGTCGGCTGGATCTCGCAGTGGAACGAGATGATCGAGGATCCCGACCAGAAGATCGGCCGGCCGCGCCAGCTCTACAATGGACAGACCGAGCGGCCGTACAAGCCGCTGCATCTCAGGGGATAAGACGCCGTCCGGGGGGAAGGAAGCTAGAAGGGTATGGCAAGATCGTCGCAAGGGCCGCGCCGCGCCACGACCTGGGCGGCCGAGCAGCATTCGAGACCGATGCCGCGCATCGTGCGGCTCGGCCGCCCGGCCAACGACAACCACCTTCCCTTGGTGGCACGGGCCAAGGCGGCGACCGCGGCGGCCGCCGCTCTCGTGATCTTGGCGCTGCTCGGCTGGGATCTGATCTGACGCTCTATCGCGCCGGTGCCGAGAGTCGCCGGCCGGCGCCCTCGCGCACGCGCAGCACCGAAACATCGAGGCGCTCGACGGCGGCGCCGCCGAACTGCAGGGTGAGCGGCTGGCTTTCGACCTCGACCTGCACGCTCTGGCGCACCGCGGGACAGTCGCCGCGACGCGTCGTGGCGATCATCGGCAACCGCCGGCCGTTCTGCACGGCGTCGATCCAGGCATCGCCCGACAGCGTGATCTGGTAACGCCCGGCCGCGATCCACTCCAGCGTCACGATGCCGCCGAAACCGCCATCGCGGCTGCGCGCGGGCGCTGCGGCATAGATCACCCGTTCGACCGGCCGCAGCCGTAGCGCGAAGACGCCGTCCTTGGGCAGCGCGCCCTCGCTTTCGACGTCGGCCATGAGGCCGTCGCCGAACAGCACGAGCTCGCGATCGACCGACCAGGCGAAGCGCCGGCAGCCATCGTCCTCGGCAGCGGCGCCAACCGCGGCGATCAGGCTCAGGACACCGGCGACGAGTGCGGTCCGCATCCCGTCATGATGATCAGGCCCAGCTCGGCAGGCCAGTCTTGATCGAGAAATTGTGATGCGCCGACACCCAGCGCACCGTGCCGGTCTTGGAGCGCATGACGATCGAGTGCGTCTCCGCGCCGTTGTGGAAGCGGCGGATGCCCTTCAGCATCGAGCCCGAAGTGACACCGGTCGCCGCGAACATCACGTCGCCTTTGGCCATGTCGAGCATCGAGTATTTGCGGTTGAGGTCGGTGATCCCGAGCCGCCGTGCCCGGCCCTTCTCGTCGTCGTTGCGGAACAGCAGACGGCCCTGGATCTGGCCGCCGATGGCGCGCAGCGCCGCCGCCGCCAGAACGCCCTCCGGCGCGCCGCCCGAGCCCATGTAAATGTCGATGCCCGAATCGCCGGTCGAGGTGGCGATCACGCCCGACACGTCGCCGTCGCCGATCAGCATGATGCGCGCGCCCGCCTCGCGCACCTTGGCGATCAGCTCGGCATGGCGCGGCCGGTCGAGGATGCAGACCACGAGGTCGGCGACATCGACCTTCTTGGCCTTGGCGAGATCGGCGAGATTCTGCGCCGGCGTCTTGTCGAGATCGACCACGCCCTCGGGCAGGCCGCCGCCGACCGCGATCTTGTCCATGTAGACGTCGGGCGCGTTGAGGAAGCCGCCATGCTCGGCCATGGCGATGACGGCGAGCGCATTGGGCAAGCCCTTGGCGGTGATGGTGGTGCCCTCAAGCGGATCGAGCGCGATGTCGATCTTGGGCATGCCGCCCTGCCCTTTGCCGCTTTGCGCCAGGCCGACCTTCTCGCCGATATAGAGCATCGGCGCCTCGTCACGCTCGCCCTCGCCGATCACCACCGTGCCATCGATGGCGAGCGAATTCAGCGTCGTGCGCATGGCGTCGACCGCCGCCTGGTCGGCCTTCTTCTCGTCGCCGCGGCCCATCAGCTTGGACGCCGCGAGCGCCGCCGCCTCGGTCACGCGCACCGCCTCAAGCGCCAGATTGCGGTCCAGTTTCACATCGTTGGCCATCGTCTCCTCCGTCGGCGCCCGTTCGGCGCCGTCCCACTAGAACGCTTCGATCCTGATCAGGCACGGCTCCTCGGCCACGGCGCCGAGCCGCGCGATGCGCGCCAGTGCGCGCCGCATCGCCGCCTCTTCGGTCTCGTGCGTGGTCAGCACCACCGGCACCTCGCCCGACTGCGAGCGGCCACGCTGCAGCATCGATTCGAGCGAGATGCGCTCCTTGGCGAGCGCACCCGACACCGCGGCGATGACGCCCGGCCGGTCCTGCACCATCAGGCGCATGTAATAGGCGCCCTGATGGCGATCCATCGTCGAGGCCTTCTTGGTCGACAGCCGCTCGGCCGGCACGACGAAGGCCGGCATGTCACGGCCGCGCGCCACGTCGACCAGATCGGCGACGACGGCCGAGGCGGTCGGGCCCTGTCCCGCACCGCGGCCCTGGAACATGGTGGTGCCGACGAAATCGCCCTCGACGACCACGGCGTTGAACACGCCCTCGATGTGGGCGATCGGCGCGGCGAGCGGCACCATGCAGGGATGCACGCGCTGCTCGATGCCGTGACGCGTCTCGCGCGCGAGGCCCAGGAGCTTGATGCGAAAGCCCAGCTCCTCGGCGAACTGGATGTCCATTGCCGTGACGCGCCGGATGCCCTCGACATGGACGCCGGCGAAATCGACCCTGGCGCCGAACGCCGCGCCGGTCAGCACGCTGAGCTTGTGCGCGGCATCGATGCCGTCGACGTCGAAGCTGGGATCGGCTTCGGCGTAGCCCGCCGCCTGCGCCTCGGCCAGCACGACGTCGAAGTCGCGGCCGGTCTCGCGCATGGTGGTGAGGATGTAGTTGCAGGTGCCGTTGAGGATGCCATAGAGCCGACGCACGCGATTGCCGACCAGGCCCTCGCGCAGCGCCTTGATGATCGGGATGCCGCCCGCCACCGCCGCCTCGAAGGCGAGAATGCGGCCGCGGCGCTCGGCCAGCGCGGCGATCTCCGTGCCGTGCAGGGCGAGCAGCGCCTTGTTGGCTGTGACGACGTGCTTGCCCGAGCGCAGCGCCGTCTGCACCAGGCGGCGCGCCACGCCGCCCGAGCCGCCGATCAGCTCGACCACGACGTCGATGTCGGGCGCGTCGGCCAGCGCCAGCGCGTCTTTCTCCCAGCGCACGCTGCCGAGATCGATGTCGCGCTTCTTGGCCCGGCGGCGCGCGCTCACCGCGACCAGCTTCAACGGCCGCCCGCCGCGCAGGGAGAGCAGCCGGCCGTGCTCGGTCAGCAGCTTGACGACGCCTGCGCCGACCGTGCCGAGGCCGGCGATGCCGATTCTGAGGGGTGTCTTCATGGTCGCCTGATACGACAGGTTTCGCTCAGGCGCGAGCCTTCAATGGCGTGACGTTGTCGCCGACGCCGCGCAGGTAGAGGTCGATGGCGCGGCCGGGGTCGGCCATCACCTGGCGGATGTTGCGAATCGCCTGGCGGATACGGTGCTTGTTCTCGACCAGGGCGATGCGGACGTGGCCATCGCCGTGCTCGCCGAAGCCGACGCCCGGCGACACCGCGACGTTTGCCTGGGTCAGCAGCAGCTTGGAAAAGGCGAGCGAGCCCAGCTCGGCGAAGTCCTTGGCAATCGGCGCCCAGGCGAACATGCTGGCAGCCGGCGCCGGCAACGGCCAACCTGCCGCCGTCAGGCCCTCGATCAGGATGTCGCGCCGCTCCTGGTAAGTCTCGCGCGCCTCGACGATGTAGTCCTGCGGTCCGTTCAGCGCCGCCGTCGCCGCCACCTGGATCGGCGTGAAGGCGCCGTAGTCGAGGTACGATTTGATGCGGGTCAGCGCCTGGATCAGCGTCCGGTTGCCGGCGGCAAAGCCGATGCGCCAGCCGGCCATCGAGTAGGTCTTGCTCATCGAGGTGAACTCGACGGCGATGTCGCGCGCCCCCGGCACCTGCAGCACCGAAGGCGGCGGCGTGCCGTCGAAGTAGATCTCGGCATAGGCGAGATCCGACAGGATCCAGATGCCCTGGCGTTTGCAGAACTCGACGACCGCGGCGTAGAAGTCGAGATCGACCACCTGTGCCGTCGGATTGGACGGATAGTTCAGCACCAGCGCGATCGGCTTGGGCACCGTGTGGCGCACCGCGCGCTCCAGCGCCGGCAGGAAGTCGTCGAGCGACGTGCTGCACGGCACCGGAATGTGGCGCACCGAGCCGCCGGCGATGATGAAGCCGTAGGGATGGATCGGATAGCTCGGGTTGGGCACCAGCACGATGTCGCCCGGCGAGGTGATGGCCTGCGCGAGATTGGCGAGCCCTTCCTTCGAGCCCAGCGTCACGATGATCTCGCTCTCGGGATCGAGCTCGACGCCGAAGCGCCGCGCATAGTAGGCCGCCTGCGCCTTGCGCAGTCCCGGGATGCCGCGCGACGACGAATAGCCGTGGGCGCGCGGATTGGCGGCGGCCTCGGCGAGCTTGGCCACGATGTGCGGCGCCGTCGGCAGGTCGGGATTGCCCATGCCGAGATCGATCACGTCCTGGCCGGCGCCGCGCGCGCGGGCCTTCATGGCATTCACTTCGGCGAACACGTAGGGCGGCAGGCGTTTCAGCCGGTGAAACTCGGAATCGTCCATTGCTCGTTTTCCTGAAGCGCTAGAAATCGACGAAGATTTCGGCGCGCCGGTTGGCGGCCATGCCGCGGGCGGTGTTGGTCTCGTAGACCGGCTCGGAGTCGGACGCGGCTTCGGCGACGATGCGGTCGACCGGCACGCCGAGACGCACCAGCTGATTGGCGATCGCGAGCGCGCGGCGGCGCGACACGTCGTAGTTGGCGCGCGCCAGGTCGGCGACCGACGAGCCGAAGCCGTCACCCGCCGAATGCGCCACGACCCGCACCGTGGCGCCGTTGCTCTTCTGGATCTCGGCGACCTTCTGCAGCACGCCGTAGTCGTTGCCGCCGAGACCGGACGAGCCGCGCCCGAACTGGATCACCGCGACCTGCAGGTTGCCGGAGAACGGCGGCGACTTCAGGTCGCTGAACGGCACGCGGCCGGACTGCGCCGTGGCGATGTTACCTTCGATCGGCGCGGCTGGCGGCGCAGGCATCGGGGTGGCCGCGACAGGCGGCGGTGCAGTGACGGGTGGCGGCGCAACAGGTGCCGCAACCACCGGCGCCGGCGCGACCGGCTGCGTTGCGACCGGTGC
>Ga0194131_10006842_pt1 | contig 15665 bp, 11 predicted proteins | sample TA2KigO120mmetaG_FD_148631 | JGI IMG/M metagenome (GOLD analysis project Ga0194131, IMG submission 148631) | Freshwater microbial communities from Lake Tanganyika, Tanzania - TA2015053 Kigoma Offshore 120m | ecosystem: Environmental > Aquatic > Freshwater > Lake | place: Tanzania: Lake... | reverse complement strand
GCCGCCACGACCACCACTCGCAATCACCGTGGCCGTCAGCCCGTGGTACTGCTCGCTCCAGTTCTGGTTGTAGATGTTGTTGTCGTGGTTTCCGGAACTGGACACGCCAACCTTGAAGAAATCGTTGTACGGCGGCTGCAGCAGCGCGGCGGCGGTGAGGAACCCGCCACCCGAGTGCCCGAAGATCCCCACCTTCTCGATGTCAATCCACTTGTGACGCGCGGCCAGCTGCTCGATGCCGGCTTTCTTATCCGCCAGCGCGTAGTCCCGCATGTTGAAATAACTGAAGCTCTGGTACGCGTTCGACCGCAGCGGGTTACCGCCGCGATTGCCGATCTGGATCACGATGAACCCAAGCTGCGCGAGCTGCTGCGGCACGCCGCCCGCGCCGAACGGGATGTTCACCGATTCCGTCTGCGGCCCGGGGTACACGTGCGCGATGATCGGGTACTTCTTCGTGGAATCAAAATCGAACGGCTTCCACATGTTGCCGTAGATGTCCGTGGTGCCGTCGGCCGCCTTCACCAGGAACTGTTCCGGCGGGCGCCAGCCAAGCTGCTTGAGGCCGGAGATGTCGGCCTCCTCGAGGTCCATGACATGCTTGCCGAGCGCGTCGCGCAGCACGGCCTTCGGCGCCTGCTCGATACGCGAGAAGTTGTCCACCATCCACTTCTTGCTCGGGCTGAGCGATGCGCCGTGGTTGGAGTTGCCCGGATCGAGCAGCGTGAACCCGGTGCCGTCGCCGTTGACGCGATACGTGTGGCGGTAATACACGTTTTCGCCCGGCTCGCGCCCGACACCTGAGACAAACACGGTGCCTACGATCGTATCAATGTCCACGATCTGGTCCGCGCGCCACGCGCCTTCGGTGAGCGGCTTCTTGTAGGTGCCGTTGTGGTCGTAGAGGTAGTAGTGGCCCCAGCCGGTCTTCTCCGACCACCAGATCAGGTCGCCGCCGGTCTTCACGTACCGCACCTGCGTCGGCTCGAGGTTCGCGTTCTCGACTGACTCGCTGATCATCGAGCGCACGGCGCCGTTGGCGAGCGTGACCTCGATGAGCTCCAGGTTGCGCTGCGGGCGGTCGCGCCGCACCAGCCGGAGTTTGTCCGCACCGGTGGTCCAGTGGATGTTGAACAGCCGTTGGTCGCGCCACTTCTTCACGTTCACGGCCTTCACGGCCGCGTCGCCCTTGTGCCACGTGTAGAGTTCCTGCTTCGCGACCTCCTCCTCGCCCGGCATCGCGTAGGTGTACGAACTCAGGGTCGGCCGGGGGTTCGAGAGCACGTTGACCAGGTACAGTTCCTTCACCTCGCGCTGGTCGTTACGCGTGATGTAGAAGCCGCGGGAATCGGGCGACCACGTTACTGCCGCGCGCACGCGCGGATCGCGGTTGTTCGCACCGCCGCGCCCGCCGCCGCCCTGGTTCTCCGTCGTATCCTGCGCCTGCGTGGTGTCCCGGAACCCGAACGAACGATTCCGTACGCCATCGGTCGAAATCTTGACGGTGTCCGTCTTGCCCTTCTCGACCAGGTACAGGTTGTGGTCGCGCGCGAAGACGAACATCGTGCTGTCGGGCGACCAGTTGCGGAAGTCGCTGCCACCGGCAACCCCGCCGCCGAACCCAAGCGCGCCGCCGCGCCCGCCGCCGCCGCCCTGCTCGCGCTCCTCGTCGGCGATCACCGAGTCCGCGGGGACCGGGCGTCCCAGCTTTGTCAGCGTTTCCGTGGTGACGTTCCATTCATACCGCGCGCCCAGCGACCCGGTGTCGAACTGGAAGCGGAAGCGCTTGTGGTCCTTGGTCCACACGATGTTCGTGAACGGCAGCGCCGTCGCGTCGTAGGGCTTCTTGTGCAGGGTGGCCAGCTGGGCGGCGAGCTTCGCATGGTCGAACAGCGGTTTCTTCACCTTCAGCGCGGGCACGACCAGCGTGAACTGCGAGCCGTCCTTATTGCGCCAGTTGTACCACATGGAATCGGACTTGCCGATCCACCGCGCGCCGAGGTTGGTGCTGTACGTCACGCGATTGACGGATTGCGTGTTGAACTTCTCGGCGAGCTCCCAGTTGGCCCGCGGGGTGCTTGCTCGGCCGGCCGCGTCGCGCTGGGCGGATGCCGGCGCCGCGGACACGGCAGCCAGGACAAGGGTGGCGCCAGCCACGGGGACGAGACGGCGCGCAAGGGTAGGGGTCATGACGGCTCCTCTGGTCGTGCTGGGTTGGGGACGAACCAAGGGAAAAGATGCTGCCGCGCCGAGCGCGGCGCCACAGTCGGCCGTTCAGCTCGAGTAGTACGCCGCGTTCTCGTCGATGTAGCCCTGCGTGAGATCGCATCCGAACGCGGTCGCCGCGCCGTCGCCAACACCAAGCGCGATCTCGATGTCAATCACCTCCGCGCCCAGTGCGGCACGCACCATGTCGTCTTCGAATGATGCTCGCACACCGCGCGCGACCACCTGGTGCCCATTGATCCACGCGTCCGTCCGCTCACGCGCGATCGTCACCTCGAAGCACTTGCCGATCGCCATGAGCAAGCGACCCACGTTGGGGTCCGCGCCCGCGACCATCGTCTTCACCAGCGGCGAGTTCACCACCGACTTGGCGATCGCGCGCGCCTGGTCTCGCGACGCTGCCCCGCGCACGGCGACCCGGATCAGGTGATCCGCGCCTTCGCCGTCCCGCGCAATGGTCTCGGCCATGCGAATGCAGCCGGCGGTCAGCACACGCTCGAACTGCGCCGCGTCCACCACGCCGCCATGACCGCTGGCGAGGATCGCGCAGGTATCGGACGTGCTGGTGTCCGTGTCCACCGACAGCATGTTGAACGACACATCCACGGCGCGCCGCAGCATCGCATCGAGCGCCGGCGGATCGAACGCTGCGTCCGTGAAGATGTAGACGAGCATCGTCGCCATGTTCGGCTCGATCATGCCTGCGCCTTTCGCGACCCAGGTGATCGTGGCTGCGCCCGCTTTCGCGGACTGCACCTTGGGGTGCGTGTCGGTCGTCATGATGCCCAGCGCACCGGGCATTGGGTCACCCTGCAACTCGGCGGCCATGCCGCGGATGCCGCTCTCGATCTTCTCGATCGGCAGCGGCACGCCGATCACGCCGGTCGAGCTCACGAGGATCCGATCCGGCGTCGTGCCCACCTCGGTGGCCGCGGCGGCCGCCATGCGACGGGCGTTCTCGAGGCCGGCCGCGCCTGTGGCGACATTGCTCACCTTGCTGTTGACTACGACCGCGCGGAGTCGCCCCGCGCGCATCGTCTCGCGTCCGAGCGTGATCGGGGCGCCGGGAAACTGGTTCCGCGTGAAGACGGCCGCCGCCGCGCAGTCCACATCCGCGACGAACAGGGTCAGGTCGCGGGCCTCGGGCTTGAGCCCGACGTTGCGGCTCGCGCAGCGGAAGCCGCGCGGCAGGACAGGAGGCGAATCGAATTGCATTGTGCGAGCGCAAAAAAGTAATGTAGAGCGCGCTCAGTCACCCTCCTTTCCGGATTTCCACATGACTCACATCGGACGGTTGGTCGCCATTCTCCCGCTGCTCCTGCCGGCGGTTGCCGATTCCCAGGCGGCGACTCAAGCCGCAGGTCAGGCCGCTGGCCAGGGTGGCCGCGGCGCGTGGGACGTCACGCTCGCGCGCGGCAAGACGCGCGACATCGCGTTCACGACCAGCGAAGGCACCTGGACGTCCGTTGACCAGTCTCCCGACGGCCGGTGGATCACGTTCGACCTGCTCGGCCATGTCTATCGCATGCCTTCGGGCGGAGGTGCGGCCGAAGCGCTGACACAGAACTCCGGTGTCGCGCTGAACTTCCAGCCGCGCATCTCACCCGATGGGCGCACGATCGCCTTCATCACGGACCGCCGCGGCCAGTACAACCTCTGGGTCATGAATGCCGATGGCACGAACCCGCGAGCCGTCTTCAGCGACCTCAACGCGACCGCCGTTGAGCCGACGTGGACCGCCGACGGCAACTACATCGTGGTCCGGCGCGGCGGTCGTGGCGGGGGCGATGGGGCGGCACCAGCCGGCGGACTCTGGATGTACCACAAGGACGGGGGCCAAGGTGTGCCGCTCGTGACCGGTGCGGGCGGTCGCGGCGCCGGTGCGGGCGGGAACGGCCCGCCGTCGTGGCCGAGCGTGTCTGCCGACGGGAAGTACCTGTACTACCAGGTCACGATGAGTGTCGAGACGAACCAGTTCGTCGCGGGTTCGTTGCAGCTCCGGCGTTTTGAGTTCAAGACCGGCGAGACGGTGGATATCACCGCGGGTGAGAGCAGCGGCGCCGCGGCCGGACGCTTCTCGTCAGGCGGCGCGGCCGCGCCGGAGATCTCGCCCGATGGCCGCTGGCTCGCGTTTGCGCGCCAGATCCCCGACGGCCTGCTCGAATACAAGGGCCACAAGTACGGGCCGCGCACGTCGCTCTGGCTGCGCGACCTCAGGACGGGGGCCGAGCGCATGGTCATGGACCCGATCGAGCCACTTGTTCCGTCGGGCGGCAAGGTCCTCGGTGTGCTTCCACGATACAAATGGGCGAGCGACGGCAAGAGCATCCTGATCATGCAGGGCGGGAAGATCCGCCGGCTCGATATCGCGACCCGCGCCGTCAGCACGATCGAATACACGGCGCCGGTCAACCGCACGATCAGCGAGATGGCGCGAAAGGAGTTCCGTATCAGCGACGGTCCGGTGGCGGCGAAGTTCTTCCGCTGGCCAAGCTCGTCGCCCGACGGACGCACGATCGCGTTCCAGGTGGTCGGGCGCGTCTATACGCAGCAGGGAGCAACGGGCGCGCCGCGGCGACTGACCGGCGCCACCTTCCAGCCGCTCGAATACGCGCCGACCTGGAGTCCGGACGGCCGGCAGATCGCGTTCGTGACGTGGGACGATACCGGCCGCGGACACGTCTGGCGCGTCGCGGCCGCCGGCGGCATGCCGACTCGCGTGACGGCCGAACCCGGTGACTATGTGGACCCAGTGTGGAGTCCGGACGGCCGGACGATCTCCGTCGCGCGCGGCGAGGGCGCAACGGCCCGGGGCCGCACGCTCACGCACAACGCGTGGTACGACCTCGTCGCGCTGGATGCGCAATCGGCCGCAGGCGACACGGGCCGCGTGTTGGCGACGATCCTCAGGCCGAGCGGCGCCGCGATCGGTGGCGAGGCGCGGCGGCAGCTGGTGCGGCCGTCCTATGGTCCGGAAGGCCGCGTGTTCTGGATTGACGAGAAGGCGGCGACCGGCGGCGGGCGCGGCGGCACGGCGCTGATGTCCGTGAAGGCGGACGGATCGGACAAGCAGGAGCACCTGTCGTTCCCGGCGGCGGACGAGATCGTGCCCTCGCCCACGGGCTCGCACGTGGCGTTCCAGGAGGGCGACAACGTGTACGTCGCCCCGATGGCGTGGGGCGGGATCGGCGGCGAAGTACAGCGAGTCGAAAAGCGGCGCGGGCAGTTCCCGGTTACGCAGCTCACGCGCGACGGGGGCTTGTTCCCGCGCTGGCGCGACGCGAACACGCTCGAGTACGGCAGCGGCGAACGCTTCTACGTGCATCACCTCGAGACCGGGCGCACGGACACGGTCAAGCTCTCGCTCGCCGTGCCGCGCGATATCGCCAAGGGCTCGATCGCCCTCACGAACGCGCGTATTGTCACGATGAACAAGCGCGAGGTCATCGAGCGCGGTACGGTCGTGGTGAAGGACGGGCGCATCAGCTGCGTCGGGCGCTGCGCGACCGCCGGCGTGGATCGCGTGGTCAACGCGGCCGGGAAGACGATCATCCCCGGGTTCGTGGACATGCACGCGCATCATTACCGCGAGTGGCGCGGCATGCGGCCGCGTCGGGATTACGAACAGGCGATCTACCTCGCATACGGCGTCACGACCACGCTCGACGTCTCGATGTACTCGCAGAACATGTTCCCGACGGCGGAGCTGATCGAGGCCGGCGAGATGATCGGGCCACGCGGGTTCTCCACGGGCGACAACATCACCGCCGGCGATGCGGCGCGCGCGAACGAGATCAACACGCCCGCCGACGCGCTCGCCATGGTGCGCAAGATGGCGGATTGGGGCGCCGTCTCGATCAAGCAGTACGCGCAGCCGCGCCGCGACCAACGGCAGTGGATGGCCGAAGCGTCGCGGACCGTGGGAATGAACGAGACGTCCGAGGGCGGTCACTTCATGGAGAACCTTGGGTTCATCATGGATGGGCAAACCGCGTGGGAGCACGCCTTCGGCGAGCTGCCGATGTACTCCGACGGCGCGAAGTTCCTCGGCAAGGCCGGCGCGACGTATTCGCCGACGCTCGTCGTGGGCGGGCCGCAGGGGTGGAACATCGAGTACTGGTTCCAGGAGAGCGATGTCTGGAAGGATCCCAAGCAGCGGCTCTGGTTCCCGTGGCGGATGCTCGTGCCGCAAACGCGCTATCGCTGGCAGCGGCCCGCAACGGATTACAACTACCCGCTCATCTCACAGGCCATGGCCGATATCATCGCCGAAGGCGGCTGGGGCGCGATGGGTTCGCACGGCGAGCAACACGGGATCGCGCCGCACTGGGAAGTGTGGATGGGCGCGAGCGCGCTCGGCAATCACGGGGCGCTCGAGGTCGCAACGCGCCACGGCGCGCGCTTCCTTGGCACCGAGCAGGACCTCGGCTCGATCGAAGTCGGCAAACTCGCGGACTTGATGGTGTTGAACAGGAATCCGCTGGAGAACATCCGGAGCACGACCGACATGCAGTACGTGATGAAGGCCGGCGTGCTCTATGATGGGATGTCGCTGGACCAGGTGTGGCCGAAACAGGTCCCGTTCGGGCCCAAGTACTGGGTGAACGACGACATGTGGCAGTCGAACGTCAAGAGGACCGATGCGTTCGATGTCAGGAAGGATACACTGACTGGGCGGGGAAACAGCGGAAGGAACAGATAACTGCGGATACGGCAACTGCTTTTTGGGGGAACTGCGAACTACGAACGGCGAACTACACCTGGACGAGGGCGTCGCGCGTCAGCGCGAAAAAAGCTGTTGTAGTTGCGGTTGTAGTTGCTGTTGTAGTTGCTGTTGTAGTTGCTGTTGTAGTTGCCGTTGCAGTTCCAAAGAATCTGCAGTTGCCGTTGTAGTTGCCGTTGCAGTTCCAAAGAATTTGCAGTTGCAGTGGCAGTATCAGCAGTTATCCGTCGTTTCCGCACGTTCCCTGCTACAGCAGTCGCAGTGATCGTCCGTTATCGCACCGGCCTTCTCGTCACACCCGGCGGCGCGGTATTGATGATCAATCTCCCCTGATCCTCCACACGGACGGCCGTCTTCGCCCCGCACTGATCACAAAACGTCACGTGCGGCGGGAACGCCGGCATGATCAGCAGTTCCCCACAGCACGGGCAGTGCACCTTCATCGGCTCGGCGGCCGCAAACGGGTCTTCCGGCGACACCGCAGCCGCCCCTCGCGCTGGGGACCGCGGCCCGGATGAGCCTTCACTGAGGGGCGCGACGCCCGGATTCCCGCGTGGAGGCGAGCTCGCACCGCCGGCCGGCGGACCGAGCGCAGCCAGCTGCTCCGGCGTCAGGGGCGGCAGGTCCAACGGCTTCCCGGGAATCGCGACCATCGCCTGCGTGGACCGCAGCTGCGGCGCGTTCACCGGTGCGGCGGGCACACTCGGCTTGAGCGGCAGCACCGGCGCGTTCGCCGAAAGCATCAGGGGCACGGTGGGCGTGCCGCCCTGCGGGGTCGTCGGACCATCGAGCTTCGGCTTCAGCGTGTTGAACAAGTACTGACGCTCGACCGGCGACATGGTCGCGAGCTGCTGCGAGGATACCAGCCCTTTTTGCAACGCTTCCTTGACCAGGTGCGGCGGTACCGAATCGGCCTGGATTGCTATGGATGCGCGCATACGACCTGTCCGTTCGGGGTCGAGGTCCTTCTTGACCGTCTTGCCAAGCCAACGCATCGCGAACGCGGCGACCAGCACGACGAAAACGGACGCGCCGACCCACATCATGAAGTTGGGTTCCGCCTTGGCCGGCGCTTGCGCCAGCGATGCGCCGACGGTGGCGAGGACGCCAGTCATCCGCGAAGAGTAGTGACTAAAAACGTGACGGTCAAACCGGGGCCGCGCCGAACCGTGCGGCGCTGCCCAAAGGAATCGCCCGGGCCATGGTTCCCGCCGTGATCTCCATCACGCCGCGCGGGAGGATCAGGAGCGCGTCCGCGCTCGACATCGACGTCAGCATGCCACTGCTCTGCGGGCCAGTGAGTCGCGCCTCGAAGACGCCGTCCTCGCCTTCGGACACACGCGCGCGGAGGTAATGCGTCAGTTCGACACCCACACGCACGTCCTCGGCGACGCGCACGGGGATCGCGCGGCGGTGGAACATCGTGTGCCCCCGCATCTTCCGGATCGCGGGGCGCGCGAACAGTTCGAACGTGACCATCGTGGAGACGGGGTTCCCCGGCAGTCCCAGCCACGGCATCGCCGGCGCGCCGCCCTGGGCCGCGAGGGCGCCGAACCCGATCGGGGCGCCGGGTCGCATGCGGACGCGCCAGAAGTCCAGCGTTGCGCCGAGCTCAGCGAGCACCTCGCGCACGTAGTCGAACTCGCCGACCGATATCCCGCCCGACGTAATCAGCAGGTCGCAGTCCGCCGAGCGCGCCAGGTGCTCGCGCAGCGAATCCCGCGTGTCGGCTGCGATGCCGAGGTTCACGGGCACACCGCCCGCCTCCCGGACCAGCTCATGCAGCGTCACACTGTTCGAGGACACGATCTTGCGTCCGGCGGCGACCTCGGAGAAATCGCCCGGCTCGATCAGCTCATCGCCGGATGAGAGAATCCCGACGCGGGGTTCGCGAAACACCGTCAGCGCCTCGGCGCCGATGGACGCCAGCACGCCGAGTTGGGCTGGCCCCAGCTCCGTGCCGGCGGCGACAGGCGACGCCCCCTCGGCGATGTCCTCGCCCCGCGGGCGCACGTTCTTCCCGGCGTCACGGGCATCGCGAATCTCGACCGCCGTGGTCCCCGCATCGGTGTCCTCGACGCGGACGACCGTGTCGGCCCCCTCGGGAACCGGCGCGCCGGTCATGATGCGGGTCGCCTCGCCCGGGCCGACCGAGCGAGTCGGAATCGCGCCGGCGGCGACCGTCTCGATCACGCGCAGCCGCGCAGGCAGCGCGGCAAGATCCGCGGCCCGCACGGCATAGCCGTCCATCGCGGAGTTACGCCAGGGCGGAAGCGCGACCGGCGACCGCACCGCCTCCGCCAACACGCGCCCCCGGGCGTCGGCACGCGCGATCCGCTCGGTGCCAAGCGGGGCGATCGCCCTGGTGACGCGTGCGATCGCATCGCGCACGTCGAGCGCCGTCGCGGTCATCGCGGCCCGCCTGTGCGGGCAGCTTCGGCGCGGTCGAGCGCCGCCGCGAGCGCCATGGCGCGCGTGAGGTCCTCCGGCGTGTTCACGTTCAGGAAGATGTCGTCCGGCTCGCCGAACGACGAGACGTCCACTACGACGCAGCGCGCGCGGTCGCGCATGGCTGCGGCGCGTGCCTCACCGCTGTCGAGCATGGCCTCCATGATCGGCAACGCGGTGGGTGCAAACCACGCGCACAGCGGCTCGAATCCCCACGGGCTGTTGCTCCGCGGCACGGCGAGGTCCGCGGATTCGAGCTCGCCGGCGTCGCGCAGCGCGACGAGCAAGCCGCCCGGCACGAACGGCATGTCCCACGGGAGTGTGAGCACGGACCGCCCGACCGCCGCTGCCCACGCGATCGCGGCGTGCATGCCCGAGATGGCGCCGAATCCCGCGCGCACGTCGCCGACCACGGACGCTCCGGAAACCCAGGTGGCCGCCGCCGGTGCGTTCGAGGCGATCAGCAGTGTGTCGGTCGCAGCTCGGAGGGCGTTGGCCGCGCGGTCAACCATGCGCTGCGACCCGATCGTCGCGAGTCCTTTCGGGGCGCCCCCAAGCCGCGACGACTGTCCGCCGGCGAGGATCGCCCCAACGCAACTCGTCCGCGCGCGGGTCATGGAAGGGGGAACGCGCCGCGGCCGTTGCCGCGGCGTACGCTGAGGCCTACGGCGCGGTCCACGTGGCCGAGAGCGTGTCATCCTCCGCGAGCCGAACCGATGCGACGCGCGCGCTCGCGCCCGCACGCCGGAGCGCCGCGGCGAGCCGCGCCCCGATCAGCCCGGCGACCGTCTCGCACGTCGGGATCGCGCCACCCGGCCCGCACTCGGGCAAGGCGTCATTCAGCAGTCGGCCGTGGAGCGGTCCGGTGACTTCGTCCGCGACCAGGCGATCGAGCAGCGCAAGGTCAATCACCATCCCGGTCTCGCGGTCCAGCGGCCCGGTGACCGTGATGGCGCACGAATAATCGTGGCCGTGCGGGACGGGTGCGGCGCAGGCGCCGAAGGCCGCGAGGTTCTTCGCGTCGTCCCAGTCGGGGCGGTGGTACCGATGCGTCGCGTGGAACGCCACGCTCCGCGTCAGCGAAAAACGCCCTTCGTCCACGAGATGGTCAGGGCCGTGTTCCGCGTCATCGGCGTCATCGTGCCCTCGGCACGCAGCGCGAGGTTGTCCGCCGCGGTGGTCGTCTTGAAGCGGTTCGGGTACCGCACCTGGAACGCCATCCAGCCGGCATCGGCGCGAAACTCGCCGCCGGCGCCCGTCGGGAACCGGAGCGCGAAGCCGTACGAATACAGGGCGCTGACGCCGGGGGCATAGCCGCCCGCGTCGAAGTGGTTGAACACGCCGCCGATGATACCCATGCCGAACGTCACCAGCGGCTGTACCCCGCGCCAACTCCGCTCGCCGGTCAGCGCGATCTGGATCGTCGCGTCAGCGCCAAGCTGGTTGTTGGAGGCCGTCCCGCGAAGTCGCGTGGCCGCCGGTTGGTTGGGGTCAAGCACGTCGTGCGTGGACTTCACGCCGAACGCGCGGAGCGTGAAATACCCCGGGCTCGCCATGATCAAGTCGTAGCGTATGCCAGCCATGGGCGCCGACTTCCCACCGACGCCCACGGGATCCGCGCCGGTCTTGAGCCATCCGGCGAACACCCCAAACCGCTGCCCGTCCTCCAGGTCACGGATCACGCTGCGCTCCGGTTCCCGCCCGATCACCGTCTGGGCTCCCAAGGGAGACAGCGCGGCGCACAGCAGCGCGCCGGTCACGGTCGCATGGCGCATGCGGATCACGCGACCCCCTGAGCGCAGAGGTCGCGACCGGTCATCTCAGCCGGCTGCGGCACGCCGAGCAACCCGAGGATCGTCGGGCCCACGTCGCAGAGCGCGCCGCCTGCGCGCAGCTCGCCACGTCCGCCGCGAGGATCAACGAGCAGGAAGGGCACCGGGTTTGTCGTGTGCGCGGTATGGGGGCCGCCAGTCACAGGGTCAATCATCATCTCGCAGTTTCCGTGGTCGGCCGTCACAAGCAGTCGTGCGCCGGTTCGTTCCGCCGCGGCGACGACGCGTCCGAGGCATTCATCAATCACCTCGCACGCCTTGATCGTGGCGGCCGAATTTCCGGTGTGCCCGACCATGTCGCCGTTGGCAAAGTTACCGAGGGTGAAGGCGTGCGTACCGGCGTCCATCTGGGCGCAGAGCACATCGGTAATACCCCGCGCGCTCATTTCCGGTGCGAGGTCGTACGTCGCGACCTGCTGGCTGGGCACGAGCACGCGTTCCTCGCCGGCGTACGGCGTTTCGACTCCGCCGTTGAAGAAATACGTCACGTGGGCGTACTTCTCGGTCTCCGCGGTCCGGAAGCTGCTCAGCCCCGCATCGCGGAGCACCTCGGCGACAATCCGGGCCATGGAGTTCGGGGCAAACGCCGCCGGCACCGGAAATGTGGCGTCGTATTGGGTCATGGTCGCCACGTGCAGCGACGGACGCACGCCGGTCGCAAAGCCATCGAAGCCTGGCACGGCGATCGACCGGACGATCTGGCGCATGCGGTCCGACCGGTAGTTCCATGCCACCAGCGCATCGCCGTCACGCATCGGCGCCACCGGCCGATCGCCGTCCGTGATCGTCACCGGAGCCATGAACTCGTCGGTCTCGCCGCGCGCGTACGCGTCGCGAACGGCCGCGAGTGGATCGGTCGCGGCCGGCGCCGTCCCATCCACGCAGGCGCGGTACCACTTCTCGATCCGGGGCCAGCGATTGTCGCGATCCATCCCGAAGTACCGGCCGCCGACACTCGCGACCTTGGCGCGATCGCCGATCTTCGTGATCAGCGCTTCGAGGTACCCGAGGCCGGATGTGGGCATCGTGTCGCGGCCGTCCATGAGGCCATGGATCGCCACGCGACGGATCCCCTCACGCTCCGCCAGGTCTACGAGCGCCAACGCGTGCGACTGATGGGCATGCACGCCCCCCTCGCCGACAAGCCCCATGAGGTGCAGCGTGCCGCCGGTCCGCTTCACGTGCGCGCAGGCCGCGAGGAAGGTGTCGTTCTTGAAGAAGGCGCCGGAGCGAATCGCCTCAGAAATACGTGGCAGGTCCTGGAAGACCACGCGCCCAGCGCCGAGGTTCAGGTGGCCGACCTCGCTGTTCCCGATCTGGCCTTCCGGCAGTCCCACGGCGAGGCCGGACGCGTCCAGCAGCGTGCGCGGCGCGCGCTCCCAGAGCCGATCCCAGTGGGGCACCGTGGCCAGGCGGATCGCGTTCCCCTCGCGCTCGGGCCGGTAGCCCCAGCCGTCGAGTACGATCAAGACCACAGGACGCTGAACGGCGGAACGCATCGGTAGAGCGGTGAATGTAGTTTCCGGGCTGGAGCCCATCCAGCGATGAGAGCCGAAATCACACCTGTCGTAGTCGCGCTGCTGATGCCGGTCGCCATGGCCGCCCAGGGCGCCGTTCCGCTCACCCGCGACGCGGAAGCCCGCAACCGGCCCGGCGGCAACGTGGTCGCGTCGTTGCCGGCAGGCGTGCTGTTCCGCACGGGCAACGCGGTCGGGTCCGAAACTCCCGTCACGATCGAGGGCTGGGTGGATGGCGCGCGGCTCGGGGCCCGCCGCGATTCATTCCCGGCCTCAGTCTCCGGCCGGCTGACGCTTCGGGTGCGCGCCGAGCCGAACGCGCAGGCGCCGATCCTCGCGGTACTGCAGCCAGGCACGGGCGTTCACACGATCGGTCAGCGCGGCACGTGGAGGCAGGTCCGCCGCATGCTCTGGGTACCCACGGCGGCCGTGAGCGCCGCTCGTACGCCTGCAACAACGCCGACTGCGCAGGCCGCGCCGGCCGCGAAAACGGAGGCACCACGGCAGGCGCCAGCGTCGCCGGCCTCGACCGCGCCAGCCGCGGCCCCTGGGGCGGCCCAGTCCTCGCCGAATGCCAACGGAATCATCGCTTCGACAGGGACGCGCCTCCGCGACCTCCCGGTTGGGAAGGTCGTGGGAGGGCTCAGCGGCGGGACCTCCGTCGAGATCATCGGGCGGCAGTTCGGCTGGGTTCGCGTCCGCGCCGAGGGCTGGGTGCCCGATCGCGAATTGCTCGTGGGCGACGTCGTTGCCGCGGCGAACCTCACGGCCTCCGACATCCGCTCCGATCCGCAGGGGTTTCGCGGCCGTGTCGTGCAGTGGGAGGTCGAAGTAATGGCGCTCCAGCTCGCCGATCCGCTCCGGTCAGACCTCGCGCGCGACGAGCCATACCTGCTCGCGCGCGGTCCCGGCGACGAGAACGCGGTGCTCTACCTGGCGGTGCCGGGGCGCCTGCTTCCCGACGCGCGCGCGATCGCACCGATGACCAAGGTGACGGTCACGGCGCGCGTCCGGAATGGTCGAAGCCAGCCCGCCGGCACGCCGATCCTGGACCTGCTCTCCATCGTCGCGCGCTGAGCCGCGGGCGATGCACGGATCGCTTCCCACCCACTCGGACCGGCACGACGAGCGCTGGCCGGCACGCCGCACGCTGACGGTCGGGGCCGGCGTGGTGCTGTTCGTGGCCGTGATGATTGCGTTCCCGCCCAGCCGCATGTTGGGCTCGGTGTTCGGCGTGGACTCCGCCGCGCGCCCGCAGCTGGCCGAGGGCGCACTCGGCGTGAGCGGGAGCGTCTTCCTCGTCCCGGCGCTGCCGGGCGCCAGCGTGAGCTCGCCCGTGGCGCCGAGTGAGCTCGGCGGCGAATACCTCTGGGTGCGCGCGTCCGACTCGAGCGCGGTCGCCGTGGACACGCTGCGCGACAGTGCGACGGTTCGTGTGCCATCCAAGCCGGGTTTCTACCACCTCGCGGTGTTTCGCGGCGAGCAGCGCGTGGTCGTCAGCGAACTCGTGTACGGCGTGATGGCGCCGTTTGCCGAGCTCCTGGGCGGATCGATCAACGGCTACCGGATCGGTACGTACCGCTGGCAGCGCTCGAGGGATGACGCGACGGCGCCGCCGCCGGGCTTCGTCGAAGTCTGGCCCGCGGATACGGCCGTGTGGGTCAGTGCGCACCTCCAGCTCGCGGACTTCATCACGCACGACGGGCAGGAGCAATGGCCGAAGTACGTGGCGCTCACGCGCGTGATCCTCGATAAGGTCGAGCTTGCCCTGGACCGGCTGGGTGGCAGCGAACGCCCCCTCAGCGTCAACGTGCACTCGGGCTTCCGCACGCCGCGGCACAACCGGCGGGTGCCGCGTGCGGCCACGGACAGCCGCCACCAGTACGGCGACGCCGTGGACCTCGCGCTCGACGCGGACCTCGACGGCCGCGTGTCGTACTTCGACATCCTGGCGATCGCGCGTGCCGTCGAAGCGGTGGAGCGGGACTATCCCCAATTCGTGGGCGGGCTCGGCGTGTACGGAAACCGGGGGAACGCGCCGTACGTTCATATTGACGCGCGGGGCGAGCGCAAACGGTGGCGCGGCTGACGCGCTGCGTTCACAGACCGGAGTGGCCATGAACCCGTTTCTCCAGGATCGCATCAGCCGGAAGCTCGAGACGCTTTCGGACGAGCGCGTGTACCAGATTCTCGACTACATCGAGTTTCTCGAATCGAAGTACGCGGAGCGAAAGCCCGCGTCGCCAGGTGTTTTCCAGCGCTTCGCCGAAGGCGTCGAGGACACCATGCGCGCCGGAAAGGTGTCGGCCACGACGGTCGCCGAGACGATGTCGCTCATGACGAAGGCGATGGGTGTGTTGAGCGGCGTGGCCGCCGCGGGAAAGTCCGTGGCCACGGACCTGGTCGGGGGCGGCGTGCAGGCGGCCGAGGGGATTGCCGCGGTGCTGACGCCGGACGCCGCCAAGGAACCCGCCAAGGCGCCGGCCACGGAGCCGCCGCCATCCGCCCAGCCCAACGTGCCTCCCGCTGGTGGGTCCTCGAGCCCGGGTAGCAAGCCGGGGTAAAGCCGTAGGAGGTGGGTCACGCCACTGGAAGCCACACTGGGCCGCCGCTAACTTTCGTCATGGCGACCCAGACTCCCCCGAAGAAGCCCTCCAGCAGTCACCCCAGGCCCGCGCCGGCACAGACCGGAAGCGGGCCTTCGCGTTTCCAGGCCGACGCTGACCCGCGTTCCCGCGTGCGTGAACTGCCGGCCCTGACGTTCGACGACGTCCTGCTCGAGCCGGCGCATTCGCAGGTGCACCCCAAGGATGTCAGCACCGCGTCCCGCTTCTCGCGCGGCATCACGCTGAACGTGCCGCTCGTGTCCGCGGCGATGGACACCGTGTCCGAAAGCGAAATGGCCATTGCAATGGCGCG
>Ga0194131_10006840_pt1 | contig 15667 bp, 13 predicted proteins | sample TA2KigO120mmetaG_FD_148631 | JGI IMG/M metagenome (GOLD analysis project Ga0194131, IMG submission 148631) | Freshwater microbial communities from Lake Tanganyika, Tanzania - TA2015053 Kigoma Offshore 120m | ecosystem: Environmental > Aquatic > Freshwater > Lake | place: Tanzania: Lake... | reverse complement strand
TGCAGGGCTCGTTCAGCGGCGTCGGCACGATCCTGTTCAACATGGCGGTGCGTCCCGGGACCGGCGCGCTCTTCGTCTCCAACCTCGAGTCGCGCAACCACGTGCGCTTCGAGCCGCTGGTCGACGCGACACACGGCCTCACCGGGCACATCGCCGAGAGCCGTATCACCGTGTTGAGCGGCTCGTCGGTGCTGCCGGTTCACCTGAATCCGCACGTCGACTACTCCGTGCCCACCGGCCCGCCCGACGAGATCGAGCAGAGCCTCGCGTTCCCGCTCGACATGCTGTTCTCGTCCGACGGCGCGACGCTGTTCGTCGCGGGCTTCGGCTCCGAAGCGGTCGGTGTGTTCGACGCCGATGCCCTCGAGGCCGGAGCCGTCTCGCGCACGCTGGTGCCGGTCGGCGGCGGACCGAGCGGACTCGCGCTCGACCAGGCGCACGATCGTCTCTACGTCATGCACGGCTTCGGGCAGAGCGTGGGGATCGTCAGCGACCTGAGCAACGCGAAGAAGCGTGCGATGACCGCGAGCGTCTTCCTGCGCCACGACCCGTCACCGGTGACGGTCAAGCGCGGGCGCGAGATCCTCTACGACACGCGCCGCTCCGGCCACGGCGATTCCGCGTGTGCGAGCTGCCACGTCTTCGGCGACCTCGACAGCCTCGCCTGGGACCTCGGCGATCCGTTCGGCGCGGTGGCGAACGATCCGAATCCGTTCGTCCACCTGTGCTCGGGTCCGGGCGGCGGCTCGGGCACGATCTGCGAGATCGACACGGACTGCGCGCCGGGCGAGACCTGCGAGTCGACGAGCCTCGGGCGACGCTTCCACCCGCTGAAGGGTCCGATGACGACGCAGAGCCTGCGCGGCATGGCCGACGCCGGGCCGATGCACTGGCGAGGCGACCGCACGGGCGCCGACGAACCGGGCGGCGACCCGTTCGACGAGGCGGCGGCGTTCGAGCGCTTCAACCCCGCCTTCACGGGGCTCCTCGGAGCCGCGCAGCAGCTCGACGGCGAGGAGATGCAGCGCTTCACCGACTTCATCCTGGGTGTCGCCTATCCGCCGAACCCGCTCCGCGCCCTCGACGACCAGCCGAACGCCTCCGAGGCGGCGGGCGAGGCGCTGTTCATGGACCAGCCGTCGCTCGGCGCGCTCACCTGCAACGACTGCCACCGCGTGCCGCTCGGTACGTCCGGGCTCGCCTTCCACGAGGCGGAGCCACAGGACTTCAAGATCGCGCACCTGCGCAACATGTACCAGAAGGTGGGCATGTTCGGCGTGCCGCCGACGCTGGGAGGCTTCTTTCTGCCGACGCCGTTCATGGGCGAGCAGGTACGCGGCTTCGGCCTTCTGCACGACGGGACGGCGCCGAACCTCAACACCTTCGTGTCGTCGGACGTGTTCCAGCTCACCCCGGCGGAAGAGGCGGACCTCGCTGCGTTCGTGTTCGCGTGGTCGGAGCACGTGGCGCCCGTCGTCGGCCAGCAGGTGAGCGCGACCTCCTTCTCCGTTGCCGACCCCGCGACGATCGCGCGGCGCAACCTGCTCGTCGCACGCGCCGAGGCCGGCGACTGTGACCTCGTCGTCAAGGGCCAGCTCGCCGGCGTCGGGCGCGGCGGCCTGTACGATCCCGCGCTCGACGTGATCGTCAGCGACCTGCTCGAGACCGTCACGGTCGTCGACGCGTGGGGCCTCGCCGCGACGCCCGGGCAGGAGCAGGTGTGGACCTGCGTGCCGCCGGGCAGCGGCGTGCGCAGCGCCGTGGATCGCGACCTCGACGGCGCGCTCGACGCGGTGGAGCTGGCCGCCGGCACCGACGCCACCGACCGCCTCGCGTTCCCCGGCGGTCCCGGCACCGTGCGGATCCCGACGACGTCGCTGCGCCTGCGCGACGGCCACCTGACCGGCAACCCGGTCAAGCGCAAGCTCACCTTCTCGGCGCGCACGCTGGGCCTGCCCGCGGACCAGCGCATCCTGCCGCCCGCCCCGGGCTCGACCGGCGACCCCACGGTCCACGGCGCGGTGCTGCGCGTCTTCAACGCGGACAACGGCGGCGAGCAGGTGACCGTTGTGCTGCCCGCGGCCGGCTGGGACGCCGCGGCCGGCGGCTGGCGCTACACCGACAAGGGGGCGACGGACGGAATCTCCTCGGTCGTGCTGCGCGCGGACCGGCTCACGCTGCGCGGTGGCGGCGGCAACTGGTCCTACACGCTGAACGAGCGGCGGCAACGGCGGATGAGCGTCCGCCTCACGCTCGGCAGCGCGGTGGACTGGTGCGCCGAGGCCGGAGCGAAGACGACGGGCGCGCCGCCATCGAGCGCCGGCTTCGATCGCGTCGACAGGTTCGTGGCGGCGGCCTCCGCGGCCCCCGCGCGCTGCCAGTCACCGCCAGAGGGCTGAGCCCGAACCGTGCGGCGGCGCGTGGTGCGGCCGCCGCACGCGGCGCGAGCGTCCGCCGGGGTCCGCGCTCCCGCGAGTCCCCGGTAAACGCGTCGGGCGATTGAATCGCGGTACGGCGGGACCGCCAGCGTACGGCCTACGGGCTACGGCTCGTTCTCGACCCGCTCGTACAGGCGGCCCATCTCCTCCTCGAGCAGGCGGCGCGCAGAAAGAGATGCCTGCGGCGCTCCCCTCAGCCCGGGCGCCCCACCACACCGCGCTCGACCAGCACCGCGATGGCCGCGTCGTCGTGGCCGAGCTCGCGCAGCACCGACTCGGTATGCATTCCGAGCGTCACCCCGGGCCGCACCTCGCCGGGCGTCCGCGACAGCCCGACCACCGGCGCGAGCCGGCGGTGCACACCGAACGTCGGGTGCTCGACCTCGGCGAGCATACCCGCATCGCGCGCGACGGGGTCCATCATCACCGCACGTCCGACCGGACCGTCTGCGACCGCAACGCAGGCGACGTCACGCGGGAGCAGCAGGCGTTCCCACTCGTCGGCGCTCCGCTTCGTGAACACCGCCTCCAGCTCGGCTGCGAGCGCGTCCCCGTTGCCGCGCCGTGCACCGGCGCTCGCGAAGCGCGCGTCGCTGGCGAGCGCCAGCGCACCGTCGCCGAGATCCGCGAGCCCGGCGCACAGCGCCGGCCACTCGGACTCTTGCGGCGCCGCGAGGAACACCCACCCGCTCGCGCACGCGTACAGGCGATAGAGTGGCCCCATCCCGTAGAGCAGTGCATCGGGCTCGGCGCGCGGCGCGCGCCCATCGTGGTCGACACCGTCGTCCGACACGGCGTAGGCGGTGGTGCACAGCATCGACGTCATCAGCGATGGCGCGATCCCCGTGCGCTCGCGGGCGACGAGCCCGAGCAGCAGCGCCGCGGCGACGCCGAGCGCCGACGCTCCGTCCGCGTTTCCCGGCGCCTGGGCCGCGTAGTTGAGCCGGATCGACGCCGGCTTGATCGCGTCGAGCGGCAGGTCCGCCGCGTGCGGGATCGACGGTCCGGCCTGGAACAGGGCCGCTCCGCTGGCGGCACCGATGGTCGGCGCGAACGCCGGCTTCCGGCCGTGCGGGCCGTCGACGCCGTAGCCGGGCGCCGCGACGCAGACGAGGTGCGGATTGACGCTCTGCAGCGTCGCGGCGTCGACGCCGAGCCGCTCCGCGACACCCGCTCGATAGCCGAGCAGCACGACATCGGCGCGCCGCGCGATCTCGTGGACGATCGCGCGGCCTTCCGGCCGTGCGACGTCGAGAGCCACGCTCTCCTTGCCCTGCAGCACCTTCACCGCACCGGCCTCGGGAACGGGCAGGACGTTGCGCATCGGCTCGCCGGCGAGCGGCTCGACCTTGATCACACGCGCGCCCAGGTCGGCGAGCAGCGCGCCGCCGAACGGCGCCGCGTACCAGATGCCGAGCTCCAGCACCGTCACGCCGTCGAGCGCGCGGCGCGGCGGCGCGGACCACGGCGCAGAAGGCTCCGCTCCGGGCGCGGCCGGGATCGATCCGCCGGACGCGCGCGCCGAGACGAGCATGCCGTCGTGCTCGCCGACCCGCGGCGGCCGGGCGGGCGCGGGCATCGGGGCGTCGCGGTGCTTGACGAGCGGCCCGAGTTGCCGCACGCGTCCGAGGCCCGGCACGTCGACCTCCACGACCTGGCCGTTGTGCCGCATCTGCGGATGCTCGAGCAGGTCGCGCGTCGTGCGGAACGGCTCCGCCCAGACGTTCGGGTGCTCGTCGAACACACGCTGCCACTCGTCGAACGTGCGCTGGCGAGCCGCGGCGAGCAGGCGCTCCCAGAACTGCTCGCGCTTCTCCTCGCTGTCGAAGTCGGGCGCCGTGCTCCACTCCGGGTCGTCGAACATCCACGCGAGACCGAGCACCTCCATGAACTCGCGGAACAGGTGCGGCGAGGTCTGCGAGAACTGGAGCCAGCGCCCGTCCTTCGTCAGACAGACCAGCAGGCGGAACGCGAAGCCGGTGTTCGGCACGCCGCGCGCGGAATATGGCGCCGCCGCCGCGAACGCCTCCGGGTACTTCTCGAACAGCACGCGGAGAAACCACTCCCACGGGTCGTGCGCGGCGAGCCCCTGCACGAGCGACGACTCCACGTGCTGCCCGATCCCGCAGCGCTCGCGGACGTAGAGCGCCGCGAAGATTCCCTGCAGCGCGCACATCGCGGCGCTGAAGCTCGCATAGGGCACGGCGGGGAACGCCGGTCCCGGCCGCGGCGCCATGCCGGCGACGTGCATCATGCCGCCGAGCTTCGCCTGCACGACGCCCTCGTAGCCCTTCACGTCGGCGAGCGGGCTCCGGCGTCCGAACCCCGTGATCGACGCGTGGACGAGGCGCGGGCGACGTGCGGCGAGCGCATCCGGCGCGAAGCCCAGCCGTGCGCCCGTCGCCGGGCGGAAGCTCTCGACCAGGACGTCGGCCGTGTCGATCAAGGCGAGCGCGTCGTCGCGTCCGGCAGACGTGCGCAGATCGAGGACGACGCTCTTCTTTCCTCGCAGCCACAGCGGGAACGCCGGCTGCGTGCGCAGGACGTCGCCGCCCGGCGGCTCGACGCGGATCACCTCCGCACCCTCGTCCGCGAGGACGAGCGTCGTCAGCGCGCCCGCGAGCCCCCAGCTCAGGTCGACGACGCGCAGCCCGCCGAGCGGACGCGCGGGATCGCTCATCCGCGCCCCGCGCGCCGAAAGCGCGGCAGGACGACGTCGGGCCGTACCTCGTCCCACGCGATCTCGACGCGCATGCCGACCGTCACGTCGGACGGCTCCGCGTCGAGCACGTTGCTGATGAGCCGCGCGCCAGGCGCGTCGTCGAGCTCGACCACGACGACGTTGTACGGCACGTCGCCTGCGAGCGGCGGCACCGCCGCGTGGTGCACGATGGTGTAGCTGAAGACCGTGCCACGCCCCGACAGCAGCGGCCAGTCGCTTCGTGCCGAGCCGCAGCGGGGGCAACCCGGCGATGGCGGCTGGCGGAACGTGCTGCAGTCCGCGCAGCGCTGCAGGCGTAGCTCGCGGCGGCGACAAGCGTCCCAGAACGGAGCGGTGGTCGGATCCGGCGCAAGGGCGGCCAGGCTGGCCAGCATGGTCACGGCGTCTCCCCTCGAGCGGCGCTGGTCGTCACGCCATCACCTCCGGAGCAGCATCGAGCTCGACGGTAGATTGCTCGGGCCCGCGGTCACCAGCGCGATCTCGGCGTCTGCGACTTGAGCGGTCGACTCGCCGCGGAGCTGCCGCACCGCCTCGATCACGTGCGTGAGGCCGAGCAGGTAGACCTCGGAGAGGTTGCCGCCGTGCGTGTTGACCGGCAGACGGCCGTCGGGCCAGCGGATCGCGCCGCTGGCGACGAAGTCGCCACCCTCGCCCCGCTCGCAGAAGCCGTAGTCCTCGAGCTGCAGGATCACCATGCCCGTGAAGTGGTCGTACAGCAGCGCCACGTCGACGTCGTCCGGGGTGATGCCGGCCTGCGCGTAGAGGCGCTTCGCCATGTGCGCGTGTCCCGCCGAGACGTACAGATCCTCGGGCTGGTTCTGCGAGGTGAGACCCTGGCCCCAGAGGCTGTCGCCGCCCATCGCGCCCGCCATGATGTAGACCGGCTGCTGCCGCAGATCGCGCGCGCGCTCGGCGGACGTCACGAGGATCACCGCACCCCCGTCGGTCTCCTGGCAGCAGTCGAAGAGCCGGAACGGATCGGCGATCATGCGCGCCGACTGATGCTGCGCCACGGTCAGCGGGTCGCGCTTGAGCGCGCTGGGGTTCCGCATCGCGTGCCTGCGCGTCGACACCGCAACTTCCGCGAGGTGCAGCGGCGTCGTGCCGTAGCGGTGCATGTGGCGGCGGAAGAGCAGGCTGAAGAACTGCGCCGGCGAGATGAGCCCGAACGGGCGGTGGAAGTCGCTCAGCGGATCGGCCGCCACCTGCGCCGAGCCGTACGCCGCGCCGAAGCGCGCGTGCGGCGGCTGGGTGATGAACTTGTAGACCATCACCACGTCGGCCTGGCGCGCGATCACCGCCGCAGCGGCGTTCGCGACCGCGCCACACGTTCCGCCCCCGCCGCCGCCGTGGACCATGCTCGAGTAGTTGACTGCCGGGATGCCGAGCGCCGGCGCGAGCGTGCTCGGGTCGAGCTTCTCGACCGAGTACGTGGCGAAGCCGTCGACGTCACGACGCGACAGTCCGGCTTCCGCGAGGGCCATGTCGAGCGCCGTGCGGACCTGGTCGATCGGGTTCTCGTCGAAGAGCTCGCCGCGCTTCGCGAAGCGCGTCGTGCCGACGCCGACGATACAGGCGCGATCCTTCACGGCGCGAATCCGAACAGCCGTGCCGCGGTGCCGCCGACCATCTTCGCCGCCTCCTCCTCCGCGACGCCCGCGAGCTGGGCCGCGAGCGCCTCCCGCGACGCAGGCCACGTGCCCTCGGGGTGCGGATAGTCGCTGCCCCAGACCAGCGCGTCGACGCCGGTGAAGGCGCGCCCGTGCACCCCGACGGGGTCGTTCTGGAACGTCACGTGCCCCTGCCGGCGCACGTACTCGCTCGGCTTCAGCTCGAGCTTCGGGCGCGCCCACATGTGGTGCTTCTCGTAGATCTCGTCCATCGTCGTCATCACCCAGGCGAGCCACGCGCTGCCGGTCTCGACGGTGACGAACTGGATGCCGGGGAAGCGCTCGAGCACACCGGACATCGTCAGGTAGAGCACGACGTACGCGCCGTCGATCTGCGAGCCCAGGATGTAGTTGATGACGGCGCCTCCCGGCCCGCGCTCGACACGCGGCTCGTGACCGGTGCCGGCATGAAACGTCAGGGTCAGTCCGGTGTCCTGCGCGGCCGCCCAGAAGGGATCGTAGGCGGGGTCGTTGTAGGGACGCGACGGAACCTGGCAGGGCAGAAATAGCGAGCGCAGCCCGAGCTTCGCCGTGCGCTGCGCCTCGCGGACCGAGGCCTCCACGTCGAGCATCGGGATCACCGCAGCCGGTGCGAAGCGCTCGGGGTAGGGAGCGAAGACCTCGGCGACCCAGTCGTTGTAGGCGCGCGCGAGCGCGTACTGCAGCGCCGCGTCCTGCGCCATGAAGCACGCCTGCAGGCCGAGCGTCGGGAAGATCACCTCGCCCGACACACCGTCGCGGTCCTGGTCGCGCATGCGCAGCGACGGCTCCCAGCCGCCCGCCTGTGCGCGCTCGAGCGCCTCGCCGGTGAGCGCCTCGCGGCCGCGCGGCAGCTTCCTCGGCCGCATGCCGTCCATCACGAGACAGTCGACACCGTCGATCGTCTCGACGTGCGGTCCGCGTGCACGCAGGCCTGCTGGCAGGCGCTCCGAGAACATCTCGGGCGGCTCGTTGACGTGCGAGTCCGCCGAGATCAGCCGGTGCACGACCATGGCGCCCTCCCCGCGCGGCTCTTTGCGAGAGACTCACGCTCGCAGTGTGAAAATGACGTTTTCATTTCGACCTGCATCGTGTACGACGGGTGACGGATGGTTGTCAACGCGAATCGCGCGCGCGGAACCGGGCGCGGCGTCGAGAGTCGCGCGCGCGGAACCACGCGCGGCGTCGAGCGGGCGCTCGCACCGCGCAGGGTGAGACTCGAGGAGCTGCGCGTACGACGGACGCAGGAGCACGAGGCGCTGCTGCGCGCCGCGCGCCGCGTGTTCGTCCGCCGAGGCTACGCCCAGGCACGCGTCGAGGACGTGCTCGCCGAGGCCGGGATCTCGACGCGAGCCTTCTACCGCTTCCACGCCGGCAAGGGCGAGCTATTCCTCGAGCTCTTCGACCGCGCGAACCGAGCCGCAATGGAGCGCCTGCGCGCGCACGTGGGGAGGCTCCGCGACCCTGCGGCCCGGCTCGACGCCTACGTCGCCGCGACTCTCGATCTGGCCTACGAGCCGCGGCTGAAGCGCGAGACCAGCTTGTTCGCCGAGGTGCCCGCCGAGCTGACCGCGCAGCACGCCCCCGAGATCGCCTCGTGCCGCGAGCAGCTGGTGTCGGTGCTGCGCGAGATCCTCGCCGAAGGCGCCGCCAGCGGGGTCTTTCCGGAGGTCGACCCGGAGACCGACGCCTGGTCCCTGCACGGCGCCCTCGGCGCGGCGCTCCTGCGCGTCCTGCAAGCCGACCGACCACCGCGGCGCGCGCCGCTCGAGCGCCGCCTGCGCCGTTTCTGCCGCGCCGCGCTCGGCGCGATCTGACCAATCCGGTCGGCCCCTACCTTTCGTATCGCGCTCGACCGCGGGTGGAGGGCCCGCGACCAGAGCACCGGGCACGACGCGCCCGGAGGAGGAGCGACCAACGTGACCCACCGACACAACCAGCGCGCTGATGCAGCGCGACATTCCGGCCGCCGCACCTGCGCCGTGCTGTGCATGGCTCTCCTCGCCGCGGCAACGACCGCCGTGGCGTCGAGCCACCGCGAGGCGCCGGCAATCTCGAAGGACCAGTACGCAGACAACACCGACACCTACGTGTTCATCCCGCCCGGCCAGACGGGCCGTATCGTCCTGGCCGGCGTCTGGATCCCCTTCGAGGGGCCGGAAGGCGGACCGAACTACTTCGAGTGGGACGACGACGTTCGCTACCGGATCAACGTCGACGTCGACGGCGACGCGACCGCCGACGCGGTGTACACGCTCGAGAGCGAGACCACGATCCAGAACCCGAACACGTTCCTGTACAACACCGGACCGATCCTCGGCCTGCCGAGCGCCGCCTGGAATCGCCAGCAGACGTACACGCTGACCGAGTCGCGACGCCCGTGCGGCGGCGGCGCCCCGGTGGAGACCGTGCTTCTCGAGGACGAGCTCGCTCCGCCGGTGAACATCGGCGCCAAGTCGACGCCCGGCTACGCCGCCCTGGCAGCCTCCGCGACCTACAGGAGGAAGGTGGGCAACGACCGCTTCCGCATCTTCGCCGGCCAGCGCGATGATCCGTTCTTCGTCGACCTGCAGGTGTTCGACCTGCTCACCCTGCGCGGCGAGGCCGCACCGGTCGGCTACTCGACCGGCAACAACGTGCCGGTCGACTCGGTGTCGGGCTACAACGCGCACGCGCTCGTGATCGAGCTGCCGATCTCGCGTCTGAAGTGCGGCGACGAGCCGGTCCTCGGCGTGTGGGCGTCGTCCGATCGCGCGACCACGCCGGGCGGCGCCACCTTCGAGCAGGTGTCCCGCCTCGGCATGCCGCTGGTGAACGAGGTGGTCCTGCCCTACGCGCTGAAGGACGCGTTCAACACGATCGAGCCCGCCGACGACCTGGACCTCTACACGACGCCACCGACCGCGGCGATCCTCCAGAAGAGCGTCGAGGACCCCGAGGTGGGCAACCTGCTCTGCGCGCTGTACGGCATTCCCCTGCCCGGTGACACCGACTCCGACTGCGACACCGAGTTCACTCCGGGCACGCCGCGGTCGGGACGCGGCGACATCTTCGACATCTTCCTGACCGGCATGAAGCTCGCGAACCCGTTCACGATCGACACCGCGAACGGCCCCGTGCAGCTCCCCGCGGGCTTCAACGTGAACCAGCCGGCCGACGTGGTGCCGGCCGAGATGATCCGCATCAACACGAACATCTCCGGCGACCTGTGCAAGCCCGTGCCGTCGCGGCTCGGCGTCCTGGGCGGCGACGCGTGTGGCTTTCCGAACGGCCGCCGGCTGATCGACGACATCGTCGAGATCGAGCTGCTCGCGGTGGCTGGTGCGGCCTACCAGGTGCTCGACGGGCGCGATGCCTCGTTCCTCTTCACCGCCGGCCTCGCCGACGTGCTCACGGACAACGTGACGCAGAACGACGTGCCGCTGCTGGCGAGCTTCCCGTACCTGGCGCGCCCACGCTCCGGGCAAGAGCACGTGCACCACAATCCGCTCTGAGCCAGAGCACGTGCACCACAATCCGTTCTGATCACGCGCTCCCTGGAGAAGGCCCGAGCACGCGAGCGTACCGGCGCTCCGTGCCCGGGCCTTCGCCATCGGCGCGCCGCTGTGGCATGAGGGATCCGGGTGGAGCATCGGCGCGGCAGAAAACGCCACTTCTCGATGATCCGCGACTTCTCGCTCGCGGACCTCATCACGCTCTCGAACGGCTTCGCGGGAACCGGCACCGTTCTCGCGACGCTGCAGTACATGGACACGCGCGACCAGCGCATCCTCTGGCTCGCGTTCACCCTGCCGCTGCTGGCGATGGTGTTCGACTTCCTCGACGGTCGGGTCGCGCGCTGGCGCCACCGCTCGTCGCCGCTCGGACGCGAGCTCGACTCGCTCGCCGACCTGATCTCGTTCGGTATGGCACCGGCGGTGCTGGGCTTCGCCGTGGGGCTGCGCGGTGCGTGGGACGCGCTCGTCCTGGTGTACTTCGTGAGCTGCGGGCTGTCGCGACTCGCGCGCTACAACGTCACGGCAGCCGACCTGTCCGACGAGAGCGGAAAAGTCCGCTACTTCGAGGGCACGCCGATCCCGACCAGCGTCATCCTCGTGGCGCTGCTGGCGGTGCTGACCTGGCTGGGCCGCATCGACGGCGCACTGCCGCTCGGGCACGTCCGCTTCCTCGGCGGCGCGTTCCACCCGCTGGTGAGCCTGTACCTGATCAGCGGCAGCGCGATGATCTCGAAGACCCTGCGCATCCCGAAGCCGTAGGCGCCTTCGCGTCGGCCGGGTGAGCTCGCCGGTTCGTGACGTCCCGGCGGCAGCGCCGCGACCGGGACGTCACGCTCGCGATCAACCGACCGGCTGCAGGATGGCGATGGTGGGTGCGCCCGCGAGCATCCCGCCCATCTTGCCGAAGGCCTCGAGGAAGTACGGCGTCTTGCCGTGATGATCGATGGCGGCCTGGTCGACGTAGTTCTCGACGACCACGTAGGTCGCCGGATTCACGGTCGAGCGGCACAGCTCGTAGCGCTTGCAGCCGGGCTCGCTGGCGAGGACCTTCTCGGTGAGCTCGGCAAAGACCTTCTCGAACTCGGCCGTCTTGGCCTCCTGAACCGGCAGCGTGGCGACGATGGTCAGCATGTGGACTCCCTTTCTTCGCGTCGGATTCGTGGCTGAAGCCCGGGAGCTACCCGATGCGGCGGGGCCGCAGCAAGTGGGCACGAGGTTGCCGCCGCGGCTCCGGTGTACGACAAGCCGGCATGCCGACTGGCGTGGAGCGCCTGCTCTCCTTCGTTCACCCGCTGTGCGCGGTGGCCGCTCTCGGCTTTCTCGCCTGGGTGGCGTCGCTCGGCCTGCGCTCGCGCGAGCGTGGCGGCGCGCCGCTCCGGCCCCGTCACGCGCAGCTCGCCCCCTGGGCGTTCGCGGCGACGGCGCTCAACTTCGTGCTCGGCCTGCTTTCGACCCGGCTGTGGCGTGCGGATCTCGAGCTCGCGAGCGGCTGGCACTTCTGGATCGGAGCCGCGATCTGCGCCGTGCTGGGCGCGGCGGCCCTGCTGTCGCGCCACATCGCGACGAGCTCCACGGCACGCAGCACGCATCCTGCGCTCGGCATGCTCGCGCTGCTGCTGTCTCTCGTGCAGGTATTCTTCGGTCTGGCGCTGGTCGCCCTGTGACGTCCGCGCCGGCTTCGCCGACCGCGAAGGACGCGACGCCGCGAGGTCTCAAGCCGACAGCATCTGCCGGATCGCGTCGTTGGCGAGCTGGTCGCAGCGCTCGTTCTGCACGTGGCCGTCGTGGCCGCGCACCCAGTGCCAGGTGACCCGGTGCACGGCTGCGGCCGCGTCGAGCGCCTGCCACAGCTCGACGTTCTTCACCGGCTTCCGGTTGGCCGTCTGCCAGCCGCGGCGCTTCCAGCTGGCGAGCCACGACGTCATGCCGTCGATGACGTAGCGCGAGTCGCTCCACACCTCGACCGAGCACGCCTCCCGCAGCGCGTTGAGCCCCTCGATCACCGCGCGCAGCTCCATCTGGTTGTTGGTCGTCGCGCGCTCGGCCCCGAACAGCTCCTTCGCCTGGCCGTTGCACTCGAGGATCGCCGCCCAGCCCCCCGGACCGGGGTTGCCGTGACACGAGCCGTCGGCGTAGAGCGCGACGTGCTTCGCCGGAGCGTCGGGCACCGCGCGACCGTCAGAGCCGGAGCGCGTCGCGCAGCTCGCCGGGCGCGAAGCGTACGCTGACGTAGAACGGACCGAACTGGCCGTAGAGCGCGCTGCCCTCGTCGTAGCGCATCTCGTAGACGATGTCGCGGACCGACTTCGGATCGCGCGTGAACAGCGTGACGCCCCACTCCCAGTCATCGAGGCCGGTCGAGCTCGTGATGAGCTGGCTGACGCGATTCGCATAGCGGCGTCCGGCGTCGGCGTGCGATCCCATGAGGCGCTTGCGCTCGTGGAACGATAGCGCGTACCAGTTGCGGCCCTCGCCGCGCGCCTTGTTCATGGGATAGAAGCACACCACCGGCATGTCGGGACCGGGGAGCTGCGGATGGAGGCGCGAATCGGCGTACGCCCCCATGCGCGCCGCGAATCCCGCGATCTGCCGCTGGAACTCGGGCGAGTCGGGTGAAAGGCCGTCCTCGTCGAGGAGCTTCCTCGCGTGGTCACCCGTGGTCGAGATGTACTCGCTCTTCTCCGAGATCGACAGAAACGAGTAGACCGTCGACAGGCAGCTGCCGAAGCGCGTGGCCGCGATCTCCTGCGTGAGCCGCTGGATGCGCCGCAGATCCGGGTGCACCGCGATCAGCGCCAGGTCGGCCTTGCCGATCACGCCGCTCGGCACGATCTGCATGCCCTCCTCGCGCGCGAGCGCGTCGAGCAGGGTCGAGAACTCGTCGATTGCCCGCGTGCGGTCGGACTCGGCGATCCCGAGCCAGCGCGCGCGGTCGATCGACTGAAAGAGGTGCAGCACGGACCAGCCCGTCTCCTGCGCGGCGGGTGCGCCGGCGGGTCCGTGGGCAGCGGCAGGACGGCGCGAGCTCTCTTCGGCAGACATCGGGTGCGTTTCTCCGGCGCTGATGTAAACGCCGCCGGGCCTGCGGCGCAAGGGCGTTCGCTGGACCAGGCTGCTCGCCGGACGGGGCGCTGCGCCACACGCACGCCTCGGCGAATGGCCTTCTTGCTCCCGCTCCGGTTTCGTGATGCTAAGAGGACATCGCTCCGAGCCTCCACCCTGAGCTTTCGAAGGCTGCGCCACGCACCGCGCGTGCCGCGTCGAAGTCTCGGGAGGCCGGGCGCGGGATCCCGCGAACGAGGCACCCGAACCGACTCGCGCCGGGACAACCGGATGGAGGAGCTTCTCCGTTCGGAGCAAGCCAGGAGAACCGGACGAAGCACTGCCGGGCCCGATCACGGGACCCGCGGCACGCAAGCACGCAAGGAAGTGGAGAGGAAGAGTAATGGCGACGACCAGGGGCACTGCCGCGACGAAGACTGCAACGAAGACCGCCAAGAACACCAGGCCGAAAGCCGCCGCACCGGCGCCGAAGGGAGCGCCGACCCTGGCCGACCTGCGCCGCATCGCACGCGCGATCGTGACCGCGACATCGCTCTCCGACGACAAGCGGATGCTGTCGCTGTACGCCGACGCCGTGGAGTCCGAGGAGGCGGGCCAGCAGCCCACCTACGGCATCGAGGCCATCAAGCAGAAGAACGAGCAGTGGGCGAAGATGGTCTCCGACGCGCGCTGGCACGCCCGCAACCTGTGGGCCGACGGCCAGACCGTGATCATCGAGTGGGAGGCCCAGCTGACGCTGCGTCCCGGCGGTCGCAAGGTGCTCTTTCGCGAGCTCGCCGTGCACGAGGTCCGCGGCGGCAAGATCGCCCGCGAGCGCTTCTACTACGACCCGAGCATCCTCGGCGGCTGAGACACCGGTGCCGGCCGGCGCCGCCGTGCGGGGCGTCGGCCGGAGCACCGACTGGACGACCCGGTGACACGGCCCGGCGCACTGCTGATCAGCCATGCCGCCGGTGTGACGCCGGCGGCCCAGACCCGCCGCGAACAGGCGCTCCTGGAGGGGGCCGCGCTCGGCGAGCTCCACCTGCACGTCTCGACGCTGGGCGGCACCGTGCTCGGCCTCGGTGCCTTCCACCAGCAGCCGAGGCCCGCCCCGACCATGACCGCGGAAGCGACGTGGCGCAGGCGTGGCGGCGGCTGTGCGGTCGCCTGCGGCACGGGCTTCGTCGTGCTGACCCTGGGCCTGCCGCATCGCGCGGCACTCGTCGCCGGCGAGGCGGCTGCCTTGCGCCCCGAGCAGGTGATGAACCGCTGCGTGCGCGGGCCGCTCGAGTGGCTGCGCCATGGCGGCCTCGATCCGATCTACCCGGGACTCGACACGATCACCGTGGCGCGCCGGGTCCTCGCGCGCCTCGGCTTCGCCGAGACGGAGCAGGGTCCGACGGTCTTTCAGGCGATCCTCGCGTGGGACGGGTCGTTCGCCGACACCCCGGCGCTGCTCGACCGTCTCGATCCCGACGGACGCGTACCGATGCGTCTGGTCGCGCGCAGCGAGACCACGAGCCTCGCCGAGCTCGGACGCGAACGGGGCCGCCCGGTGGACGTGGCAAGCGTGGCGCGCGGTCTCGCAGCAGCCTACGCGGCGGCCTTCCCGGCGGCGATCGGCGCGATCGACGAGATCGATCCGGCGGTCACGGCGCTGCTGGAGACGCCCGAAGGGGTGGCTGGCGTCGAGGAGTCCCCGCCCCCCGAGCTGCCCGCCGCGCCGGTCGTCGAGCACGGGCTTCTCGGGCAGGTCGCCGCCGCGGCGCGTGTCGAGGCGGGTCGCGTGGCCGCGTTCACGCTGACCGGCGACTTCCTCGCCCCGGAGTGGGCCGTGCGCGAGCTGGGCGCGCGCATCGAGGGCGGCGCCGCGACGGCGGATGCGGCGCGAACGGCGGCCGACGCGGTGCTCGACGGCAGCCGCGGCTACCTGCTCGGGCTCGCGCCGGATGCGCTGCGACGCCTCCTCGGCCGCGCGCTGACCGAGGCCGTGTGAGCGACCCGCTCGGGGCCGGGAGCGGAGCGGCGCTCGCCGCGGACCTGGCTGCGCCAGACGCGGCGACCCGCGCACGAGCTCTGTCTGCGCTCGCCCGGCAGGTGCGCCTCGACGGGGGCGCCACGATCGACCACGCCGTCGCACGCGCTCTCCACGTGCCGCTGGGCAGCGTCGACCGCAGCGAGCAGCGCCGTGCCGCGGATCTGGTCGCGTCCCTCGCAGCGGGGGCCCCGCCGCTCCTCGCAGCCCTGCGCGACGCCCTCGGCGCAGCCGAGGCACGGCTCCGCTGGGGCGCCGCCTACGCCCTCGGCAGCGCGCTG
>Ga0194131_10006838_pt1 | contig 15672 bp, 12 predicted proteins | sample TA2KigO120mmetaG_FD_148631 | JGI IMG/M metagenome (GOLD analysis project Ga0194131, IMG submission 148631) | Freshwater microbial communities from Lake Tanganyika, Tanzania - TA2015053 Kigoma Offshore 120m | ecosystem: Environmental > Aquatic > Freshwater > Lake | place: Tanzania: Lake... | reverse complement strand
CAGCGCATCGAACGACCCGAGACGCACCAGCGCGTACAGTCCAAGGCGAACGGCCTCGACCTGCGGCGCCAGCGGGTAGCTCACCTCGTCCGGCGGGATGCCGTTGAGCGCGCCGGTCGCCGTGTACGTCCGCACCATGTCGCTCACCGCGACGGCGTCGTTGCGGTCGCCGATGTTGCCGAGCGCCTCGGCGGCGCGTCCCGCCACGATCGGGTTCGCGTCCTTGAGCGCGGCGAGCAGCGGCGTGCGCGCCGACGGATCGCCGATGAGTCCCAGCGCGAACGCCGCCATCTGCCGCACCTCGGCGTCGGTATCCTCCATCAGCAGCATCGACAGCGCTTCAATCGGCTCCGTCAGGCCGACGCGCCCCAGCGCGAGCGCGGCGCGGCGGCGGACGCGCGCCTCCGGATCACGCAGCAGGCGGATCAGATCGGACGGCGGCGGCGGCGCGACGACAGCCGGCCGGAGACGCGTGGCGGGCGCCAGGACGACCGGCGCCGGCGGATTCGGATCGCGGACGATGCGCAGGTCCTCGAGCCGCAGGATCCAACCGAGCTTCTCTTCGAAGGAGATGACGGGAACTTCAGGGGGCGGCGGCTCCGCGGTCGCACATGACACGGCCGCCACGCACAGAACGGCAAGCGTGAGCTGCTTCACAGACGTGTTCGGATGATAGCATCTGGCTCCGGCCCTCATGTCGTTTCAGCACATCGCCGTCGAAGGCCCGATCGGCGCAGGCAAGACGTCGCTCGCCGCGCGGCTGGCGTCGAAGCTGGATGCGACGGCCGTGCTCGAGGATGCCGAGAATCCGTTCCTGGCCGACTTCTACAGCGGCCGGCAGGGCGCCGCGCTGCAGGCGCAGCTCTTCTACCTGCTGAACCGCCATCGCCAGCAGATCTCGCTGCGCCAGGCGAACCTGTTTGCGCAGACGACGATTGCGGACTACCTGTTCGACCGCGACAAGATCTTCGCCTACCTGAACCTCGACGACAACGAGCTGTTCATCTATCAGCGGCTCTACGACCTGCTCGTCAAGGACGTCCCGTCACCGGACCTCGTGATCTACCTGCAGGCGCCCACCGACGTGCTCCTCGATCGCCTGCACGCGCGGCACAGGGACGATGCGGATGCGCCGGCGCTCGTGCCCGAGGCCGACTACGTGCGCGAGCTCAACGAGGCGTATCAGCACTTCTTCTTTCACTACTCGGCCACGCCGCTGCTCGTGGTCGAGACGTCACAGTTCGACCTGCACGCGCGCGACGAGGCCGTGGAGGACCTGATCCGGCAGATTCGGTCGATGAACCGCGGGACGCGCTATTACGTGCCGCGTACGTAATAATCAGGCCCGATGGCGTGGTTCAAGAAGACCCGCAAGCCCATGGCCTCGTCCACGGCGGACAAGCCGAGCCGGGTGCCGGAGGGGCTGTGGGTCAAGTGTCCCGACTGCGCGCAGCTCATCTACAACAAGGACCTCGAGAAGAACCTCAGCGTCTGCCCCAAGTGCGCGCACCACTTCCGCATCAGCGCCGCGGAGCGGCTGCGCGCGCTGCTCGACGGTGCGTGGACCGAGCACTTCGCCGACCTCTCGTCGAACGACCCGCTGCGGTTCACCGACACCAAGCCGTACCGCGACCGCCTCCGCACCACCAGGAAGAACACGGGCGTCAACGACGCGGTCCTCATCGCCACCGGCCGGCTCGAGGGGATCGAGGTCGTCGTCGCCGCGATGGAGTACTCGTTCATCGGCGGCAGCATGGGCGTGGTCGTGGGCGAGAAGATCACCCGCGCCATCGAGATCGCGCTCGACCGCAACCTGCCGGTGATCATCGTCTCGTGCTCGGGCGGGGCGCGCATGATGGAAGGCGTGCTGTCGCTGATGCAGATGGCGAAGGTGTCGGCGGCGCTCGCGCGGCTCGACCGCGCGCGGCTGCCGTTCATCTCGGTGCTCACGGATCCGACGACCGGCGGCGTGACCGCGAGCTTCGCGATGCTGGGCGACCTGAACATCGCCGAGCCGAAGGCGCTCATCGGCTTCGCGGGGCCGCGCGTCATCGAGCAGACGATCCGCCAGAAACTGCCCGCGGGGTTCCAGCGCAGCGAGTTCCTCATCGAGCACGGCATGCTCGACCTCGTGGTGGACCGCCGCGACATGAAGGCGGCCATCGCGCGCGCGCTGCGCTTCATGCGCGCCGAGCCCGCGCCGGTCGAACAGCCGCTGGCCGCGGCGGCGGCGGCCACGCCCGACGCCTAGCGTTCCGGCCACGCACGGAGAGCAGGGTGCTCGAACGCCTCTTCGCGCTCGAAGCCTCCGGCATCAAGCTGGGCCTCGAGAACATCACGCGCCTGTGTGCCGCGCTCGGCCATCCCGAGCGGCAGTTCACCTCCCTCCACGTCGCCGGCACCAACGGGAAGGGATCGGTGACGGCCATGGCGCACACGGGGCTGGTCGCGGCGGGCGTCCGCGCCGCGCGCTACACGTCGCCGCATCTGGTCGATCTGCGCGAGCGGTTCGTCATCGGCGACGCGCCGGTGGACGCGGCCGCGCTCGAGCAGGCGGCCAACGACGTGCTCGACTGCGCGGAGCGGCTGCACGCCGACGGCACGCTCTCGGTGTCTCCGACGTTCTTCGAGGCGACCACGGCGATCGCCTTCGAGCTCTTCCGCCGTGCCGGCGTGCAGGTGGCGGTGATCGAGGTGGGCCTCGGCGGGCGCTTCGACTCCACCAACATCCTGAACCCGCCGGTCGGCGCCATCACGTCGATCGGCCTCGATCACCAGCAGTACCTCGGCGACACGATCGCGGCCATCGCCTTCGAGAAGGCGGGCATCATCAAGCCGGGGATGACCGTGATCACCGGCGCGCTGCCCGACGAGGCGCGCCAGGTGATCGAGGCGGTGGCCGGCGACCGGGGCGCGCGCGTCGTGGACGCCGCCGCCGGCACGCGCGTCGAGGGCGACGTGCAGGACGGGCGCGCCACGCTGGTCATCGACACGCCGGAAGACCGCTACGGCCCGCTGACGCTCGGGCTGCGCGGCGAGCATCAGCGCGGCAACGCGCTCGTCGCGGTCCGGATGCTGGAGGCGGCCCGCGCCACCGGCATCTGGCTGCCCGGCGACGCGATCGAGCGCGGCCTCAGCGGCGTGCAGTGGCCGGCACGCCTCGAGCTGATCACCCGCGCCGACGGCCGGCAGGTCCTGCTCGACGCCGCCCACAACCTCGACGGCGCGCGCGCGCTCGCCGAGTACCTCGCCCGCTGGCATGCCGATCGCCCGGCGCTGGTGATCGGCGTCATGCGGGACAAGGACGTGGAAGGGATGATCGACGTGCTGCTGCCGGTCGTCTCCTCCGTCACCGCGACCGCTGCCGCGACGCCGCGCGCGATCCCCGCCGACGAGCTCGCCGCGCGCGTGCGCGCCCGCCGCGCCGACGTGCACGCCGACCCGGATCCGGTGCACGCGGTCGAGGACGCGCTCGCACGGCACGACACGGTCTGCGTCGCGGGGTCGATCTTCCTCGCCGGGGACGTCCGGGACGTGCTGAAGCAGCGTGCTATCCTGCGGTAATCCGCTGCATCGATGGGCTCTCTTCGTCTTGTGCTCTGTTGCCTCGTCTGCCTTGCCGCCGCCCCCGCGTGGGCGCAGTTCCCTCAGCTGCCGGTCGCCGCGCCGCTGCCGAACGACCCGTTCCTCGGCGACTGCACGGAGAACACGCAGTGGAAGTTCGAGCGCGTGGGGCCGAACCAGCTGCGGCTCACCGGCCAGGTGCAGGTGAACTGCCCGCAGATGTCGTTCTTCGCGGACCAGATCGACTTCTTCAGCGAGCCGTCGGCGCGGCTGGTCGCCACGGGCAACGTGGTGTTCACGACGCCCAGCGGACGGCTGGCCGCCGAGAAGGTCGAGTACAACATCGCCGCGGGCACCGGCACGTTCCACCAGGCGTCGGGCAGCATGTCGCTCGGCGCCATCGCCGACCGCGCGCAGTTCGCCGGCCAGGACCCTGACGTCTACTTCTACGGCGAGACGATCGAGAAGGTTGGGCCGAAGTCCTACAAGATCAGCCGCGGCGGCTTCACCACGTGCGTGCAGCCGACGCCGCGGTGGGAGGTCGTCAGCAGCTCGGTCACGCTCAACCTCGACGACTACGCCATCGCGCGCAACATGCTGCTGCGCGTGAAGGGCGTGCCGCTGATGTACCTGCCGGTGATCTACTACCCGATCCAGGAGGACGCGCGCGCCACCGGGTTCCTGCTGCCGACCTACGGCACGTCCACGCTGCGCGGCCAGGCGATCAGCAACGCGTTCTTCTGGGCGATCGGCCGCAGCCAGGACGCCACGTTCTTCCACGACTGGTTCACGCAGACCGGCCAGGGCGCCGGCGCCGAGTACCGCTACGTGGCTGCCGCGCAGTCCTACGGCGACGTCCGGTTCTACCGCTTCGAGCAGCGTGAAGCGGAGTTCCGCCAGGCGGGCACCGTCAGCGTGCTGCCCGCCAAGTCGAGCTTCCAGCTGCGCGGCACCGGCACGCAGGCGCTCGGCACCGCGCTGCGGTTCCGCCAGCGCGTGGACTACAGCTCCGACATCACGACCCAGCAGCTCTATCAGCAGAACTTCTACCAGGCGTCCAACGCCACGCGGACGATCGAAGGCGCCGTGACCGCGAACCTCAGCCAGGTCTATGCGGGCGCGCTGTTCCAGCGCACCGAGACGTTCGCCGACGTGGCGAGGGGCGACTCGCAGATCTACGGCGGCACGCCGCGGGTGACCGCGTCGCTCGCGCCGCAGCGGCTGTTCGGCACCGTCTACGGCTCGCTCAACACCGACGTCGGGTACCTGCCGTATCGCCAGATCCGCGGCGGCCGCGTCACCGACGATCGCAGCCTCGCGCGCGTCGACGTGCAGCCCTCGGTCCGCGCCGCGCTGTCGCGGCTGACCTTCCTCACCGTGAACAGCACCGCCTCGTACCGAAACACCTACTACACGCGGCGCCAGAACACCGACGGCACCATGGTCGACGAGCCGATCTCGCGGCGCTACCTGTCGCTGAAGTCGGACGTGATCGGACCGGTGGTCGCCAAGATCTGGGACACGCCGGAGCGCGTCGCCACCGAGCGCATGAAACACGTCATCGAGCCCGTGTTCGGCCTCGAGTACCTCACCGAGGTCGGCAACTACCGGCAGATCCCGACGCAGGCCGACTCCAGCGACGTCGTCATCGGCGGCGCGACGCGCTTCACCTACAGCCTGAACAACCGGCTGTTCTACCGCGCCCGGACGACCGACGGGACGCGCGGCCAGACGGTCGAGTTCGTCACGGTGACGGTGCAGCAGTCCTACTACACCGATCCGCAGCTGCGGCAGATCGACACGCAGTATCAGAGCGGCCAGCGCGGCACGGCGCCGGATCACTTCTCGCCGGTGGCGCTGGCCGTCCGCGTCTCGCCCGGCGCGCGGCTCGAATCGGGCGCGCGCTTCGAGTACGACTTCAAGCGCGGGTTCCTGCAGGTCGCCAACGCCAACGCGACCACGCGCGCCGGCCGGAGCACGATCAATGTCGGCTTCAGCCGCAGCCGGCCGAACCGGCTGTCCGAGGCGCAGAGCTCGCTGAACGCGAGCTCGTCGCTGAACTTCCTGGAGAACCGGGTGGTCGGCTCCTACGCGCTCAACTGGAACATCAGCCAGGGCGACATCCTCAACCAGGGGGGCAGCGTGACCTACCTGGCGCAGTGCTGCGGCATCCAGCTCGAATACCAGCGGTACCAGCTCCCGCAGCAGGTGAGTCCCGGGATTTCCTCGGACCGCCGCTTCAACGTATCGTTTGTGCTGGCGGGGCTCGGCACGTTCTCCAACCTGTTTGGCGCGTTCGGCGGCCTGACGGGCGTAGGCCCCTGATCCGACATGAAGGGACTGATTCTCAGCGGCGGCAAGGGCACGCGTCTGCGCCCGCTCACCTACACGAGCGCGAAGCAGCTCGTGCCGGTGGCGAACAAACCCGTCCTCTTCTACGGCATCGAGGCCATTGCCGCCGCCGGCATCCGCGACATCGGCATCGTCGTCGGCGACACGCAGGCGGAGATTCGCGCCGCGGTCGGGGACGGCTCGCGGTGGGGCGTGCGCATCGAGTACATCGAGCAGGACGCGCCGCGCGGGCTGGCGCACGCGGTCAAGATCAGCCGGCCGTTCATCGGCGACGATCCGTTCGTCATGTACCTGGGCGACAACCTGCTGAACAAGGGCATCACCCATTTCGTCGAGGAGTTCGTCCGCGAGAAGCCCGCCGCGCAGATCCTGCTGACCCGCGTGCCCGATCCGCAGATGTTCGGCGTCGCCGAACTCGACAACGGCGCGGTGGTGCGGCTGGTGGAGAAGCCGAAGGAGCCGAAGAGCGACCTGGCGCTCGTCGGCGTCTACATGTTCGGGCCGCAGGTGTTCGAGTCGGTGCACAACATCACGCCGAGCTTCAGGAACGAGCTCGAGATCACCGACGCCATCCAGGACCTCATCGACCGCGGCCTCACCGTCCGCCCGCACATCGTCCAGGGCTGGTGGAAGGACACCGGGAAGCTCGAAGACATGCTGGAGGCCAACCGGCTGATTCTGGATACACTGGAGCGGCGCGTCGACGGCGAGGTCGACGCCGAGAGCCGGATCGAGGGCAAGGTCGTGGTGGAAGCGGGCGCGAAGGTGGAGCGCTCGGTGATCAGGGGCCCCGCCATCATCGGCCGCGGCGCGCAGATCGCGCACGCCTACGTCGGACCGTTCACGTCGATCGGCGCGGACGTCGAGATCCGCGACTCCGAGGTCGAGCACAGCATCGTGCTCGAGGGCTCGTCCATCCGGGACCTCGCGAACCGCGTGATCGACAGCCTCATCGGCCGGAACGTGCGGATCTACCGCATCCCGGTGAAGCCCAGCGCCTACCGGTTCATGCTGGGCGACAACTCGGAAGTGGGCATCAGATGGTGAGGAACGCCGCCAAGGCGGCTCCGGGAGACAGGGTGAGGAACGCCGCCAAGGCGGCTCCGGGAGACAGGGTGAGGAACGCCGCCAAGGCGGCTCCGGGAGACAGGGTGAGGAACGCCGCAAGGCGGCTCCGGGAGACAGGGTGAGGGGAGACCGGGTGAGATGACCAACCCAACGGCCTACGCGGACGCCGTCACGAAGCACCCGCGTATTCACGACGTGAAGACGAAATCGCTGCGCCTCATCCCCGACGAGCGCGGCTTCCTCATGGAGATCCTGCGCGCCGACGACCGCGAGCTCTTCACGACGTTCGGGCAGGTCTACGTCTCGGCGACCTACCCCGGGGTCGTCAAGGCGTGGCACTACCACCAGAAGCAGGTGGACCACTTCGTGTGCGTCGCCGGCATGGTGAAGCTGGTGCTCGTGGACACGCGCGAGCACTCGCCGACCAGGGGCGCGGTGAACGAGTTCTTCCTCGGCACGCAGAATCCGACGCTCGTGCAGGTGCCGAACCTCGTCTACCACGGCTGGAAGTGCATCAGCAGCGACATGGCGCTGGTCGTGAACGTGCCGACCGAGCCGTATCACTACGCCGAGCCCGACGAGTACCGCGTGGCGCCCCACGGCACGCTTCCGTACGACTGGACGCGCAAGGATGGTTGAGGTCCTCGTCACCGGCGGCGCGGGCTTCATCGGCAGCAACTTCGTCCGCCATGCGCTCGCCAGCCGTCCCGACTGGCGCGTCACCACGCTCGACAAGCTGACCTACGCGGGCCGCCGCGAGAACCTGCACGACGTGATGGACAACCCGCGGCACGAGTTCGTGCACGGGGACATCGCGGATGCCGGGGTGAGCCACCCGCTCGTGGAGCGCTCGACGTTCGTCGTGCACTTCGCGGCCGAGACGCACGTGGACCGGTCCATCCTCGCGGCCGGCGATTTCATCCGCACCGACGTCGAGGGCACGTTCGTGCTGCTCGAGGCGGCGCGGCGCGCCGGCAATCTGCAGCGGTTCGTGCAGATCTCGACCGACGAGGTGTACGGCAGCGTGCCGACCGGCGCCAGCCGCGAGACCGACGAGCTCAAGCCGCGCAACCCGTATGCCGCGAGCAAGGCCGGCGCCGACCGCCTTGCCTACAGCTACTGGGCGACCTACGGCCTGCCGGTGATCGTCACGCGCGCGTCGAACAACTACGGCCCGTACCAGTTTCCCGAGAAGGTCATTCCCCTGTTCGTGACCAACGCCATCGACGACATCCCGGTGCCGCTCTACGGCGACGGCAGGAACGTCCGCGACTGGCTGCACGTGGACGACCACTGCCGCGCGATCGACCTGCTCATCGACAAGGCGACCGACGGCGAGGTCTACAACATCGGCGGCGGCAACGACGTGATGAACGTGGACCTCACCCACCGCATCCTGAAGGAGCTGGGGAAACCCACCTCGCTCATCGAGCCGGTCGCCGACCGGCCCGGCCACGATCGCCGCTACTGTCTGGATACGACGAAGCTCCGCGGCCTGGGGTGGGCGCCGCAGGTGCCCTTCGAGGACGGGCTGCGGCAGACGGTGGACTGGTATCGCCGCAACGACTGGTGGTGGCGGCCCATCAAGGAGAACGACCCCGCCTTCAAGGCGTACTACAAGGCGCAGTACGACACGCGCGGCTGAGGACGTGCCGGGAGCCGTACTCGTGACCGGCGCTTCCGGGTTCGCCGGCAGCCATCTGCTCGAACACCTCGACACTGCGGCTTCCGGCGTCAGCGGGACGGATCTCGTCGCCTGGTCGCGCTCGGCGCCGCCGCCGGAGCTCGCCGGCCGCGCCACGTGGCAGCTCATCGATCTGCTCGATCGCAACCGGGTGCGCGACGCGATTCGCGAGCTGCAGCCGTCCGCGGTCTATCACTGCGCCGGCGCCGCGCACGTGGCCTCGTCCTGGACCGATACCGCCATGCCGCTGGCGAGCAACGTCCTCACCACGCATCACGTGCTCGACGCGCTCCGCCGCGCCGGCAACCGCTGCCGCGTGCTCATTCCCGGATCGGCCACGATCTACCGTCCCGCGACCACGCCGCGGACTGAAGCGGACCCCGTCGCGCCCACGAGCCCGTACGCGGTCAGCAAGTTCGCGCAGGAGCAGCTTGGCCTGCGCGCGTGCACGGAAGACGGCCTCGACGTCATCCTGACGCGATCCTTCAACCATACCGGCCCGCGCCAGAGTCTCGGCTTCTTCGCGCCCGACATGGCGCGGCAGATCGCCGCGATCGAGCGCGGCGCCGAGCCGGTCATCAGGGTCGGCAACCTCGACACGGAGCGTGACCTCACCGACGTGCGCGACACCGTGCGCGCCTACGCGCTGCTGATGCAGCACGCCGTTCCCGGCACCGTCTACAACGTCGCCTCGGGCATCAGCCGGCCGATGCGCGTGGTGCTCGAGGGACTGGTGGACCGCGCGCGTATCCCCGTGCGACTCGACGTGGACCCCGACCGCCTGCGCCCCAGCGACGTGCCGGTGCTCGTCGGCGACGCCACGCGCCTGCGCAACGCCACCGGCTGGGCTCCGGCCATTCCCTTCGACCGGATGCTCGACGACCTCCTCGATTACTGGCGGGGGGCACCAGACGTGCTTTGAACCCCGCCCGCGTCTCCTGAGGGCGGGTCGGGCGTGTCAGGCGGGTGGGGCGGGTGAGCCGTACCCGCCCACTGGCCCTACTGGCCCCACTCGCCCCACTCGCCCCATGGTAGACTCCAGCGAACATACGACGAAAGACCGTCAGTTCGCCGTGGAAATCGCCCCCCTCCTCTTCGATCTCGGCAAGCCCAGGCCCACCACCCGCCAGTTCGCGGACCTGGTGAAGGCCGCCGGCGCGGACGCCGCGCTGAGCGACGCGCTGCGCCGCGCCGATGCCGCGCGCTACCAGGAAGTGCGCTGCCGGTCGGCGCTGAACCACGTGAAGGGGATGCCGTTCGAGTGGAGCCTGAACCCGTACCGCGGCTGCACGCACGGCTGCCACTACTGCTACGCGCGCCGCTATCAGACGCAGTTCGAGCTCGGGTCGGGTGACGAGTTCGCGTCGATCATCTTCGTGAAGACGAACCTGGTCGACGTGCTCCGGCGCGAGCTGGATCGGCCCTCATGGAAGGGCGACCAGGTCGTCATCGGCGCCGCCACTGACTGCTACCAGCCGATCGAGGGGCACTACAAGCTGACCCGCGGCTCGCTCGAGGCGTTTCTGGAATTCCGGAACTCCGTCGGCCTCATCACCAAGGGGCCGATGATCGTCCGCGACAAGGACGTGCTGGCCGATCTGACGAGGGGACCGGGCTGCAGCGTCTACATCAGCGTCCCGACGGTGGATGAGGACGCGTGGCAGGCGCTCGAGCCCGGCACCGCGCCGCCCGTGCAGCGGCTGCGCGCCGTGCGCGAGCTCGTGGACGCCGGCATCCGCGCGGGCGTGCTGATGAACCCGATCGTGCCCGGGATCACCTCGAAGCCGGCGATGCTCGAGCGCACCGTGAAGACCATCGCGGACCACGGCGCGCGCTTCATCGGCTGCAACGTGATGTTCCTGGAGGGCGGCACCCGCGACCACTTCATGCGCTGGCTGGCGCAGGAGTTCCCGCACATGGTCGAGGGCTACCAGCAGCTGTACGCCTCGAAGTACGCGCCCGCGTCGTATCGCAAGGAGGTGCAGGACGTGTTGACGCTCCTCAGGAAGAAGTACGGTGTCAGTGGCCGCAATGAAGACGACGCGGAGGACGCGACGTCTGTCACGCGCGAGGCCGTGCAGCAGATGCTGGATTGGAAACGAAAAGAGAAAGGGCCGACCTGAAGTCGGCCCCTACAACCACCTACTGCCTACTGCCTACCACCTACCACCTACCACCTACCACCTACCACCCACTACCTACCCCTACCACCTACCACCTAGACGGCGATGGCGTCGGGGTCGGCGCTCGCGATCAGGCGCGGACCCACGGTCTCGATGACGATCTGGCCGTCGCGCACGGTGGCGCGGAAGCTGTTGGCGTCCTTCCACTGCTGGCTGAGCGGCAGCTTGATGCGGTCGTCGATGACCCGCTTCAGGAAGCGCGCGCCATACGCCAGGCTGTGGCCGTCGGCCACCAGCTGCTCGATCGCCTCGGGCTCGATCGTCAGCGACTTGTTCCAGCGCCGCAGCGTCGCCGCCACCTCGTCGACGTACTTGATGGCGATCTGCCGCACCTCGTCCTTCGTCAGCGGCTGGAAGAGCACCACCGCGTCGATGCGGTTGCGGAACTCCGGCGGGAAGCGGCGCTCGAGCTCGCGGTTGATCTCCGACTGCACCTGCTCCACCGGCACCTCGCCGGCGCGGAAGCCGAACGGGCTCGTCAGCTTGCGGAAGTGCTCCGACCCCGCATTCGACGTCATGATGACGATGGCGTCGGAGAGGTAACACCGTTTGCCGCGGCCGTCGGTCAGCCAGCCCTCGTCGAACGCCTGCAGGAACAGGTTCAGCAGGCTCGGGCTCGCCTTCTCGATCTCGTCGAGCAGCACCACCGAGCACGGGTTGTCCTTGAGCTGATTGGTGAGCAGCCCGCCGCGCTCGCTGCCGACGATGCCGCGCGGCATGCCAATGAGCTTGTCCACCGACACGCCGCCGTCCTGGTACTCGGACATGTCGATGCGGATCATCTTCTTCTCGTCGCCGAACAGGAACTCGGCGACGGCCTTGGCGAGCTCCGTCTTGCCGACGCCCGTCGGGCCGAGGAAGAGCAGCACGCCGTCGGGACGATCGAAGCCGTCCTTGAGCGGGCCCTTGTTCAGCACGAGCCGGTGCGCGAGCGCCTCGACGGCCTTCTTCTGGCCGATGACGCGGCGCGCGAGCCGCTTCTCGATGTCCTTGAAGCGGTCGCCGACGTCGCGGAACACCATGTCGGAGGGAATCGACGCGGCGTGCGAGATGACGTCGATGACGTCCGTGCTCGCCACCTCCCAGCGGCGGTCGATCTCGGCGCGCACGGCGGCGGTGTCGAGCCAGCCGATGACCTTGTCCGGGAGGCGCAGCTGCCGCTGGTAGCGCGGCGACATCTCCAGCGCCGTCTCGATCGCGTCGTCGAGGAGACGGACGGAGTAGTTGCGCTCGAGGCGCGGGCGCAGGCTGTAGAGGATGCGGCGCGTCTCCTCGATCGTCGGCTCCGCCACCTGCACGGTGCGGAACCGGCGGGCGAGCGCCTCGTCCTCCTGGATGTATTCCTTGTACTCGCTCAGCGTGGTGGCGCCGATCATGCGCACCTCGCCGCGGGCGAGCACCGACTTGAAGACGTTGGCCGCGTCCGACGGCGCGCCGAGCGCGGAGCCGGCGCCGACCATCGTGTGCGCCTCGTCCACGAACAGGATGAGGTTCGGCCGCTCCTTGATCTCGCGGATCACGTTCTGGATGCGGTCCTCGAACATGCCGCGCAGCATCGTGCCGGCGACCATGGTGTTCATCTGCAGGTTGATCACCTGGCAGTCGCGCAGCCGCACGGGCACCGTGTCGGGCTCGAACTCGATGCGCCGCGCGAGGCCCTCGACGATCGCCGTCTTGCCGACGCCGGGCTCGCCGACGAGCATCACGGAGTTCGACCGCTCGCGGTGGCAGAGAATCTCGACGACCTGCTCGATCTCGAGGTCGCGGCCGTAGACCGGCGCGAGGCGGTCCTGCCGCGCCAGCAGGTTCAGGTTCGTCGCGAAGTGTTTCAGGAACGGCGGCAGCTCGAAGCGCTTGCGCAGGCGCTCCTCGCGCAGCTCGTTGTCGCGCATCCGGGTCGCGATGCGCGTGACGAGCACCTCGGGCTCGACGCCGTGGCGGCGGATGATGGAGACCGGGACGCCCTGGCTCTCCTCGAAGATGGCCGAGAACAGATCCGAGGACTCGATCGTCTGGCGGCCGGCGCGGCTCGCCTGATGGAACGCCAGCTTGAACACCAGCTTCGTCGCCGGGGCGACGCGCAGCTCGCGGCCGCTCACCGCCGGCATCAGCTGCAGATGTTCCTCGAGCGCCTGCAGGATCTCGTGCGGATTGAGCTCGAGATCGCGCATGACCTGCGCGAACGTGTCCCATTCCACCTGGGCGAACGCAAGAAAGATGTGCTCGTTGGTGAGCAGCGTGTGATCGCGCCGGCGAGTCTCCTCGACCGCCCGGTCCACCACGCGTTGCGCGGATTCGCCAATCTTGCTTTGCGCGATATCGAAGTCGTCCACGACCGTTCGCCGCCTCCTGCGGTGCGCCCTCGGGGGCGCGTTCAACCTCGCCGTGAGCAAGGTTCGATCCAGTGCCCCTGTCGGTAAGACGTCACCAATTAGTGCGCGGATTCCTACAACTACGGTTGAGGCGGATGGAAGGGCTGGCGAAAGGTACGTCCGACTGTCCTCTTTATAATGGGCCTATGGCAGGGGGCAGGGTCGGGCGGCTGGCGGGGGCTGTCGCGGTGGCGTCAGTGCTTCAGGCAGGGATACCCGTTGTGGCCCAGACTCCCCAGCCGTTCCCCCGGCCCGGTACGACTCCGCCGCCCGCCGCGCCGGCACCGCCCGCCGCGCCGGCTCCACAACAGGCGGCGCCAGCGACTTCCGGCGCACCCACGGAGGCCTCGCTCGGATTTCCGATCTATCCGACCGCGCAGTTCCTCGCCTCGTACGATGCGGGACGCGGGCAGCGGTACTTCGTCTTCGGCGCCACCGCGCCGTACGCGGACCTCGTCGCCTACTACCGCACCACGCTGAAGGAGCGCGGCGATCAGGTGTTCGAGCAGCCGCCGACGCACATGTTCAGCATCGGCCGCTTCCGCGAGGAGACGATGGCGTTCCCGCCGGGCGTGACGGTGAAGGACTGGACGTGGGGTGGATCGGCGGGCTATCCGAACCCGAGGCTCGGCGCGCAGCCGGCGCGGTTCCCGACCATCATCATGATCGTCCCCGCTCCAGCCGGCAGCCGGCAGTAGGCAGCCGGCAGAAAAGCTCCGTGTCTCTCCTGCCCGCTGCCCGCTGCCAGCTGCTTACTTGTTGACGTAGATCTCGCCGGTCTTCCGGAACTCGACCGACTTCTCCTGCATCCCCGCGTCGCGGATCTGCTGCGTCAGCTCCATCGAGCAGAACTTCGGGCCGCACATCGAGCAGAAGTGCGCGACCTTCGCGCCCTCGGCCGGCAGCGTCTCGTCGTGGTAGGCGCGCGCGGTCACCGGGTCCATCGCCAGGTTGAACTGGTCGGCCCACCGGAACTCGAACCGCGCCTTCGACAGCGCATCGTCCCACGCCTGCGCGCGCGGGTGGCCCTTGGCGAGGTCCGCCGCATGCGCCGCGATCTTGTAGGCGATCACGCCGGCCTTCACGTCGTCGCGATCCGGCAGCCCGAGGTGCTCCTTCGGCGTCACGTAGCAGAGCATCGCGGTGCCGTACCAGCCGATCATCGCCGCGCCGATGGCGGAGGTGATGTGGTCGTAGCCGGGCGCGACGTCGGTGGTGAGCGGCCCCAGCGTGTAGAACGGCGCCTCGTCGCACCATGCGAGCTGCTTCTCCATGTTCTCCTTGATGAGATGCATGGGGACGTGGCCGGGGCCCTCGTTCATCACCTGGACGTCGTACTCCCAGGCGATGCGCGTCAGCTCGCCCTGGGTCTTCAGCTCCGCGAACTGCGCCTCGTCGTTCGCGTCCGCGATCGAGCCGGGCCGCAGGCCGTCGCCGAGCGAGAACGAGACGTCGTAGGCGCGCATGATCTCGCAGATCTCGCGGAAGCGGGTGTAGAGGAAGTTCTCCTGGTGATGCGCGAGGCACCACTTGGCGAGAATCGAGCCGCCGCGTGACACGATGCCGGTGACGCGCCGCGCCGTCATCGGGATGTAGCGCAGCAGCACGCCGGCGTGCACGGTGAAGTAGTCCACGCCCTGCTCGCACTGCTCGACGAGCGTGTCGCGATAGACCTCCCACGTCAGGTCCTCGGGGCGCCCGCCGGCCTTCTCCAGCGCCTGGTAGATCGGCACCGTGCCGATCGGCACTGGCGAGTTGCGGATGATCCACTCGCGCGTCTCGTGGATGTCCTTCCCCGTCGAGAGATCCATCACCGTGTCGGCGCCCCACAGCGTCGCCCACTGCAGCTTCTCGACTTCGTCCTCGATCGACGACCGCACCGCCGAGTTGCCGATGTTGGCGTTGATCTTCACGAGGAAGTTGCGGCCGATGATCATCGGCTCGAGCTCGAGGTGCCGGATGTTCGAGGGGATGATCGCGCGTCCGCGCGCCACCTCCGCGCGGACCAAGTCCGCCGGCAGCCCCTCGCGCGCGGCGACGAACTCCATCTCCGGCGTGATCTCGCCGCGCCGGGCGTAGTAGAGCTGGGTGCCGACGACGCCGGTCGCCTGGCGCGCCTCGATCCACGGTGCGCGCAGTTTCGGCAGCCCGTCGCGCACGTCGTGGCCCTGCGGGCCGCTCGTGTCGTACAGACGGATTGGCGGCTCGCCGCCGCCGAGCGTGACCTCGCGCATCGGCACGCGCAGCGGTCCTTCAGACACCTTCCGCGAGTTCGGGAATGCAGTCGAGAAATCGATCATGGACGTGTGAGGCGGGATCGCCGCGCTCCCTCCGCCGGTTTCAACCGGTTCAGGTTCCAAGGGTCTGTCTCAATCCCCCTCCCCTCAATGGCAGGCGGGATACCCCTGGCGGCCAGTGGCGATTATACTCGCCGGATGCGCGCGCTTCT
>Ga0194131_10006836_pt1 | contig 15674 bp, 13 predicted proteins | sample TA2KigO120mmetaG_FD_148631 | JGI IMG/M metagenome (GOLD analysis project Ga0194131, IMG submission 148631) | Freshwater microbial communities from Lake Tanganyika, Tanzania - TA2015053 Kigoma Offshore 120m | ecosystem: Environmental > Aquatic > Freshwater > Lake | place: Tanzania: Lake... | reverse complement strand
TCCTCTCTCATCGTTTGCGCTAAAGCGTTTATCGAGAGGGGCAAAAGGCTCAAAAAAGTGAGCCAGAGACGTGTACTAGTAAAAGACTTAATACTCGCCACCGAAGACTCTTGTGGTTATTCCGTCCGACCTCTGATAACTCGGGTCCAGCAACCTTGTTTGAGGGAGCGCTTCTGCATTTTTGTCTGAAGCCATCGAGTTTGGATTCGAGCTTTGATGAGGTGGCCCCGGAGATCGAGCGATATCATCAACCTTACACAGGGGCTTCTGATCGGGAACCCTCACCACAACCTCCACCGTTCTCTCGACCCTGCTCGAGGAGACAAGCGTAGTCCCTAGGACTGCGGTTTCCAGCCGTTTACCCGATCGCGGCTCAAACTCACACAACTTATTCGCAATCAACCTCAGGGCTTCCAAGACTGCTCGTTGCTCTGCAATCTCAGGGGTTCCCCGGATTGAAGTGGCTGTTTTTGCATAAACGTAACCCTCGGCCGAAACGACAGGCTCGGCTGAGAGCCGTGAATGAACATCAGCTGACACCTGTGCCTTTGCCGCAGAGTTCACAAGCACACTCAATAAGACCAGCAACAAAGCAATCTGATGCATACCCATCAATAATCGCGGCCTGGTCGTCCTTGTCCACTGTATGCATCTGCTTTGCGGGGCCCAGTCGGCGCTGCTTGTGTAGCCGCACTACTGGCGGCCTGGGTTTTGGCCCCGCTGGCCTTATTGAGCTTGGTTAGGTGACCTGCGATTCGGGCTGAGTCCACTTTCCACTGCATCACCACCCCGACCACCGGGCCATTATTGGACGGATGCAGCGTCTCCCATTCCTGAGCGACGGTCATGCCACTGATCGGCAGCCCCTGACCCACGGCCTTGATGCTTCGTTGGAAGGAGCTTTCTTCCTGGTAGCGTGTGCCCTCGTCAGCGAACACAGTGGACACTTCGGCGTCCAGAAGTTCCCGGTTGGTCTCGACCGCTTCTCCCATGAAGGAGCGGATCAGTCCCATTGCACGGGTCTTGGCCACCTCATAGGCCGAATCGATGCTCTGCTGATTCTTGGTTCTTGGCTGCGCTTGCGCGTAGGCCAACAGCACATACTCGCCCCGTTCGTCACGAACGAGCTGGGTTCCGAAAGTGGTTAGCAGGGTGCGCTTGTCGCTGGGAATATGTTCCCGGATCTTCCTGCCGGGTTCGCCTTTGGGGATCAGATCCCACTGGTTCGTGACGATCGCATCAGCCACGGCATGAAGCTTTTCCGTCCAGACGGTGACAATACCCACCTGTCCCTGACCCGAGGCCGGGTTCTGCTCAAAGGAGGCCAGGGCCTTGATGCCGGTGCATCGGGCAGCGGCTACCGTCGAGACGGCGTTCTTGAAGGAGGCGGTCTCGGCGATGGCGCGAGCGGCCTGCTCCTCGACTGGCTTGGACGGATCGAGACCCTTCTTGCGCAGTTCGTGGGCCATCTTCATACCCACCAGTTTCTCGCCGTAAAGGGCTGCGGTCTTTATGACCTGCGGGGCATCGTCCCTGCTCTTGATGTCGGCATTGAGGGCCTGGGCCACGCGAGCAGCACCCTCCTGCGCCAGGCCCGCACGTTGCAGTTGCTCGGCGTCTTCCTTGGCGCGTTGGGCCGGTGGCTGGGTTACATCTTTGACGGCCTCGGTGGCCACGATAGTCTTCTGGAATTCGGCGCACTGGCCCTTGGCGTCGAGCATGGCCTTGTTGAAAGCGGCAATCCGCGCATTGACGAAGTTGGGGTCAGAAGGTGGCGCTGCAATGGTCGCATTTGCAAAGCCCATCAGGACATCCCGACCGGTCTCATCCTTCTTGTTATCCATGACCTCGCTCAGATTTTTCTCACGGATGAATCGCTGCATCCGGGACCGCACGGTCTCGGTTCCGGAGATGCTGTTAGGCAACTCTGCCAGGGGTTGTTGCTCTATTTCGATCTTATCCTTTTGCGCTGCCGCCGGGGAGAGAAAAACAGCTGCCAGGGCAAGAGCCAGAACTCTCTGGTGGCTATGTTTTACCAGAATCTTGTTCATAAATTTCTCCCTTTGACTACCAGTCTTCCCCATCTTTCTTCGATTTGCCCCCGCCTGCCGATCCATCCATGCCCGGCAGAGATGGCAGACTCACCTGCGCACTCAACAGTTTGGACGGGTCCTCAGCAATTGCACGGGCCAGCAAAGAGCCCGGCTTCATCGGGGACGGCAGTCGGCCGGAAAGCAGTTTGGCGTTGGCAGTGCGATCGGTCACCGAGGTAATCTCGATGTGGCCGACTTCCAGCTCTTCCTGGCCCAGAGATTCCCGGGTGTGCGGGTCGATCAGGTTTTGTCCAAGACTGACAACCCGGTAGATGCGGCCCACCTGCACTGTATCGCCACCCTGGTTGAGAGTAACCTCGCTGCCGCTAACGGCCACCACAGCGATCGGGTATATCGCTGTGCTGATGACATGGCCGAGATCGGCTCCAATGTCGCTGGCATATTGTGCCACGGTCATGCCAACCGGCAGTCGACCCGGATTGGTATAGGTTTGCGCAAACTTGATTTGTCCGGTGGCAATATCAATCACCCGGACATCGATACCCACCGGCGCCCTGGTACGGGTGACGACCCGACCGGTCACCCGCTGCTGCTGGACCTCCTGGGCCTCGAAATCCTTGAGCGCGGCAATGACCATGTAATCGGCACCGACACGCATGCCGATCTTCACCGTCTCTTCGATCGGGGCGTTGCGGCTGTTGACCCGCTGGAGTTCCTTGCGGCTGGCATCGGTGCTCCTGCGGTCGATCATCGCAAACTTGCGGGTCTGCGTCAGGAAAGCTTCCAGGGAGGCAGACACCGACTCGGCAAAGTCTGCCCCGCCCGGCCGTGAAGCGGCCGCCCCGGTCACCCGCAGCGGCACCACCGCCAGACGCAGTCGTTTGAGTTGCTCGGACTGCCTGTAGGTAGGGATGACCGCCCGGATCTTGACCTGTGCCCGGCCGGAGCCCGGGCTGATGCCCGACTCGAGCACGGTGTAGGACTTGACCACCCCCCGGGTGACCTTCTCGATGTTTTGCCTGAACCGCTCATCGAAAGTGGTGGTACCACCACTGGTGACCTCGCTCATGGTCAGGGAGGTGCTGGTGGACAGCCGCATGCCGCCGACCTGGGCGATGGCGTTCTCCAGCGCATCGACGGTGGCCTTGGCCATATCTCCGCCGTTGCCGGTGGCCACCACCTCCCGCATCACCACCTGCGCCTGAGCGATCGGCTGGAAAAGTCCGAGGCCGCTCCACAACGCGAGGCTGAGGGCTAGAAATCGCGCAATCATCTCAGGCTCAGCTGGTTGATGATCACCTCGGATGCGGCACGCGCGGCGTTGGCCAACGCGTGACGCCCGGCATCGTTGATATTCTCCGCGCGGCCGCTGAAGGTCCGGTTGACCGATCCGACGCTGCGGAAAAATCGTCCCGACAGGTCATGCAAGGTGATGTTCATGTTGCCGGTGGCCAGCCACAGTCCGGTGTTGGGATCCTGGCGATAACCATCCACCTCGATCGAGGCCAGGATGATCTTATTGAGCTGGCAGGCCTTGAGCTTATTGAAGGTTTCGGTGCGGATCGCTGCAGGCAGTTGCCCCGTTTCCGACTCAGCGTAGAGCTTGGAAAATGGATCATTGGCGGTCACGCCGCAATTGGTAACCAGTTCTTCCCACGCCACCGTGCTGATCTTGTTGTTGTTCAGGTTTTCGCCCACCCGATTTTGCAGGTCATCGATGCTGGGCCAAGCCACATACTTGGGCTTGTCGCGCTTGTTTACCTGTGAGCCGCCGGTCTCCGTCCTGGAGGTCTGCGTCACAGAGACCGCATCGCCCGAGGCCTCAGCCGAGCCCGACCGGTTGGACGCCGAGGCATCGGCGCTCGCCGAAGTCCCGGAAGTGCCGACCGTCGATTCGGCTCGCCGCACCACCCGGGTGTCAAAACGAGTGGTGGACTCGGCAACCCGCGCCATGACTAGAAAAGCAATGTCTTCCTGGGATGCGCTCTTGCCTGCCGAGGAGGCCTTGGTCTGCTCCCGCAGGCGGCTGTCGACGATGGATTCGTTGACCGTGGCCTTAATGCTGACCTGGCAATCGGAAGCTGCCCGCGTGCAGCGCTCATCCACCACCGAAACATCCACCACAATGGAGTCGAGCCCTTTCAGGAAGAGGCCCTCATTGGCGAGGATGTTGTCGAGCTTTGCGCCCTGCACGGTGCCCAGGTAGTTTTTCCAAGCCGCAACCCGGGCTGCCGACAGGGCAGAGGCACGGTCGGCGCCGCTGCCCTGTCCGCGGACGAACTTCTGCTGGGCCAACACCGGAGCGGCTACCAGGGCCAGACACAGGGCCAAAGACGACCAAAGGGATTTGCGCGTGCGAAGGATAGGAGTCATTTGTTGGTCTTTCATGAACGAGTTTTTGAACACAGCTCAATCAGTCTTGGCAAAGCGGGGGCCACAAAACTGAGCTTAACCTCGACGGCTGCCAGGGTCTTTTCATCCCGCGTAGCCAGCCCCTGAAGCAAATTGCTGAGGGTTCGGGAGATCAGGCGGTCAAACATCACCAGGTCGCGCTCGGCAGTGTCATCCTCCCGGGGGTCAAGCGGCAGCCGATCTTCTCCAGTGCTCCCAGCCAGGACATTGAGGAGCCGCTTGTCGGGCAGCGAGGAAAATTCATCGTAAACGATGAGTCTGAGCACCACATTACGCCGCACGATGGTGACCCCCCTTTGAGTGCTGGTGGTCAGCCTCTTTTCCATATGCCGCAACACAACTTCAAAGCGCAGATCGGCATCCGGGACACTGATCTCGGCCTGGGCGGTGAGATCGTCGCTGAACTTGACCGCATAGCGCTTGGCCAAAGCGTCATTTTCTTGATAGGGCAGCAAGGGGATGTTGAGGTTGTCGCAAATGGCGGTGCTGGCCGAGAAGCCCAGAAACTCATCGTTGTAGACCTGATCGATGCGAAGGCGCTGGAGCTGCTCGGCCGCATCCTTGTGGATCGAGGCCTTGGTCAGGCGGGCGAAGACGTTGGTACTGAAACCCTGATCCCATTTGTTGAAACGCTTCAGAAACTCGGCAAAGGCGTTGCCGTAGCTCTGGTACGCCTGGTCCATAACCGCAATCGCACGATCTTGGACATTGCTCAGGTCTCCGCCAGGCCGCTCCATCCGCAGCATGAAAGGAAAAGAAGAGACGATGCGCCACCCACTGCTACGGTCAAAACCCAGGATCAAGCCGACGCCGGACATGAAGATGATCAGCGTGTTGGCGTTTTGGCCATCTTTTTCGATGCGTGCTCCCACTGTTGTTTCATAGTCATGAGCAAAGCCCAGGAGCAGATCTTCTCCAAATGCAACCTGATCCTTAAATTGGACCAATTGCGGCAAGGATTTCAGGCGCGGTGCTAGCACCTCCAGATTTAACTTCAGGAATGCGTTGGATTGAGAAAGCTCAAGACCTTGTGATCGCTTTATGAAACCCCTTGTTAGGCTGTAGCGCGCCTGTCCCGGCCCTCCGTTAAGCCCAAAACCGGTCCACACGGGCGGTGACTTGGGTCGGAGCCTGGGCTTGGCCGGCTGGGCCATCGATGTCAGGGGCAAGGCGAGGCCCAGAGCCCCGAACCAGCTCAAGAATCGTCGGCGCAGGGCAGGCGATATTGCACTAGGCATCAGGCTCAATCTTTGAATCGGCTCTGTAGATCGCTGACCATGGCCTCGGTCTTCTTGATGTCGGGTTTAGCCACATCCCGAGCCCTCATGGCCTGCTCCCACTTGGCCGAGACGATGCAGCTTCGGATCAAGGTATCATTGGCCTGTGTTAGGGCTGGCAGAGGGGCCGCCATCTTAACCAAATCGCCCATGCCGCTGGTCATCACCTGAAACAGCTCACCAAAGCTCTGGGCAACTGTCCCCTGTGCGAGCAGACGCTTTTCCTGGGCAGTGACCAATAACTGCTTCTGCTCATTATCCAGGTTGCCCAGCTTGGCGAACATCTTGAGCTGCTCGGCCTGCAAATCGGCGCTGACGTCCTCGAAGACCGGTTTGTCGCCAGGTGCGGTGGATCGAAGGGACTTGAGACCCTCGATCTGCCCCAAGAGCTGATTGCCGCCCTGGCTGCGCCGGATTATCTCGTTGCCGAGGCCTATGGCTTCGTCGTTGATTTTGCTGGCCTCCGCGTACATACGACCGATGCGGGTGCTGGGAAGCTGCTGCGCGAAGGCTTGCTGCGCCCGCTGGATCTGCATGCCGGTCTGGATAGCTCCTTGCCACTGCTGCCTGAATGGAGCGTTGGGCTCGTCGCGGAAGATACTCATGGCGGTTGCGGTATGGATTGTTTCGTAATTTTGGCTGTCGAATTCCTTCTGGGTGGAGCTCGAGTCACGGTATCGAGAACGCAAATTGCCGGCAGACACCAGATCGCCCAGAGCCTGATGCAGGTCCTTCGGACCATACTCGCCGTACGCGTGCACGCGTGCTTTGAAAACGAGCATAGTGTAGTGCTCCACCCCTTTGAGCGACTGGAACAACTGCCACCAGCGATCCGGGGTAACGGACAGCTCCCGCGCCTGCAGGTGGATGAAAACTAGTGCCATGCGCGCATCGGCGCGCTCCTGAGGGTCACTGCCACGCGAAAGCTGAATCAGCGCCGCCAGCGTGCTCGGCTCGGGAAAAGCGAGGAAGGTGTCGTATATCGCCCGAATTCGCTTGGTCTCGAAGGACGCCCGAAAGAAACCAACCCCGGGGAAAGTTTTGTTGATGGAGCCTTTGCGAAACATTCCCCGGAAGTCATCTTGCAGGGCATCCAGATCGGCGATCTTGAACTCCGAGGCGATGACGCTGGTGTCCACCTGCATGCGGCCCAGAGCTCCCGCCTGCTCCTGACACCACTGCTCACTGGGGATGAGTCCCCCGCCGAGCCGTTTGCCGGCACCCTGACCTTGGGGAGGGGGCGCCATGCCCGGCATCCCCTGTCCTTGCGTTGGTAGCTGCGGCAAAGCCTTCTGAATCTTTTCCAACAAATTACCCAACTGGGCAAACGTCGGGGAATGGATCCCGGCCAGCAGTAAAAGCAGAGAGCAAGAAATGAAAAGTCGGCGGGGAGGACTCAGCTGGTTCAGTGGGGTCATCATTTAGGGTGCCTTTCAAGTGAACGTGGCAGACTTAAGACGCAACTCAACGACAAAATTTGATGGCAAATTACAATGGGCGGTTTCACGACCGAAGTGCAACAAGTTGACGATAGCGGCGCTCGAAGCTGAGGTCGTTGGGCATGAAGAGTTCTGCAGGGCACTTCCAGCCGAGGCTCTTGCGCGGCAGATCGGTGAGGATGGGCCACAAGGGGCCGTCAGGATCCAAACGAGACGGGCAGCGGGGCGCTGCCGCAAGGCGGCATGCTCTGTCATGGGCGGCGGTGGCGGGGTAACCACCCGCCACGGGAAGACGGCTTCGCTGTTTCGGCCGAGCGACCTGAGGAGCCCGGCCAGTGTGCGCCAGCTCCCGGGTGATCGCAATCGGCGAACGGTTCGACCCTCGGGCAACGGCCGCAGGCTTCATGCCCATCTCCAGTTCTGTCTGAATGATCGTCCGTTCTTCAATACTCAGCTGCCGGTAATGTGTTCCCCCGGTTACATTTTCTACATTTTCTCCAAAAAATGTTGCACTTGGATTTTGCGTGCGCCCAGCTTGAATCCTAAGCTAGGCCTAATGAAATAAAACTGCAACCCCCCCCCATTAACAAGCCCGAGGCTCAAGTCGCAGGGCCAATCCGGCCCAGGCCAAACCCCCCCCCCTGCGAGACCGTGAGCCTCATCCGCTGCTCAATTGCAGGGTCTTCTTCAAGCATCAGGTCTGAGAAAATTTCCTTGAAGGTCTCCTCCGGCAGGGCCGCAAAGACCCTGGCCGGAATCCTCACCCAGAATCGTTCTCGGGAAAGGTTATACCCGCGCAGGCACAGGGTAAAAGCAAGAAGTTCCGCGGCTGGATTGTCCTGCGAGAGAAACTCCAGACGCAGATCGTCGGGACATCGCTTCATCGGGAGCCCCCCGGGACGGGCAAGGCCGGGCTTAGTAGGTCTCGCACCAGACGCATGGCCAGGTGGCTAGCCGCATGCCCCCCCGGGGGCCGGCTTCGGTCAGGGTTAAAGACAATCACGCCGATGGCAAGAACGGGAGGAAGGTCAGGAGGCAGGCTTGTTGGGGCGCCCATCAGGCTTAGCAGCCCAGGCAGATCAACCAGACCGCTAAAGGTGGTGGTCCCAGCAAACCGAGGGTCTCGACCACTTACCGTACCCGTCTTGCCCTCGACGGGACAGCCGCTGGGGCACGGCCTGCCAAAGCTGGTCCGGAAGGCCCGATGGGCCGTTCCATCCCCCCTCCAGCCAGGCTCTGCTGGAGTGAGCACCTTGGACATGCCCTGGCGCACCAGTCGGGCGGGGCCCTCAAGCCGCCTGGCCTCATGCTGAGGCTGCCCGGCAACCTGGTGCGCATCAGAACCGCCTGATTCGCCGGTGCTGGTACGCCTACCAAGCGGCCGAACCAGGCTGGGCCCCTCAGGCGCCTGCCCATGCGACATGCGGTAGAGCCCGCTCGATAGGCCTGCCAGCCCCAATGCACTGGTTCGCGCCTCGGCTGCCCCGAGAACCGCCTGCACGGCTGCGGAAGCCTCTCGATAGGGCTGTGCGATCTGGGTAACACCGCCTGCGGCCCGGATTCGATCGTAGTCATTCCAGCCGAGATACAGGCGATCAGCCGCAGGCCTGGCTGTTGGCGCCGAGCCCGCCGCCACAGGCTGAATCACGCCCATATACCCGGAAAGTCCCGACATTCCGGGCGTGAGAGCGACTCGACCACAGTCCTTTGCAGGAAGCGGGCATCCGGCGTTCCAGCCAAGCCGATCGGCCAGTACCGTCGCCCGGGCGGGAATTGGACATGGGTGTGGGGCCGTCCCGAGTGGTCGCGCCTGAAGGTCGCACACGGCGGTGCGCTCCCACCACTCATTTCGCTTGACCACGGTGCGGTCGAGCTGCCCGGAGGTCTTGATCTGAAACAGAAGGTCCTTGGGCGGCGATGGCGACTCGGCCAGAGCGAGACTGAAAAAGAGCTTCGCCACCGATGCTGGCGGCGCCTCGAGCAAGGCGGCCGCAAGGGGCTGCGCCTCTGCTAGCCGACCCAGGCTGCAGACCGGTCCAAAGCACTGCAGCCCCAGCACCGCCCCGGTTTGGGCATCGAGCACTGCCGCGGTTGCCCCTTCCGTGCGGGTCAGGGGGATCGGCATATCCAGGGGACAAGGTTTATTGACCAACCAGCAGTCGGCGTACTGCTCGAGCTGCTGGGCAATGCCCCGATGCAGAGTGAAGGCAAAACGTCGCGCATCCGAGACCGTGCCTGCGGCCGACTGCGGGGCGAGCAGCCGGGCATAGACAAGGTTACCCAGTTGTCGCGCCGAAGACCCCAGCGCAAGTTCACTACCCAGGCCGAGTCGACCCGAGTCATCGGCCTCAAGACAGTAGCCTTGCGGGCCGCGCAGATAGAAGCGCCGGCCCCCTTCTTGCAGATAAAGACAGGGGGGTACGGAGACCCACGAGACCCTCTCGGTAAGGGCTTGAGCCATCCGAGGCGCCAGGGCGGCGGGCGGTTGTGACAAGAGGCGCTGGGGGCTGCGCAGGATCTGGTCAGCCTCGGCGAGAAAGCTTCTGCAGCCCCTCGGGGCAACAGCCTGGGCTGCAGCAAAGCCAGCACCAAGACGCTGGCGGGCATCAGAGACGGACCCCTCGCCGAGCGACTCGAGGAGTCGTTCGGCTAAGACATGAATCTGTCGCGGGCTGCAGATCTTCTCAAAGGACGCATCGGCAGCCAGAGGGCCTGCGGCCACTGGAGCCGAGAGCGCCTGGGCTATGGCTGTCAGGCGCTCAACGCGAACCGCCGGAACAAAGACATCCCGGGCGACCAGCGCCGCGTTTTGCAGTACCGCCCGCTGGGAGACCACAACGGCCACCAGGACCAGGACCAGAAGGCCCAGAAGAAGAAAGAGGCTTCTGAGCAGTTGTCGCGAGAAGGTCATGACCGACCGTTCGGGCCTGCCGCTGGTGTCATGCGGACAGCCATGGCCAGCAGCGACAGGCCGAGCACCGCCGAAATGAAGGACGACCATCCCATGCTCATCAGGGGCAGCCCGAGCCCCGTAAGCGGGGCAAGGCGCCAGTTGCCAAAGTAAGTAATTACCGTCTGGGCCAGTGCGGCGAGCAGGAGAAAAAAAGAGAAGGCATAGACCACCGACACCGGCCCGAGCTCAGAGGCCAGACCATGCACGGCACGAGCCATCAGGCCCGTGTAGAGCGCCACCAGGAGCAGAAAGATCACCACCGCGCCAGTAACCCCAAGGGCGCCCGACAAAAGCGTCGGAAAGTAATCGCTTAAGGCCTGGATAGGAAGGCAGGCGCCCTCAAAACTGCACCAACGCACCGAGCCGAGCCCATAACCCGCGGGCTGGGCCGCTTCAGAGAACTTGATCAGGCGGGCGAAGTCACTCACCGAGGCGGACATCGGATCGAGCATGAGCTGGACACGACCCTGCACCTTTTCTGTAAGCAGGGCCAGCCCAGCGGCCAGGCCGCCGGCCAGAATAAAACCCAGCGCCAGACGCAGGCCGAATAAAATGAAGATCAGGGCAATAAAGACCACAGCGCTCACCAGCGTGCCGCCGAAATCGCTAAATACCAGGGCAGCCGCAGCCATGGTGCCCAGACCAAGAATGAGCAGGCCCAGATAGGCCCGGGACAGACTGGCGAGCACCAGCCCCCGGGCCGAGAGCATCGGCCCCGCCGAAAAAAACTCCCCCACGCCGAGGATCAGGGACCGCACAGAGAAGAGGTCGGGCAGCACCTTTTTGGCCAGATAGGTCTGACGCGCATATCCCGCCGTAACCAGGCCGGCAAACAGGCAGGCCGAGAGCTTGAGTGCCTCGGAGCCTGCAGCCGGGCCGAGCAGACTGTAAAGCGCGCTAGTCGCCACCATGGTGATTACCACCAGACCAGCAGGCCTACGCCGCATGGTCAGCAACAATGGGGTGAGCCGGCCGCCCCAGAGACTGACAAACGCGAGGCCCCCCACTGGCAGCAGAAGGACGACGGCAACCACGATAGCCTGGCGCTCAAGGGCATAGGAGAAGGGATTCAACAGGTAGAACGGCGAGCCCTGCCCATATCGCAGGCTTGCATCGGCGACCACCAGGAGGCCAATGCCGATGAGAATTCCAAAGGCCATCGAGATCAAGCCTGCCGACCAGCCTAAAAGAAACAGGCAGAAAAAGACCGCTACTGAGGCGGCCAGACCCGCTGCAAAGGGCAGCCACTGCAGCACAAAGACCAGCCTTTCGGCTCGCGCCGCAACCTGTCCGGGCGCATCGAGAAGTCGGGCGATATCCCAGCGCAGCTCGAAGAACTCTCCAGAGGATGAGTCGTAACGCAGCCCTTCGGCGAGCAGCACTGCATCGAAAAGCTCAGGGTAAGAGACTGCGGAGCTACCAGATAGGCTGACAAGCCGGGCAAGCCGCAGTTCGAGACCACCGATGAGCCAGTTGCGGTCCGAGCCCTGCAGCGCGGAGACAAGGGCATCACGGACTGTCGCATAGTCCCGGCCCTTCTGCGCCAGACGGCTCTGCGCCTGTGCCAGTGCGTCAGCCGGAACAGGCAGCACCTGCCGAGGGCTCCCCCCCCCATCTTCCGTTGGCAGCACGCGACCCGTGCGACAGTCGGCCCGGGCGAGCGGCACGGCCGTGGCGGCGCGGCAGAGCTGCTCGGCCGCAGAGGGCAGCGGTGCTGCCCCGCGCCCCGGCTGCACAGCGCGCGATCCCAGGGCAGCCTGGGCCGCCAGCCCCAGGGCGAGCTCACGGCCCTCGCGGACCTCGGGAAGAAATAACCACAAGGACAGGCCGGTAGCCACGCCTACGATAGCTGCTACCAGACCGGCAGGCAGCCAGGCAATTCCCCGGGGGCTGCGACTTGGCATATCCTCTCAGTCTTGGATCATTTCTAATCCTACTCTTTCGCCGCCTGCCTATGGCCTTTTCAAAACTTTTTAAGCTCTGGAGCTCCTCAAAGCCCGGGCATCTTGGCGCCAAGAAGCCCGCGACCGCTGACTCAATGGCTGATGCAATTGGGCTGGAACTCAAAGGCATTATCTCTCAGGCCGTGCTTACAAGCCTGCAGGACCGGGAGTCGCACTATCTGACTAGCATTTTAGAGAAGAGCGTCTTTCTGATCGATGCGGTTGTGATTACCCCGCAAGACAAGGAGGCCGCCAGTTCACTGGAAAAATTTCTGCGCTTGCACAGCGATATCGACCCCGGGTTTCGAACCCAGTTCTTTCATTCCGTTCTCGAAAAAGAGTACCGCTCCCCCCGCGGTGCAGGCGCAATGGTGGCCCCAGAGATGCAGCCCTCAATCCAGTTCAATGACTCCAGCCTTGAGACTCCAAGCTCCGAGGAGGCCTTTCAGATCTCGCTGCGAGGCCGACGGCTGGCCTACACCGCAGCGGTATCGCTCAAAGGCCCGGTGGCTAGGACAAGCCCGGCAGCTCTGGCTGCTGCTGCCGCAGGCCCAGCCCTCGGCGGGGCGGCCGAGCCGGTCATTGGCGAAGCCCGCTCTGCGCCGTCTGGGCCTACTGGGCGGGCCTCAGCGGCCAGCGGGCTCGCCCCGCAGGGCAGCAGCTTCGAGACGATCGTCCTGAAGATTCACGATACCAGGGGCCAACGCGTCGTGCACGCGCAAAGCCCTGTCTTGCTTGGCCGCGAGGCCCCTGCGGATTATGAGCTCGGGGCACTGCAGTTTGTGCCGATTGCGGGCACCTACGTCTCACGGCGTCATCTGGTTGTGGTCAGCGTGGCCGAGGATACCTATTTTTTTCTGCACGATGCGGCAACCCTGTCCTGCCGGACCGCCAATGGGCAGCTGTTGCGGCCGGGAACCCTGTACTCCCTGGCCCGGCATGCCCGGGCACAGCTGGTATTTGGCCTTACCAATGAGTCACGATCATTGCCTAGCGATCCGGCGCATGCCGCGCAGTTCCCCATCGTGGGGATCAGCAGGCTGGAACGCGAACAGGCTGGCTCAAACCAGGCCACGCCGCGACCCTCGATCGCCTAGGCGCGCCGTGCAGGCAGCGCGCTACCGCAGGCGTGCTCCATGGCAAGACTAGCCGGTCTGTCCTGGGGGCTGACAGTAAACCAGGCTCAGCCTGGATCACTGCATGCCAAGGGCTATGACGCCTTTGCAACCGGCGCCCCCGGGCAGCCGGTCTTCGTTCTGTGCGATGGCGCAAATGGCACCCCACGCGGAGGCGAGTTCGCGCAGGCCCTGAGCGGGAAGTTTCTGCAGTCCTTCTCTGAGCCTCTGGCCAGGGCTGACCGACAGCCCAACCGCCAAAGCGTCGACCTGGTTGCGCTCGGGCGACGACTGGACGAGCTTGGTCAATTTCTTGACCTGCAGTTTACTGACTCAGCCTCAACCCTAACGGCAGCCCGATATCATGAGGAGCGACTGCAGTTGATGCAGGTCGGGGACAGCCATGCGCTGGCCTTTCGCCGCAGCATGATCCGCGGCTGGCAGCATGTCACCAGTCTGGGGCGACACCAGAACCAGGCCGGCCGGCCCACACAGCTCATTGGCGCACCTTTGCCGGTGCAGCCCTTTTGGTACGAGACCGACGAGCCTGGTGACTGGGTCGTAGCACTTATGACAGATGGTGCGGGCGACTTTCTTGAGCTTGCGGATCTAGTCGATCAGCTGCAGCTCCTGGGGCGTTCACAGCCAAGTCTGTCCGATCTGAGCTTCTGCGCCCAGAGCCTGAGCCAGACGGCGCTAGCCCGCAGTAGCGACGACGATATCTCTGTTGTTCTTATCTGGATGCGTCTGGACTAGCCATGGAAAAGACCCCTCGGCCCGACCGATTGGACAGCGGACCAGGCCGTTTTGTTAAGCTCTTTGAGGATGACTACCTGTTATCGCGTGAGCTTCAGATTCTCACCGACCTTAGTATACGCGGGGCACCAACGCCCCGTGTATTGTCGACCGACTACCAGCTGCGCACGATCACCATGGTCGATGCAGGCAGCCCCTTAACAGAGCGGCTCGCAGGGCTCCCTGACCGACGAGGCGAGCGCCTTGACTGGCTCCGAAGATACGGCCCCAGAATCCTAGGGGCAGTTCAGACCATCTGTGACCATGGGGTATACCACCTCGATCTCGCCTGCCGAAACCTTCTCGTCTCTGAAGACCAGCCAGTGCTGATTGACTTCGGCCTTGCCCTCTGCAGCCGATTTCCTCTGCAAAAGCCCCTCTGGCTGATGCCCTCGGAAAGGCTGCACCATCCCGATCTGATCGCGGCCCTGCGGGCCGACTGGGAGCAGTTTTTTCTTCAGTCCCTCGATCTGCAGAGGCATTGCGTCCGAAACGGGATTGCATTCCCCCCTGCCCTAGCCGATGGGCTTGCCATGCCGGCTTCTGCCTACTCAGCTTACTGGCCCTCTGACCTGGCGGCCAACAATCTGGGCGACCCGATGGCCATCGTGGCCTTTAACGCCGGATCGCTCGTCGAAGAGATAGGAGACCGACTTGGCCTCTCCGGAACAGACGCTCAGGCCATCGTCGGGTTGCGCGATATGCTGCAGTCTGCCACCGAGGACACAGTTGCTGAGCGGCGTCTGGCCAAGGCAATTTCCCAGCTAGGCGACCTGGGAGGAACTCCGCGGCCACGGGCCTCAGGTGCAGGCGATCTTCCTGGGCCGGTGGCGGGCAATTGGGCCGCGACCGAGCGCCAACCCTCTACGCCTTTGAGCAGGACCACCGCAGGTCAGGATTCCATGCAACCAAAAGCCCCGGGGCCTAAACCGGGGCCGCCTGCCCGCCCGGGGCTCTGGCCTCCTTCGGAGAGTCTGCACTGGGGCAACCGGGCCGGCGCCACCTGCCTTAGCATCGCCGGATACGGCCTTATCGACATGTCCTACCGGCAGACGGGGGCGATTCTTGGCGACACCGCCTTCGCGGCAGCACTCGCGGCCATTGTGCTGGGCCTGGCCCTGATTGTGAGCCTTGCCTTCTCTCGCGGCCTGCTCCTGCAGCGCATGCTATGCCTGGTGTTTTCGGGGCTTTCTCTGCCATTTTTCTCTGAACTTTCAAGCCAGGGCGCCTCGCTCCTGCAACTCGGCGGCCCCGCCTTGGCGTTTGTCCTCGGGCTGGCTGGCCTGATTGCCCTGCCCCGAGACCCCGCCCAAAGACCGCCGACTTGATCCCGCCCATGGTGGCGTGAGCCCCCCGTCAAGTAGACAGTTCAGAGCTAGAGGTTGCCTTCGGTTCTATAAGCGCTCGGAAGACGGCCGCAGGCTGTCTTCCGAGCGCATCATGCGGTCGTTCTTCGTTCGAGACCCGCAGCCAGCCAGCGCTGATCTCGCGCACCTGCCCGAGATCGGAGCGTTGGTCGATCAAGGGAAGGGTCAACGATCACGCCATGCTTCAGCGACCGTGTTGAAGGGAGAGATAAAGCTGATCGCCGAATCGATCGGCCGGCTGCTCGGCGGCAAGGCAGCGCAGGGCTGGAGCCTCGACGAGGCGATCTCGCAATGGGGGCCGATGGCGGTCTGGTTCTCG
>Ga0194131_10006835_pt1 | contig 15677 bp, 34 predicted proteins | sample TA2KigO120mmetaG_FD_148631 | JGI IMG/M metagenome (GOLD analysis project Ga0194131, IMG submission 148631) | Freshwater microbial communities from Lake Tanganyika, Tanzania - TA2015053 Kigoma Offshore 120m | ecosystem: Environmental > Aquatic > Freshwater > Lake | place: Tanzania: Lake... | reverse complement strand
CGAGGCGTCAAACTTAACTGATACTTCGGGGATGGTGCTTGAAGAGACGCAGATGGTGGGAGTCAGGGTGATGCCTTGGCTCCCTTTAATGTTTGAAAGTGAAACCATATCGCACGCTGATTTTGTAAGACCTGCGTAGGTGATCAAAGCATTTTTAGCTTGGTGCCTTTTCTCGGTCCGTAAGTTCTCCAGAAAATCTAGGGTTAAAACTTCATTCTCAAGTGCGTTGGTCATCGTTTGGTTTTTGGGACCAAGTATTGTTTGGACGTTGGCAACGCCTGTGATGATCGTTTCGTCCTGGCCAATATCGCTGACGGTGATGACCAAAGTTCCTGACTTCAGAAGTTCAGAACTTGCCCCGGTGTCGAGCACGAAGTTGGCCGATGCGCCTTCCTCTAAGTGTTTAGGTTCCGGTTGAATAAACCGCTCGCGGACGCTAGGACCGCAGGCAGTAAGCACGAAAAAAGCCGCAATAAAGCGGATCATGCTGGGCCTCCAATATGTGTGGGTGTCCCTATATTTTACCAGTAACAGAGATTATGAGTTGCACTGTATATACAATACTGTATAGATAGTGATGACCATCAAAGAAAGGGTAAACATGTTTGATCTGACCAATGGGACTGACGCGCTAATCGCCTCTCTTGTGGCGCTTGGAGTTAGTTACACGCTGACAGTGATCATCATTAAAATCTTGAGGAGTATCTATGATCGTCGATGAACGCACGTTGATTGCTTTTTGCGTAGTTGCTTTTGCTCTTGGTGTTTTTTTGGGCAATGTCATGGGCCAGGAACGGGGCTTTAGGAAAGGCTACTGGTCCGGTATGCAAAGCATCCTGGGTGTTAGGAGGTACGACAATGCAGCGGTTGGGAAATACGACCACATTAGTCATTAGACTCGATAAAACAGTTAAAGAACGGCTTCAGCAGGTGGTTGAGGACAGGGATATGAGTCGGGTGGTGAGGGAGTTAATCGACGCATATTTGAGGGATAACGATGGACGCAAATACCGCACAAAAACTAGACGACGAATTCCGGGAGCAGATTAAATTAGTGCGTGAGCAATGCCCCGGGCGGTTCGACGAGGTGGCCGATTTGGCCGAACTTTTCTTTGTTCTTAAGTCGATGGGTTTTTGCAACGAGCGGCTATCGAAATTAGGCAACATATTAAGGCTAAGACTAGATGAGGTGCTGAGAACATGCTGTTAGGCGGACCACACGCAATATCGGAAGAGACTTACAGGGCTGACCCTGGGGTCAATATATCATCCCTGAAACATTTTAAAGACACACCGAGCAAGGCTAGACGAAGGATTGACAGGCCACGCCAGACATCCCCGGCACAGGCCCTTGGTACGGCTATACATATGGCCATTCTGGAGAGGGACAGGTTCCTAGACAGCTACGCGGTAAAGCCAGACGTGGATGCCAGAACGAAGGCCGGCAAAGAGGCGTTAGCCGCAGCGAGAGAGTCAGGAAAGGAGCTACTAGACAAAGACGAATACGAAGCGGCTCTGGCCCTATCTGTAAAACTTAGAGAGCAGCCATTTTTCCGGCAGTTTATTGAGGGAGGCGAGTACGAAACCAGTTGGTTTTCACGCCACGAATACGGCGCAAGGCTGAAGGGGCGGTTAGATATCTGGCTGCCTGCTAGGAATATCATCGTGGATATTAAGACCTGCGAATCTGCCGACGAGTATCAGTTTGGCCGTGATGCCTGGAAATACTCGTACCATGCCCAAGCTGCTTACTACTGTGACCTAGTGGCCTCAGTGACTAAGACGAAGGTTGATGGGTACGTCATCTTGGCTGTAGAGAAGACCGAAGACCGCGACTGTAGGGCCTTTTGGATAGACAATGACCTGTTGGAAAATGGTCGTTCACTCTATCGTGACTGGCTCGCCAAATGGGTGGCTTGTGAACAGACTGGGACTTGGCCGGGATACGATAAATCGTTGGTAACTTTAAGCGCACCACGGTGGGCGCAAGATCAATCATTCTGAAGAGGACAACATGAAACTATCAAACGAAGTAAACGAGATCGCAGCGGCACTATCGAAGGCTCAAGGTCAGATCAAAAACGCCATCATGGACAGCCAGAATCCGCACTTAAAAAACAAATATGCGAATCTTGCGAGCGTCACTGAGGCGATCAAAGAGGCCTTGGCAAAGAACGACATCGCCTACGTTCAGAACCCTCTGATTGATAAGCCTGATGGCCTTGTTGGGTGCAACGTCGTCCTCTTCCATAAGTCTGGTCAGTGGATCGAGTTCGACCCGCTGTGGTGCAAGCCTGCTAGGGGACTGGGGCCACAAGACGTAGGTGCGTCCATGACTTATCTCAGGCGTTACACGCTCTCCTCGGCTGTTGGGGTGACTCAAGGGGCTGAGGCTGACGACGACGGCGAGACGGCCAGCGGCAGGCCTCCCAAACAGAGGCAGGCTCCCCAGCTTAATGACCGCGTGCAAAACATGCTGGCCCGTCTGGCTGAGGTCAATGTTTCGCGGGAAGATATCGAGGACGAACTAAACAGGTCGGTCAATGATTTCGACGATTACGAGTTTGGGGAAGCCAGGAAGATTTACGAACAGAGACGCGCTATGATTGCTGCAAAAACTAAACAACAATTTGAGGTAGAGTCATGAGCGTCGTCAAGCTTATCCAGCAGAGTCACACGTCTGGAATCAGTCACCCGGACGCCTTAAAGTGCGTCGTCAAGCTCTCGGCAGTAGCATCTCGGGCGTCCGAGCTTTATGCTCATGTTATTGAACAAGACTTGTCTAAACGTAGTCGGACAGAACTGGTGCTCCTGAAAGCTCTGGCCGACGCACTTCAGTCGCTGGGAGAGCCGCTGTGAGCAAGATTATCAAAGCTACCTTCTCGATGGAGGTCGAGGCCCTGGAGACAGTGAGAGCCATTGCGCTTTCAACGGGGACGACAATCAAGGCAGTGGTGGCGCAGGCCATAGCTGACCTGGAGGCACGGATCGGACCAGAGAACCTGGAGCAATACCGGGTAAAATACGAGAAGGCCAAGCGGGCATCGAGGCAGGTGTTTTAGTTGCTGAGGCCTTCGGGCCTCTTTTTTGTTGGGGGGTGTGGCAGTGATCAAGACTGAGACGGTAGCGGCCAAGACGTTTTGGGCAGCGTTGCAACGCACCGATATGGGGATGGGCTTCAGCAGTACGGACGACGTCGAAGTCTTTGCAGCGGCCCACCTGGGAGAAGTGATGACCCCTTCGGCTGCCGAGGCTGTCTTTGCGTCTATTGGCCACTGGCAGGCCTACGACGGTCACCGTGGGGCGGCTTTCCTCTTGCATTTGATCGCATCTTTGAATGAAATAGACTGATTGCAGTTTTGCAATCACATTGATAATGAAATATCTGAGCAACAAAGAGTAATTTTGGATTTGAGGTCAACATGATAGCGCAACAAGTGGTGATCCTTCGCTGGCTTCTCGAGGACGACTGGGCTGCGGTAATGCCAACTGACGACGATGCTAGGTACGATTACCTAGCTCTTTTGAAAGAAGCTTTAGAGACCAGCTTTGTGGCTGGAGCATTGAAGCAGTACCAGAGCACACTTAACCCAGACGATAGATTTTCCAGTCTTGAAAGACTTGAGGCGTTTGTTGAGCAGACGAGAGCGGAAAGGCGCCAGTGGATTACGACCACCGCGCACGGCTATGGGTACGCAATATGAAACACGCAAACCTAGTGAAGGCGCTTATCGGTGCAGGGTATGAAGTTGTTAGCCGTGGGGAGCAGCACGAGGCCAGAAACGGCCAACGGCTTGTCGTTTGGTACAACTACGGTGACTCGATTGAGCGTGTGCATGGTCTTATCAATGACGAGCGCTGGCCGACTCACGACCCGGAAATTTGTCAACTAAAGGCGATCAGCTCGGCGCTGGCTTTTCTTGCCTCGTATGATGCAAAGAGCAACGAGGTGCTGGAGAATCTTTTGGATCTGAGGGACACCGTGGCAGATGATTTTTCCACGAAGTTCGATGCGCTTGATGACGTTTGCTCCTACATTGATGGAGCTTATCAGCTTGATGAAAAACATCGACAAGACTTCCAACGCATACGTCGCGAGCTTGGCGAGAAGGCCGGTGAACTTTTAACTGTATTGGCTAGGCAAGATAGGAAGGACAGGAAGGGATGATTGCGGAACAACTTAGGAAGATGGCCAACATTCAATACGAAGATTTCTTAGCTGCTGCCGATGCCGAGGATGACGACTTTTGGGACGGTAAATTCTCAACCATGCGTTACTGCATTACGAGATTACTGGCTGGATTCGACGACGATCTTTTAGAACGCATTTCAGAGAAGGGAGAGCGTAATGGTTAGGCCACCAGAGAAGCGCGGGGCAACGCTTTATGTGCGCGTCAAACCGACCAATAAAGACTGGTTGGAAAAGTTTGCCAAGTCTAGCGGTCTATCTGTAAGTGCACTGCTTGATTATCTGATTGAACAGGCCAAACTATCCAAGTGATCTAATAACGAGTAAACTCACGGCATGCCCACAATTCGGAGGTATGTCGTGCGTTTTTTTTTGGCGTCCGTGTGCCTACTTATATCGTCCGTTGCTAATGGAGTGACATACGTTGCGATTGGCGACTCCATCACGTCTGGGTTTAACTCAGACGGCAAGATCTTCCAGCACTCTTGGGCCACGGGATGGGGCTTAGAGCGTCCGTTCTCGGAGACCCTGAAGGCTGATAAGCACTTCAACGTGGCGCTGCCTGGGGCCACTACGGGCATGCTGGGCTATCAAGCTGCCTTTGCTGCTCACGTCCAACCGGACTACGTTTCTATTTTGGCAGGAGTAAATGATGTCTGTTGGCTCAAGCCCGGTGACATCTTACGGAATATCGAAAAGGTCGTCAGGTCGCTTGCGCCTTATACCGCAGTCAAACAGATCTACATCGGGGCCTTGCCGGATCTTCGTCAGCTCTACAACCTACGACGCGACACCCCGCAGTGTGGGCTACCGAAGATTATGTGTCACAGGTATTTCATGGGATCAGAAGAGCAGCGCCGTCAGATGGACAACGACATCCTGGCCACTAACAGGGATCTGGCCAAACTTCAGGTTGAGTATTCCAAGGTCAAATTTGTGAACATTGCCGACCGTACTTATGAAGTAACTGACATATCGGAAAGTGATTGTTTCCATCCGTCAAGGCAGGGCCAGCAGAGGATCGCCGACGCTTTCTCTGGCGTCTTTCACGAGGAATAACATGCTTCATAAGACGCTTTGCAAGAAGCTGGAAGACCGCGGGATCAAGTGGTGGAGGCCTGAAGGCTGTGCGATCCACTATGCGGAAAACGGTAGGCGTCGGCTGGCGTGGTTCGTCGTCAGAGATAAGATCGTATGTCTTGAGGGGTGTCACCCGCGCCGGATTGACGCGAGCTTCACCCTAATGACTAATTTTAAATCACTCAGAAACATCAGGCAGGCTATCGACTTCATTGTCGGAAAACTCTGACGCTTTACAGTCTTCGGCGTAGTCTGCTGCCATGTAGCCTATGACAGTTCCGAAAAGCATCATGATTCCAAAGAAGGCAATAATCAACAGAACGTCGTCCTGGGGCACAGCGTTTGCCTCCTCTTTTTCTTCTATTTTACCAATCATCACGAGATTGGCGGTAATGCCCCACATTCGTCTAGCCCTCATATTCAAGATATAATTAGCCCATTCAAAACAATTTAGGAGGGCTAAGGATGCGATGGATTATCGCGTTATTGCTCATGTTTGCCGGATGTCAGAACGCCAAGGCAATCAAAGAGCTAATTACGGAAGGTCGGCTCGTGCCACCATCCACAAGGCAATGCGATCAAGTGCAGTCACTGTGCATACCACACAATCAGGGTTTTCGCGTTTCCGGTAACAAGATCTTGAAAGGCGACCAGGAAGTCGAGCTTCGCGGCGTCAACTGGTTTGGGCTTGAAACGACGACCTACGGGCTTCACGGCCTTTGGTCTGGCCGTACACTTGAGAGCTTTGTTGACCAGATCAAGGAGCTGGGGTTCAACGCCATTCGGGTTCCAATTGCCCCAGAGGCTCTATCATATTCGACTCGCGGCAGTGACGGCTTTATCAGCTCCCGCCACCAGCTTGAACGGTTAATTGAATATAGCGAACAGCAGGGCGTCTATATCCTGCTCGATCTCCATAAGTGTTCGGCGTATCAAAGCCACATGGATAAGCCGGCCCCAGGCATGGGGTCGTGTGCTCAGTATACCGAGGATGAGTGGCAGGCGGATCTAGGTGAGATGGCCGCAATGGCTAGGAACTATCAGAACGTCGTCGGGATCGACATCTTCAATGAGCCATACGGTCCGACGTGGGAACGCTGGTCAGTCATGGCTACGGAGGCAGGAAACGCCGTTTTAGCGGCTAATCCCTACATCCTGGTATTTGTGGAGGGTGTCGGTGGCGCATCGCCATACGGTGGCTTCCATCCCTTCTGGGGAGAAAATCTAACTCAGGCCGGTGACTACCCGGTCAAGATCCCGACATCGAGGCTGGTCTACTCTCCCCATGCTTACGGACCTTCGGTGGCTGGTCAGTCGTATTTTGATGACGGGAGGTTCCCACAGAACATGCCGGGGATCTGGGATACTCACTTTGGGTATCTGATGGAAGACCACCCACTAGCGGTCGGCGAGTTTGGGGGCAGGTATCAGGGCAAGGATCAAGTCTGGCAGGACGCCTTCGTTGCCTACATAAAACGCGAGGGAATCAAAAGTTGGTTCTATTGGTCCCTTAATCCCAACTCTGGCGATACCGGGGGCATTTTACTAGACGATTGGAGGACCGTGGATCAGCGAAAGATGGCCCTACTACAAAGGCTCATGTAATTCAACAGTGGCACAGGGCTACGACTGAGGGCCACTTCTTCTCTCCCAAGGGTTACAGACAAAAAAGGCCCGGGGTCGCGTGACCCCGAGCCCCTGGCTACTCGTTTCGATATCTCAACCACTGCACGGCTTCTATAACAACCAGCAGTATCCAATTCACTACCAAGGGCCAGAGGCCATAATGGTAAGTGTAGGCCAGCTTGATGACACTCCCGACAAGTCCCAGCGCGTGCAGCATCCCACGGTGCTTAACAACGAAGCTAGAGACAAATACGCCAGTACCGAGCCAGCCGAGCGCCGTCCACATTGCTTCAGTCACGGCGCCTCCCCTTCGCTTTACTTAGCGATGCGGTCGAGCGCGGACAGAGCAGCAACGCCGACAAGTTTGCAGGTCCAGCGTGCCGTGGTCCAGGCAACGCCAATAACGAACACGGTGCAAAACAGCTCCATGTGGGTGCCTCCTCAGTTTTTTGGTGTGCCTATATTTTACCATGTATGGTCATATTTCTGCGAGAAAACCCATCATTTTTGACTGACTAACCAGCCAACACCTAGAGCCGCAAGACATACAAACACCATACAAACACCAAAGCCAACAGGCCCAAGGCATTTAGGCTTTTCTAACAATTCGTAAAAACAGCTTTTCTTTTAAGGCGTTGTGGCTTTAAATGGGATCACACCGAACACAACATCACAGGCAAGAATATCGAAGCATCGCACTAGGCAAAAAAATTGGCCCATCACCGACCAAGGATCAGAGCCCCGCACAAAATTCCCTACGACCAAAATATAGCGGGTCTGATTTCGAAGCAAGAGTAAAAAGGTGATGGGCCGCAAGACAAGGAAGGTTTTGCGTGTCCACTGAATTGTTTCCCATGAGTAGCGGCTTTGTGCGGTTTGACCGAGGATGGTTGACCCACCCGGGTAGCCCGTTTGCCGGCACTTCTTTCATCCCCCATCACCGGGTTTGGCATCACCTTGCCTCTCATGCGCCATTTGACGCTTTTAAAACGTTCAAAAAGGCTGAGTACAAGGTCACCTCACGTGAATTGGCACTCTACTGTGGTGTCCCTCAACCGTCAGTTGTGCGGATTATGTCTTGGCTGGAGAGCAAGGGCCTGATTGAAATCCTGTCCTCTCACCGTCGCTATCACATACGCATCACTCACTACGATTTGCTTGATGACTGGGAGGCCTACATGGATGCAACAGGCTCAACATCACACCATGACATTTCTCGAGAAAAACAGGGGGTATTTGATGCCGTTGAAAACCGTGAATCAAACGCAACAGGCAATAACATATCAATATCACAAGATAATAGTGGTGTTTTCAAAAGTGCCAGAATCAAACTCGATTTGGCTGAATCAACTGTGAATCAAACTAAACAAGGCACATCCATTTGTAATCATGGAGAAAAAGCTGTGTCAAAAAGGGGTGCTGAATCAACTGTGAATCAAAAAACCGGCTTTATTAAAAGAAGTACTAATAAAAAGACATATATAAATAACTACAGTGTGAAGTCAGACGACACTGTTCCGCCATCCATCGCCTATCGGCGGAAGGCTGGCGGTGCACTCGTTTCTGATTTTGATAAAGAGATAGCCCAGACATGGGCCAACAGGATGAAGGCAGCCGACAAGGAGCGAGCAGAAGCGAGCGGCAAGCCTATCAGAGAGAGAAAGCCATCAATAGCAAAGTGGGCAGACGTGATCTGCAAGATGCGAACGATTGATGGTCTCTCCGAAGAGGACATTCGCTTGATACTGGAGACTCGATTTTCTGACGAGTTCTATCAGGCTACCGACATGTGCCCAGGGAACCTGCGCTCAAAGGCCGTAAATGGCCATCCTAAGTGGTTCAACGTGCTTGCCAAGGGTAAGAGAGCCACCGATGATAAAAACGCAGCCACGGCCCCAAAAACACCGTCTAAATCGATTGTCAAAATTCTTAGCATTGAGGAGCTATGCAAGTGAGCAACATCGTAGAACCATTAAATGACCCAAAACTGTTGTCAGAACAGATAGTTGTGGGAATGTGCGTAGGCGATCAGAAGAACCTGGAGCGTTGTTTGACTGCCGGTCTGCGACCAGAGCATTTTGTCGATGGTGGATCTGCTAGGGTCTTTATGACACTGCTTGACCTAGATCGTAAGTCGTTGTCGCTCGACTTAATGGCAATCCTAGCTCACAGCCCGGACCTTATCTTGGTCGCCCAGGATTGCGAGGACAAAAGGTCAATTGCTCAAAACGTCGAATACTATGCCGAGCAGGTAAAGCGTGGTTATTGGTGCCGTGAACACGCCATGAGATTCAGCCGGTTTGCCAGTCAATGCGCCGCTCACGACTCATCCGACGACATAGACCAGTTGCTTGCAGCCAAGGCTGAACTTGCAGGCCTCTGTGAGCAAGAGATTGGTTCTAGCGACGACGATTCCTCGGTTGCCTCAATGTACAACGAGTGGGAGAGCTATTTAGAGCAGCGAGTCGTTGACTTTCGTAACGGTAAAGCCCCTGGATTTCCAACTGGTCTAAAGCGTTTGGACCTAGCAACGTGCGGTTTTTGTCCGAGCGCTCTCTATATTTTGGCGGCTCGTCCTGCCATGGGTAAGACAACCCTAGCCCTAAACTTTTCTTATGAGGTAGCGAAGGCTGGCCATAAGGTCGGGTTCTTCACAATCGAGATGGACGCCAAGCAGGTACTCAATAAGCTGGTAAGTCGAGATGCTGGCCTGTCTGGTAGCAAGATTAAGGCTGGCAATCTCAGCGATGACGACGTGGGCAAAGTCCTGACTAGCGGGGCTAGAATCAGAGACATGCCGCTGTATATTTTTGATCGGTTTGGTGGTCGTCTTGAGTCAATGATAACGATCATTCGGCGTATGCACCGAAAGAAGAAGCTCGATATGGCCGTCGTTGATTATATCCAGCTTTTATCCCCTGACGGTAGATTTGAAAACAAGAACGCCGAGGTGGGGAAAATCAGCAAGGCACTAAAATCTTTGGCACAAGAGTTAAAGATACCCATTCTCGCACTGTCGCAGATCAATCGCGAGTATGAGAAGAATCCAGACGCACCACCAACGATGAGAAACCTGAAGGATTCAGGTTCTTTAGAGCAAGATGCTGACTCGGCTTATGCTATTTGGCGCAGCGACGGGATGACGTTTTTGCGGATCATGAAGAACCGCGAAGGCATGTCGGACTTTGACATCGCAGTGAACGCCGACAACGAAATCAATAGGTGGACCGAGCTAGGTGAAACTTGCCGGTAGGCCGCAAAACAATTAGTGTGTTTTTACTCAAACATTGAAAGCGAGGGACAACATGAGAATTAAAGAACGCCAGATCTGGCGGACGCACAACAGAACTAGAGTGGCCATCTATCATAAGCGCGACGACGGTCGGTTTGTAGTTGGCCCGTCTGGGATAGATCCCAACCTAGCAGCTCAGTTTATTGGCACCTATTTGGTCGATGACTGTGGGGTTCATGTCTCACGCGATGGCCGGGAGCTTGACGCCGATCAGTTGGCCTACAGTCTCGAGGAGTACCGAGGCTTCGAGGTCGACCTTCAGAACAAGGAAGGCATTAGGGTCTTTGGGCAGTGGATATCTGATTGCTTAAAAAGCCTCAAGGCCGTCTCCGACCCAAAGGCTCACGACGCTATTGAGAAGCTACGGGGCAGGGTCAAAGACATCTGCGAGGGTTATCCAGGCTGCGGAACTATCAATCACGAATGAGGACAACATGGACAAAGAGCTAAAGGCCAAGTTGAACCAGGCATACGAAATCATACGGCTAACTTGGTGCCTCAGTGATGACGATATTGAGGAGCTGTATATCAGGGACGGCTACGATTATCAGAGGTTCTTAGCTATCAAGCGCAATTGGGGATTCTTTGAGGCCATGATGGCAGCCCAAGAATGTGAACGGCTGACTCTGATGGAATACGCTGAGGAACATTTTAGCCCCTACAAAAAATGACCCTGACAGTTTCTGACACTTTCTGACACATAAAGCCCTGGCCCTCTGCCGGGGCTTTTTAGTTCGACTCCCGATTATCGTCCGAGGGATTCCGACAACGTCCAGACCTGGGGGTAACTCTTTCTCATAAACGTAAGTCGAACTGTCATCGGTACTCAAAGTTGCAAATTTAAGTTCCAGACAGGTACGATGGATCATGCTCACAAGAGGGGACGGGGTATGCCGGAAGCGTCATCGGCGTTTGTGCTGCTCTATGCAACGGTGCTTATGATGGCCTTCATTGGCATTGGGATCATCACGGCCACTGTGTTGGCTATCTCAGCACTAATTAGGCGCATTAGGGGGAAGCATGAGGTGGGCAAGTAAGGTCGGCGGAAAGGGCTGTTTCGACGCTTGGCAGGTAAGGCCTAGTGAACAGGTTCCGGTGTGGCTCCACCGGGAGATGTCTATGGGTAGTCGCAAGGTACAGATGGACCGAAGCGGTAAGTTTCGCTGTTACCGGGACGAGACTGGCCACTGGATGGACTGTCCACCTGGAACGTGGATTGTTAGGTCGCCGCGCGGTGATATTCAGAGCATGGGCGATGCAATGTTCCACCGTATGTTTGCCCCAGCGGGATAGAGGCTTTACTCAAACGCAAAAATCCGGCACGGTGATGAGGACACAAACATCACATGAGGCCTAGCGTGCTTGAAGCCGACTTTCAGCGGACTGTCCTAGAGTTCTTGCGTAAGAATCATATCGAGCACTGGCGCATGCCCATTGGCCCTGTACTGAAAAAGGGCGGCACACAATGGGCTTCTAACCCTCTCAAAGGGTTCCCAGACATTGCTGGGATACTGAAGAAGGGCCAGCCTGGGAAGTTTTGGGCGCTGGAGCTTAAGACTCCGACCGGGCGTCTCAGCTTTGAGCAGCAAGCGTGGCTTGAAAGGCTCACCGCTGCCGGGGCGTCGGCTGCCGTGGTCACTAATCTTGTAGAGGTGGCAAAGTTTTTCAGATCGCTTGGTGAAATCGAATGAACCAAAAGCCCTATAGGTTCGGTTATTACGTTGGCCTATGTCTCAAATTGCTTGTGGTTTACCTGTGGATAATTATTTCAAGCCCCGTCACCGGGCTTCACATAGTTTGGAACATCTTCAAGAGGCACACGGCTGAGAACATTGTGTTCGTTAATTTCCGTCGCCCGTGAAGTGCAAACTGTTTACTATCAAGGCACCTAAACAAGTGAGGGCAACATGAACAAGGTGATGCTGATGGGTCGTTTGGCCTACGACGTAGATTTAAAGAAGACTCAAACAGGTTTATCTGTTGCCAATATGCGCCTTGTGACTAATGAGCGCGTCGAACACAAGACATCGGCAGACTCCAAGACCCATAGCGAATGGCACAACCTTGTTGCTTGGGGCATTACGGCTGAGACGTGTGCCAAGTACCTCAAGAAAGGCTCCCTAGTTTTTGTCGAGGGCAAGCTAAGGACCGATAGCTACGACAAAGACGGCCAAAAGATCAAAGCGACCAAGATCGTGGTCGATAACATCAAGTTTTTAGAGAAAGAGACATCGTTTTAACATCGAATGGAGGCAGTATGTTGGCTGGTGTTTATATCATCGTTGCAGGATACAGGCGTCCGCAGAGGGTCGTTGTCCGCAAGATTGGCGACAGCTACACGTTTCAATGGGTCGATAGCCGTGGCATTAAACGGCTCTTTGAAAGCGAATATATAGGCTTCGGTGTTACCATATTTAAGGAACGCGCCGGTGGGCTTAGACGCTTTGTGGTCAAGGACGTATGGTCCGAAGTCTTCTACAGGGATCATTCCGGCGAACAACATACGGTCAAAATTCATGCCGAAGAAGAAATCGACTAAAAAAGACACGCTGCAAACCAGGATTGAAAAGGCCCAGCTCACCTACGAGCTGGACGTTGTAGATAAGCAGATCCTTAAGCTCAAGTCTATGGACCCGCGCCTAGACATCAGGACCATCGCCAAGAAGGTCGGGATGCACTACGGGACGATCTCAAAGCGTATGGACAAACCGGCCTTTAAACGGGCCTGGGATGCGGTCAACGAGTCCACCATCGAGATTATGGAGCGGAACGCCAAGAAGGCAGCCTACGCCCTTGGGAAGCTCATCGAAGAGGACGACAAGAAGATCAAGCTAGAGGCCATTAAGCTCTCGTTAAGCCCGATCCTCAACAACCACAGTCATCAGGTCTCGGTATCCCAGGAAGTCGTGTACCGAACCACGGTCCAGCCTGATAGCAGTTTATTACAACAAGTAATAGACGCCGAAGTCGAACCGGAAAAATAAACCGGCTACTGGAAACAAGCCTCCTGACCTGCTCTAATTAAGAGAAAGCAACAGGAGCGCAGACATGGCCGGAATCGTAAACGACATCGAAGTCTTGCAAGTGCGGCATGGTGACAAGATCCTGCTTCGCCCTCGTAAGGCGATGTCAGACGCCGAGATCCATGCCCTATGCGACCAACTCAGAGCGTGGCTCGACTTCCGAAGGATGCGCGTCGATGTGTCCATCATGCCGATGGACGTTGACATCATCGTGATTAGGGAGGCGAGAACGTGAAAGATTTTTTACCTTGTTTCTGTGGATGTGACGCTGAACTCCAGTTTGACGGCGGCTGGATATTTGAGTGCTACGACTGTGGTCTGAAGAGTCGTCCAGCTTTTACCCCGCAGGCAGCCAGAAAGGCGTTTAGAATCCTGCTGGCCAGTCTTGAGGAAGACGAATGAAGACGCCGAGAGATCCAGATTACCTAAAGTTTGTACGCAATCACCCGTGTCTCATTACGGGGTCAGAGCACGGCGTTGTGGCGCACCACCTTCGCTACCACCCGCACGGTGGGGGGATGGGTCTAAAGCCTTCGGATTACCGGACGGTGCCGCTCAATCAGTTTCTCCACAGGGAGCTGCACGACATAGGCGAGAAGGCCTTCTGGCAAAAGCATGGGGTGTGCCCCGAGGTGCATATTGCCGACATGCTCAGGGACTATTGCGAGCAAAAGTTTAATTTACATATCCCTAGAATTCACGACTACGAAACGGCCATTCCGTACATCGATTCAGTAGAAAAGTTTATATGTCAGAACAAAAAATAACCCGACTCGCTATTGAGCCGGGTCACCATGTTGCGTCATGATCTCTGGAGAGTTTTTAGCCTAGCGCACCTTGCGTGATATAATCAATCCATCCAACTAACAATCAGATCAAAGCAAACAGAAGCGGGACACTTCCCCGGGAGGGTACTTGTGCGGCGCGCGCTTTTTATTAGCGACACACAAATTCCGTTCGAAGCCCCTGGTGCCCTCCCTTTTGTCCGTTCTGTCTGCCGCGATTTTAAGATACCCAAGAACGCCATTTTTCACGTAGGCGATGAGGTCGATCACTACTTTGGGGGAGGATGGGATAAAGACCCTGACGCCTCGCACACGCCGGAGTCAGAGATAAGGGAGGCAAGGCAGAAGCTCAAGGCTTGGTACAAGGCCTTTCCGGAGATGCGTCTGGCTGTCTCTAACCACGGGATCAGGTGGGCCAAGAAGGCAAGTCTCGCTGGAATACCAAGCCAGATGATGAAGGCTTACCAAGAGATCCTAGGCGCTCCAAAAGGGTGGATCTGGAAGGACCACTGGAACATCAAGATGGACAAGCGCACGGTTCACATGTTCCACGGCATGGGCTACAGCGGGCCTACAGCATACCGGCAGGCCTGCATTGATAAGGGCGTCTCAGTTGTCTTTGGCCATCTTCATTCGACGGCTGGAATCTCACATGTAGCCACTGATAACGGCGCACGGTGGGGTATGTGCGTTGGTTCTCTGATTGACCCCAAGGCCTACGCTTTCAACTACGCCAAGCAAGCCAAGTTCAAACCATGGATCGGTGTCGGGGTTGTCGTTGACGGTGGACTAACGCCCATACTCATCCCTTACGAGAGGTTTACGCGATGACTTGGAAGCTCTCGGACATACCAGACACGCTTTGCATAAACGACTCCCTTTGGGAGGTTTTTTTCGTCAAGGGCATACACGGCGACGATACGGCTGGACAGTGTGACGGAGATCAAAAGGAGATCCTAATCGACTCTGGTCAGTCAAAGCGCGAGAAGGCCAAGACCCTTATCCATGAAATACTCCACGCTTTCGAGTATGAGTATAATATTAAGATACCGCATAAGCTCATCTATCAACTGGAGGAGCCGATATATCGATTTCTGGTAGATAACTGGAGATACATCGGCAAGTGACCTGATGGCAGTACACATCATTGACCCGCCAAAGCCTCACGGTCGCAAGCAAGCCCTCATCATGCAGGCGTTTTTGCACCCTGGGATTGAGGAAATATATGTGGCCTGCGGGACTAAGTGGGGCAAGACCATCTCAGCCTCTACGGCTATCGTTGCCGGCATGGTGGCGAAGCCCCGGTCGGTCTTTCGGTGGGTCGCCCCTATTTATACTCAGTCAAAAATCGGTCTAGGCTACTGCAAGACAATCCTACCGCCGCCTCCTCATACGGCCCTAAACCTCTCAGGTATGGAACTCCGCATCCCCACGATTGACTCCATAATTCAGTTCTACCACGCCCAGAATCCTGTCTCCCTTGAGGGGTACGGGATATCCGGCTATGTGTTTGACGAGTCGGCAAAGATCAAGGAAGACGCCTACGCATCGGCCAAGACGACGGTCACGGTAACTCGCGGAACCATGATGTTTGTCTCGACCCCATACGGGAAGAATTGGTTCTACCGTAAAGCGATGGAAGCCAGGGAGGAGATGGAGCGCGCTGCTTATGAGGGGAGGGT
>Ga0194131_10006834_pt1 | contig 15678 bp, 14 predicted proteins | sample TA2KigO120mmetaG_FD_148631 | JGI IMG/M metagenome (GOLD analysis project Ga0194131, IMG submission 148631) | Freshwater microbial communities from Lake Tanganyika, Tanzania - TA2015053 Kigoma Offshore 120m | ecosystem: Environmental > Aquatic > Freshwater > Lake | place: Tanzania: Lake... | reverse complement strand
GCATGCCTCGCGACGGCGAGCGCTCACGAGAGGTCTGTCTTGCGCGCGGGCTGTTCCGCGCTCGCACTGACACCCGTGGGGTTCGGGGCGATGATCCGCGCCGTGCGTGGGCCGTGCGTGGGCAATCCGCGCTGTGCTGGCGGGGAGGGCGGGGGCTGTGCTGGCGGGAGGGCGGGGGCCGTATAAGGGGCCTTCCGTTAACGAAACGGGCTTTCATGCGTCCTATCGTCACCGGTTCGTCGGATGGACGACCAGAAGCGTGTAAGCGGCGGGATGTTCCACGAGATGGGGCAGCTACGCCTCCAGTGCCTGGCCGCTGCGATCCGGCAGCGTGAGAATCAGCAGCGCCCCGAGCAGGAAGAACGCAGACGTCGTGGCGAGCGCGAGCCCGATCCCGATGCCGGGTAGCGTCGCGACCGCGCCGATCGTATAGGGCGCGAGCGCGCCCGCCATCCGTCCGATGTTGTAGCTCGTGCCCTGTGCGGTCGCGCGTACGGCGGTCGGAAAGAGCTCGGCGATGAAGCTGCCGAACAGGCTGAAGTAGCCGTGGCCGAAGTAGCCGAGCACGGGGCCGAGCAGCATCAGGATCGCGGGGCTGCGCGCCATCTGGCCGTAGATGGGGACGAGCAGCGCCGCGACGAGCATGAAGAGAATGAAGGTGCGGCGCCGGCCGAGCCGGTCGGCGATGAAGCCGAAGGTCAGATAGCCGAAGTACGCGCCGATCTGGACCGGGATCAGCCAGCCAAGCGAGCCGACCACGCCCATCCCCGCGCCGCCCTGCGCGACGGGGCGGGCGAGGAACGCCGGCAGCCAGAAGAAGATGCCCCAGTAGGCGAACTGCACCGAGGCGCCCAGCAGGATGATGAGCAGCGTCCGCCCGGCCAGTCCGCGCCCGAAGATCACGCGGAACGGGTTCTGGACGCGCGCCGCCGCGGCGCCGCGCGCCGTCCAGACGTCGGGCTCGCGCACGTAGCGGCGGATCCAGAGGGTGAAGAAGGCGGGGAGGACGCCCACGAGGAAGAGCCAGCGCCACGCGTCGGGGCCGGCGCCGGGGGCGCCGAGGATCAAGGCCGCCATGAGCGCCGCCGCGACGTAGCCGATGGCCCAGCCCGACTGCATGATGCTGATCGCCTTGTTGCGGTGCGCGGCCGGCCACGTCTCGCTGATGAGGACCGCGCCCGACGCCCACTCGCCGCCCATGCCGATGCCGAGCACGGCGCGCCAGAACAGGAGCTGGACGACCGTCTGCGACGTCGACGCGCCGAGCGAGGCGAGCGAGAAGAGCAGGATCGTCGCCATCAGCGCGCGCGTGCGGCCCATGCGATCGGCGACGTAGCCGAAGAGCACGCCGCCGACGCCCGACATCACGAGCGTCACTGTGCCGAGCATGCCGGCGGTGGCGTCGGTGAAGCCGAAGTACGTGCGGAGCTGCCCGATCGCCATCGCGTAGAGCATGAAATCCATGGCGTCGAGCATCCACCCTAATTTCGCGGCGACGAGGACGCGCCACTGCTCGGCGGAGATCGTGCAATACCACGGCAGCGTGACGGCGGAGGTCACGTGATTCATCGGCCGCGCGGAGCCTATCACATGCTACACTTCGCTTCGCACCGCTCCTCCCTCATCCGTTTCTCATGGCCGACACCGTTGTTGCCGCTGCGGAGCGCAGCCTGCCGCACAATCTCGAAGCCGAGCGCTCCGTGCTGGGCGCGATCCTCGTCCACAACGACGCGTTCAATCTGGCGGCGCAGGTGATCGACGCGGGCGACTTCTATCGCGACGCGCATCGCCGCATCTTCAACCGCATGGTCGAGCTGAACGAGCGCGGGCAGGCGATCGACTTCGTCACGCTGAAGGAAGAGCTCGGGCGGCACGCGGAGCTGGACGAGGTGGGCGGCCCGGCGTACGTCGCGTCGCTCGCCGACGGCGTGCCGCGCGCCACCAACGTCGAGTACTACGCGCGCATCGTCAAGGAAAAGGCGACGCTGCGCAACCTGATCTTCGCCGCCAACCGGATTCTGACCAATGCCTACGAAGCCGACCAGGAGTCGGACCTGATCCTGGACGAGGCCGAGAGCGCGATCTTCGCCGTCGCGGAGGACCGCCTCAAGGCCGGCTTCGTGCCGATGAGCGAGCTGGTCAAGGAGAGCTATCCGAAGATCGAGCAGCTCTTCGAGCAGAAGCGGCTCATCACCGGCGTGCCGAGCGGCTTCGTCGATCTCGACGCGATGACCCGCGGCTTCCAGGGCGGCGACCTGGTGATCATCGCGGCGCGCCCCTCGATGGGCAAGACGAGCCTCGCGCTGAACGTCGCGCAGTACGTGGCGCTGCAGCCGGACCACACGGTCGGCGTGTTCAGCCTCGAGATGTCGAAGGAGTCGCTCTTCCTGCGGCTCCTGACCTCGGAAGCGCAGATCGACGGCCACCGGCTCATGAGCGGCGCGATCGGCCAGAAGGACTACGGTCGCATCTCGCACGCGCTCGAAGTGCTCAACGCCATGCGGCTGCACATCGACGACACGGCCAACGTCGGCGTGCTCGAGATGCGCGCCAAGGCGCGGCGGCTCCAGGCCGAGCAGCGCAGCCTCAGCCTGCTCGTGGTCGACTACATCCAGCTGATGACCGCCCGCGGCCGCTACGAGAACCGCACGCTGGAGCTGGCGTCCATTTCCCGCTCGCTCAAAGGGCTCGCCAAGGAGCTGAACGTCCCGATTCTGGTGCTCTCGCAGCTGAGCCGCGCGCCCGAGTCGCGCTCGGATCATCGGCCGCAGCTCTCCGACCTGCGCGAGTCGGGCGCCCTCGAGCAGGATGCGGACGTCGTCGTCCTGATCTACCGGGAGGACGCCTACAACCGCGATCCGAACCATCCCGACGCCGGGACTGCGGAGCTGATCGTCGCCAAGCAGCGCAACGGTCCGACCGGCGTCGTCCGGCTCGCGTTCCTGCGCGAGCAGACGAGGTTCGCCAACCTCGCGCAGGGCGCGTGATCCGCAGCACGGTCGCGCGAGTCGATCTCGCGGCGCTCGCGTCCAACTTCCACGCCATCGGCGAGTTTCTCGCGCAGGGGCGCGGCGCCCCTCGCACACCCGCGCCCTCGGACACACCGTCGCACCCTCGTACCGTCGTACCCAGCACCCCTTGGGTCATCGCCGTCGTCAAGGCCAACGCCTACGGCCACGGCGCCGAGCGCGTCGGGCTTGCGCTCGAGGCGGCGGGCGCCCGGATGTTCGCGTGCGCCGACATCGAGGAGGGAATCGTGCTGCGGCGCGCGGGCGTGACCCGGCCGATCCTGGTGTTCGGCGCGCTCAGCGTGAGCGACCTCGAGGGCCTGTTCGAGCACGCGCTGACCCCGACGATCTCGACGCCGTCGGCGGCGCGCGCGGTGCAGGCGGCCGCGGCGCGGCGCGGCGTCGTCTGCGGCTACCATCTCAAGATCGACACCGGCATGCATCGGCTCGGGTTCCGGCACGACAACCTCGGCCGCACCCTGCCCGAGGTGCTCGGCAGCCCGAACCTCCGCCTCGAGGCCGTCTCCACCCACTTCGCGACCGCCGACGTGCCGGGGGATGGGCTCTTCGAGGATCAACGCGTCCGGTTCGAGCAGGCGCTGACGCAGATCGGCGCGCTCCTGCCTGCCGCCGCACGGAGCCCGGACGGGGGACCGGGCGTGCCGCGGCACGCCGCCAACAGCGCCGCGCTGCTCCGCGACTCGCGCGTGTGGTACGACATCGTCCGGCCCGGCCTGCTGCTCTACGGCATCGTGCCCCCGCCGCTCGCCTCGACGATGCCGCTGCAGCCGGTCCTGTCGCTCACGAGCCGCGTCGTGGCCGTCAAGGGACTGCGCGCCGGCGAGACCGTCGGCTATGGCGCACGCTTCACCGCCGCCGACCCGCGCATGATCGCCGTCGTGCCCGCGGGCTACGCCGACGGGCTCGACCTGCGGCTGGAGCGCGGCGGGCACGTGCTCATTCGCGGACGCCGCGTGCCGATCGTCGGCGCGATCTCGATGGACATGATGACGGTCGACGTCACCGACCTCGAGGGCGTGTCGCCCGGCGACGAGGTCGTGATCATCGGGCGGCAGGGCCCCGAGTCGTGGCAGCAGATCGACGTGCGCGAGATGGCGGCCGCCATCGGCACCATCCCGTACGAGATCGTCTGCCGCATCGGCGCGCGGATCGAGCGACAGTACAGTTGAACATCGCCGTTGAAACGGCGTGAACACGGATCGAGAGGGCGGCCGTGAGCGACGACTCTCCCCAGGGAATCGTCCCCCGCACAACCATCAGACGACCTGCCTGGCAAAAGTCAGGTCCGAGGAGCCGCCGTGCGCATCCCGTCGAGCGACCACGAAGCCGGTGCGGTGCAGCATCTCGATGATGCGGGATCCACGTGCGGAGTTCTCCTGCACCTCGATGTGCAACTCACGAACGTGCCCGCGCTGAAGCGTCTTGGCGGCGCCACGGATGACGGCGTCCGCCATGCCAGGAACATCGATTTTGACGTAGTCGGGGCAGGCTAGTCCGTACTCATCGATCAACTGATCCATCGTCGCGATGAGCGTGGCCTGCTTGCCCTGGAACTGGTCATGTCGTCTGCCGAGGAAGCTGAAGGACTTTGCGGGCGCGAACTGCGACACTGTGAGCTGCGCGAGCTCCTCCGTTTCTCCAAGGCCCAAGGGCAGGCAATCGACCCGGGCACTCAGACGATTGACTTCGCAGTTGGCGGCAAGGAGGAAATAGTTGACGGCGGCCGGTTCGAATGCGACGACCTTCGCGTCTGTGCGAAGCGCCGCGTACAGTGAGTACCCGCCGACGTTGGCGCCGACGTCCCAGAACACGCTCCCCGGACGAAACGAGTCAATCCACTGGATGGTCGCTGGCTGTTTCGTCAGGAGCGACGTGGCGCGAAAGGCCGTCGTTCGTCCAAGCAGGACAAATGATAACGACCCGACTGGCGTCTCGACCGTATACGGCTCCTCCAGGAGTTTCTGTGCGAGAACGCTCTGTAGCGAGGCGCGCGATCGGTCTTGCAGTCTTGACAGGTGATGACGTAGAACGGCGAATTCCTTCTTCAGCCACCGCGTATGTTCTCGGTCGCAATCGTCATTCGGCGTCGTCGTCTCACGAAGCTCTGTCGTCACAGGGTCAGCTCGGGTCACTCGGACGGGCAGCCGCGGTTGGACTGCGACCCGAGCTGCGTCGAAGCCCTGGCGTGCCGCGCCGAAGTATGCTCTACGTGCTTCGAAGATCAATCCCTCTAAGGTGTTACCGTCCTGTTCCTTGGTGCCAGAAACTCTCGATGCACGCCGCCGCGCGCCGGTGCCAGCAACGCCCTGGGCCCAGGAGCCGCAGTCGGCCATGTCATTGAGAACTCGAAAGAATTGCGTCACCCGGGCAGATTCCGCACATGATCACGTCGAATAGCACGACAATGCACGTAACACGCAACTCCCAGCTGCCCAAATCTCCAACTCCCAAGACGACGCGAGTCGCTTGGGCCGTTGGGAGTTGGCGTGTTGGCAGTTGACGGCGAAGTATGAAGCCACCGAAGACCGTGTTCGTCTGCCAGGAGTGCGGCGCGCAGGCGCCCAAGTGGATGGGGCGCTGCCCGGAGTGCGGCGCGTGGAACTCGCTGGTGGAGGAGCGGCCGGCCGAGCCCGCCGCCTCCCCGGGCACGAACCGGTACGCGCAGCTTGGCGCCGGCGGGTCGGCGCGCCTGTACGCGGAGGTCGACGTCGCGCACGCGGAGCGGCTGTCGACGGGCATCGACGAGTTCGACCGCGTGCTCGGCGGCGGCGTCGTGCCGGGATCGCTCGTGCTGCTCGGCGGGGAGCCCGGCATCGGCAAGTCGACGCTGCTGCTGCAGGCGGCGGCCCACTTCGCGCGCGCGGTCGGCCCGGTGCTCTACGCGTCGGGGGAGGAGTCGGAGCATCAGATCAAGAGCCGCGGCGACAGGCTGGGTATCGGCGACGCGCCGCTCTACCTGTTGTCGGAGACCTGCATCGAGCGGATCCTCGAAGAGATCGCCCGGTTGAAGCCCGCGCTCGTCGTCGTCGACTCCGTGCAGACGGTCTTCTCGATCAGGTTCCAGTCGGCGCCCGGCAGCATCGGCCAGGTGCGCGAGGCGGCCACGCAGTTTCTGTTTGCCGCCAAGGGCCAGAACGTTCCCACCGTCCTCGTCGGCCACGTCACCAAGGACGGGAGCCTGGCCGGTCCCAAGGTCCTGGAGCACGTCGTCGACACCGTCCTCTACTTCGAGGGCGAACGGCATCACGCGCACCGCGTCGTGCGCGCCGTCAAGAACCGGTTCGGCGCCGTGAGCGAGCTGGGCGTGTTCGAGATGACCGGCGCGGGACTGCGGCCCGTGCCGAACCCGTCGAAGCTGTTTCTCTCGGAGCGGGCCTCGGGGACGCCCGGGTCGGCCGTGCTCTGCTGCGTCGAAGGCTCGCGGCCGATTCTCGTGGAGGTCCAGGCGCTCGTCAGTACCAGTACCTACGGCAACGCGCGGCGGATGGCCATCGGCCTCGACCAGACCCGCGTGTCGCTGCTGCTGGCGGTGCTCGACAAGCGCGCCGGGCTCAATCTGGCCGGCGACGACGTCTACGTGAACATTGCCGGCGGGATGACGGTGGAGGAGCCGGCCGCGGATCTGAGCGTGGTGGCCGCCATTGCCTCGAGCGTCCGCAACCGGAGCCTCGCCCCGGCAACGGCCGTCTTCGGCGAGGTGGGGCTCTCGGGCGAGGTCCGCGGCATACCCCAGGCGGCGCTGCGCATCCGCGAGGCCGCGCAGATGGGGTTCACGCGCATTGTCCTGCCGGCCGCCAACGTCGAGGCCCCGGACCCTGTCCGGCCGGACGCCGGGGCGCCGGGGCCTGCGGGCGACGGGGGCCTGGAGCTGGTCGGGGTGCGGACGGTCGGGGAGGCGCTCGATTCGCTCCTCACTTGATTTTCTCCGCGCGGGGCTCTAACGTTGCCCATTCATGACCGTTCCCGGGGGGAACTGATGGCCTGGTTTGCTGTTGCGCGCGCGGTATTCGTCGCGGCGGTCGGCTATTCGGCGTATCAGATCGACCCTCTGACGGGGACCGGGGCCGTGCCGAACGTGCTGTTCGGCCTGCTGCTCGGCGGCCTCATCGTGGTCCTCGAGGTCCAGCTCCGCAACGCCTCGGTGCCCCACCTGCTGAGCGCCTTCCTCGGCGGCGCCGTCGGCCTGGGGGTCGCGAAGGTGCTGGGCGACGCGCTCTACTGGGCGAATCTCGGCGACGGCCGCGTCGTCTTCCTTCACACGTTGATCCTGCTGGCGCTGCCGTATCTCGGGCTGGTGATGGGCGCCCGGCGCGGGGAATGGCTCGAGCCCTCGAATCTCATCAGCCTCTTCCGGTCCGCCGGACCGCGGCGCCGCTACAAGGTGCTCGACACGAGCGTCATCATCGACGGCCGCATCGCCGACGTCTGCGAGACGGGCTTCATGGACGGCACGCTCGTCATTCCGCAGTTCGTTCTCAAGGAGCTGCAGCTCGTCGCCGACTCGTCCGACTCGATGAAGCGCAACCGCGGCCGCCGCGGCCTCGACATCCTGCAGAAGATCCAGAAGATGTCGGGCCTCGACGTCATGGTGTCCGACATGGACTTTCCGGACATCCGCGAGGTCGATCTGAAGCTCATCGAGCTGGCGCGCACCCTCCAGGGGAAGATCGTCACCAACGACTTCAACCTGAACAAGGTGGCGCAGCTCCGCGGCGTCGAGGTGCTGAACATCAACGAGCTCGCGAACTCGCTCAAGCCGGTGGTGCTGCCGGGCGAGCTGATGAAGGTGTTCATCCTCAAGGAAGGCAAGGAGTACAACCAGGGCGTCGCCTATCTCGACGACGGCACGATGGTCGTGGTCGACAATGCGCGCAAGCTGATTGGCAAGACGATCGACGTCGTGGTGACCAGCGTGCTGCAGACCACGGCGGGCAAGATGATCTTCGGGCGCTACATCGATCCGGCGGCGGCCAGCCAGGTCGTGACGCCGCCGCCGGCCGCTGTCGCCGCCGAGGGGCGGCCGCGGCCGCAGATCCCGCCGTCGGCCGCGGCGGCCGGGAAGTAGCTGCGCATCCCTCCGTATCACTGGTGGCGGACGGTCTTCTATCTCATTCCCGCCATCAGCCTGTACACGATCGTCCTCGGGACGCTGTCGATCGCGTCGAGCCTGTTCGAGCGGCGCGGCTATTTCGCGCACGGGTGCGCGCGGATGTGGTCGCGGCTCATCCTGCGTACGACCGGGGTCGTCGTCGACGTGCAGGGTCTCGAGCGGCTCGTGCCCGGCCGCACGTACGTGTTCGTCGCCAACCACCAGAGCATCTACGACATCCCGATCCTGTTCTGGTCGCTGCCGTTTCAGCTGCGCATCATCGCGAAGGAATCGCTGGGCCGGTTTCCCTTTCTCGGGTGGCACCTGCGGCGCACCGGACACATGCTCGTCAACCGCGCGCGGCCCGACCGCGCCGGGCCGGTCTTCAGGTGGGCGTCGGCGCTCACGTCCAAGGGCCTGTCGCTCATCGTCTTTCCAGAGGGGACGCGGAGCCGGGACGGGCGAGTCGGCCGTTTCAAGGGCGGCAGCTTCTACCTCGCGCTCGGTGCCGGCCTCCCTGTCGTGCCGCTATCGGTGGTCGGCAGCCGGCACGTGATGCTGAAGGGACGGCTGGCCACATATCCCGGGCGCGTGCGCCTCGTCGTGCACGAGCCCATCGACACGGCGGCGCTCGGGGGCGCCGAGCCGAAGGCGTTCGGAGAACGCGTGCGGCAGATCATCGTGCCCGACGCGGAGGTAGACGTCGATCATGAGCCGGTTCACGGTCGCGCCTGAGCTCGAGGGCATCGTCCGTCCGGGCGTGCTCTGGCTCGAGGGCGCCACGGTCGCCGAGGGCGAGGCGCGCCTGGACGCGCCGCTGGCCGAGGCGGAAGCGGCGGTGCGTGCCCAGCCGCCGGAGGAGGTCGCCGCCGTCCGGACGATGTACAAGCGCGTCGGGATCGATCCCACCAAGCGGCGTCCCTCGTCGGAGGCGCTGCTGCGCCGCGTGCGCAAGGGCGACGGGCTGCCGCGCATCAACTCCATGGTCGACGTCTGCAACTGGTGTTCGCTGGAGTTTCAGCTGCCGTACGGGCTGTACGACGCCGAGCGCATCGACGGAGACGTCATGCTGCGGCTGGGGCGCGACGGCGAGTCGTACGCCGGCATCCGCAAGGACGAGGTGCACGTCGGCGGCCGCATCACGCTGGCCGACCGCGTCGGGCCGTTCGGCAATCCGACGTCCGATTCGGCCCGGACGATGGTGACCACGGCGACCAGGCGCGCGCTCGTGGTCGTCTTTGCGCCGGTCGGGATCGACCAGCGGCGCCTGGAGCACGTGCTCGGCGTCACCGCGGAGCGCATGCGGGCGTTCACCGGCGCCGTCCGGTCCGGCTGAAGCCGGACACCACCGCCGACCGGCCGCGGACGTGGCGTCCGCGCGCCGGCTCTCTCGTCCGTGGCGTCCGGCTTCAGCCAGACCGCCGCTACAGCGTGTCGAGCAGCGCGCGAAACCGGGTTGTCAGCGCGTTGGACGCCGCGTAGTCGGGGTGATCCCGAAACGGGATCACCATCCGATGCGCGTTCTCGATCGCCTGAAACGTCTTCCAGGCGCCAGCGCCTCGAGTGTCTCCATGCGTGTCTCCGGTCATTGGCTCGGGGGCCGCAGTCCGAGCTGGGTCGGCATACCGAGGTTGTCGTCGTTCACCCAGCCCTCGACGATGCGTCCGTCCCTGAGGCGGTAGACGCTCATCCCGCTGATCGCGAAGCGCCGGCCCGACGCCGGCGCGGCGCCAAACGGGACGCCGGTGTGTGTGCCCGATGCGGTCCACCGGCTGGCGACTCGGTCGTCCTCGGCGAGCATGTCGTGCTCGACGATGCGGAGGTCGGGGAAGCTGGCCCGCAGGCCGTCGATCATCGCGAGAAACGCCGGGCGCCCGCGGACCGGCTCGGGCGAATACGGACTCGTGAACACGACGTCCGCGTCGACCAGCTCCTCGGCGGCGCGCCGCTGCCGCCGCTCACGAATTCGGCGAGATAGCGGCGGACTGCCGCCTTGTTCCGTTCGTTCGACATGGGCTCTCCTCCCGAGGCGCTGCTCTGGCCTCTCGTATCCCATAGACGCGAACGGTGCGGGCTTTGTGACCGCGAGGTCAGCCCCTCCGCTGCTGGCGCCGGATCTCGTCGACCAGCGACGTGATGGCGTCGGAGACGGCTCGCGGCGCGTCGAGCGGCAGCCAGTGGCCGCTCTCGGCGACGATAATCTGCCGGCCGCGGCTGGAGCGCCCGGCGAGCGCGGCGTCGGCCTGCATCCGCTGGCGGCTGGCGCCCGCCGCGGTGAGCACGACGAGCGGCAGACTCCCGTAGTCGGACGGCGCCTCGCGGGCCACCTGCGCTGCGCTCTCACGGATCCCCTCGATTTGGCTGCCGAGCGCCTCGAAGAAGCGCGGCTCGGTCCACATGTGGCGCAGCACGGCCCGCGCCTCGCGCGGCAGCTTCTGTACGGGCGCCAGGATCCCCTCGTCCTCGCGCCGCAGGCCGCCGCGGCTCACGACTCTCGCCACGGCTCGCGCGGCGCCGAGAGCGCCCGTGCCGACGAGCGCCGAGACGAGCCGGGCGAGGCCGAGTCGTGCGGCTACCGCGCCGTGCCGACACAGGCGCACGCCCCGGGCGATCTGCCGCCGCTGGTCGTCGGACGGCTCCGCCCAGTCCTCCGGGTGCGCGGGCTCGAGCAGGACGAGCGCCGCGGCGGCGTCCGGATGGCGGGCCGCGAGTAGGCGCATCACCAGGCCGCCGAACGAGTGCCCGACCAGCACGCACGGCAGCGGGAGGCGGGCACGTTCGAGCAGCGCGTACAGTTCGTCGGCGATCCGCCCCGCGGTGCGGGGGAGCGGTCCTCGATCGCTCCAGCCGAACCCCGCCCGGTCGTACGCGCATGCGTACGTCGTAGCGGCGACGCCGGGCTGCACGAGGCTCCAGCTCAGCGACGAGGCCCCGAGGGCGGAATCGAAGACCACGACCGGCGTGCCGTTGCCGGCACAGCGGAGGTGCAGCCGATGGGTGCCGATGTCGACGAGTCGCCCGGGCGGAGGCGGCGGCATGGATCGATCTTCGCGCACGATACAATCGCATCGGTGCACGTAACCGCGATTATCGCCGCCGGGGGGCGCGGCGCCCGGTTCGGCGACCCGCGTCCCAAGCAGCTCCTGCCGCTCGCCGGGCGGCCGATCCTCCAGCACAGCGTCGAGGCGTTTGCCCGCCACGCCGAGATCACCGACGTGGTCGTGGCGCTCCCGGCCGATCTGGCCGCGGCCCCGCCGGCGTATCTGCGCGCGCGCGGAAAGCCGCTGACGATCGTCGAGGGAGGCGCGCGGCGGCAGGACTCGGTCGCGCGGGCGTTCGCGTCCGTTCCCGCCGATGCCGACCTGGTGGTGGTGCACGATGCGGCGCGGCCGCTCGTCAGCGGCGTGCTGATTTCGCGGACGATCGAGGCGGCCGCGCGCGACGGCGCGGCCATCGCGGCGCTCGCGGCCAGCGACACCGTCAAGCGGGGCAACGAGCAGCGCCTGATCGTCGGCACGGTGCCGCGCGGCGAGATCTTCCTGGCGCAGACGCCGCAGGCGTTTCGCGCGGCCGTGCTGCGCGACGCCCTCGGGCAGAGCGGCCAGGACGCGACCGATGAAGCGGCGCTCGTGGAGCGCGCAGGCCATCCGGTCCGCCTCGTGGAGGGGGACCCGCGCAACGTGAAGATCACCACCGCCGCCGATCTCGCGCTCGCGGAGCGCCTGGTCGGCACCGGGCCGGCCGGCGCCTCCCGGCTGAGGATCGGCACCGGCTACGACCTGCACCGGCTGGTGGCGGGGCGCCCCCTCGTTCTCGGAGGCGTCGTCATCCCGTTCGAGCGGGGACTGGAGGGTCACTCAGACGCCGACGCGGTCTGCCACGCGGTGACGGACGCGCTCCTGGGTGCGGCGGCCGCCGGCGACATCGGCCGCCACTTTCCGGACACCGACCCGCGCTGGAAGGACGCCGACAGCCTGGCGCTGCTCGCGCGCGCCGTCGACATCGTCGCGGGCGCCGGATACGGGGTGGTCAACGTCGACGTCGTCGTGATCGCCGAACGGCCGCGCCTGGCGCCGTACGTCGACGCGATGCGCGGCAACCTGGCGCGCGTCATGGGCGTCATGGAGGCGCAGGTCGGCATCAAGGGGAAGACGAACGAGGGTGTGGGTTCGATCGGGGCGGGCGACTCGATCGCCGTGCACGCAGTGGCGCTGTTAATGGGGTCGGAGGTCATTTGAAGAGGACAGTCGAGATGACCGACTACACGACGGCGACTGTCCTCCAAAAATGACCTCCGACCCCCTGCGCGTCCGGTTCGCGCCCAGTCCCACCGGCCAGCTCCACGTCGGCAACGCGCGGACGGCGCTCTTCAACTGGCTGCTCGCACGGGGCTCCGGCGGCACTTTTCTCCTGCGGATCGAGGACACCGACGCCGAGCGGTCGACGCCCGAGTCGGAGCGCGCCATCCTCGAGGACCTCCGCTGGCTGGGTCTCGACTGGGACGAGGGCGTCGACAAGGGCGGCGACTGCGGACCGTACCGCCAGTCGGAGCGGCTGCACGTCTATCGCGCCCACGCGGTGGAGCTGCTGTCGCGCGCGCAGGCCTATCGCTGCTTCTGCCCGCCGGAGCAGCTCGAGATGGATCGCTACGCGGCGCTGCGCCAGGGGCAGCCGCCGAAGTACGTGGGCCGCTGCCGCGCGATTCCGGAGGCCGAGGCGCGCGCCCGCGTCGAGCGCGGGGAGCCGGCGGTCATCCGATTTCGCGTTCCCGAGGATCGCGACGTCGTCTTCACCGACCTGGTGCGCGGGGAGGTGCGCTTCAGCAGCGAGGTGATCGGCGACCCGGTGCTCGTGCGCTCCGACGGCACCCCCGCCTACAACTACGCGGTCGTCGTCGACGATGCGCTGATGCAGATCACGCACGTGATCCGCGGCGAGGATCACATCTCGAACACGCCACGCCAGCTGCTGCTGTACGAGGCGTTCGGATGGCCTCCGCCGGCGTTCGCGCACGTGTCGCTCGTGCTCGGTCCCGACCATGGCGTGCTGTCCAAGCGCCACGGCGCGACGTCGGTCGCCGAGTTCCGCGCCCGCGGCTACCTGCCGGAGGCGCTGGCGAACTATCTGGCGCTCCTCGGCTGGTCGCCGGGCGAAGGGGACGAGCGGCTGCCGCTCGACGAGCTCGCGCGGCGGTTCCGGCTGGAAGACGTCGGCCGAAGCGCGGGCGTGTTCGACGTCGAAAAGCTCGCGTGGGTCAATCGCCACTACCTGAAGGCGGCGGCGCCCGAGCGGCTCGCGCGTCTCGCCGTTCCGCATCTGCAGCACGCGGGATGGCTGTCGGAGCCGTCCGCCGACGCGCTCGCGTTTCTGGCGCACGTGGTCGCGCCGGTGGCCGCCTCGGTGGATCGGCTCGAGCAGCTGGCGGCGCGGCTGCATTTTCTCTTCGACTACGAGCCCTCGCGCACGCTGGCCGACCCGGAGATTCGGGCCGAAGCCGCGAGCGCCCGGGTAGTGATTGCGGCGCTCGCCGACGATCTGGCCTCGAGCGCACCGCTCCTCGACCGCGAGACGTTCCGTGCGATGGTCGCCCGGCTGCGGGAACGGACCGGGCAGAAAGGGAGGCCGCTGCTGCATCCGATCCGGCTCGCGCTCACGGGCGAAGCCGAGGGGCTCGAGCTCGATGCCGCCGTGCCGGCCATCGAGCAGGGCGCGCTGCTCGGCAGCAACGTTGGGATGCGGCGCATCCCGAGTGCCGCCGAACGCGCGGCGGCGTTCCGCGCCGCGCTGGACCGTCTCTAGCAGCGGGCACCCGATGCTCATCTACGGCATCAATCCCGTGCTCGAGGCGCTCCGCGCCGGGCGTGTGCGCGAGTTGCGCGTCGGCGAGCGCGAGGGCGGACGGATGCGGGACGTGCTGGCGCTGGCGGGGGAGCGTGGCATCCGCGTCCGGCGCGTGCCGGCCGAGATGCTCGACCGAGAGGCAGGCGGGGGCGTGCATCAGGGCGTCGTCGCGCTCGTCGACGGGACGCGCGATTACTCCGTCGACGAGCTCATCCGCGGCGCCAGCGGGCCCCCGCTGCTCGTCGTCCTCGACGGCATCGAAGACCCGCAGAACTTCGGAGCGATCCTGCGCTCGGCCGACGCCGCCGGCGTCGACGGCGTCATCGTGCAGCGTCGCCGCGCGGCGCCGCGAGGCGGGGCGGCGGCCAAGGCGTCCGCCGGCGCCGCGGCCCATGTCCGGGTCGCGACCGTGGTCAACATCGCGCGGACCCTGGAAGAGCTGAAAGAGGCCGGCGTCTGGACCGTTGGCCTCGCGGGCGACGCTCCAACCCCGTACGATCGGATTGACTTCACGCTCCCGACCGCCGTGGTGCTCGGTTCCGAAGGGGTCGGGCTCCGGCGTCTGGTGCGCGAACGATGCGATGTGCTGGCAGCGATTCCGATGCGCGGCCAGGTCGCAAGCCTCAATGTCTCGGTTGCGGCCGGAGTTACACTGTTTGAGGCGGTGCGGCAGCGCCACAGGCACGGGTCCGGGTCGCCCTAGGGCGTACACGAACCATACGGCGCAGCGTCTGACGCCGCCCCGCAACTGCGGCAGGAGCGGCGGTTACGGGCGGCCGGGAGCGCTGCGCAAGAGCTTGTGGTGCTGGCACGGGAAGTGCTATTATCTACCCTTTGTCTGGCTGGCGTAGCTCAGTCCGGTAGAGCAGCTGATTTGTAATCAGCCGGTCGGGGGTTCAAATCCCTCCGCCAGCTCCACTGGGTTCGTCGACGCGTCACTCAGAGAAGCGCCGAATACACGGATTCCAAACGAAAACTGACGACAGCACAGAGCAACGACTTTCGAACAGCCGATTCGTCAGTTCGAGTGTCCGTCGTGGCGTTGCGGGATTCAGGGGAGGTGGCGGAGCGGTCAATCGCAGCAGACTGTAAATCTGCCGCCCTAGTGGCTACGGAGGTTCGAACCCTCCCCTCCCCACCAACCTTCTCGTGCGGGCCCGCGGAAGGTTGGCGGCCCCAGTGGGTCGGGGGAGGGACTCCCCTCCTGTGTATGCCTGGCCGCGCTGTGCGGGCCGGCGTTGGAACCGGGTATCGAGCGAGCGCGGCGGATTGTGCCACGCCGAGACAACGCACGCAGGCGGGAGTAACTCAGTGGTAGAGTCACAGCCTTCCAAGCTGTTGGTCGCGGGTTCGATCCCCGTCTCCCGCTCCAGCCTTCGCTCACGCACGCTGACGCGTGGCGTGAGCTTCGGCTGGCAAGCCAGGCGCACCAGGCTGGCTCACGAGATTGGCTGCGTCCGACTTGTCGGCCGTAGCGCGAGCTGTGCACCGTCGCGCGTGAGCGCGAAGGTGGAAGCGCGAGGCCGATGTAGCTCAGTTGGCAGAGCGCGTCCTTGGTAAGGACGAGGTCACCGGTTCAATCCCGGTCATCGGCTCCAGCCTTTGCTCGCGCCCGCCAACGCGCGAGCTACGGTCGGCAAGCCATGCGAAGGTTGTCCACCGAAGCGCCCTGCGCGAGGGTGGACCGGCAGCAACGGCGACTTTATTTCCTGAGCGAGC
>Ga0194131_10006832_pt1 | contig 15681 bp, 13 predicted proteins | sample TA2KigO120mmetaG_FD_148631 | JGI IMG/M metagenome (GOLD analysis project Ga0194131, IMG submission 148631) | Freshwater microbial communities from Lake Tanganyika, Tanzania - TA2015053 Kigoma Offshore 120m | ecosystem: Environmental > Aquatic > Freshwater > Lake | place: Tanzania: Lake... | reverse complement strand
AAGTGGCCAACCCGCTTTATCTAGCCTTGATGGCTAACTAATAAGCAAAAGTGGACCCTTCTTGTCAATAGTTAGAGTGTGACCTAAATCCGCGCGTAAGACTTCTGACGGGCTTGCGAAAGGTGATTCGTGCGGCTGAAGGATGCGCGGATTTAGAACGGCCCGCTGTCGCGGGCGTGATCGATGGAATGTCGATGATGCGAACCTGTCCAAGGCACTTCCAGGCGTCGTGGAAACATGCGTTGCTGCGTGTTACCCGTGGATTTGGGTGTGACCAAATCCACGGATCATGCATTTACCGGTTGTCGGTGATGCGCGCGGCAGTGCCGGGGCGTGGCGTTCAGGCCGCTTCAAGGCGTGTCTTCAATGGGGCCAGGAGGCCGCCAAGGGCTAAGAGCCTGTTTAGAAATTGGGCGGGGTACTGCGGCGCGAGCGGAAGCGCCGTGAACGGCGCGCCCCGACAACTTGCGGGTGCACCGATCCATGGAGAGGGGAGTCATTTGCCCACCAATCACACGAACGAAGACAGGCTTTCGGTCGGATCGATGAACATCATGATCATCGACCGTTTTAGGGGTAAAAAAACCATTGTTGCTGCGCTTGGCCAATGGACCAGCCGCGCTCCGAGACGCGAACGAATGGCCTCAGGCGCCCGGGAACAGCAGGCGGAAGGTGGTGCCGCGGCGGGGGCGAGAGCGGAGTTCGATGCGGCCGTCGTGCGCTTCCACGATCCGCACCACGATGGCCAGGCCCAATCCCGTTCCCCCCGGTTTGCCGCTGCTCAGCACCGACGAGAACACTTTTTTCCTCTGCGCCGCCGTCATCCCCACGCCGCTGTCCTTGAACTCGATCACCACCTGCCCCGCGCCGGGTTTACCCCCCTTGCGCGGCTCCACCGAGGTGCGCAACGTCAGCGCTCCTCCCTGCTCCATGGCCTCGACCGCGTTCAACATCAGATTCAAAAACGCCTGCTCGATCTGGCCAGGGTCCGCCGTGATCCGGGGATCCGCCGGACTCAGAACGTGGATCAGCCGCACGCGTTGATGCTGGAGTTTGTGCCGGACGAGCAACGACAGGTTCTCCAGCAGTTGGTTGACGGAAACGGATTCCAGCACCGGCTCGGCGTGTCTCGCAAAGGCGAGGATCTGCTCCACGATGCGGTTCAGATGATCGATTTTGTCCCGCATGATCTCGACGTCCCGCGCGCGCGGATCCCCCGCGTCGTAGGCGAGGTCAAGCGAGTGGAAGAGCATTTTGATCACCGTGAGAGGATTGCGGATCTCGTGAGCCACTTCCGCCGCCAGCAAGCCCAGGGCCGAAAGCTTCTCCTGCTGCCGCAGCCGTTCCTCCGCGTCCACGATGCGTTCGTGCAAGCGCGCCTTCTCCAGCGCGATGGCCGAGAATTCCGCGAGGGCGGAGAGGATCCTCGTTTCCTCGTTGGAAAAGCAATGAGGCCGGTCCTTGTACACGTTCAGCACGCCCAGGGCTTCGCCGCCGAACATCAAGGGAACGCTGAGCAGCGACACCAAGCCTTCTTGCCGCGCGATCTCGATGCTTTGATAACGGCTGGAGTTCTGCACGTTTTCGATTTGCAGCGGCTTTTTGCGGCGGACGACGATTCCGACCAGGGATTCCTCGACGGACAGGCGCGGCTTTTCGAGGTAAGCGCGGCCGGCTCCGGCGCAGGCCCGCAGGTCCAGCCATGCTTTGGTCGCATCGACCATGAGCAACGAGCAGAGGCGGGCGTGCATCAACCGGCACGATTCCCGCACGATGACCTGAAAGGCGTCGTCCAGGTTCAACACGGTATTGACGGTTTGCGCCACGTTGAACAGGGATTCCAGAAGGACCGCTTTGTGGCGGCTTTGCTCGTAGAGCCAGGTGTTTTGGAGCACGTGCGCGGCGTGCTTGGCCAATTCTTCCAGCCATTCCTGGTCTTCCTCGCTGAAGGCGTTGAGGCGGTCCGCGTCGACGTTCAACACCCCGCGCAAGCTGCCCGCCACCCAGAGGGGCACGGCCAGTTCGGACTGCACGTCGGCGCGCACCGGGACATAGCGGGGATCGGATTGCACATGTCCGACGCGAACCGGTTTGCCGTTCGAGGCGACCCAGCCGGTGATGCCCTCTCCGACCCGCAGGCGCAGCGTTTCGGCGCTTTTCGGCAATCCCCACGAGGCTTGGATCTCGAGCAGGCCGTTCAGCGGGTTGATGCCGATGACGGATCCGCTGCGGGCCGACACCAACCGGACGGCTTCTTGCACGACTCGTTCCAGCGCCTCCTTCGGATCCAGCGTGGAGTGCAGCAGCAGGCTGACGCGGTAGAGTTGTTCCAGCCGGTGGCAGCGGGACTCGGAGCGCGCGAGGGCGGCTTGGACCCCGGATGGATCGGAGCTTTTCATCGCACGCGGAGAAGGAGCCAAGCGCCCAAGAGGCCGAACGCAAGGTTGGGCAGCCACGCGGCCAGCCAGGGTTCCAGGTGTCCGCCGACGCCCGCGGCGAGGCTCAATTCCTTCAAGACGAAGTAGGAGAATCCGATGAACAAGCTGCTGGCCACTCCCACGTAAGCATTTCGCCGGGACGAGGGCGCGGCAAAGGGGATGGCGATGAGGGCGACGACGAGGCAGGTGAAAGGCGAGGCGTAGCGCTCGTAGAGCCGGGTTTTCAGCCAGACGGTGTCCCGGGCGGCGAGCGAGGAACCGCGGAGCGCGAGGTAATCCTCGATCTCACGGATCGAGAACTGGAGTTTCTTGGCCTCCCGGAAAGAACCACGCGCATGCACCCGAATCTCGTTGCGAATGTGTTCCGGCACTTCATCGAATTCCGCGACGACGAGCCGGTTGGTCTGCAGCATGCTGGTCAAGTTGCCTTCGGTGTCGTAGGAGAAGAGTTGCGCTTGATCGAACACCCAAGCGCCCTCGTGGTAAGCCGCCGCCGCCGCGACCAGCTTGCGGCGCCCTCCGTCTGCCGCATTCCACACCACATCAGGACGGCTGAGCTTGAGGCTGCGCTTGTTGAAGGCGTCCATCAACCAAAGCCGCCGATCGCGGTGGTTTTGGAAGGTGACCGTCCGCACCCAGTCGGCGGGATCTTCTCCGGCCGGGGATTGGGTGTGGCCGCGCAGAATGCGGTCCGCGCGTTCGACCCCGCCGGGCACCCAGGCTTCATTGAGCCAAAAGGACACCGCGCTCAGCAACAAGCCGGTCATCCAGTACGGCAGGCACAAGCGCCAGAGTCCGATGCCCGCGGCCCGCATGGCGGTCAGTTCCTGGTGTCGGCTGTGCTGGGTGACGGCGTAAAGGAGCGCGAGAAGAAAGCTGATGGGCGCGACGATTTCGACCAGGAGCTTGGGCAGCAGGGCGGCATAGTAGCGCGTGATCTCGACCGAAGTGAGGCGGCTCTTTTGGAAATCGTCCACGTCCCCGGCGAACTCGAACGAGATCCAAAAGACCAGGAATCCGGTGAAGCAGTAGAGCAGGGGAACCCAAAGTTCCCTCAAAAGATAGCGATCCAGCAACCGCATTGCCGGCCCACCCTATCGGCGGGGGTGGGGACTGGCAAGAAGCCTCCCGGCGAACCGGCGGATGCAGCAGTTCTCATTCGGGCTGGTAAGGGCAGGGTGCGCACTCCACTGCGCGCCAAAACCGGTTGTTTCCAGAGGCGGCGCGCACGGAGTGACGCGCCCTACCCAGCAAAATGAGAACTGCGGCGGCGGATGGGACGCACGGGGAGCCTCCGCGAGCTGTCCGCGCAAATGCTGTGGCCATCCGAAGCGACCAGGAGGCGCCTCAGGCCGGCAGCGACTCCGTGAGCGCTTTCAGGCACCGTTGGTTTTCCGCGGGCGTGCCCAGGGTAAGACGCAACCATTCGGGGAGTCCGTAGGAAGCCATGGGACGCGTGATGACACCGCGGCGTTGCATGGCGTGGAAGACCCGGGCTCCGTCCCCGACGTGAACGAGGATGAAATTGGCGAAGGAAGGCACGAAGTGAAGCTTGAGATGATAGAGCTCTCTCTCGAAGTAAGCCCGTCCGGCGACATTCATCTCGCGGGTGCGTTTCACATGGTCGTCGTCCGCGAGAGCGCCGAGCGCTCCCGCCTGGGCGGCGGCGTTCAAGTTGAACGGCTGCCGCACCTTTTCCAACGCGGCGATGAGGTCGGGATGGCCGAAGCCGTAGCCGACGCGAAGGCCGGCGAGTCCATAGATTTTCGAGAAGGTGCGGGAAAGCAGCAAATTCGGGTGAGTGCCCGAGCGGATAAAAGGCAGCAGATCGATCGGATCGGGAAGGAATTCAATGTAGGCTTCATCCATGACCAGCAACACATGAGGCGGCAACTCGTTCAGGAGGAGGGCCACGTCGGCGCGCTCGATCAGCGTGCCCGTGGGGTTGTTGGGATTCGCCACGAACATGAGGCGGGTGTTGGGGGTCACCGCCTTTAACATGGCGGGAACATCGTGGCCGAACTGGCGGGCGGGCACGGTGACGAGCTTGCCACCGAACATGTGAGTGACGATGGGATAGACCGCGAAGCAATACTGCGAGACAACCACTTCCTGATCCGGCTGGAGCACGATGTGGGCGGAGAGTTCGAGGATTTCGTTGGAGCCATTGCCCAGCAGAAGATTCTCGGGCTCAACGCCAAATTTGGCCGCCAACGCCTTCTTCAGACGGAACGAGCTGCCGTCGGGATAGAGGTGAAGGCTGGGAACGGCCTGACGGACCGCGTCCATCGCTTTGGGCGAGGGGCCGAGCGGATTTTCGTTGGAAGCCAGTTTGAGGATGGAGGCCGGATCGAGGCCCAGTTCGCGAGCCACCTCGTCGATGGGGCGGCCCGGCACATAGACGGGGATGCGGTCAAGTTGAGGAAGAAAGGGCAGTCGGTTCATGAGCGGAGATGCTTCAAAATGGCGCCGACGTCCACGTGGTCGGCGATCAGGTCACGGATGACGGAAATTTTTTCGGTGTCGTCCGGACGAGTTTTCACGATGAGGTCGTGCACGATGGAGGCCGCATCGTAACAGTGGGCTGCGACCGAGAGGACGGGCCAGGGAAGCTCCTGGATGAGCGCCAAGGCCTCCCGGGAGGGCTGGATGCCGTCGGTCAGAATCATCCCGGCGGGCCAGGAGGAGCCGGCTCTATGGGCATGGGCGGCGGCGAGGATATCCGTTCGATCTCCCGGGAGGATCATGAGTGTGGCCGGCTGGAGGAGGGCCGCCGCGTTGCGCGCGCTCATGGCGCCGATGACGACGGAGCCCACGAGATTATTTTGCCGGGAGGACGAGTTCAGCGGTTTGGCGTCCATCACTTCGCGGATGGATTCCATGTTCGGACGGGAAAGGATGGGCTGGTGAGGCAGCACTCCGAGTAATTCGAGGCCTTTTCGCTTGAGTCCCTTCCGCGCAAACTTGGCGATGTGATCCAGTTTGGCGGGCGTCACCTTGTTGAGAATGACGCCGATAATTTCCACACCTTCTTTTTCGAACAGGGCTTGATTGAGCGCGACTTCGTCAATGGGTTTGCCGATGCCGCCCTGGCTGATGATGATCGCTTTGGCGCGGAGCAGCTTCGCGACGCGAGCATTGGAGAGATCGAACACGGCTCCCACTCCGGCGTGCCCGGAGCCTTCGCAGAGCACGAAATCCTTCTCCCAGGCCACGCGGTCGAAGGCCTTCGAGATGCGGGCCGTGAGCTGGTCATTCTTGGAAGATTCGAGGTACTTGCGGGTAAAATCGGGTTCCACCGCGATCGGACTCATGTCGGCCAAAGGACAATTGAGCCGGTAAACCCGGTCCATGAGAACCGTGTCCTCGTCGATCTTCTGCTCGTCGATTTCAACGAAACGCTGGCCGACGGGCTTGATGTAGCCGACGCGTGGATAAGTCTTTTGCAACACGTCGAGCAGGCCAAGCGACGTGGTCGTCTTGCCGTCATTCTGCCGCGTGGCGGCGATAAAGACGCGGGGGGTGACCGAGTTCATGCGGGATCGGCCACGGATTCGGAAGAAGTGATGGCTTGCAATCCCACGATGGCGGCGACGCCCAGAACGCCGTGGGCACTCGAACCCCGGGACACGTCGGCGGCGGGGCGGTCCAACCCGAGCAGGATTTGGCCGTAGGCGTTGGCGCGGGCGAGATGGCGCGCGAGCTTGCTGGCGATGTTGCCGGAATTGAGATCTGGAAAAACCAGGACATTGGCCTGCCCGCCGACCCGGCTCTCCGGAAGTTTTCGCTCCGCGATTTCGGGGACGAGCGCGGCGTCCACCTGCAATTCGCCGTCGAATTCGGCGTCCAGACTGGTGTCCTGAGCCTTTTTTCGGGCGAGGGCGGTCGCGGCTTGTACGCGTCCGATGCTGGGATGCGTGGCGCTGCCCTTGGTGGAGTAGGAAAGGAGGGCGACGCGGGGGCGGACGCCTAGAATCTGGCGAGCCAGCCTGGCGGTCGAGACGGCGATATCGGAAAGTTGTTCGACGGTGGGTTCGGGAATGACACCGCAATCGGCGAGGAAGAGCACTCCATCCTCGCCGAGCTTGGTGTTCTCGACCTCGAGGATCATGCAACTGGAGGCGGTGGTGTGCTGGGGCGCCACTTTGATGATTTGGAAGAAGGGACGCAGCACGCTGCCGGTGGTCTCGCTGGCGCCGGAGACCACGCCATCTGCCTGGTGCATGGCCACCATCATGGCGCCGAAGTGATTGGGCTTCATCATGGCGAGGCGCGCTTCGTCCTCGCGCAAGCCCTTCATCCGCCGCAGCAATTCGAATCGTTTGGTGAAGGGGTCCAGTTCCTCGCTTGTCGCAGGATCGATGATGCGAACGCCGTCGAGGGGCACGTTGAGGCGGGCGGCGGCTTCCTTCACGCGTCCGCGGTCTCCCAACAGGATGGGCGCGCCCAGGCGCAAAGCGTGGAATTGCCGCGCGGCCTGGATGACCCGCGGCTCGGTGCCCTCGGGAAATACGATCCGCTTGGGATGGCGTTGCAGCTTTTCGATGACGTTGCCAATGAAGCGCATGGCCCCGAGCGTATCCGCCTCCGAGCAAACATCAACCGCGGAACGGTCCGTGGGGGGAGGGCTCCCGCCTCAAGGACAAAACCTCTTGAGGTGGAAAGGGGAGGCGACGCGGCCCGCGCGGCTCATTTCCTGGCTGCTGCCAGCACGCCTTCGATCTCCTTCCGCAACGCTTGGCCTGTGGATTCGCCTTCAAAGCCGACATGGACCGAGAGGACTTTGCTTTGTCCATCGATCAGCAGGGAGGTCGGCACGTTTTCCAGCCCCAGCGCTTCAGAACATTTTCCATCCTTTTCCCGAAGATTGGCAAAGGGAGTGGGGGGGCCATCTTCTTGAGGAAGGAATTCATCCATCTCGGAGTGGAAAACCAGGCATCAAGAACATCAACGGCCTAAAGCCCGGGGCGTCACAGCACCGTCAGCGGCCCGTCGAACACCGTAAGGCTCAGAACTTCGGTCCGCGCCACATGCGGACCGTGCCGGGTGCCGCGCGGCGCAAAAAAGCACGCGCCTGGACCGTAAACCGCCCCCGATTCTTCCCATTCGCCGGACAAAATGTACACCGTTTCGTTCGCCATGGGGTGCGAATGAGCCGGCACCGTGATGCCCGCGCCGAACCGGCGCAGCACGGTGACCCCCTCCGTGTCCGGATGCTTGTGCAGCACCTTGAGCGAAACACCGGGATACGGTCCTGGGATCCAGGGAACGTTTTCCGCGAGTTGGGTGTGGGGAAACATGCCGATTGCGGACTAGGCGCGTTTGGCCTGGCGAGGGAGCGAGGGCCGGCAAGCCAGGCTTTCTCGGATGATCTTCAACACCGAGCCCGTTCCTTTCCGGCCAGCGGCAGCCGGGGAGGGCGCACCCATTCCAGGCCCAAGCCGGTCTCCTGCAAGGCGAGCTTGATGTACTGGACGAATTTGACATGCACATCCAGATGCAGGAGGGGTGTAAACCATCGGTAGAGTTTGCGGGCCCCGTCCCAATCGCCCGATCTCGTCAAATCCCAGAGCCGCTGGTTCTCCGCCGGAAACGCAATGCCGGTGCCAGCCACCCAGCCATCGATGCCGAGGATCGCGCTTTCGAGAACCAAGTCGTCCACCCCCGTGAAAATCCGGTAGCGTCCGCCCACTGTGTTGTGCAGATCCGTGATGCGCCGCACGTTGCCCGAGCTCTCCTTCAGGGCCACCAGGTTCGGCGTGTCCGCCAGCCTGGCAAACATTTCGGGCGTGATGTCGTTCGCGTAGCTGATCGGGTTGTTGTAAACCATGATCGGCAGCTCCGTCGATTTCGCCACCGCTCGAAAATAGGCGAGGATCTCCCTTTCATCACCGCGATAGAGCATGGCCGGCATCAGCATGACGCCGTCGGCCCCCAGGGCTTCGCACGCTTGAACATAGCGAATCGACTCGCGAGTGCTGCTTTCGGCCACGCCGCTGAGCACCGGCACCCGGCCGCGGGCCGTCTCCAGTCCGAGACGGATAACCGAAAGTTTCTCCTCATGCGACAACGTCTGATTTTCGCCCAGGGATCCGCAGAGAATGAGTCCGGTCACGCCCGACTCGACCAAGGCTTCAAGATGCCGCGCGGTGGCTTCGAGATCGAGCGAGCCGTCTTTGCGCATCTGCGTCGTGACGGCGGGGAAGACGCCTTGCCAATGACATTTCATACCCAAAACTTGCCTGTCATGTGTGAACTCTCCTGATCGAGCCCGCCGGGTTTAAGTCCCAGGACTTCTTCGCAGCCAGGACGCGCCTGCGCGGTATCGCGGACGGAATAACCAAAATATGCGGCTGCGGAAATCTTCATGCTGCGCTAGGATGACACCGCGACTTTCCACAACGGACCCAGCGGGGTCAATGCTCGTCGCAGGTTCCCTGGAGAACACGGTGCATCCAGAGGTTGTCGGTGGCCGGGTTGTCGTGGTAACGCAGACAGCCTTGTCTGCTGTTTCGCAGGCTGCCCAGCCTGCGGGGCGACGAAGGAAACCAGGCGCGTGGAGAGCATGGAAGGGCCTCGTTCTTCACCCGCCAGGCCGACGGGCCGTCGGCGATACGGCAGGCTGGGCAGCCTGCGCTACACTACACACAACGGCTTCGGGATGCACCGTGGAGAACAGACCCATCCGCCAAAGGCCGCTCGGACCGCGCCGTTCGCGCCGCGTCAGCGCAGAATTTCGACCTGGGCTGCAAACACCCCGAGCTCCGGGATGTCCCACTCAAGCCATGGCGCGCGGGCGCGGGAGCCCTGTGGTTCACCCCTTTGCTTCCTCGTGCCTCTCTGCTAACGTCGCCGCGTGTTAACCTTCCTTCGCTTCGCGGGATTGTTGAATGCTTCCATCTGGATGGGCGCGGCGGTTTTCTTCACCTTGGGCGCAGGTCCGGCATTCTTCTCCGACGACATGGCCAGTATCCTGCCCAAGTCCCACGCCGGTGCCGCCGCCCAAATCGTGTTGCAACGCTATCTTTGGTTTCACCTCGTCTGCGGGTTGATCGCGCTCATTCACCTGCTCGTGGAATGGCTTTACTCCGGGCGCCCGCTGTCCCTCTTTTCCACCGGACTCGTTTCCGGCATGCTCGTGGTATCCGCAGCGGGGGCGTTCGGGCTGTTGCCCAAGATGGGAAAACTGCACCGTCAGATTTACTCTCCGCAAAACACGACGGAAGAAATCGCCGCCGCTCGACGATCTTTCGGCCTCTGGCACGGGGTCTCGCAAGCGGCCAACCTGGGGCTCCTTGGCGGCATTTTGGTCCACCTCTGGACCACTTCGAAGGATCCCAAGGCGCGCCGGTTTTTTCTTTGAAAAGCTGTTTCGAATTCGGGCTCTAAGCCGCCTATTTCATACTCGACTGGGTTTGGAAACGTTCCCCATTGAGTTTCAGCCATGCGGGTTAGATCAAACCGAATTCCGCCCCAGCCAGCCAGCCAAGGCGTGCTGAGTCATTCCGCCAGAAGCCAATGCTCGGGTTGTGATCACAGCCTCCTCCTCGGTCGCGGCCAATGGCCTAACTCGAATATTTCATACTGAGCTTGAATCCGCGACCGTGTGCCGCGTGAGGGCATGCGGCCTACCATCGCGACTGCCTCCGTGTTTGCAGGCCCGGTGTCCTCACCGGGCGTCCCGTGCATGAAATACGCGGGCCAACCGTTTCGCCCTGGAACCTTAAAACGTGTGGGCGGCCATGTCGAAAGTAGACGGGGAGAACGGAAGCACGTTCACCCTCTCACTACTCGTGCCTGGCTTCTCGTTGATCGAGGAGAAAAGCCATGAGATCCGCCAGGGCCGCCTCAGGGAAGGCTTCCCCAAAATTGTCAGGCATCAGCGATGTTTCCGTCTCCGTCATGGACTGAATTCGCGCTTTGGAGATCAAGATTTCACGGCCTGCGGAATCCGCAAGCACCACGACTTCACCCTCCTCGCGCCGGAACAGTCCGCTGGTAACCTCCCCATCCTTGAGCGCGACCACGCGCGAACGGAAGGCCCGGTCCACATTGCGATTGGTGTCCAGCACGTCTTCCAGCAAACGCTCGAGCCCGCGCTGTCCGATCCCGTCCAACTGCGGTCCCACCAGCCCTCCGTCCTGCCCAAGGCGATGGCAAACCTTGCAATTCTGAGCGAAGAGTTCCGCGCCTCTTTCCTTCGAGGCCGTGGCTGGATTGAAGGTGCGCCGGCGATATTCGATCATTTGGGCGCGGGCGGTGTTGACGGGAGGAAACTTCGCCGTCAAAGCCTGCAAAGAGAGTTTCTCCGCATCGGTAGCCCGGGCGAGGAACCGGTCTTTCACGACGGCTTCCGCCAGCAACACAGGGGGCAGTTGACCCGACTGCGCAAACCCCAAAATCGTGGCGGGAGGAAAATGACCGGCCAGGGCCGAAGCCAGACGAACTTGGGCTCGATGCGGCGCGGATTTCCAAAACTCGCGCGACCAATCCTGAAAATTGGCGGCGCTCTGCCTGAGGACTTCATCCGCCAGGCGAACCCGGAAGCCGACGGGCATGGCGTTGTCCGCCGCCGCTTCCGCGGCAATCCTCAAGGCCGGTTGGGATCGCTTTGCGGAGAGGGATTGCGCGACGGCGGCACGGGCCAGGATCTCGGTGCCGGGCTCGTTCAACCACCGCTCCAGAGTGGTGTCAAATTCGGAGCCCTCCACGCCCCGGGCGATGTCCGCCACAACCTGCTGGCGAGCGGCCACCTGGGCCGGAGACTGCGCGGGCCAGGGCGCCACCGGAGGTTCCACACGTCCCACGGCAATCCAGGCATAGGCGCCGCCGTTGTCACCGTCCGTGATCTCCAAATACAGCTTCTCTCCACGCACCCGGGACAAGTCCCACTCGACACGCTGCGCCTGGTCGTTGCGGGGTGCGGGCGCGCGAAAGAGTTCTTCGTGATTCGCCGACCTCCGCAACCGCGCAAAGTTTCGTCCTTGCGACGACTTGCCGGGGTCGCCGTCGTGGCCGGCAAGATAGAAGGAAATCTTCGCGGGCGCCTCGAAATCTCTGGATCGCAAGGATCCCGTCAGGAATTCACCCTGAAGCAGGGAGGAAAGCATGCGCGCCCGGGACCCGTCGGAGCAGGCACGTTCCTCCCATCCCCAAGGATTGTTGAGCGTGAGGGCGTCAGGCAGCGGGACGTTCCACCAAGCGCCCTCGGCCGGCGTCAGCGATTGGGTCAGGCGCCGGGCCAAAGCCACCGACCATTGGCGCAACGACTCCGGAACGGCACCCCCGCGCTGTTTCAATCCTTGATCCACCATCTGGTACAGTTCCCATTCCGCGTCAAGATCGGCGCTGAACTGGCGCGCCGCAAACTCCGCCATCAACCCGAGCTCGGAAGCGGGACCAAATCGCGCCGCATGACGGAGAGCTTCCATGAGGGATGCCCTCTCGCCGGGCTTCCACACCGAAGCCGTCTGCAAGGCCAGCCGCCCGCCATCCTCGGTCTTTGCACCCAGCGACGCTTCGGCAATCCTCCGGATCCTCGAAGGATCCGCGCCCGCTCGATTCAGTGATCGGGCGATGGCGTCCACCAACAGGTGGTCGCGGATGGATTTGCGCGCCACATAAACGAGGTGCGTGTCGGCGGCGGGAATCGTCCCGGCAAACGCCAGAACGGCTTCAAACGAACCAAGCGAGGGATGCCGACCGAGGGCCTCCAGCGCACATCGCTGCACCAGCGCGTCGCTGTCCTTCAAGCCATCCAGAGCCAGTTGGGCCGCTTCCGCAGGCCAATCTTTCATCTCGGTGAGAATGCGGGCGGCATGCACGCGCACGAGCCGGTCGGAGTGGCGGGCAGCCCTCGTTAAACGGGAGAGTTCCAAGCCCCCGGTGCGGGACAACACCCACAATCCATGAGCCCAGGTTCGGGCGTGGGCGTCCGGTTCGTCCAGCACGCGCCGGACGGGTTCGATGGCGGAAGAACCGAAGCGGTCGCACAGTTCATTCATGACTTGCAGGCGCCACGTCAGGTTGGCATCGGCCAACTCGCGCGCGAGTTCGGGAGCGGATGCTTTGGCGAGATCGAGGGATCGGCGGTGCGTCTTAAGCCGCCCGTCGGATCCGCGGTAAACCACGCGCCAGAGGCGACCCCGTTCGCGGTCGCGGCCCGGATGCATCAACGGCACTTCATAATGACCGATGATGCGGTTGTAAAAGTCCGCAATGTAGAGCGCGCCGTCAGGCCCGAGCTGGTTGTCCACCGGACGAAACCACGGATCATCGGAGACGACGAAATCCGGCAATTCATTCGCCTTCGGACTGGATCCCGTGAAAGTCAAACGGTCGCGATTCACCCGGCTGGTCATGACGTTGCCGACGAACGCGTTGGTCTGGTATTCCACCGGCCACAAATTGTCGGCGTAATACACCATGCCGTCGATCGCGGTCGAACCGTGCGCGTGTTCCATCATCGCCGGAGCGAAGCCAAGCCCGTCGTGAGGCTTGCCAAAACTGGGATAAAAACCGCCGGCCAGGAGTTGGTACATCGGGGAGCTGTGGCAGTCGCTCGTGTAGAGGTTTCCCTCATCGTCCCAGGCGGTTCCGAAAGGGTTGACCTGGCCCCACGTGTGGGGTTCCACACGCGATCCGTCCACCCGGAACCGGTAGGTGTTGCCGGAGTTTAAGACCAGAGTGCTGCCGTCCCTCGCCCGGAACGTGGTGTTGTTGTTGAATCCATGCGTGCCGTAAAGCCATCCGTCGAATCCTCGTTTGAAAGAGGCGATGTTCCCGTGGGTGTCGCGTTCGAACCCGAGCGGACCGAACAACGGGTCACGCCGGTCGGCTTGGCCGTCGCCATCGGTGTCCCGAAAATACCAGACATGAGGAATGCTCCAGGCGATGACGCCCTCGCCGTAAGGATAAAGGCCGATGGGAATGTTGAGGCCGTCTGCGAACACGGTCATTTTTCGAGCGCGTCCATTGTCGTCGAAATCGGAGAACACGCGGATGCTGTCCCGGGCCGGCTTGTCGAGCGGGGCGGCGAACGGATACTCCCTCGATTCGGAAACCCACAATCGGCCTTTCCCGTCGAAGGCGAGGTTCATGGGCTTGCGAATCTGGGGTTCCGCCGCGACCAGCTGAATCTCGAAACCGGGCGGCAATTTGAACCGCTTCTGCTGCTCCTCGGGTGTCAGCGGATCCGTCGTCCGCACGCCTTCGGCGAAGGGATCGTCGGCCTGCAGCGGCCCGACCACCGCGAGCAGCACGCCCAGACACACGGCGGCGGAAAGGATGCGGAAAGGGCTTGAGGACCAAAGGGAGGCGAAGTGGGACCCATTCATAAGTGGAATCAACATCCCACCATGACCCGTGCGAATCCGAAAACTCAATTTCTTTATCGAGGCTTGCTGACCAAGACCCTGAGAGAGACGAAATATTGTTGCGGCAAGGTTGAACGCTCCTCCCACGTTCGACCGGGTTATGGTCAACCCGATTCCCGTCACGACACGCGACGCCAAAGCGCCAGAGGACTGGCGCAGTCCAAGACCTGCCGGACGCTCCGGCGGCCTCTCGGTCGCGAAGCGTGCTGGAGTGCGGCAGTCTTCTGCCACTTTTCGGCGGCTGCCAGGTCCGAGACCGCGCGCCATCGATGAGTGAAGCATTTGCAGGGTGTCATCTCAGATGGATCTGCTGGGCTCCATGTTTTTCCGCACTGCGGAGTATTTTTCACTTGGGCTTTTACAGGCCTCCATTTCTGCCGATCCATTCGAGATAAGCGCCTCTCCGGAATCAACAACCTTCAACCCGCCTAACGTCCAGCGAGGTCCTTTCCAGAGGCCGGGTCTGGGCTGGAAATGCTTTGTGGTCGCGGGCACCCTGTTTGCGGGGTACGTGCTTTCGTTTGGCCCGGTGATGAAATGGTCAGGCGGGCCGTTCCAGATGTCGTCGATGGCGTGGACGCTTTATGCCCCCCTTGCAAAACTTCACGCGCAAAACGGTTTGCCCGCTTGCGTGATCCGTTCGTATCTGAACTTGTGGGGCATTCGCATCGATCTCAAGACCGGCGAGCTCAAGGACTGAGGCTTTGACTTGAGTCAGCGACGGCTACTTGCCTTCCTGGGAAACCACCGGCGGCGCCATCTGGGCGAGCAGGCGCTCGTTGAGCTCCTGGGCGGGGTTGTAGCCGCTGGCTTTGAGCTTGGCTTGCAGCGCCGCAACTTCCACCAGCCGCGCCAAGTCCCGGCCGGGACGAACGGGGATCGTGATGTGGGGAATGTCGATGCCCAGAATCTTCAGAAACTCCTGCTCGATGCCAAGCCGGTCCACGTCCGGAACGTCGTCCCAAGCCTTCAACGTCACCACCAAATCCACGCGCTTGTCGGCACGAATGCTGCGGACACCGAACATGCGCGCCACGTTGATAATCCCGATGCCGCGCACCTCCATGTGATCTTTCGTCAACGGTTTGCTGGTGCCTATCACTTCGCGCTCGTCCAGCAAGCTCACCAGGGTGATGTCGTCCGCCACCAGGGAATATCCGCGCTCGATCAAGGCCAGCACGCACTCGCTTTTGCCGATGCCGGATTCCCCGCGGACGATCACTCCGGTGCCGAGGATATCCACCATGCTGCCCATGAATGTTTCCCGCGGCGCGAATTTCTGCTCCAGGGCGAAGGTCGCCTTGTTGATGAAGCGCATGGTGATGAGGGGAGAAGAAAAAACCGGCACCCCCGCCGCTTCGGCCCGTTTCAAGAAAGGGGCGCCCGGACGCAGATGGCGCGAAAAAACGACGCAGGGGATTTTTTGGCTGAGGAAGTATTCGACCCGCCGCCAGCGTTCGGACTCCGGCAGGGACTTGAGAAAATACACTTCCGCGTTGCCCATCACCTGGACCCGGCGAGGGGCAAAATACTGGGTGAAATCCGCAAGCAACAATCCGGGCCGGTTCACCGTCGCTTCCCGAATCGGACGGCCCAGTCCCGCCTCGCTGGTCAGCAGATTCATCCCAAGCGCCTCGCGGTGGGTTTCATAAAACTCCCTCACCGTGAACGGGGCGGTCTTGGACTTGGAGGCCATCGTTGAATTCAAACCGCCGCGCGCTCAAAAAACAATCCGCGCTTTCGAATCGAGGTTCGACCTCTCAGAGCTCGTCCTTGACGACGACGGTGATTTGCCGCCGAACCGCGCTCGCGATTCAGGCAAGACGTTCAGTTGGCCCGGACCGTGGTTCGGTCGGACAACCAAATCA
>Ga0194131_10006829_pt1 | contig 15686 bp, 27 predicted proteins | sample TA2KigO120mmetaG_FD_148631 | JGI IMG/M metagenome (GOLD analysis project Ga0194131, IMG submission 148631) | Freshwater microbial communities from Lake Tanganyika, Tanzania - TA2015053 Kigoma Offshore 120m | ecosystem: Environmental > Aquatic > Freshwater > Lake | place: Tanzania: Lake... | reverse complement strand
AAAGTTTGCAATAATTGAAAAATTATTTACATTATGGCGTCGTTCATCCCACTACCCTAAAGGGCAGGCGTCGGAGTACCGACGCCTGCATCTACGATGTAGGGGTTTTCTCGACGCCGTGGATAAATAAAGTTATGGAAGGCTTCAAGGATTGGTTAATAGCGGAGGAAAAAATGCAAATACCCAAGGATGCTATCAAGATTGCATTGCCCAAAGTAAGACAGCAGACGAATTATTCGTGTGGTCCTGCTGCTCTTAGAGCTATTGCCAAATACTTCCAAGTAGGCACAGACGACGAAAAAGACTATATCAAACTTTGCAAGGCCACTAAAGAAATGGGGGCCTCCCCGCAAAACATCGCTAAAGCGGCTGTTAAGCTAGGACTAAAGACCAAACTTAAAAAGAACATGACCATCAAAGAGTTGACCAACTACCTCAAGAAAGGCATTCCTGTCATTTGCTCCATGCAAGCCTGGGGCAGCGGCGGGGAAGTCTATGACAACGCAGAAAGCGGTCATTATAACGTGGCCATCGGTTTTGATGACTCAAAGATTTACTTCGAAGACCCGTCCATCGACCATCCAGACCGTGGATACCTCTCCTTTGAAGAACTCAACGACAGATGGCACGACGTAGAGGTTGGCGGCAAACACTTCGAACACCTGGGCATAGCTCTTTGGAAAGACAATCCTCTACCTGACAGAAAGCGTAGTCGTGCTAAGAAGGTGAAGTAAATACTATCTTAATTTATGAACGCAACGACGATTGTACCTTATAAGCTGGCTATCGGCAGCTTTACCGCATTAGAAGGGATGCACTCCGAGGGGTGGGAATGCATTTGTCTAGCGACAAATGTGTCCCCTCCCTCTTTTTGTAAACACGTCCCCTTGATAGACGGAGGCGGAAGTAATCCTGCATCCATTAGAGACGCCATTCAGTGGATTGTCGATAACTGGAGACTTGGTAACAAGACTTATGTTTGTTGTCGTCACGGCATGAACCGCTCAGTCCTTGTCTCTACAGCAGCCATGACCCTGGTTTACGGCGGCTGGTTCATTGATAACTGGCGCAAGATTTCTGAGAAGAGAAATGTCGCTAGCGGTAGAGACGACACCCTGGCCGATGTTCTAAGAGTGCTAGAAGTGATGAAAGGAAGTAAATGAGGAGAGCCATTACCGTTCAACGTGCGCCAGAATTAGGCTGCAAGGCTATCGTTATGGATAATGAGGTCTTCGATTGGGGCATGGATGAGGAAAGCCTGCGACAAGCAGTGTTTCTTTCCAAGACTGACCCTGAGATGAAAGCTTCTTTCATCTCAGACATCCAACAAAATTTGGTGATGTGTTTCTCGGAGTTTGTTGGCAAAGAATGCACCCTAGCAGACATCAACCAGGCTCTGAGAAACGGTTATATCGACGTTTTATAATTCGGATTGACATAACTGTATTATACCATGTTCACTATCGAAGAAACAGACAATCGGTTCTACGTTGACCAATCCACTATTTCCGAAGCAGGACTAGGCTGTTTTGCCAAGGTGCCCGTCAAGAAGAATGACTATCTTGAGGTCATTGGCCCGCAAGTCAAGATTGGTAGTCCTGCCGACGACTGCACCCACTATGCAAAGCGTTACAAATTCCTGGCTGCTGACAAGAACTACAAGATTGTGCCAATGGGCTTTGCCGCAATGGTCAATCACACCAACGATAAGAACAAGCAGAACGTAGAACTGGTCTGTATTCCAATCCCTGGACGGGATAAGACGGTAGTTTACCAGGCCCTACGGGACATAGAGCCTGGTGAGGAGTTACTTGGTTACTACGGCGACCAGATTAACGCCGAGATTGAGAAGACTGTCGCCAGTCTAGGGTATGTGAAGCAGCATAAGACGGATTGGCAGGAGTTCCTGTCTTATGACCTTTATCACTTGAAGTGTCTTGAGGAGGCTTTGTAAAGTGTGACTTTATCTGCTCCTGAATAGGCACACAGCCATCCACAAACTCATGACAGACACTCTTGTCCCCAATCATAATGCCAACTATGATGCACACCCATCTTAGTGCAAACAGGTAGAGAAAGAACAAGGGCAAAATCAGTAGTGTTCCGATGATTTCAAGCATTGGTAGTAACCTCCTGGGCGACCTCTTCAATCTTCGCTTCTTCTTCGCTAACGATGGTAACAGGTGGGCAGTTCTCTTCATAGAACACCGAAATGAACTCCGTCGTCTTGAACCAGCCAAGTTTGACCCAGCGGGATGGGGCACAGATAACATGCCACATCAAACTAGCTGGCATGGCGGCTACCGCACCCGCCTTAATTGCTTTGTCGGCACAAAATGTGAATGCTTTCGATTTCAATAGGAAGTAAGACACCACAAACAGAACGCCCAGGAAGATGAACACCTTGCCCATAAACAGGAACATGGGGATTGGGTCAAAGGTGGCCAACCACTTGAAGAAGCCAACTACGGGGCCAATCGCTAAGAATGCACCGTAGAGCAAAGCAATGACTAGGGCCACATAGACGACGTTCATGACCCACTTGATGAATACTCTGCTAAAGTTGGTCCAGAAGATAAGCCTGTCCCGGAACTTCTTGCGGCGTGCCTCAGCCCTGGCGTATGCTTCCTTGAACTTGGGGACTAACTCTTCAAACTTAGCCCGCACTTCGTCCTCCGTCAGGGCCTTCATGCTGCTTTTTTGCTTCTCCCAGAAGTTCTCAAAAGTGCTGTCCCACCAAGATGGGTGTTGCAAACAATTCAAAATATGTACCCAATCAGCTTCACGCAGTTCTTCTAGCGTTGGCTCAACAACAACTTTTTCTTTGGTTGGCCAGGAGAAGTCTAACTGAGAGAAAGCCCAAACGAACGCCTTCACCATCGCCGCTATTATCTTGATAATCAAGATGATAGGAGAGAAGATAGCGATGAGGTTCGTTAAATGAAACAAGGGGCAATAGTGGGTGTACAGACATCTGGGCAGGTCGTAACTGAAAGGTGTGTTCTTGTCTACTTTGACGTTAAAACACCAATGCAATAGTCGGTAACGCCAGTGGTTGAGGGATAGTTTCTTTTCTTCTTTGAGTGATTCGAGAATACTCATTTTTAGGCCCTAAGTTAGTTGCTTAGAAGTCAATGACATCTTTGATTATCACTTCATGGCCCTCTTCTTTCAAGATACGAATTCTTTTGCGTGAGTGGTCTTCCAAATAAGTATTTATTCGGAAAATAAAATCGTAGTAATTCAAAATATCTTTGTCTTCGGCAGTACGCAAACCACGGCCAATTCGCTGAATAATGTCATGCTCGGCCTTGCCGCCCGCAGCATTGATGAGGTTGTGAACAAAGACGTTAACGGCAGCGTTGAAGATGCCGACCGTAGCGATGGCGATTACATTGCCTGTAGCTTTCTGTAGCTGCTCAACAACATGCGTGCGGGTCTTCTTATTGTCCTTTCCTTGAACCCATAAAGAACCAGGAATCAGTTTATTGAGTGCGTCACCATGAGACAGTCGCTCGACTAGGATTAGTGTCCTGCCTGTTAGACTTTGGGCTAACCTGGTAACAATCTGGTGAAATTCCCAGTTCTGAGCGATGCCGTTAGTAACAGCGTCGATGTAGATGTCATAAGGTATATGTGGGTGGTCTATATAATGGTAGGTGCATCTTGAAGGTGACAGACGCCCCTGGGTCTGGAGATGTTCAACTCGTAAGTCTCCAGTTTCAGTGCTATCGGTTTTGAATTCGGCACCAAAGTAACCTTTGACGCTGTATTTGTGAACTTTGTCACCTTCGATTGTTTCTTTGCTGTTCCTTTTCTTTAGTTGATACTTGAAGGGTGTAGCACTCATGCAGATGCGGATACCGCAGCCTTTGAGTTTCTTGTAGGTGTCGATGCACTGGTCGCCCATCATCATGTGAACTTCGTCAACGAACAAGGCTTTGAATTTGGGCAGTAATGGCTCCAGGTGGTGAATAGACTGAACGAGGGCGAAGGTGATGATGTTCGGGTCATGGACTTCACCGTCCAGCCGTCCTAAGTTCTCGACGCCCCAATCTTTCATCTCATCGTAGTTTCGGTCCAAAACCATTTTCCTGTTGGCCAGGAAAAGGATGGGCGTTCCAGGCGGTAGTGACTTGATTAGTGCTAGCAGAATGTAGGTCTTGCCTGCACCTGTGGGGGCTTTTACTATCCCACGCTGGTAAGTTAGTGCCTGGTTAATCAGGTCCACTTGCCCGGCGTCTAAAGTAATTGGTTTGCCTTCCCGCCACGGCGGTAGCCATTGGTTAAGGAACTGGCTATCAATCTTTTCATGCAAGAAGGGGGTAATACGGCGGTTGTCGGCGGTTTTATACTCTACTCCAAGGTATTCAAGGGCTAGGCGTACCTCGGGCAGAAGGCCGGTGAGGAATCTTCCGGTCTTTTTGCTGAGAAAGTCAATATAGCCGTCCCACAGCTTTTGCCGATACAGAGGGCTGTGGAAGTAGTCTCTGGTTTTGAATCGTAACGCAGTCCATAGTTTCTCTCGAAGGCGAGTGTCTTCGGTGAGAAGATAACTATAGTCGTTCTCTATGCGCAGTATATTCATGGGTTTATATCCTAACTTCCAGATACTGTAGCGTCTGGACACGCTTTGCAACCTTAACTGAGTTGGGCAAGCTTTACGGTGTCACCAGCTTCCAGATACTGTAACAAAAAAAAGAGTTTATGGGGAGAGGAGTTGCGTCAACTTTGCCAAGGGTGGCTTTAAGATGTGGAGCTAGCAAGCACTATAATAGAGTATGCGAAAAACGTTTCAAGAGTTTCGTGGCAAGAAAAAATACCACGAATTTACCGACAAGTTGGTCGAGGCCACTAAGGGATACGCTGACCTCATGCAAGTGGGTGCGATTGATGAATACCAGATTTTCAAAGTAGTCATTAACCCGGAGGCTAAGAGAACGATTGTTTTCATGGCCGGATTGCACGGCGATGAGCCTGCGCCCTGTTGGGGCATATTGAAATTCCTGGAAAGTAAGTTCCATGTGCCCGAAAATTTGCGTGTTGTGATACTGCCCCTGTGTAACCCTGTTGGATTCGTTAGGAATACAAGGCAGAATGCCGAAGGCAAGGACATCAACCGGCAGTTTTTCAATGACGACTTGAGCGGTGAAGCTAAAGCTATTCGTGATGCGGTGGAGGATGAGAAGATGATTTTTCTTTGCACCTTACATGAAGACCCTGACTTGCATAGTTTCTATGCTTATTACACCAAGCACAAGGAACTAGCCGAGGACTTACGGGAGTTGGCGTCGAAACATTTCAGCATCTACGGTAAGGATAAACGTGACCCAATCGACGGAGAGAAGCAAGAACTTTACAATGACAAGATATATGATGGGCTTATCCCACTACCTCATACTCAGAGGGGAGGTATAGAGGACATCCTTATAGACAAAGGAGTCCCGTACATTACTACGGAAACTCCTGGAAAGGCACTTCTTAGGGATAGGATTGATTATGTAGCTAAGGCCATCAGGCTGGTAATCCACGCCTTTTAGTCCCCACCACCGCCGCAGCTAGACCCGCAGCTAGAACCACTGCTGCAACTGGAGCTACTACAACTTGAACTACTGCCACTACTGCAACTGGAGGAGGTAGATGAGCAGGAGGACGCCGGTGCCGAGGAACAGGACGGAGCCGCAGTGAAGGCTTCTTTATACATCTCCTTGGTTTCGTTGAATGCCGTAGCGTCGGTGCCTTTTGGCAAGTTCGGATTGTGATGGATAAACTTGCCGAACAATTTCCCGCAATCGGCAGCGTATTTGCCGGTGTCAAGGATGTGCAAGTGCCAGAAGTCGTCTAGCTCTTGACTCCAAGGCACCACAGTCTTGCCTGGGTTGATTGCCAGGAGGTACAGGAACTGCCTATACTCGGACTCAATCTCGGGCACTGACTCGGAGGCTTCGTCTCTGGCTATGTCTTTAGCGTCATTCCAGAGATTCCACCACCAACTTTCTGTGCTTTGCAACTCTAAGGTACGGCGCTCTATGAACTTAGAGGCGTACTTGTCGGTGATACTGTTTAGGTCCAGAGCTTGTATCTGGTCCCACTTTTCTTTGTTTTCTTCCTGCTTTGCTTCATCCACTACGTTTTCTACTTTGTCTTCCATCTTTTCTCTCCTTTATTTTTCCTCTATTGGTAGTAAGATAGCCGCACAACACTCTGAAATCAATCCCAGTGTCGTATATAAGACATGCAAGAATTACAGGAACATGGCTGGCCGAGAGTACGCAGAATGATGCTGGGGGATGTCGATACCGTCGAAAGTGTCGGTATTATCACCGCTCAGAACCCAAATGCCCAACGTACTGGGAGGGCTAGGAATCTTGCGTTGAATAGGCAACTTATCTCCGCTCTTGATGAAAAGCGGTGTAGTTCCAAGCCTTGTGGCCAGGTTAAGTTAAAAGGTATGTTTGGGCATCCCGAAGATAGCTTCTTAGTGCCCAATATCACTAGTCATGACTTGATAGAATTAGGAAACCGATTTCAGCAACAATCAGTTATATGGGGACACAAGAGAGTGAACCGTCAGGGACAGCCATTCTTTGAGTGGTCTTACATAGACCTTGATGGGAAGGGTGGCGGGAAGGTTACACAAACCCGGTCTGTTAGTGTTGCTAATGAAGATGTACAAAGTAGGGAAGACTTCTTCTCGGCTGTCGGAAACAAAAAGTTCATTATCCCGTTCTTTGACGACCCGTATGCCAACTATGAGCCTGGAGAGAAGATGGGGACCATCGTTCAAAGGCCGACAATCCCCATCAACCAACCAGAGAAACCGCACCGTGAACCCGATGCGATTCCTCTTTTCCATGACGAGCCTCCGTTTAGAAAGGCTGAATCATTCAGTTCATGGCTTGCCAGAAAACTTCTTGCGGAGCAAGCTAACAACCATTAAGGCGTCTTCCAGGGCCGTATGAGCCACATCACCCGGAATGCCAGCCCGTTTCATGCACTCATACATGCTCGGCGGGCCGGTGTCGGTTGCGGGATTCAGGTAGAGCATGGCCGGGTCCACTACCCGATGGTTGAACTCCACTAGATAAGGGTCTTGGTTAGGCAACTTTTCGATAAACCGAATGTCGAAAGTTGCAAAGTTCTTACCTGCCGCTAACACTTTGATAGGATTGCCCATCTCAAACTTAGGGTTGAGATGCTGCACATAACAATCTTTCAAGAACAGATAGAACTCCTCCATGAGGTTATTTGGTGTGCAAACCTGCATGTCCCGCTCTTTACCCTGCTGCCATTTAGCTAGCTTGAGGAACAAGTCCTTGTGCATGGACAGGGCGTATGGCTCTCCTTGATACAAATGCCGGTAGATATAACGCTGGAATTTGGGTAGTTTTTCGATAGGTTGCTGATTGTTGAGGTCGTCAACGACCGCAGCGAATTCAACCATGTCACAGTTTTCAGAGTCCAATCCCGTTGTTTCAATGTCGATACTAACGTATTTCATGATGTTACCTCATAAGAAATGTTGCATTCTTCCTAAATAACATCATGCGAAAATTTAGTCAATACGTGATGGAAATGGAAGGCGCAGTAGGAACGCCAGCGGCACCAGGGGCGCAGCAACAGCAGATGAACCCGGTGCAGGTTCTGCAAGGACTTGCCAACAGTAATCCACAGGTTAAGGCGGCTTTGGCGGCGTTGACGCCAGAAATGTTGCAGCAGTTGAAGCAGCCGCAACAGTTGAAGCAGCCGCAACAGCCAGCACAACCGGCGCAGCCAGCGAACCAGGTTCAGCAAGCTCCACCGGCAGTTGGCGGCGCAGGTCAGTAATGCCCAGGGCGGGACTTGAACCCGCACGCCCATTGATTTGAGTACCGCTGGCGGGACTTGAACCCGCACGCCCATTGATTTGAGTACCGCTGGAGGGAGTCGAACCCTCAATCCCACAAGGGGCACAGCATTTTAAGTGCCGTCTGTATTCCAGTTCCAGCACAGCGGCATAGTTAGCTGTAATACTCGGTTAGTCTGGCCAGTCTCCAATTAGTTTCATTCTTGTGTAGCTTAGCATGACAGTTACAACATAACAACTTACATTTGTTTATTTCCTTTTTAACAACTTCCCATTTTTGCCAGTGCCAGCATTCGGACAACGAGAAAGACTTGTCCGATGGGTCTTTGTGGTGGAAAACTAGGCAATCTTTGTCTGTTAGACCACATGACGAACAACACCCTCCGAGTATTTCAATCGCTTCGTTTTTCTTAATATGCCTTTGGTAATACGCTCTACAGGTTGAGCAAATATCGTTTTTGTTGTACGGGCTTTCTTTGTTGCAAATAGGACAGGTTTTGCAGTCGTTGATTTTCTTGTTCTTACGCCGCAGTGAGTAGCCATTTCTGCTGCCCAAAGGAGAACAACTAAGGCAGTAACTTCTCTTGTTTAGATATGTTAGCTTTCCATTTATGAATGTTTTGGAAGGAAACTTATCCCCGCATTGTTTGCATGTTATCGCCATACTATATCATAGTATAGCACCACCAATTTTGTCTGCCGATTCCACCACCTGGGCCAAGACTTGAGGATATAAAATCCTCTCCGCAGCTTTCACACGCTCCTGTAATGATTCAGGAGTGTCCCCTTCCAAGACAGGAACTTCTTTTTGAGCGATGATAGGGCCGTGGTCATACTTGTCATCCATCCAGTGAACCGTACAACCCGACACCTTCTCCCCAGCATCCAGCACTGCTCTATGCACATGGAGGCCGTACATTCCCTTGCCGCCATACTTAGGTAGGAGCGACGGGTGGATGTTGATGACCTTGCCCTTCCACTTGTCGGGAATGACTAGTAACTTAGCCCAACCCGCCGAGACAACCAAATCGCAACCCCTACAGAAAGTAAACACCCGTTCGGAGTTACCGTCCGGGATGTGTACCACCGATGTTATGCCCACATCTGGCAGGCTTTCGATTACGGCGTCCGACTTGTTGTTGCTTTGAATGATGACGGCAATCTTAGCCTTGAGCCTACCGTCAGCGCAATGCTGCCAGAGGTTTTCCAGGGTGGTGCCACCGCCAGAGACTAAGACTGCCAGATTAAACATCACTTCTCCCAGCTAGACACCCGATGCTCCCAGGTAGGACCATCAGCCATGACGCCGATAGGGGCTATCCTAGAAAGCATTTCCATTATCTCATCGAAAGTCGTTTCCTGGAACTCCTCGACAGACTGATGCGGAGTGAGGAAGGGTTTTTTGGCGTTAGCACTCATAACGCTCATTCGGTATTGTGGTTCCCTGGGGTGTTCCCACAGACTCTTCTTCCTGGCCTTAATCGGCTTGCTCCAAGTCTTCAAATGGTCTACACAGCTAACAGCTAGGTAGTCAATCTTGCCCACTACTTTAGCTGCATATTCCATTAGTGGCATGTCAAACCAACCAACCCTAAAGTTTTCCTGCCACTCATTCCAGGGGTTGCCGGGGTCGTTCACATGCTTGGTGAATGCTTCGTCATAGCCCGGCAGAGGGCCAGCCCCATGCCTTGTGCTGTAAGGCCGGGTGCAACCAACAGTAGTAACCTCAACCTCATGAACATACCCATTACCGACAGACATTCTGGCTTCTGCGATTAGTTCATGGGCATGGTAGGGAGTGACGGTTGACCAGGTTGTGTAGGGGTGAAAGCCATTCCATTCATCAAGCAGGACGCCCTGCGCCCCTTCAAAGATAGCGACGTTGAAGTTAATGGGCATCTTCCCTCTCTTGGGGATGGTGCCAGACCCTAGCCGCAGGGCTAGTTCTGTTACTGGCTCACCAAAAACTTTCAACTGTTCGGCGTCACGGGGAACCCGGTCGATAAACTCCTGCATGTCCAGAAGATACCTCTGACGCATCAGTGATAGTTTCTGCCACAGGGTTTCGGTGCAAGACAGGTCTTCGGCAAAGATGGCATCCTGGCCATACTTGAGCCAGTAGTTCCTTGTTTCGCCGACACCATGCCCACAGGAACCGTGCTTCGACGCTCCTCTGGAAATTTCCTTTAGCCTGTTGACCGCCCTGTGATATACGGTGGAAACTAGGCATTTGGGGTCAACGGTAAGCATGTCGAAAGGCCAGGCAACACCAAGCTCTTTCAAATGCCCCGCTTCATTGCGCATTGCCTCGGGGTAGATGATGACATTGGGGCCAATGTAAGTCGGCACCCCGGCCAAAGTGCCAGACCCGAATTGGGAGAAGCAGTGTCTTAGTCCACCGGGAAGTTCGACGTTATGGCCGCACTGTGAGCCGCCACTGTAGCGGACTACAAGGTCTGCTTTGTGTTTGCGGCAGAGGTAGTCAACAGTAGCGCCTTTGGCTTCGTCGCCAAAACCAAGTCCTACAGTAACGAATGCTTTTTTCAGAGCCATGAGTTTACTATTCTCTTGATTGCCTCCGCACAATTTTCAGGGGAGAGGATGGTCAAGACAGGTACGCCCGAAGGCATACGGAGGGTTGAGTGAATGTCCACGGCGTAATCTTCCGTGCCTTTGAAGGGCGGGCAGGCGATTACAACGTGTTCGGTATTCGCCGCTATAACGCCAGAGAGGGCGTTACTTCTGCCAGCTACGGTAACAAAGAGGCAGTGTTTACACTCTTTGTTGTACTTTTTTACTATCTCAAGAACCCGGTCGATGTTTTTGTGGGCAGAAGCGTAATGAACGTCAGGGTTCAATGCGGGAGTACGTTGCAGACAACTAACGATGGCGTCCACATGAGGCTTGTCGCTTTCCGAACCGGCAACGATTACAACCATATCCATGATATTACCCAGGCCAAGGAGGACAATAGTGGTCTTTCAAGGAAATCACTTTTTCCTTGAGTTCGCTCAGGCTGACAGAACCTTTGTTGGGGTTGCCGCCGAAGCAACAGTAGCACTTTACCTCGATTTTGTCATGTTCCGCAAGGTGCAATTCCAACATGCCACTGTGCAATCCCACCCGCACGACGCTTACCTTGGGGTAAGCCTCAATGAGTTCCTTGTTACTGGTCAGGGCGGCGGTCAAGGCTCTGGTGCTGTACCAAGCATTGTCTATGACACGAATGTCATAGTCAGGCTGCTTGAGGTCTTCGAGAGCTTTCAAAATGTCGTCGTTAGTCATACAGAATCTCCTGCAATTTCCAAAAAGCGGCACGATAGCTATTTTTAAACTGTCGTACGTGAGAGGGACAGGAACTCAACGTAACAAGGCTGTGCATGTACAGTAGCTGTTCTTCTTTTTTAGGTTCTTTGTTCATAGATACCTCACTATGAAGAAATTCAGCGAATGGCTAAATGTTAGGGAAGTTCTGCAAATGGACCCTAATCACCCGCTTGTAGTTTTCCAGAATATGGTAGACCAGGCTGTTGCCAAGAAAACTGGCGTTACTCCAGAAATCAAGAAACATTACCTGGATTACCCAAGTCATGCTAAGGCATTCGCCGGAATCATTCAGCAGTCGGGTTTGAAACAAATGCAACCCGCCGCTGCTCCTACCCCTGCTGACCCCTATAATCAGGCCGGTGTAGACGCTGCCAAGGCCCAAGCTAAGGCCGCTGGCGTTACCGGGCTTGTTAACAAGAAGAAAGGCTCGGCAACAATTCGGTTCTAAGACGAAGGGCGTGCCGCCGCTAACGACACGCCCCCCTCAGACGGAATTACAGCTTCTCGACGCCAGAACCTTGACCCGAATCAGGAACGGAAATGTCCGTTCCTTTTTTGCGTGTAGAGATTCTGGTGTCGCTAATCGGAACCAGGGCATTCGTGATTGCCTTGACCAGAGCCGGTTTGGTGCCGAAGTCCTTGAGGTCGTCGGCTACGTCGTCGGTGTCCACCTTGCCTTCCGACACACCGACAACGCTAGCGATTAGCTCGCAGATGCCTGTTGGGTCGTCCAACTTGAGGACGTTCTGGCCTAGCAACTTCTGCCAGGCGTTGAAGACGGTCTTGTCGTTGTAGTGGCTGGTCATGTTGGGCAAGATGTAGTAGACCTCCCACTGTTCTTGCAACTCCTTGACCAACTCCGCAGTCTTGAGGCTATCCTGCACCTTGTCACCGATAACCTCGTTAATTTCATCTTTTTTGACGGACGCATAGGGCGTTTCGTCGCCAATGATGAAGAGGTAGCCCTTTCTGCCACGCTTCTCGTAGCAGTCGGTGCTGGTGTGCTTAGCCATGAAGTACATGGCTAGCTCATAGCTCTCAGTAATGTGACCACCGCCCCCACCTTCCAGGTGGAGTTTCTCCAGGTCTTCCTCGATTTCGATGCCGGACTCAAACTGTCCGACCTGGAGCGGTGAGCCGTCGCAGGTAGCATCACCAATGGCTCCGACCATGAGTAGCCCCATCAGTTTACACAATTCCTTTTGCATGATGCGGGGTACGCCCGCCATCGAGCCGGTAACGTCGAACAGGACCGCTACCGCATGAGACTCCGGGTGTGCGTCAGAGTCACGGGACTCTCGCATCTTGACGCCGAGCGCCTGACGCCTTCCCCGCCTTAACATCGGCGTCGTAGGCGAAGGCCGGAATGTCATGGTCAGCCCTAAAGGCTGCTCGGTCCTTATAGTCGTCGTCGCTCCACCTTGTACCACCCATACTGCACTTCCTTTCTTTGCCCTAGTCGGGCAAGGTTAGCTCAACAAATTTCGGCTTGCCGTACACTTGTTTGAGCATTTCGGTGAATTCGTCAAGAAGTTTCCAAGCATCACTGGGACGCATCTTCGGACTTTCCAAGAGACAGGACTGTAAGTAACGCTGTTCCTTCAAGGGAACAAGTTTCTCATTCAATTTGAAGGGGGCGTTCGGATTCACCCCAGCCAGATACAAGATTGTCTTGGCAAGCATGTAAATGTCGGTGGCGGGGGTGGCAGCTTGCTTTTTCAGAACTTCTGAGGGATACCACTCCTTATACTTCTTACTAACGGTGGTGACAGACTCCCCAATCTTGACGGCATGGCCCCAAGAGGTAAGCTGACCACCGTGGTTTTTGATGTTGAAACGAACATGGCATGGTAATACCGCACCATGAACATAACCAGCCTGGTGAGCGAAACCGAGGCCGGTAACTTCCAGATACTGTAGCGTCTGGACACGCTTTGCAACGTGAATCGTCATGGCGACGGCTTCCAAGAAGTCTCTTGGGGAGATTTGATGACAACCGGCTTATCTTCCAGGGAGTCGTAAAGCTCCTGGATTTTCTTGAACAACGTCTCAGCTTTCTTGTCCCCCGGATTGCGGTCGGGGTGAGTGAGACGTGCGAAGGTGCGATATGTGTGTTTTGGGTCGCCGTCGCCAAAAATTTCCTTAGCCGACTTTTTCTTGATGAACCTCTCCAACTCAGCTACTGTTTCAGGAATTTTCATGGCTTGTTTATAACCCCTGCGTTGGATATTGTCAACGCTATAGTGTCGGACAGACTTGTCAGGTCAAAAAGGCCATTCTCATCAGGCCGAAATGCCTTAGTCTTGTCCTTGAATTGTTCGGCCAGTTCCTCATAGGAGGTTTCATCCGGCAAAGTCGGACCATGCATCCACGGGAACTTCTCTTTGGTAATGCCGTACTTCTTGAGTTTCTTGTTCAAGGTTTCCCTTGTGTTGAGAAGGAGGAAGGTTGGCTCAGTCGGCGGAAACAAAATTCTTGCTGAGACGTTCCTGGTCGCCATGTAGACGGTCGGCCATCCTCTGTCCCAAATCAGTACGTCAACCTTCCCCTGCTGTTGCTCTCGCAGTTGTTCCATGTATCGGAAGATACGTCGAGCGGCCTCTATAGGCTCTTTTGGCCACAGGGGATATACGTTAAGTTCCTTGAAAGGATTAGACACAAACGTTTTGACGGAAGCTAGTGATAACTTGGTTAGCAAGGTATCCACTAGAACAGTTTTGCCGCCAAAGTTCGTGCCATCAATAGTGACTTCGAACATTGGCCTCTCCTCTCTGATTTCATTGTACGGAGGAAAGCGGCTTTGTCAAGTTAGATGGGCGGCATCGCTGAGTAAATGTGCCGCTTGTTTGACCACCCGAAGTCCTTTGTTGTCTTGACACTTTTCTCCAGGTCGGCTCTTACTTTTGTTAGAACTTCACCAAGCCAGTTAGTACCACGCCAATTAGCCTTGTCTTGCGCTCTATCATCCCGTTCAGCCAAACCGATTCCCCATAAACAATCAGTAGGGCTGGCTTCCACTAGTAGTGTGCCTTTTGTTTCATTTAGTATGTCCAGAAGCTCTGGATTTTGTGAGAATTTGGCGTAATTGCCTTCGTACACTACGTCTCTGGAAACGGCGTCCCACTGGTCTGAGTTGAAGTTCTTAACCTGTCGCTTATGCTCCCTGGGATGGTCGGCTTTCATTATCAAGTCTAGCGTCTCGTTATCGCCGAACAGTTTAGCTTTTCCAGCCATCATATACTGCTCGGCGTTAACGTATTTAACGCCATCGACTTCAAAGTCAACGTCGAACCATTGTGAAAATGGCCCGCCGTAGAACAGGGTAAACAATTCGTTCTTCATTAGTGTTTCCCTTTACAGGTCAATCGCCCAACCCTGGTTGTCACATTCTGGCGAATCGCATGCGTCTTGACTGTGGAATGTTGGCGGAATGCCAGCAAAGTTACCACAGTTGCCTCTTTCGCCTGGACGGTAGCCGCAGTCGGGACACCTACGCTGTTTTTCCTCAGCAAGCTCTGCCTGTAGTTTTTGTATGACATCCCAGGCTTGATTGTAGCCCCTTACCGCATTTTCTTCGGTGGCTCTCATCCCCTCAGAAAGTTGTTCATAGGCTTCCATGAGTTTTGCGTTGTATTCGTCCTCAAGTAACTCTGCCTTGTTCAGGTAGTCCTCTTCCAGTTGAGAGCGATAGGCCTCCATCATTTCAGCCACGCCGTCGTCAGAAGTGCAGATGCCTTGGGGTGGCACGGTAGCCTTACGTTGCTTGCCGTCTAGCCAGAAATTGTTCATTGTTTTCTCCATGCGTTAAAAGAGTATGTTCACTTGTAAACGTCACCGTTCTCGGTGATTTTGGTGTCTTCGTAAGGAGCCGCTACACGTCGGTAGAATTCCTGCTTTACACACTCAAGCACACCAATTACTTCGTTCAGATTACTGTACCGAAGACCTTTTTGTTTGAGGTAAGCGTTACAGATGTACGTTATCAGATACCTGCGTCTGCGGGCAAATGCAGGTTGTTAATGGCGTCGTCAAACTTTTTTCGGTCTTCTAACTTGATGTACGGCATGTGTTCCTCGGGCTGTGTATCTCTCCACATTCCATTATCTGACCTTCTTCATCTAAGTAAGTCCAGCAAACCCCTTGGATTACTTGCATAAGCTCTTTGAGACGCACACACATCGCTTGCTCTTGGTCTGAGCGGAGGCCATAGTAATCCCTTTCCATGCATTCCAGGTAAGTTTTGATGTGACCGTGGAGGGCGTTGAGTGCTGAGTGTCTGAGCCTGACGTTGGTGAGTTTATCCACGGCGTCGAGAAAACCCCTACATCGTAGATGCAGGCGTCGGTACTCCGACGCCTGCCCTTTAGGGTAGTGGGATGAACGACGCAATTATTGCAAACTTTTTGCGATTACATTCGTCTTATAGTATATCGTTCGATATTAAGGTTCTTGTACCCCAGGAAGTGGGGGAATTTAAGCCTCTGGACATGGTGTAAGACTTACCTCCTAAATG
>Ga0194131_10006827_pt1 | contig 15690 bp, 7 predicted proteins | sample TA2KigO120mmetaG_FD_148631 | JGI IMG/M metagenome (GOLD analysis project Ga0194131, IMG submission 148631) | Freshwater microbial communities from Lake Tanganyika, Tanzania - TA2015053 Kigoma Offshore 120m | ecosystem: Environmental > Aquatic > Freshwater > Lake | place: Tanzania: Lake... | reverse complement strand
GACCGCGCCATCGTGACCGCCGAGGCGAGCTGCGCCACGACGCCGGTCGTCTCGACCACGACGTCGGGGCCGCGCCCTTCGGTCGCCTCCCGCACCAGCCGCACGGCGTCGTCGCCGCCGGGGACCGTCACGTCGGCGCCCAGCGTCTCGGCCAGCCGGCGCTTGTCGGCGCTTCGCGTGACGCCGACGACCGTGGCCCCGCGCGCCTTGGCGAGCTGGACGTGCAGCTGCCCCGTCACGCCGAGCCCGAGCACCGCCACGTACTCGCCCGGAAAGATGTCGATCCGCCGCTGCGCGTGCAGGCAGGTGGTGAGCACCTGGATGATCGGCGCCGCACGGCGGTCGATGCCGTCGGGCAGGCGGAACACGTGGGTCGCCGGGGCGGCGAGGTACTCGGCAAAACCGCCGTTGGCGTCGCGGCCGAGGAGCTGGCCGTCGGGGCAGAGGTGCGTCTGGCCGATGCGGCAGTGGAAGCAGGTGCCGCAGTACAGCTCGGGATCGACGATGACCGGGTCGCCGGGGCGGAGCGGACCGGGGCCGGCGTCGACCACCTCGCCCGCCATCTCGTGCCCCATGATGCGGGGATACCGGACCGGGATCGCGCCGTTGAAGATCTTGTAGTCGGTGCCGCAGATGCCGCTGTGCGTCACGCGCACCAGCACGTCGCCCGCGCCGCGGGCGGGCCTGGCCACCTCGTCGAGCACCAGCTCGCCGGGCGCCGTGAGCACCATGGCCTTCATGGAGTCTTCGAGCAGTGGACGAGTGGACACGTGGACAAGTGGACAAGCAAGTGGCACGTAGCTCCGCATCTGGTACGTGCTTCTTCCACTTCGTCCACTTCTTCCACTTTGCTATCTTCTGCCTTCAAGTTGGAGCACTTCCGGATTGACCGGGTTGCGGGGCGCCTGGCCCGTGAGCACGGCCACCACTTCCTGCGCGGCCTTGGTCTGCAGCTCGACGAGCGACTCCTCGGAGTAGAAGCTGGTGTGCGGCGTGAGGATCACGTTCCCGCGGCCGAAGAGCGGCGACGCGGCCGGCGGCGGCTCCTGCTCCATCACGTCGAGCGCCGCACCCGCGATCTCGCCCGCGTCGAGCGCCGCCGCCAGCGCCGCCTCGTCGACGATCGGGCCGCGCGCGGTGTTCACGAGGTACGCCGTCGGCTTCATCTGCCGGAACGCCTCGGCGTTGAACAGGTGCCGCGTCTCGGGCACGAGCGGGCTGTGGATCGACACGCAGTCGGACGTCCGAAGCAGGGTCGGAAAGTCGACGCTCTCGACGCCCGCGCGCGCGAAGACGTCGCGCGCCACGAAGGGATCGTAGGCCACGACCTTCATGCCGAACGCCTGCGCCTTCGGCGCGACGAGCCGCGGGATGCGGCCGAAGCCGACGAGGCCGAGGACGCTGCCGCGGAGCCGGTGGATCGGCACGACGTTCGGCATCTTCCACGTGCCGCCGTGCACCTGCCGATCGACGAACGGAATCTTGCGGACCACGGCGAGCAGCAGCGCCATCGTGTGGTCCGAGACCTCGTCGATGCAGTAGTCGGGCACCTTGGTGACCACGATGCCCTTCTTCGTGGCCTCCGGGATGTCGACGTTGTCGACGCCGATGCCGAACCGGGAGATGACGCGGCACTTCGAGAGCTGCCGGATCATGTCGCCGGTGATCTTCGCGTAGGTGACGAGGATCGCGTCGGCGTCGCGCGCGAGGCGCAGAATCGCCTCGGGCGTCGGCTCCGGCGCGAGCTCGAGGCTGGCCCCGACCCGCGCGAGCACCTCCCGGGCCGGGTCGAGGTTCGGAAAGACGGAGTCCGCGACGGCGACGTGGAACGACACTAGCGGCTCATCGCCTCTTCCATGTGCTCCATGCGCGTGAAGACGACCGGGCCGTCCGCGCTGACGAGCACGTTCTCCTCCAGGCGGCAGGTCTGCTCGAGGCCCGGGTGCCCGGCGAACGTCTCGATCGCGAAGTACATGTTCTCCTTGATCTCGGCCGGATACTTCAGCGAGTAGGCGCGCGACATCCACATCCCTTCGTACAGCGTGATGCCGATGCTGTGGGCGAACTGCTGCAGCGTCACGGTCCCGTACGTGTCGTCGTCGTACTTCGGGAACTTCGAGACGACGTCGGCCGTGGTCTTGCCGGGCCTCAGCTGCTCGAGCCCCGCGTACATCGAGTCGTACACCTCGCGGTAGAGATCGATCTCCTTCTGCGACATCTTCGCGCCCTGCGGCCCGCCGCACTTGAAGCAGCGCACGAAGTCGATGAAGTAGCCCGACGGCCCGACCGCGTTGATGTCGACGATGACGAGGTCGTTCTGGCGGATCAGCTTGTCGGTGGCCCAGCGGCGGTACGGGCTGGTGTTGCCACCGGAGGCGACGATGATGTCGTAGATAATCTCGCAGCCGCGCTCGAGCATGAACTCGTGGACCTTCGCCTCGATCTCGCGCTCGCGGACGCCCGGCTTGAGCCACTCGTACTTGATCCGCCACATCGCCGCGTCGCCGATGCTCGACGCCTGCTTGAGCAGCTCGACCTCGTCGCGCGTCTTCACGACCCGCGCGCGCGACACCGCCGGCCAGCCGTTGACGATGTTGAGGCCCGCCTTCTGGAACGCCTCGAGGGCGGGCATGTCGAGGTTGTCGATCCCGATACGCTCCTTCTGGACGCCGTGCTCCTTGAGGACCTCGACGACGCTCTCGGCCATGCGGCCCGCCATGTACGGCACCGCGCCCTCGGCCCACTGCCACGTGATCGCCGGGCGGATGCGCCCCTCCATCCACGGCAGGTCGATCTTGGCGCACTGCAGGTCGGACCCGGCGGTCTCGAACAGCGTCGGCTTCCCCTCGGCCGGCACCACCGCATAGCGGATATTGATGTTGTACTTCCAGTTGCCCTGGTACGACGCGGTGGCGTAGCGGATGTTCGCGCCCGCGAACAGCACCAGCGCGCCGAGATCGTCCCTCTTCATCTCGGCCTGGAGCTTCACCAGGCGCTCCTTCCGCAGCCGGTCGAAGTCGACGCGGTACTGCCAGTCGGCCCCGGTCTGGCTGTACAGGCGACCGGGATCGTACTCGTGCGGCTTGCCGAGCCAGCTCAGATCCATCCCATTGCTCTTGGCCTTCGGGTCCACAACCATGCTCATTGACCTGTCACTCCCTGAAGCGCACACACTCCGCGCAAAGACCTTCCACTATACATCACGGGCTTTCGGCGTTGGGCAGGGGGCGTGGGACTTCGGGCGTCGGGCGGGCGCTGGACCGTGGGCCCGGGGCCGCGGCCTGAAGCCACGAGCCCAAGGCCCACAGTCTGATTACCGCGTCTCGTTCGGCGCCTGGCCGGGCTGCGGGCCCGTGTACTCCAGCACGAAGAGCCCCCCGCCCGTGCGATCGGTGGCGTACGCCAGGCCGCGGTGATCGATCGTCACGTCGTTGATCTGGATCGCCACCGGCTGCCCTTCCCCGGCCGGGTGTGACAGCGGGGTCGGCTTCGGCACGTAGTAGCCGATCTCGCGCATCTGGTACGGATTCGACAGATCGAGCACCCGGATGCCCGCATTGAAGTAGGCGATCCAGGCCAGGCGATTCTCGTGCCGGTTGAGGCGCCCGTTCACGAACTCGGCGTGCTGGTGCGGCCCGAAGCGCCCGCCCTTCTTGCAGAAATCGCCCACCGGCACCTCCCACTGGGACACCTGCGCCGGATGGGTCTCGTGCGTGACGTCGAACATGTAGGCCCTGGCCCGGACGCCGTTCGTGCACGGCATCGTATCGGCCGCGCCCGCCGCTTCGTCGGTCATGAAGATGTAGGTCCGCGGGAGCGCATCGCCGTGGAAGTTGGGCAGCTGGTCGTAGACGATCGGCGTCAGCGTGTGCGGCCCGCGGTTCGGCGGCTTCGTGTCGTACGACCAGATCAGCTTCGGGTTCGCCCGGTCGGTGATGTCCCAGGCCCCCATGAGCCCGCTGGTGTCCCGGAAGCCGATGTACATCCGGTTGTTGGCCTCGTCGATGATCGGATGGTGCACGTACTGGCCCTGGTACAGCGCCTTGTCCTCGGTGTCCTTCATCCCCGGGAGCCAGGTCCGGCCGACGAACTTCGGTGCGGCCGGGTCGCGGAGATCCCAGATGTGCAGCAGCGTGTTGCGGAAGCCGGGCTCGCCGGAGGCCGAGTAGTAGTAGCCCGACGCCTCCGACCAGAAGCCCTTGTGCGCGCGGATGATGAACGGCCCGCCGCACCCGGGCCCGCACGAGTTCGGGGGCGTCCCGGTGATCTCCGACACGAGCGTGATCGCCTGCGGGTTGGTGGCGCGATCGGTGATGTCGTAGATCTGGAACCGGAAGTCCTTGCCGGTGTCGGCGCTGCGGATCAGATAGTCGCGGCCGCTCGTGTTGTGCGTGTAGTCGTAGACGACCGACACGGCCCGATGGTTCGCCTCCGAGATCCCCGGTATGTGCCACTTGATCTCCGGCTTGGCCGGATCCGTGATGTCGATGATCGACGTCCCGTTGATCTCCCGCTGGCCGGTGACGGGATTCATCTGGGGCTCGTCGCCCCCGGGCCGATCGTTCGGCTGGTGCCCGACGTACACCCAGTTCCCGTTGGCCGCGTCCGAGCGGGCGACCAGCTGCAGCGACTGGCGCCCCTGCAGGTCGCTGTGCCCGACCAGCCGCACGTTCTCCGCGCTGTCCGACATCGGATCGGCGCCGGCCTCCTCGCCGCCGGCGGCCGGAGCGGCGCGGCAGCCGACTGCGAGCCACGCCCCCAGCACGACGGCGCTCCCGAGCGCGATGACTCGAATCGCCTTCGTCTCCGCAACACTGTGCTGCATGTGCCCTCGCTCGGTCCGGCGCGAGCCGGACGCTACGTACCTTTCGGTACCAGTCCCCTCAAAACCTGACCACGACCTCGAGCTGCAGCGCGCGCGGAGTCTGCGGGTTCGTGTGGGTCAGGAAATTCTGCGGATTGTATATGCGATTGGCCCCGGTCCGCGCGTACTCGGTGTAATCGCCGCCGTTCAGCACGTTGAAGACGTTGGCGGCCAGCTCGACCTCGCGGCCGACCGCGGCGCCGAACGTCCGCCCGATCTTCAGGTTCAGCGTGTGCACGTCGGGCGCCTTGACCTGCCCCTCGCCGCGCGTCGGGTGGTAGAACCGGATGCGCGTCGCCAGCGGGTTCGGCTGACGGTTCCCCGTCGACGAGACGACGGTCGCCGGCCCGAACGGCGCGATCTGCGGGCTGTTGGCCGGCAGCTGGTCGATGATCGGCCCGCTGTACGGCCCGGCCATGATCGTGTAGCTGGCCGACAGCACGAAGGCCGCCGGAGCGTTCCACACGCCCGACAGGCGCACCGAGTACGGGTTCCACATCGGGTTGTTCACGAGCGTGTTGCCGGTCGCGAGGCTGTTGTGGTCCTGCATGCCGTCGGTGCGCCAGAGGAGCCGGTTGTTCGCAAACGCGTCGGGCACGATGAAGCGCGCCGGGTCGGTCGGGTTCCACGTCCCCGTCAGCTGCTGCCACTGCCGGTGGATCGTGCCGAGGAACTGGACCCCCTGCGTGAGATTCTTCGCGATCGTGATCTGCATCGCCCGGTAGCGTGTCTGGCTCCAGCTGTTGTTGGTCACCCGATAGAGCAGCCCGCGGTTCGGGTCGACGCGCCCGAAGCCGCCGAACGGCTGGAACGGACCGGACGGGTAGATGCCGTTGATGTCGACCTGCGCGTACTGATCCTTGTTGATCTTCACGATCCCGGCGACGTCGACGCTCGTCTGACCCGGAAACTGCCGGCGGAAGCCGAGCGTGAATTCGTCGAAGAACGGCTGGTGCAGCTCGGGATCGAACTGCTGGTTCGAGATCGCCGCCGCGCGCGGCGGCGCCAGGATGACGGTCTCGAAGATGCCGTCGCCGTTCACGTCGTACTCGTCCCGAAGGCCGGCCGCGTCGTCGCCGCCGAAGGCCGCCACCGGGTGGCGCGTCCCCATCAGCTGCTGGTGGATGCGGACGTAGCTCCCCCGCAGGACGTTGCGGGCGTCTTCGGTCAGCAGGTACGAGAAGCCCAGGCGCGGGGCGACCTCGGTGCTGTTCTGGCGGACCAGGTCGCGCAGCGCGTCGTACCGCCGCACGAAGTCGACGCGGAGCCCGACCGTGGCCGTCAGGCGGGGAGTCGGCCTCCAGGTGTCCTGCAGGTAGACGCCGATGTCGCGGTCGCGCCCGGACGCGGTGTGCTGGTTCAGGCTGCCGATCACGTACTGGCGGTGGAACGGCGCCGTGCCGGCGGAGGGGTCGCGCGGGTTGATCTGCCGGCGCTCCTCGAAGATGAACCCGTCGTTCAGGTACTGGATGTTCTTGTCGAAGTGGTTCCGCGGCAGCGCCAGGAAGCCGGTCTGGACGTCGTGCGTGCCGGCCCACCCGCGCGCGTACCACGTCAGGTCGCCGCGGAGCATCAGGATCGAGGAGGTGTCGAGGTCGTAGCACGTGTCGCAGGCGGTGGACGCCCAGTTGCCGCCGCGGGAGAGCAGGCCCGACCCCTGCATGATGCCCTGGTTGAGGAACGCCTCGCGGTGGTACTCGGCGAGCGGGCCGGTGAAGCTGCGCCCCTTGTAGCTGTCGAGCGAGTTGCCGCCCTTCGTGTTGTAGCTCGTGGTGAACGTGGTGGTGACGGTCTGCCCCCAGACCGAGGTGAGCTTCGCGCCGTACATCGGGCCGCCCGTCGACAGCACCTCGACCTGCTCGTAGTCCTCGGCGCCGACGACCTTCAGGAGGAGCCGGTCGGCCTGATAGACGCCCGACAGGTCATGGTTCACGCCGACCTTGGTGGTCACCTTGCCCCACGGCTGGAAGCCGCTGATCGAGTTGTCGCCCAGGGTCGCGCCGGGAAACAGCCCGCGATGCGCCGCGAGCTGCTCGGGGTTGCGCCCCGTGCCGCTCTTGTTGTCGGTGAACCGGAAGGCGCCGAAGAACCAGGTCCGGTCGCGGCGGATCGGCCCGCCGATCGAGAAGTCGTACTGGCGCACCTGGCGCGTGGCGGGGGTCCCGTCCCTGACGTTGTTGGCATTCCAGTCGAAGGGCTGCTGCTGAACGGCGCCCGTGCCGCGGAACTGGTTGCCGCCGGACTTGCTCACCATGTTGATGACGAGGCCGTAGCCCATCGGCGAGGCCGCGTCGACGCCGCCCGTCTTGATTTCGGTGTCCTGGATCGCCTCGGTGCTGAGGCCGGTGCGGTTGATGTTGAAGTCGTTGTAGTTGCCGGCGTACATCCCCTCCATCAGCGTCACCGCGTCGCGGTGCTCGACCGCGTTGCCGAAGTAGTTCTGCCGGCCGCTGCCGTCGTTGTGGGGGCGCGAGATGACGCCGGGCGTCATCATCAGGAAGTCGCTCCAGTACTTCCCCTCGACGACCGGAATCTGCGTCTGGAACTCGGCGTCGATGTTGAGGACGTTGCTCGGACGCGACACCTCGAGCATCGGCGAATCGCCGGTGACGGTGATCGTCTCCTGCACCGCCCCGAGGCTCAAGGTGATGTCGACCTGGAAGTTGGCGGCCGCCCGGAGCAGAATGCCCTCGCGGCGGAAGGTCGTGAAGCCCTGCAGCTCCGCCTGCACGGCGTAGGTGCCGGGCGGCAGGCTGACGAGGCGATAGGTGCCGTCGCTTTCCGACACCGTCACCTCGGGAGTGATGAGCGCCGGGCTCGTCGCCGTGACCGTGACGCCCGGCATGGCGCCGCCCTGTTCGTCGCGCACGGTGCCCCGGAGGCTGCCGTCGCCGCCCTGGGCGCCGGCCATCGGCGGGGCGACCAGACACCCGAGAAGAATCGCCCCCGACACAACCCTTCGCATTGGTCCGTCCTTTCGAGAATGGCCGCTGGTGTCGCGGAACCCGGCCTACGATGCCATGGGAGGGGGAACCGGGTCCACAGCCGAACCCGTCGAGGGGTCGGGGACGCCAGAAGGGGCAGACCCCTGCGGGCCTGCCCCCATCGTGGTGTTAGAACCGAACCCTGAGGCCGAACTGCATCTGCCGCGGGAACTGCGCGGAGGTCGGGATCATGAAGTTCGCGGACCGCCGGTTGCCCGTCGGCGCCACGAGGTTCTCCCGGTTGATCACGTTGAAGATGTCGTAGAACAGGTCGACATTCGCGGGTCCTCCTGCGACCGGCAGCGCGTACCGGAAGGAGATGTCGACCAGGACCGACTCGGGGCCGGTGAGGCCGTTGATGACCGCCCGTCCCTGCGAATCGACCTCCGAGCGGATCGGCAGCGTCAGGTCGTCGATCCCGCGAATCGGCCGGTCGTTGTTGTCGAGATCGCCGTTGACGTCGCGGCCGACGGTCTCGTTGATCGGCGCGCCCGAAATGGCGCTGACGATGCCGGCGACGTTCAGCGTCCTCCAGACGTTGACGGTGCCGCTGGCGGCCAGGACGTGCCGCCGGTCGCCGGCAAACCGCCCGAAGTCGGCCCGCGGGTCGTTGTCGAGCCAGACGCGGCGGACGTCGGGGTTGCCGAGGCCCACGTAGTTGCTCTTCTGGACCGTGTAGGCGAGCCGGCCGCTCCAGCGATCGGCCATCCGCTTGAGGACCGACACCTGCAGCGACTTGTAGTCGCCGTCGAAGGCCGAGCTGTTCTGCACCTGCAGGATGCGCGCGAACGAGGTGCCGCGCGCCTCCGCCGGAATCAGGCGCCCGGCCGGATCGACGACGCCGAGGCCCGGACGCACGCCGTTGATCGGCTCGTTGAGATCGACGACGCCGAGCTGATCGCGCGACACGTTGGCGACGTAGTCGACGCCCACCGCCCCGTTCGGGGAGAACTGGTGGTTGACGCCGAGGCTCCACGACCAGGCGTACGGGAGCTGGCGGTTCTCGCTGTCGATCCACGGATTGCGGTTGAACGTGGAGCCCGCGACGACCTCGTCGCGGAGCTGGTTGAGCGCCGCCCGCGCGGCGGGGCTCAGCGCCGCGACGCCGGGATTCCCCTGCGAGTCGGTGATCATGTCGGGGCGCAGCACGAGATCGCCGAGCGGGTGCGCCCGGTTGATCGAGATGGTCGGGTAGAGCGTCCGCACCGCGTTCTGCTGCAGGTTCAGGTCGAGCACGACCGGCGGATAGGCGTAGAACTTGCCGATGCCGCCGCGCACGACCGTCTGGCCGCTGCCGCTGAGGTCCCAGGCCATGCCGAGCCGCGGGGCGAAGTCATCCTTGCTGTCGGGCGTCTGCTCGTGGTGGTCGTACCGGATGCCGAGGTTCAGCGTCAGGTTCGGGGCCGCCCGCCACCGATCCTCCGCGAAGGCGTAGTACCGGCGGTCGCGCGAGTAGACCGAGTACCCCCACGGATCCGGCGGACCCACGGTGACGTCGAACTGGAACGGATAGGTCGACGGATCCGCCGGGTTGTAGGGCGCGTCGCTCGAGAACTCGAACGTCCCGGAGCTGAACGTCGTCCGCGGCGGCAGCTCGTGGAACCCGATGCCGCCGCCCGTCTTGAAGTTGTGCTCGCCGCCCCACAGGTTCGGCGCGAAGTAGGTGAACGCCTCGTCGAACGTGTAGGTGCGCACGCGGGTGTTCAGGCCGTTGCCGCCCTTGCCGGTGATGTAGCTCGGATGCACGTTGCGCTGGCCGATCGAGAACGGATCCCGGCCGGCGAAGCCGATCTGGCTGACCTTGTCCGCCTCGAAGAACGCCTGGGCGCCGGTGCCGAGCTGCTCGCCGATGCGGCCCACGCGGATCTCGTTCGTGGCGCGGCTCCCCAGCACACTCGTGTACGTGCCGCTCACCAGGTGATCCCAGTCGCTCTCCCACCCCTGGGCGTCGATCGTCTCGTTGTTCGTGTTGAACCCTTCGCCCCGGGTCGGCGCGGTCTCGAGCAGCCACCGGACGTTGACCAGGTTGTTCTGATTCAGCTGCACGTCGCCGCGGCCGAAATAGTTGGTGGCACGCACGGAGAACGTGCCCACGAAATCGCGCGCGAGCGGCGCCGCCGCCGCCGGGAACCGCTTCTGGCCCGCGATGTCCTCGTGGTCGCGCTCCAGCGAGAAGTAGAAGTGCGCGCGGTTCTGCACGATCGGCCCCCCGAGCGAGAACCCGGCCTGCAGCGTCCGCTCGTCCGGCTTGGGCGCGCTGCTCGGCAGGAAGTGGTCGCGCGCGTTGAACGCGTCGTCACGGAAGTAGGAGTACACGCGGCCGTGGTAGTCGTTGCTGCCGCCGCGGGAGATCATGTTGATGATCGTGCCCGCCCCGCCGCCGTACTGCACGCTGTACTGGTTGGTCAGCACCTGGTACTCGCCGATGTTGTCGAGCACCATGCGCACCTGCGTCCCCTGGCTGCCCCCCAGGCGATCGTCGTTGTTGTACATCCCGTCGAGCAGGTAGACGTTCTGCTGCGACGGCGTCCCGTTGGCCACGACCTGCCCGCCCTCGAAGGTCGACGCGGCGGGATTCGGCGTGATGCCCGGGATGAGCTGGGTCAGCGTCGTGAAGTTCCGGAAGTTCGAGGGGATTTCCTCGATCTCCCGCGCGGTCAGGCTGCCGCCGATCTGGTTCGTGGACGTTTCCACGAGCGGCGCCTGGGCCGTGACGGTGATCTGCTCCTGCACGCCCACCTGCAGCTTCATGTCGAGCGTGATGGTCGCGCCGGCCGCGAGCGTGAGGTCGGCCTGCTTGACCGCCACGAACCCGGGCAGCTCGGCCAACACGGTATAGACGCCCGGATCGAGGTTCGGCACGAGGTACGCGCCGTTGCCGGCGGACACCACCGTCCGCGCAAACCCCGTGTTCTGTTCGGTCACGGTGATGGTGACACCGGGAAGTACCAGCCCTCCCGCATCGAGGACGGTCCCCGTGATCGAGCCGCGCTGCTGCGCTGCAGCAGGCAGGGCCACCACGAGGCAGGACAATGCGCTAAGTAACAGGATCCGCGAGAACACCAGCATGAAACATCCTCCTCAGGAAGCAGGCGCCAACGGTCAGCACATGCCTCTACTTGGACGGTACGTGCGCCCAGCTACGCTGTCAAGGGAGAGACCGATCCGACAGCGCGATCGAGGCGCGAGAAAACACGCCCCGCCGCAACACGCGAATCAACGGATCTACGGATCCATGGATCGTTGAATCCAAGAATCCGCGCGCAAGCGGCGGCGGCGGATCAGGCGGACGGGTGCTCGCCCACGGGCGGGGCGCCGGCGAACCGCTGCGGCGGAGACGTCGTCTTCTTCCGCGACTTCGGCAGCATGGGCTGCGCGGCCGGGGCGTCCTGCATCGGCATGCTGAAGCGCCGGATCCGGTCGTACGAGTAGAGCGCCGACGCGACGGCGGGCGCCGTCGCCACGCACCCGATCTCGCCCACACCCTTCGCGCCGTAGCCGCCGACCTCGTCGGGGACCTCGATCAGGATCACGTCGACCTCCGGCATGTGCTTCGCCGGGACGATGCCGAGGTGGCGCAGGGCGAGCGACTCGGGTACGCCGTTCACCGTCGGGAAGTCTTCGGTCAGCGCGTAGCCGAGCCCCATGTGGACGCCCCCCTCCATCTGCTCGGCGCAGAGGCGGGGGTTGATCGCGCGGCCGACGTCGTTGGCGACCACGACGCGCGCGACCCGCCCCTCCTCGTCGAGGATCACGACCTGCGTCGCGTAGCTGAAGGTCAGGTGCGTCCGGCGTGCCCGGCCGGGTCGTGAACTTGCACACGTACTCGCCGGCGTACTCGCGGCCGACGAGCTGCTCGAGCTGGCGGACCCGCAGCGCCGCATCGTGCCCGTGACCCGAGGGCTCCTGCATGACCGGGAGCGAGTCGAGATCGGCCGCGAGCTTCCGCGCCGCCTGCTGGGCGGCGGCGCAGCTCAGCGTCGTCCCGCGCGAGGCCCACGTCTCGCCGCACTTCTCGCCCAGCTCGGCGTCCCAGTGGACGGCCATGATGTCGGTGGGCAGAGCCGTCTCCTCGGCGACCGCCTGCAGCGTCGCCGTGTAGACACCCTGGCCCATCTCGGTGTAGCCGTTGAAGATCTCGAGCCGGGGACCCTCGGCCACGCGAATGCGGATGTAGCCGCCTTCCACGGTGCCGTTGCCGAGCCCCGTGCTCTTGATCCCGCAGGCGATCCCCTTGTACTTGGCCGTTTTGTAGGCGTCCTTGACCGCCTCGAGCGCCAGGCGCGCGCCCGCCACGTTGCCGCGCATGACCTGGCCGGTGGCGAACCGATCGCCGGGATTCAGGATGTTCCGGGCCCGGATGTCCCAGCCGTCGACGCCGACACGCTCGGCCAGCAGGTCGAGCATCCCCTCCATGGCGAACTGCGCCTGGTTGCTGCCGAAGCCGCGCATGGCGCCCGCGTTGGGGTTGTTGGTATAGACGGCCTTGGACTCGGCGTCGACGTTCGGCACGCGGTACACGCCGCACGAGTGGCACGCGGCCCGCAGCGCGCACTTGGCGCTCGTCGTGTGATAGCCGCCGGCGTCGGCGACGATGCGCGAGCGGAGCGCGAGCAGGTGCCCCTCGGCATCGGCGCCAAGCGTCATCGTGATCGTCATCGCGTGGCGCTTGACGTGGTGCTGCGTCGACTGCTCCCGCGTGAGCACCGTCTTGACCGGCCGCTGGAGCGCGAAGGCCGCGAGCGCGGTCTGTCCCTGGATCGACAGCTCTTCCTTCGCGCCGAACGCGCCCCCGCTCGCCGACAGGACGATCTCGACGTCCTTCGGATCGATGTTCAGGATCTTGGCGATCTGCGCGTGGTCGTACACCGACCCCTGGCTGTCGGTGTGTACCCGCACGCCCGTCCCCTGCGGAATGACGAGGCACGCCTCCGGCTCGAGGAACGCGATCTCGACCGGCTGCGTCTGGAAGGTCGCCTCGATGACGTGCGCGGCGGTCTTCAGCGCCGCGTCGACGTCGCCGCGCGAGAACGCCGTGACCGGCTGCAGGACGTTCGACGCCCGGGGCGCAAAGGTCTGCTCCGAGTGGACGAGCGGCGCCCCCGCCGCCATCGCCTCGAACGGATCGGTGACCGGCTCGTACGCCTCGTAGTCGACCTTGACCGCCGCCGCGGCCTGGCGCGCGTGGAACTGCGTGTCGGCGACGACCATGGCCAGGAAGTCGGCCACGCAGCAGGTGACCTCGCCCTCGGCCACGAACACCGGCTGGTCGGGGTCGTTGAGGCCCGTTCCCCGGAATCCCTGGACGTCCTTGGCGGTGAAGACCCGCACGACGCCGGGCATCTGCTCCGCGGCCGAGGTGTCGATCGCCAGCACCTTCGCGCGCGGGTGCTCGGCCGGCACCATCGCGCCGTGCAGCATGCCCGGCGCGCGCATGTCGTCGACGAACGGCTTCTGCCCGAGCGTCTGCTCGAGCCCGCCGTGCCGCGCGACCGAGCGGCCGATCCCATGGCCGTGGCCGTTGCCGTTGCCCCCCGCAAACGCCGGATTGCGCCGCAGGCCGAACTGCTCGCCGAAGTAGTCGTGCCGCCGCGGCTGCGTCGGCAGCTCGCCGCCCTTCTGGTGCGCCTCGCCTGCCGTCTGAATCGCGTCGATGATCCGGCCGTAGCCCGTGCAGCGGCAGAGGTGGCCGTCGAGCGCCTTGGCGATCGTGTCGCGGTCGTCGGTCTTGCCGTGCTCGATGAGCGAGGCGGCCCGGACGACAATGCCCGGGATGCAGAACCCGCACTGCACGCCGCCCTCGAGGACGAAGGCCTCGGCGATCGTGCGCCGCAGCTCCTCGGGAATTCCCTCGAGCGTCCGGATGTCGTGGCCCTCCATCTGCTCGGGCTTGCGCAGACATGAGAGGGCCGGCCGGCCGTCGATCAGGACCAGGCAGCACCCGCACGCCCCTTCGGGCGCGCAGCCGTTCTTGGCGGACACGGCTCCGCACTCTTCCCGCAGCACCTCGAGCAGGTGCATGCCGGATTCGTACGAGGCCTCGGTCGGCGTGCCGTTCAGCGTGAAGCGGATTCCGGGCATTTCCTCCGAAAATCGTACCACAGACGCCGCAGCGGCTTGATGCGGCGCGCGACCGCGAAGTAACATCGGATTTTCGAGTCGGCCCGAAATTCTGCCCGGAGGCGACATGCAGGAACCCTGGAAAACGGACACATGGTTCGTCAGCCCGTGGAACTATCTGCCCGAGGTGACGGCGCAGTACGGCTTCCCCACGCCCATCAACATTCACGACGTCACCCTGCGCGACGGCGAGCAGCAGACGGCCGTGGTCTTCCGCCGCGAGGAGAAGGTCGCCATCGCCAGGCAGCTCGACGCCCTCGGCGTCCACCGCATCGAGGCGGGCATGCCGGCCGTCTCGCCGCAGGACCGCGCGGCCATCGCCGACATCGCGGCCCTCGGCCTGAAGGCGCAGATCCTGGGCTTCGCGCGGTGCATCCCCTCCGAAGTGAAGGTCGTCAAGGACTGCGGCTGCACGGGCATCGTGATCGAGATCCCGGTCAGCGATCACATGGTCAAGAACGCGTACGGCTGGCCGTTCGAGCGCGCCCTGAAGGCGTCGATCGAGACGACGCGGGCGGCGAAGGAAGCGGGGCTCTACACGGTCTTCTTCACCATCGACGCCACCCGCACCGAGCTCCCCCGCTTCCTCGACATCGTCGAGCAAGTGGCGACCGAGGGGCACATGGACGCGCTGACGATGGCCGACACCGTCGGGGGGACGTCGCCCGCCGCCATCAGCCATGCGGTGAAGCAGGTGATCGCGCGCCTCAAGAAGCCGGTCGAGATCCACGGCCACCAGGATTTCGGGCTGGGCGTCGCCAACACCATCGCGGCGCTGGCCGCCGGCGCCACCGTCGCGCATACCACGGTCACCGGCCTCGGCGAGCGGGCGGGCAACGTGCCGATGGAGGACGTCGTGCTGGCGCTCAAGTGCCTCTACGGGGTCGACGTCGGGATCAGGACCGAGAAGTTCTGCGAGGTCTCGAAAATCGTCATGGATCTGGCGAAGGTCAGGCAGCCGCCGAACCGGCCGATCGTCGGCGACAAGCTGTACGAGGTCGAGTCGGGGATCATTGCCGGCTGGATCCGCCTGGCGCGCAAGGATCATCCGCTCGAGTACGTGCCGTTTGCGCCGGAGCTGGTCGGACAGGCGCCGGTGAACATCGTGCTCGGCAAGAACAGCGGTCCGCCGTCGATGGACGAGTGGTGCGAGAAGCTCGGCATCCAGGCGAGCGACGAGCAGAAGATGCAGATGCTGCAGGCCGTGAAGGCGAAGTCGTTCGAGAAGAAGGACCTGCTGACGGTCGAGGAGTTCAAGGCCATCGCCGCGAGCGTGCTGCAGGCGGCGACGGTCTAGGGGATCGGGGATCGGGGATCGGGGATCCGGGATCGGGGATCCGGGATCGGGGAGCGTGGGGCGGACCTTTCAGGTCCGCCCTTCTTCTGTACGCGGCATCCGGCCTCACGCTCGTGGACGTGGCGTCCGGCGTCCGCCTTGGCGACGTGGCCGCCCGGCTTCAGCCGGACCTTGAACGAAGCGTATACTCTCGCCCACTGCGAGGTGCCATGCATACGCCGGCGCCGTCGACGCACCACTTATCGTTCTGCATCCTCGCCGTCATCTGTGCGTCCGTCCCGACCGCATGGGCCCAGTGGGCACAGATTCCGGAGACCGCGCCGCGCGCTGGAGACGGGAGGCCGAACCTCTCCGCCCCGGCCCCGCGGCTCCCCGACGGCCGGCCAGATCTGTCAGGCGTGTGGGCGGCGCCAGGCGGCCGGTAC
>Ga0194131_10006824_pt1 | contig 15693 bp, 19 predicted proteins | sample TA2KigO120mmetaG_FD_148631 | JGI IMG/M metagenome (GOLD analysis project Ga0194131, IMG submission 148631) | Freshwater microbial communities from Lake Tanganyika, Tanzania - TA2015053 Kigoma Offshore 120m | ecosystem: Environmental > Aquatic > Freshwater > Lake | place: Tanzania: Lake... | reverse complement strand
TCCTGCTGCATCTTGTCTGGAATCTCTGTCATCGGAGCCAGAAGTCTTTGAAGTACGACCTCATCTTGAGCGGCAATCTGTGGCATAAACTCCCTCATATCGAAAGGCAGACCGCCGGCCCCGTGACATCACGAGGCCGGCTGAATCCGCTTGAACAGCACTAGGTCACGTTGTCGGCCGGAGCCTGCACGCATCGCCACCAGTCAATACTGGAATTACCCGGCGTCGTTCCGGTCGCGTTGAGAACAGCAAAGCACATCCCCAAACGCACATCGTTCGGGAAATCCGTGCCGTCAGCAGCGGGGATCGTCTTCGTGTCGGCCAATTGAGTTCCATTCACGAAGAACTTGAGCACCTGACCGCTCGCGTCGTAACGCATTCCGAGCTTGATGAATGTGTCCGCAACGAGCACTTGTGCGTCCGACTTGACAGTCACTTGCGTCACGCCGTCGGCCTTGTAGACCGTATCAACGTAATCGCCGTCACCTTCGAGGCGATGGAAGCCAACGAAGTTCAGGTTGGCCAGAGTGCCATCCGCCGCGATCGGCACTGTCGCCGTCATTGCCGTCGAGTCCGCCAAACCCAGAAAAAAGCCGTGCTTGGTGTCGGCGATGGTCGAGGTCTTAACGCGAGCCTCGAACCACAGATTGCCAAGTGCTTGGTCAATCTGGAACGGCTGGCCCATAGTCCCAATCCCAACGCCTTCGTCATCGCCATCAGAACTGATCGTGACAACTCCGCCGCGTTCGTCGGTCTCGTTGGCGATTGCACCACCGTTGCTCCCGAATACGCGATACCCGTCAGCCCAATGCGCTTCAGCGGCATTGATATTTGAGGAGGTGCGGAAGTTCACGAAGTCCTGAAAAATGAACCAGCCGTCAGATGGATGATTCAACAAGTACCCGATGTCCGGGCAATCTTTCCACAGGTTTTGGCTCGGACCACGCGACGTTGCGTCGTCAAAAGCCGGTCGAAAATCACGCATTATCGAATCTCCTTGGAGATGTTGGTTGAAAAATCAAACAGAAACGCTGTGTTCAGGAACGCGGACTAGAGGCGGTAGCCTCGGAAGCCAGCCTTGCGACGGTTCTTGCACGACAGATTCACGATCACGTCGAGCGGAACCATGCGGACGTTGTGGTCGTAGACCGGGGTAGGTCCAGGCGTGCCGACCTTGAAGTCGAACCCGCGTTGGAACTCCAGATCGAACGCGCCCCAATTGATCCCGTAGATCGGGTTGTTGGTCGCGTAAGCGTCCTTCGTCGAATCGTCGAACGATGGAACCCACTCGAATGGAGTGTTGTTGAACATCGTCCTGTTGTAAGACACGCCCGCCGTGTCGCGGATGTTGTCGTTCCGGGTGTTCTGGAATCGCTCAGTGCGTTCCTTCGTGTCCCAGTTCGTGAACAACATCCACTGCGGCGTCTCGCTGGTCAGCGACGCATACGGCGCTGGAGTCTTGAAGGCCGTCCACTGACACGCCTTACGCAGCTTCGCGAAGAAGTCGTCGTCCGTAACGGTCGTGTACGCGAACGTCCAGTTTTTCCAAGCGCTGTAGGTGCCGGTCGCAATGTTTCCCGCGCCGCTCGACCACCCCGACGGATCACCGCCGTTGAAGCCTTCCGTCGCGCTCGATTGCAGCCAGAACGGGAATCCGCTCATCGTCATCGGATTGAGCGAGCTTGAAGACGGAGCCGTCCACAAGTCGTCTTCCAATCCGTCGAGCGTCTCCGCCATCATCGAGTGACGGCGAACCTTGATGATATCGACGATCCGGGTCAGATCATCACCTTGGAACACTTCTTCTCGCAGGTCATACGAGAAGTTGTTGGTGTAGATCGCCCACGTCTGGGTCGCCTTGGTCATCAAGTTGCGAACATTGGTCAGGTCAGACCCGAACAGGTTCGTCGCCTTGAAATTGCCGTTGTTGGCGACTTGCAGTTCCCATTGCTGGGTTGGGCTGCTTTTGACGACCGTTTTCTTCCCGTTAAGGAATCGGTCGGACAAAACGTGCGACTGAGTGGTCAGACTCAAATCTTCCCACTTGTCTTTTGGAACTCGATTCAGCGTTGTGTTGACGAGGTCGTCAATCGCTGTTGGTGCAAAAGGCATCTTGAGAACTCCTTATTTTCGGCGGAAAAAGCGGACTAAACCGCCCCCGCGTGTCGTTCGTTTTTGACTCGCTGCATCGCCCGAACGAGAACCGGGTCGGATTCAACCGGCCCTTCCCACGCCGCGTCCTTTTGGGCCGTAGCGGGAGCGGTGCTCGCCATGCGTCGCTGCGAGTGCTCAATGATGTCGCGTGAACGCTTCACGCGATCTCGGTGCATAATCTGGTCGTGAAACACGCTGTTGATGGCGTGCTGAACCAGAGCCGTTGGAGAAAAATTCGGTCGCGTCTGCCGCAGCACTTGGTACTGCTGCATCACCTTGGAACGAGCCTGCATCTGCGACTGCTCAGCAGCAGTTAGTTCGCGATACGATTTCGTCCCGACGATGTCCCGCAAACCCAATTCGGAGCATCGGGCAATCAAAAGATTGTCGAACTCCTGCTTCTCTAATTCCCACACATGAGCCATTCGCTCTTGCTGACGCTGTTGCTCAGAAGTCAACAACTGCTGCTGCAACTGCTGATTGCTGTCCCACAGCATCCGGTCCCGCTCAATCTCGGTGTCGATGTATTCCTCATCGAAACCTTGATTCTCAAGCTGAACCTTTCGCCTAGCCGCAAACGCCTCAAACGGATCGTCCGCTTCGTCGGATTCTGGAGTCTTTGGAACTTCCGTCTTTGCTTCAGCGTCGGCCGGTTGGCCTGTCGCTTGCGAAAGACGCTTCTCTTCGCGATCAATCAGTCGTTTCAACTGCTCGCTCGTGAAGCCTTTCAGTTCCTCTTTCGTCCAGTCATACGCCTCGGCCATCGACACCAACGCATTGCGTTGGACTTCGGCAACAGGTTCGTTGCCGGCATCATCGCCACCTTCGGCGGCGGTAGCTTCCGAGGCGGAATTTTTCTTCGCCTTGGAAGTGTTCTCAGCTTCGTTCTCGCGATCCATCTGATCGAAGAACGCTTCAAATTTATCGTGATCCTCGGAGACGAGCGGCCCAATGACCGGCTCCGAGGACGGGGCTGCCGCGCTGGTATCCGCATCAGGGACCGACGGTTCCGTGGTAGCGGTTGATGTCTCAACCACACCAGCCGCAGCGCTCTCGCCAGCGGATTCCGCCTCATCCTCATACAGACCACGCAACCAGCTTTGCAGAATCATCTGACAACCCCTGAAAAAGAAAATGGGAGCACGAGTCTTTCAACCCGGCTCCCACAGAGGGCCGCGATGTTCTGTGGACATCAACGCGGTGAGACTGGTAGCTATCCAGTGTTCGCCGCTCCATCCGTCTGATTGTTACCGAGCCAATCGGCTCGGCTCCCATGAACAGTTACCTCACTTGCCTAAGAATGTTACGGCCAAAGAGCGCCAAGCCTCTGGCCGCTGCTTGGTCGTGATCTTCGGTGTCCCAATTGATTGACTTCAAAACATTTCTCACATCAGGAATGCTGCGATACGCTTGGTGCGATAAGACACCACTGCATTGATTGTCGCCACATCGCGGAGAACAAAACACTCGCTCCGGGCACCGCTTCATCAACCCAGACACAAGCTGAGCACCGTCTGGGCCATTGGACTCGGCGAAGATCATCGCGTTGTAAGTGTTCGCCATGGCCTTCACGGCATCGAATGCAATATCCGCTCCTAATCCTCCGCCCACGAGTGAAAAGTTAAATTCGTCGTGCGTTATATGCTGCATGGCATACACCACACGTTGCCCACGAAGCACCACGCCAATCGCCGCCTCAAACTTCTTGGCGTCACTGGCAACGACGTTCTTCGGCTCACCCTTCGCCGCCGCCTTCGCTGCGCCGAAACCAAATAGGCCGAGAATCACCTGCAACAATTTCCGACGCTGTTGGTTCATCTCACTTCATCCCAATTCGCTTTATGAAACGCTTTCGCCGTCTGCAACATCCCTTCGCGACTGCGAAACTCCAATCGGCCATCAGGCAGAAAACTCGCCCCCGTCACCCCTTTTTCCTTGAGGTATTGGTTGCGTTCAGACACTTCTGTTGGGTGACAACCCATACTTGTGCTGTAGTGATTCCGCCATTCCCTGCCGACCATCACCTTCTTAGCACTCGCGTTCTCTCGGTGTGCCTCAAGAACAGTATCGAGGTGTTGTGCTGCTAAATCAAGAACACTTGCAGTTTTCATACTGTAGCACCCCCACCTTGCGCCGCTGCTAATTGCGCCCATTGGTCTCCGCCACCGTCATCAACTGGCGATGGAGTTGAGTGCTCGTGCTGATATACCTTCGGTCCACCCATCTTCATTGAGCCACCGAACGCGCTCATGCCTTCCATGTTGGCGATTTGCTTGAGGCCGGGGTCTTGCTTCAGAACCTTCCGCAGCCACGGCGAATTGCTCAAAGTAGCGTCGATCTCCAACAGTTCGCCAAGATCGAGCGTGACGCCTTGCTGGGCCGCGATTGGTAGCAATGGCAGGTAAAACTGCACGATTTGGTGCAAACGGGCCAGCTTCTCGCTTGGGCCTTCGTACTGCCGACTGAACGGCTCGTAGGAGAATTGGTAATCGTTGTAGTTTCCGACGCGATAATCCGGTCGCCACGTTGCATCAACGGTGATGTCCGTTCCCTCGACCTGTCGAGTCCCTCGAACCACCTGAACCGGGTCGTGCCAGAGCATCCAGCCGAGTCCCTCGAAGCACTCGCCAGTGAATGCCGCCACTCGCTCTAGTCGCTTCGCCTCCAACTCGGACGAACTCCCCTTGAGCATCTGGTCTTGCGTGGCTGTTCGAGACTGTGCCCCTAGCCCGGCTATCAACTCCAAATTTCCAGCCTGTTTGTTGAAAAACTGCTGCAAAATACCAGCAAATTGCATGTTTCCAGGGTCAACACCGCCGGTTGATCGCTCACTGATGGCGGATGGCACCGCCAGCCCGATTTCCTCGCCATCTTTCGCATCCCGAAAAGCCCTGGCGTCACGTTCATTCGCTGAATAGACCGTGTTCTTCTTCTGCCGCTTGGCCTGATTCGCCGCCTTCCGCAACAATGTGTTGACGAGGTCGTGCAGCGAATCGAGGTTCCCGGCCAGAGTGATCGGGGCGATATTGTCGGGAACGGTGCCGAAGTGCAGAACCCGGAAGGGACCGCCCGGAGCACCATTCCACTTCTGGGAGTGCAGAACACCGAGACCGGGTTGGTCCGGCATCACGATCCACTTCTTTTCCTTGGGAAGCCACACGTCCCAGAGGGTCACATGCGGCTCAAGCTCATCGGGGTCGTGTTCCGCCCCTCGCTTGCTCAACGCTTCCGCCCGGTCGTTGAACGTATCACCGTACTTTGATGTGGCGCGAAGCTGCTTGACGACATCAACATCCCACCTTGACTCTAAACGGGCTTCGTTCAAAGGGATACGGAAACGATGGCATTCATAGCGGAGGTATCTGCGGCGAGCCGCCGTGGTGTCGTAGACGTAATCTTCCGGCGGAACACGCTCAATCATCGCTCTCCCTGGATCGACCGTAAGCCATTCAGGGATACGCATTTGTGCGTATCGATAGGCTTCGATTTCGTCCTCGGTCGCGTCTGCGTCCGGCTCCATCGGCATATCGGGATTTCTTAGCTCAAGAGCCTCTTCGCTGGGTGCCCAAAACACCTTGGCGATGCCCATTCCGAACAGTGCATCCTTGACGATTTCTTGCAGTTCATCGTCGATATTGATGGTTTTGACGTAGTTGTTCAGAGCTAAGGCGAACTGGATCGCGAAGTGCGTGGCCTGTGGTTCGTGGCTCTCAATGACCACTCGCGGGCGACTGACGGACAGCTTATAGGAGTAGGTGTCGATGGCACTCCATAGCATGTTCAGGAGTGTTTGACGCTTCTCGACGCCCCAGTTATCGCCCACCGTCTTTTCGATCAAGTCTCTGCGGCGTTCCCAAAACGGAATCAGCGTGCGCTCGCTCGCGCGAATCGCATCTCGCAAAGACCTCAGACCGGATTCGGAATGAACGTCAATCATGTCTGAGAAAATTATCTCAGACACATCGGCAATGCAACATAGGTATGCAAAAAGCTACCGTCAGCGGTGAGTCTTCTTTTTGGGACGACCGGGTTGGCGGGCTTCGATGATAACTTTCCCACCTCGCTTGCGATGCTTGACTTCGCGTTTAATGCCGCTGACAACGAAGCCAGAAACAGACTCTTTCTTGCGTCGCGATTGATCCATGCTCTCAGCGAGGGCATCAGTAAGATTGGCTGTCACCTTGCGTCCCAAGTCAGAAGTCCTCCTTGAACCAAATGCTAGAATCGCTGCCGAATTCATCACGTAACCGCTGGCCAACAACTGCAACACACCTGCACCAACCACTCAAAGACCCCCGTACCTGCATCAACCACTTATCTTCTTGTTATCAGCCCGCGACCAACTCGCGACGAGCGATCCGCTCCAACTCCGTAATGCGGCCTTCGAGTTGGGCGTTCTCGCGAATGTATTTGCGATTTGAAGCCTCTAGTTCTGTGATCTGTTTTTTGAGGTTCCGCACTTCGGCCTCAGCTTCTTTGCGGGCTTGCTGTTCTTCCTCAAACTGCTTGATCGTAATTCGACGTGGCGTTGCCCGCGTCTTTTCTTCGGAGCTTGCACGCGAGGACTCCAACGCGGACTCATAAAGTTCCCGAATCGTCTTCCCTTTCCACTGCTCAAGCGTCGGGAACGTCTGCAAGATGGCGCGAACTTCCAAGAACGTAGCAGCCGTGTCTTCGAGGTAGGAATCGAGCAATTCAGCGGCCTTCAGGTCGTCGAACTGATCGTTGTCTGCTCGAAATTCTCGGTCCTCAAACACCTCGACCAACAGAGTCGCCCGCTGAAAGAGCGCGGCCCTTCCATGTGTCCGCAGTTCTGAAGCGACGATCAATTTCTTTTTGTAGCCCACACTGGTCTGACGAGACATTTCGCAAGTCCTCCTGAAGACGCTCCGCAAAGGAGCGAAGGGAAACACAACCGCGACAGAAGTTGCCGCGATCAATCAACCGAAAACATAATTTGCACGTCGGCATCTACGTGATCCGCCTAAATCACTGTCGAGTTAACCTTTGGTGGCTCGATTGCACCAATGGCTCAACCTGCATCAACCACTCAAATTACTGTCGAATTCACCACAGGAATTCAGACTGACACGGAGGTCCTTCCTGCATCAACCACTTAAATCACGGCCGAATTCACCGTTTTCGCCAGCCGAGTTGCAACGCTGGATACTGCATCAACCACTTAGATCACTGTCGAATTCACCCACCAGAGAACGCGAGAGACGTTCGGCAACCTGCATCAACCACTCAAATTACTGTTGAATTCACCTTCTTCCCTTTTGAGTCGTTCGTTCGCGGCCCTGCATCAACCACTCAAATTACTGTCGAATTCACCCGGTTCGCGGAAATCATCACAATCCCAGAACCTGCATCAACCACTCATGTCACTGTCGAGTTCGCTGATCGACAGCGACGGGCGAGTATCATCATGCCTGCATCAACCACTCATATCACAGTCGAATTCACCGTGAGACAACTTCTTTCCGAGTGAACCGGTCCTGCACCAACCACTCATATCACAGTCGAATTCACCAAGCCGAAGCAAAAGGGGAAATGACGATGGCCTGCATCAACCACTTAAATCACAGTCGAATTCACCAAGCCGAAGCAAAAGGGGAAATGACCATGGCCTGCATCAACCACTTAAATCACAGTCGAATTCACCTGATTCGTTGTAACCACTTTCTCCGCCGAATCAGGCTGTCGTTTTGACTCTCGCGTTTCGACTTCCAAGCCAAACTCCACCGCCTTGTCTCGCAATGTTTTTTCCAGACCGTACCAATCCCAACCGCTCTTGTCCCGACAATCAAACTTACCAGCCCGCGACAACCAACGCGAGTCGTCTGAGCGTTTCGACAAAAACACAACACCGCAACCTGTCGCCACCGCCCGTTTGCAAATTTCGACCGCCATGTTCCGATTGTAAGTGCGCACGAAATCTCGCCAGCGATTACTCAAAAGAGTCACCTTATCAAGTGCTCGGTGAAGCCCGTGCCCCTTGCGAGCCGAAGATGCCGAAACGCGATAGGTCTGTTGGCGTGACCAACGCTGCCCCATCAACTGGCGACGCACCGTTGCCACAACACGCCCGTCTCCGCCGATTCTCCACGAGCGGCCACCGGCCCGCATTCGCAGTGGTGTATTCGGAGAAGCAACAACAACAGCCACTCCATTGCCAGAGGATCGCGATGGCTTGTCCTGTCTGTACGCAATTGCCGCGAACAACTTGCCATTTTTTATGAACAACTGCGACCCGCAAAACTCGAACTCTCCGCGAACAATCTTCGCGAGCGTGATGCGACGACTGGCCATGCGGCGTCCCTTGTCCCAGATCGTCAGATTGTAGACCACACTCTTCTGCATGGATTTTCCCGCGACGGGGTGACGCGACAACGAGCATTTCAGAGAATGTTGACCATCTCGCTCGCTCGGAGAAAACATCGCTAAATTTTCCTTGCTAAACGGCAGCGGGCAAGGCGACGTGAACATTGGGATTTGCTGGCGAAACAGCAGCCATGAGTGCCATGCCGGCCAGTTCCCGTGCGCCGACTTACTCGACATCACCAACTGCTTCAGACGATTCATACTCAGTGCCACAACTCGCGTGTGGACGTTAGGCCACGTCTTCACGATAAAGTGATAAATACGTTTACCCAACTCCGACGACAGCGGATGCACGTCCAGCTTAGGACGCTCGGACTTGGGACGCTTCGCCTCAAGGTGTTCTTTCCAGGCCGCATGAAAGGCTTTGATCTTCGCCGCCGAGCCGTTTTCAAAATGCCACGCTCGCCAGTGATCGAAGAAAGCGTTTTGAATTTCCTGAACCTGCTGCATCAAAGATTCGAGTTCACGGAATTGCCTCCAGTGCTCGTCTTTATCATCGCTCAAGCGGGAGACCTCGACCGTGAGCACACGCAGAAATTTGTCATTCGACATTGTGCATTCCTGTGAAATTGGAAAATGGCACTGGCCGAGAGTCTCAGCGAAGCGGTTGCTTCGCTGGTTATTGGTTGTGGTTGTTGGCGAGCGCTACGCGGCTCTCGGAGTCCGCAGCTATTCTCGCCATAGGGGCTTGCAGGTTCCCCATCTCGGCCAGTGCCGCAGGCAGCTTATCGAGGCCAACCACGGAATCAATGAAGAAACACCAAAAATGTATACATTTTCTTTCAATCCCACGAAAACGGGTCGCCGTCGTCGCCGGTCTTTGGCGCGAACCTCGCCGCAAACATCTCTTCCGCGACCAAAGTAACGTCTCGTTTGAAGAACAGTTCCGGGTGCGGTGACTCCTCTTCCAGATTCAGCAACCCCATCTCGACCACGCCAATCCAGCCCATACCGGCCGCGATTGCCACGTCGCCGTGAGCCTTTCCTTTGTCCGCTTCGTCGTCATTCGCTGAAGATGACTTGTGGACGACCTTGCCACCCGACCACTCGTACTCCAGCAATTGGCTAATGATGACTTCCGAGCGGATCGTCGATTCACTATTCGAGATGCTCTCAATCAACGGCCCTAAAGTTTCCGTTGGACCTTGGCGGCTGAAGAAGCCGAGCTTGCTTGTCACTGTCGCCGCCGCTTCGCTCTCGTCTCCCTTGCGACGATAGACGTGAAAGTATCCGCACTCTTTCACCTTCTTGATGAAATTCGTGCCGCCCGGCCCGTTGATTTCAGGGACTCCAAACGCATCCCAAAACCACTTGCACAGACACACAAACTTGATCGCGAACTCTTCCGGCGGGTAGTGCGAACTCTTCCACTCGGCGACTTGCTTCCCTGTCTTATTGTCGAAAACCACCATTGCGGATTGCGAACTGAACTCGCCGCCAGTTCCGCCAGAAATGTCAGCACCGACTGAGTACGAACCGCGTGGCGGTCGCTTGGTGATGAGCGGCGTCCACAACTCCAGATGTCCGCCGCCAGGAACCCAAATAGGCCGCAAGTACGGCAACCCTTCCTGCATCGACAGTGCGTCATACAGCACTTCCCCTCGGTGCATTGGCGACTGACATTGGTTGATTCTCGCTTGCTCAAGAATGTCGCCTTCGATGAAGTGACGAGCCGACCCCTCGAAGTCGAGGTCTAATTCCTTCGCGATATTCTTCGGTTTCTTGCTTCGCTCGCACTGGTAGTCGTACCAATCGCTGCGAGGCTTCTCGTCGTCTCGGAATCGACAGCGAATGAAGTCGTAATCGTCTCGCCAACTGTAGGTCTTGGCGTTCAGCGACATCTTCACTGGGTCGGTGAAAACAGCCGTGTCGCCGTGCTGCTGCTGCGTCTGCTCGAACACTCGTTCGCTGACGAACTGCCCAACATCTAAGTCGCTCGTGCCTGGATCGACGACTTTTCGCCGCATTTTGTAGAGGCCGGCGCGGCGGTCTGGATGCTCTGACCAATGCACCCAAATCTTTCGCACCGACGAGTTCGTCATCAGGCTATAGAAATACGCCCCCGTTCCGAATCGGCCGTTGGGTGTTGAGTTGTAGATGCGGCAATTTGTCGCCGATTGCGTTGCAGACGCGATCATTTCGGCGTTGTCTTGCTCTGCGGTTTCATCGCACAGAATCGCCGTCACTGTTGAACCGCGACCAATATCGGGAACCGTCGCTTGTCCCGTGAATCGCGAGCCGTTGTCGTGATTCGTCGCGGCTTTCTTCACGCTCACCCAGTTTGCCGGCATCAACCACGCCGGGAGGTGATCCCAGTGATAACGCAGTTTCGAGAACAACGCTTTTCCGGCCTTGCTGTCAACCAACTCTTCGACCTTGCTGGTCAGCAGAAATTCCTGATTCGACATCCACCGCCACGAATGCTCCATTGCGTGAACGCAGCACTCCGAGCACCCCATCTGCCGCGACTTCGGGAACGCAACGTCGCAATTGCCGATGCACGCCTCCAGTTCCTTGAGCATGTCGTCTTGGAATCCGTAGGTGATAAACGGCTGGTCGGGGCAATCGCGATGGTCGCGAGGATTCATCACCCAGCCGAACGTGTTGATCTCGAACAGCATGTCGCGTGAGCAGATGATCTTGATTTCTTCGCGTATCTCCGGGTCTTCCGCCGCCGTCCAAATGAACTCGCGCCAAGCGATGTTGTCTTCCAAATCTTTCGGCACCAGCGTATCGTAAAACCAGCGAGTCTTTCCGGTCGGAACCGGATCATCGGCGAATGCTCGCTCTAATTTGTCTGCGAATGAGACATAATCCATGTCCCTGAACCCTTTCGACTCGATAACCAACAACCTCACCAAAAACGTATCAGAGTCCGTTATTCAAACGGAAGACCTCACCAAGATCGAACAGGCTCCCGAATTTGGCTCGATACTGAGCTGGGTCGTGAACAACATTGGACGCGATCCAGATGGTCTCAAGAAAGAGTTGATTCCGTTCCCGGCCTGCAAATTCGTCCTCGCTTGGGCACAAACAGACCCCGACAAATTCTGGCCGTGGGTCGCCAAGTACGACCAGAAACGCGAAGAGGCCAACAAGGCCGCTAAGACGTTCGAGGATGACAAACGCAAACACTTCAAACTTTTTGACAAAGTTCGCTCATACTATCGCGGTCGTGCTGAGCAACAGAAACAAGAACGTCCGTAGCACCGCGTAGACAATGCTTGAGAATCAGCCACACTTGCTTGGCCGACTGCCCAGACTCGCCAAGTTTGATGAGCTTCGGCTGGTGTTTCCCGATCTGGCAGAACCACGAATTGCTCGGCTTGTGATACTTCATCGGACCAATCGCCTGACGAAACACGATCTGCTTGAGTTCATTGTCGGTCAGTGAAGAAAGATGGAACCCACGCACGATCCGGCTGAAAGTTGGCAGGTTTTTGTATTCCTGCTTCTTTTTCTCGCGACGTGCTGCGATCTCCTTCTCGAACGCAATCAGGCTACTGTTCGCCCTCAGTTTTCCCTTCAGCAGCCGCTTGTAGATCGTTTGCCGCTCGGAATCTATGTTTTCGTACAACTTCTTGAGCCGTGACCGGTCCCGATTCAAGTGCCGAGATAGCTTCTGCCGAAGCGAAAAATCCCATTTCTGAGTGCGTGCGTTCCATGACCACTTGTTCGACTTCGGGTTTGGCTTCGGCTTTCCGATTCGTTGCATGAAGGCGTGCCAGTTTCGCCACGCTTCCTGCATGGTCCTGCCGCACGTCCGCCGGTTTTTCTTGTTGACTTCCACTCGCCAGCAGCGGTCACTCGCCGCGTAATGCGGCTTACCAATGTGCGTGACTGGTACGTCCGCTGGCCAATCCAACAACCCCATTAGTATGCCTTTAGTCTACGCCGTACTTGGTTTCCCACGTGTTCTCTCGCATTTCCGCTGTTCTTGGCCTGCGGCGCGAGATAATCGTTTTTTGGAGATACCCGCTCGCCGAAATCTCAGAAAGAACGGTTTTCCTGCAATTTCCGCAGTACCTTTCGGAAGGCAAGGAGCCTGCAACGTGGCACAACTGACACCGTTTCGTCCCAGTGAAAAGGCTATTTTGAAGCATTCCATCGCTCCTTTTATTGAAAGCCGTCTCCCAAAATAGCAACTCACCATCTTTTTTTGCAAAGCGTTTCTTGATTTTCACTGTTCAGCCGATAATGTGTGAATCCTTCGCCTCGGCGAAGCGGGAACCACGTCTCTGGCCAGACGCCCGAAGCCCGCACTCCCCTGCGGCCTCTTTGGTTCCCGTTATTTTCTTCAATCAGGGGAGCACAAAAAGGGGAGAACCATGCAGAACGCGATAGTGTACGCTCGTTTTTCACCACGCCGATTGCTCGCGGGTGACGCTGAACGAATCGCGGCCCAAGAAGACCTCGCTTCGATGCAGCTTCAGGTCGAAACCGACCTAAAATACGCCGAGTTTCACAAGCTCAACGTCGTTGAAGTGCTCAAAGAACCATTCACTTCAGCCCGCTCAGTCCCGCTGTTCGACCGGCCGGAAGGCTCGAAACTCCGCGACATCCCGCCTGGAACAAGCATCATCTGCATGAAGCTCGCTCGCATGTTCCGCAACGTGGACGACGGACGAGCGACGATGCGGTACTTCGAGGATCGCGGAATCACTTTGCACTTCGCCGATGAGGGCGGGGTTTCGCTCAACGTCTCGACCGCCAAGGGCAAGCTCGTTGCCACGATGCTGCTCGCCGTCACAGAATACGAGCCGGAAGAGACCGCCGAACGAACCTCGAAGGGGATGAAGCACCGCCAGCGAAACGGGCAACGCATGACCGGAAAGGGAACCATCCCCTACGGCACGATGCTCGACCCGAACAACGACGCCAACCTTTTGCCTTGCGAAGGCGAACTGCAAGCCTCGCGGGACGCCAAAGAACTCCGCGAAAAAGGCTGGTCACTCCGCGATATTGCCAAACTTGTCGGCCCAATTCGCGGCAAGATATTGCATCCACAAGGCGTCAAAGACCTCATCGAAACCTCAAAAAACAGAGTCCTGGCATGCTCGTAAGATTGCCGGGTTAGCCTATAGGGCATCAGCCAGCTTCCCACAGCAGTTTCTGCCCCTGTAGCAGAACATCCGTATCGACCCTCGGGCGACTTTTCACGTTCCAGTTTCCGCCACCGCGCTCACCAATCAACTTCCATCCGGCCCCACGGAGGCTCGCCCCGCCCTCCGCTGGCAACGTGTAGGTTATAAGCCTCCGATACCCAAGTGCCTTCGCAACTTGCCACGACTTACCGTAGAGCATTGAGCATGCGTTGCGAGCCCCGTCAGTGCAGACCCGGTTTACCTCCAGCGTCCAACCATCGTCCAAATGTCGCGACACCGGGCGTCCGACAATCGCCACGCCGCGAATAGCGTCTTCTCCGTCAGCAACGGCCAGCGAGAACTTGTGTCCGGTCGTCGGCTTGTGGTATCGGTGGTATTTCTTCACAAATGCGTTCGCTTCTTTGTGGCTGATAGGAACAACCCGAAGGCTAACCAAGCGTTGGAGCAGATTTGCGTCTACGTCTTGCGTCATGGTTAGTCTCTTGGCTGCAAACTGCTCAACTTTTCCGTTATCTGTTTTCATTTTCCCGTCCCTTGAAACTGTAGAAATATAGTTCTTCGTCTGACTCACTTACCCACCGCGAACCAGTGCGTTCGCAAGAGAACTCTTGACTGAACACCTTCCAATCCGGCTTGTCCAATTTTTTCGATATCCAAGCACCGCCATCCATCCACAGCACCCGGTTATTCGGTTGGATGAAAAACTGTCCGCCTTCGCCCTCGAAAACGTGTCCGCATTTGTGCCCTCCCGCATATTCGCCGTAGCCCGTCTGATATTGTGGTCCCATGCACCAATCAAGAGTAAACATATACTTGGCTTGATGCTGCGTGTGATCTTTTAACCAGACCATAGCACCACGGTTCTTGCAGTATTCGAGGATTGTCACGGATGCGTAATACGAAAGCGAATCCCAAAGCTGCAACCAATCCAGCGGGTAGTTCGTAAATGTTTCGGTGTTCAAAGACCATAGATAGTGGATCGGCACACGGGCGTGCTGCGAACCCCACTCGGTCATCACAGAGAACATGCCGCAGCGTTGCGGTATCGACGTGTACGCGAACACCTCCACCGGCACTTGCTTGTTGGTTGGTGAAGGGGCGAGGTCATACAGGAACGCCGAGTCAAGTCCCGCGTAGAACGTCGGGATGTTCACGTTGAGATAGTTGCTCATTATCGGTGATTCTTTTCAATATCCTGGCTTAGTGCGGCGGCTTTTTGCTTCTTCGACTTCATCATCCGGTCTCCCTTGCATGATCCACGAAACGTCCGACTCGAACACAACGCCCGCCGCATCCCAAACCTTGCCCGACGTCACAACCCCGCTCCCGTCCCGAACCGCCGACTCGCTGGCTAACCCAATCACCTCGTCCAAAAACCGAACCGCCAGTCGATTCAAAAATTCCTTGGCCGCAGAATCCATGATTACGTGGCGGTCACTCATCACTCTCACTCGGCTGGCGGCTGGCGGATGGCTTCACACCAAGACTCCGCAATAAATCCAAAACGTCACCACGCCCAACAGTCGTAGGGTGAGTGAAGTACGTTCCACGCGAGGCCACGATCACGTCATCAGTTCAAAGCCTGTGACGATGCCGTTGCCAATCGTTGCAACTCTGCTCTGTCTAGTCTTATCTCGTGCTCTGTTTCTGTCCCTTGGTCGTCAATGTCTTTGACGATTACCGAAAGCCAGTCGTTGCGGGTCAGTCTAAACTCTACTGCCCCCCTTGCCAATTTCTTGACGGTCTTACGCTTGCCGAATTTGTGTCTGTAAACTGTGGCCATGATCTCGGTTCCTTGAACTAGAATCGGTAGTCTCACGCGTGGCCCGCGTGAACTCGGTGTTATGCGTCGAACAATCCCCGCTGCTGCTTGTGTGGCTCTGTCGGCCTCCAAATCGTGAAGGCCGTCCACTTGGGGCCGACGACATTACAAAACTCCCCAAAAAACGACGCAGCCGCGCAAAAGACCTCCCCACACAAAAAAGCATCCCCTACGCAGCACGGTACCGACCCCCGAAAAACTTTGCAAGCTAGGATTCCTGACCCAACT
>Ga0194131_10006823_pt1 | contig 15693 bp, 13 predicted proteins | sample TA2KigO120mmetaG_FD_148631 | JGI IMG/M metagenome (GOLD analysis project Ga0194131, IMG submission 148631) | Freshwater microbial communities from Lake Tanganyika, Tanzania - TA2015053 Kigoma Offshore 120m | ecosystem: Environmental > Aquatic > Freshwater > Lake | place: Tanzania: Lake... | reverse complement strand
CGATGTGGGCTTGAGCGAGGACGTCGTGCTCTGGAAGGAGTTCCTGCGCAGCCTGCAGGAGCGCGGTCGGCGGGATGTGAAACTGGAAACCAGTGACGCCCATCGCGGCCTGAAACAGGCCATCGCCGAGGTGCTTGAAAGCACCAGGGTCTTCCACTTGCCGGGACGCACGCCCGTGAACGTGGCCAGCCTCGCGTCACCTCTGTCGGAGAGCCTGGGAGAGCAGGTCCACCCCCTGCGAGGACCAGCGCCACCTTCCTATGCCAGTCTCAGGCGCTCGTGCGGGCTCTGAGCGTTCGTCTAGATCCTGGGCGCGTCGGCAGGACTGCATTTCGGATGCGGTCCTGGATGACGATCGCACCCATCAAAGCCGCGTGCGACGGACCGCGTCGGGTCGTACCGCGCCTTCGCATTGTGGGAACCTTAGGTACTGGTACCTAGCACAGCAGCACCAGCCTGCGGTACCGGAACGAGCGAGATGTGGTATTTCGCACTATAGGCAGTCACGCGCGAGCCGAGGATCATTGCGACAGGTGATTCGCCTGCAATGATTCTGCAACACGAGGCCGCGCTGACCGTCCGGCGGATGCTCACCCGCGCCCCGCTGTGGGCGTTCATCTACGGGATCGCCATCCTCGGCGTGGCGGTGCTCGGGTACAGCCTGGGCGAGGTGAGCCGCGGTGAATCGGCGTACCTGCTCGAGGTGGGACTGCTCTTCGCGCTCTGCGCACTGGCACAGGCGATGCCCGTGCCGCTGTTCCGGAATAGCTCGATGTCGGTCAACTTCGCCATCGCGATCGCGGCCATGATCTACCTGGGCCCAGCCGCGGCGGTCGTGGCGAACCTCGGCGACGGTCTGGTCATGGGCTTCCGACCCCGCCCCAAGCCGCTGCACAAGGTCGCCTACAACATCGGACAGTTGTCCCTCGCAACCGCGGCCGCCGGCCTGGCCTACACCGGTCTCGGCAGTTCCATCCGGCCTGCCGCGCTGGAGTGGGCGAACCTGTGGCCGGTGATCGTCGCCATCGTGGCGTACTTCTTCGTCAACACCGGACTCCTCGCCGCAGCCATCTCGGCAACGACGGCATCCACGCTCAGCAGCGTCTGGGGTTTGAACTACCGATGGCTCGCGCCGAACTTCTTCGGCCTGGGGTTGGTCGGGTTCGGCATGGCCACCGCCGTGGCGACGGTGGGGTTGCTGGGACCGGGAATCTTCCTCATCCCGCTCACGATGGCCTGGTACAGCTTCAAGCTCTACATGTCGCGCACCGAGGAAGTGCGGCGACGCAATGAGGAACTGCGACTGACCAACGCCCAACTCGACGTGGCGAACGCTCGCCTGTCGCAGCGGGTGACAGAACTGAGCGCGCTCAACCGGATCGGCCTGAGCCTGAACGGTTCGCTGGACCTGGCCAACGTGCTAGGAGAGATCCTGACCTCGGCGCTGCGCCTGGTGCCCGCACAGGCCGCGGCCGTGGCTCTCGCGGACCCCGCGAGCGGGCGGCTGCGGGTGGCCAACGCCATCGGACTGAGCGGCGTGGCGGCAGAGGCGCTGCAGCGGTACGACGGACCGGTGGCACGCGCGTACCAGGAATCACGCCCGGTGGTGATGGCCGATACGGTCGCCGCCGGCGAGGGAAGCCTCGCCAACAACGGCGTCGGCGCCCTCCTCGCCCTACCCCTGCACTTCGGCGGACAGATGGGCGGCGTCTTCGTCGTGACCTACGCGAGCGCGCACGACACGACCGAAGATCAGATGCTGCTGCTCTCGACCCTCGCTCAGCAGGCCTCGACCGCGGTGCACAACGCGCGCCTGTACCAGAAGATCGAGCAGAGCTACCTGAGCACGATCCAGGCGATGGTGACGGTGGTCGACGCGCGGGAGCGGTACGCGCCGGGCCACGCGGAGCGCATTCGGGATCTGGCACTGACCGCGGCGCGGGAGATGGGGTACGAGGCGCAGGAGCAGGACGCGCTCGAGATGGCGGCGCTGTTCCACGACATCGGGCACATCGGCGTCCCGGAGACGGTCCTGAGCAAGGCAGGCGATCTGACCGGCGAGGAGTGGGAGATGGTGCGCCGTCACCCGATCCTCGGCGTCTCCACCCTGAACCAGGTCCCGCGGATGGAGGCGGTTGTGCCAATCATCCTGCAGCACCACGAGCGGTACGACGGCCAGGGATACCCGCACGGCACGCTGGGCGAGGACATCCACCCCCTGGCGCAGATCCTCGCCGTCGCCGATGCCTACAAGGCCATGACCAGCGCGAGACCGCACCGGCGCGCGCTGACCGCGACGAGGCGGTGGTCCGCCTGCGCGAGGGCGCGGGCAGCCAGTTCTCGCCAAAAATCGTCGAGGGATTCATCCGCGCGACCCGAACCTCACCCATCCGCACCGCATCCACCGAGTCCGCTGTCGCCCGGGCGTTCAGCCGCCGCTGATCTCCGGGCGGCACCGCGTACGCGAGCGCGGACGCGTCAATTCGCCCGTGCGGCGATCGCGAGCGGACCGCGCAGACTCACCGCCAGGGGGGCGATGAGCAGCGTCGCCGCGGCGAGCACCATCATCGCGAGGGAGAGTCCGCCAAGATCCGCGACGACTCCGTAGGCGATCGGCGCCAGCGCCGAGGCGAGCAGGGTGCACGTGAAGTAGAGCCCGTAGCCGCGGGCGCGACGACGCACATCGACGAAGCGCGAGACGCTCGCATAGAGGACCGACGAAGTCCCGTTCAGCGCGAAACCGAGCGGAAGAAGCGCCACGATCGCGAGGTCCGGCGGTGCGAACAGCGTCGCGACAATGCCCGCGGCGGTCAGCACCTCGGTGACGACGATCGCGCCCACGCTCCCGAACCGATCCGCGATCGGCCCGCAGAGGAACTTCCCGGCCGCGCCCGCCGCGAACAGGGCGGTGAAGGCGGCCGCAATGTCCGCGGTCGTGAAATCCTTGGCCGTCAGCACGAACGGGATGAGCGTCAGGGAGGTACCTCGGGCAGCGGAGTCCAGCACGCCGATCGTGACGAGGAGCATGAATCCGCCACGATGAGTGATGCCCCAGCCGATCCCCCCATCGTCCGCCGTGCGGATCGCGCGGGCCGCGCCGGGCGGCTCCGGAACCGCGACCAGATGCAGCAGCGCATACGCCACGCCGATCGCCCCGACGACCACCAGAGCGCCGCGCCACCCGTACACGACTGCGATTCCGCCGGCAATGAGAGGCGCGAGGACCTTGCCCAGATCGCCGGTGAAGTTGAGTGTCCCGATTGCGGTCGTGCGCCCGCGGCCTTCGTACAGCCGGGAGATGATCGCCGTGGCGATCGGGTGCTGGAAGTTGCCGCCCAGGCCGCCGATGGCCGCGGCGACAAGGAGGAGCCAGAAGGCCGGCGCCGCCGCGACAGCGAGAATGCCGAGACCGACCCACCCGGTGCCGAGCGCGAGGAGCACCTGCTCGCCGAAACGCTCCGCGGCGATCCCCGCCGGCACCTGGAAGGCTGACGAGGCGCCCGAGAACGCTGCCTTGATCGCGCCGACCTGCGCGTAGGAGAGGCTGAGGTCGGCGGCCATGAGCGGCAGGAGCGGTGTGAACGCGACGAAGAGCAGGTCGTTGACAACGTGCATCCCGCTTTGCGTCGCGAGATGACCGCCCCGCGAGAGTGCGTGCAGACCGGCGCGGCGTGCGAGCAGGGGCGACTCCGGGCGTCCTGACGCCGCGGCGCAGTATAGCCTCGCGCCCTGCGCGAACCCCCTGCGGATGGCCGCGTTCGCCGATCCCCCGGGAAATTTTCACATCGATGTCCGCACGTGCCTGCGCAGCACGGGTGTCCGCGCCCGGGACGGCGGCGGCCGCGGAAGGAGCCCCCCGATCCCGGGGATGCTCTATTTCAGGTGGAGGAACGGGGCGGGATAGCGGGCGAAATCACTGTCGAGAGCGACTATTCGGCATCCGCTCGCCACCGCGTGGTTCTACCCGGCGAAACTCCGCCGGCGGCTCACCGGGCGAGCGCGACCTCCCGTACCAGCGGAAGTCTTACGGGCTGGCCGGTCTCGGCGGACCGATAGATGCTCAGCACCAGTTCCAGCGCGTCTCGTCCGTCGGCACCGGTCATGACCAGCGGCTCATCATCGAGGACGGCACTTACGAGGTGATCGAGTTTGCGGTAGTGCTGTTCGGAGTTCTGCAGTTCGACGAGCGGCAGCTGGCGCCACCCGCGCAGGTAGTCTGGTTCGTCCCAGCGGATGGTGAAGACACTCGGGCCATCGCCGCTGCCGCCTCGCAGCAGGATCGAGCCAACCGATCCATCGATCGACGTATAGCCGTGACGGGCCGTTGCGGCCCAGGTGGTGTACCACGTGCCCACCGCTCCGCTCGCGAACTGGAGAGTCGCCGCGACCGTGTCCTCGACATCCGCGTCGGGCACAAGCTGGCCGCCGGCGAAGTTTTGCTCGCGGAAGCGTCGGTATGTCCCGAACACGGATTCGACTGGGCCGAGGAACCAGTTGATCATGAAGGCGGTGTAGATGCCCCAGTCCATCAGCACGCCGCCGCCGGCCTGGGACTTGCGCAGGAACCACGCGGTGCGATGCGCCGAGGGGGCACAACTGACGATGTTTAGCGCCTGGATCGTCCCAATTGTCCCCTCGTCGAGCAGCCGCTTGACGGTATTCCAGAGATGGGAGAAGCGGGGCTGGTACCCCATCGTGAATTTGACACCGGCGCGCTGGGCCGCTGCGACCATCCTGTCCGCGTCGGCCAGATCGATCGCGATCGGCTTCTCGCAGAGGATGTGCTTTCCGGCCTCGGCCGCGGCGATCACCGGATCGGCGTGGGCACCGGCCCAGGTGGTGACCGAAACCGCCTCGACCTCAGGGTTCCTGAGGAGTTCACGGTAGTCGGTATAAACGTGGGGGATGTCCCAGCGTTCTGCGGCCGCGCGGGCCACATCCAGGGAGATGTCGGCGACCGCCACCAGGCGGGCCCGGGGATTCCGTACGTAGTTCGGAAAGTGGGCGCCGTTGGCGATTCCGCCCGCGCCGATCACGCCGATGCCGAGCTTACGGTGCGGCTGAGACACAGTTGCAGTACTCCTGTTCGTTGACCATGAGTTCGAAAGCGGCTACCGGGTCCGGAGTCGGTATGGCCGTAGTCGCCGCAGCGATCGTGGCGCTGGCGGTTGGGGCGAATTGCAGCGGGGCGGCCCCCGATGCCGCCATCGCGGCCGCTGCCGCAAACGCGAGCGCAAGCGCGAGGACAATGGCGATCCCGGAACCGATCAAGCGCCGAGCACGGCCCGGCGGCGGTGGGTTCGATGATCCTGCTGTGCTACTCAGTGTGTCACCGCCGCGTCGCGCGATTCTTCGTGAGAGGCGGCCCCGTAGAGGTAGCAGGCCGCGACATGCCCGGTCCGGACGTCCATCATCGCCGGTCGCGTCTTCCAGCAGCGTTCCTTGACGTGGGGGCAACGCTCGGCGAAGAGGCATCGGTCGCGACTGGCCGATTTCACCTCGGCCGTCTGCTCGCTGACCTCGATGCGGTCGGTCCAGCGTGCGTCGGGGTCGGGCTCCGGGACCGAGGCGATGAGTTGCTGCGTGTAGGGGTGCGCTGGCCTGGTGATAACGTCCTCGGCCCGGCCACGCTCGACGATGCGCCCCTGCGAGATCACCATTGTCTCGCCGCCCAGGTAATAAGCGGTCGACAGATCGTGGGTGATGAAGAGCGTGGTCATTCCGTACTTCTCGCGGAAATCGAGCTGGACGTTCAGGAACATGACCCGGATGGCGGCGTCGAGCATCGAGACCGGCTCGTCGGCGATGATGAACGCCGGCCGCAGCATGTGGACCCGGGCAAGCATCACGCGCTGGCGCTGGCCGCCGGAGAGCTGGTGCGGGTACCGGCCTAGCACGTCGGCGGGCCGGAGGTCGACGGCCTCGAACGACTCTTCGATCAGGCGGAGCCCACGCGCCTTCCCGGTGGCCAGCCCGAACTTCTCAATCGGACGCCAGAAGATGCGGTCGACCCGGTAGAACGGATTGAAAATACCGTAGGGATCCTGGAAGACGGGTTGTACGTCCCGCCGATAGGTGTCGTAGTCGCGGCCCTCGAGACAAAAGATGTCCTTACCGTTGTACGTTACGGTACCGCCAGTGGGTCGCTGCAGGCCGAGGATGATGCGGGCGATGGTGCTCTTGCCGGATCCGCTTTCGCCCACGAGGCTGGTGATCCTGGACGGGTCGGAGGAGAGCGTGAACGAGACACGATCGACGGCGACGAGTTCTCCACCGATCGCGGAGAGGGCACCTCCGCGGAAGGTCTGCGTGACGTCGCGGAGGGCGATCTCCTTCGGTTGGTTCATTGTGGGACCGGGGTCAAAGCGGTGGTCACGCGTGAGCCGTCCTGTTCCGGGTACAGGTGACAGGCGACGATGGGGCTTGGGCCAGAACCGTTCGCGGTGGTGTCGAGGGGCAGCAGGCGTGGCGTATCGGCGAAACAGCGGGCCATCACCTGAGAGCAGCGCGGATGGAATCGACAGCCCTGCGGCCAGGCCAGCGGGCTTGGCGCGTTGCCGCCGATTCCGCCCAGGCGCGTGCGCACGCCGCCAACCTTCGGGATCGAGTGGATCAGCGCCCGAGTGTACGGGTGGCGCGGCTCCTTGAAGATCTGGCGCACATCACCGACCTCAACGATGTCGCCGGCGTACATGACCGCGACACGGTCGCACAACTCGGCGTGGACAGCCATGTCGTGGGTCACAATGATCAGCGTCATCCCCATCTGATCACGCAGATCGGCGAGCGTCTGGATGATCAGACGCTGGACGTTGACATCGAGCGCGGTGGTCGGCTCGTCTGCGATCACGAGGTCGGGCTTCAGGGCGATGGCTATCGCGATGCAGACCCGCTGTTTCATTCCGCCGGAGAGTTCGTGGGGATACATGCGCGCCACGTGTGCTCCCAGGCCAACCTGCCTGAGCAGTTCGGGGACCATTCGCCTGGCGTCTCGTTTCGAGAAGTTGCTGTGGGCGGTGATCGCGTCGGTGAACTGGTCTTCGATGCGCATGACCGGATTGAGCGAGTTCATCGAACCTTGGGGGACGTAGGAGAGGCGGCGCCAGCGCACCCTTCGCACATCGCTCTCCTCGGCGGAGAGCAGATCGATCGACGTGCCGTCGCGCGGGTGCAGGCGCACCACGCCACCTCCGATGTAGCCGGGGGGTTTCACGAGCCGCAACACCGCCGCCGCGAGGGTGCTCTTGCCGCAGCCAGATTCGCCGGATATGCCGAGGATCTCGCCCCGATAGACGGTCAGGTTGACGCCGTCAACGGCGCGTGATTTGCCGCGAACCGTGTCGTAGTGGACGTGGAGGTCGGCGATCTCGAGAAGGGTCTCAGGCACCCGCAACCCTGCGCAGCCGCGGATTATAGGTCTCCTCCAGCCCGACGTTCATCAAGTTCACGGCCAGGAAGAGGAGCGAGAGGACCGTCACAGGTGCGACGAAGAGCGGCCATGCGCCCAGACTCATCGAACCCCAGGTGACGGCCCAGTTGATCATCAGCCCGAGATCTATCGCGCCGGACGGCCCGAGTCCGATCACCTCCAGCCCGACGAGCGCGAAGATCGCCCCGAGCGAGGCGTTCGCCAAGCCGACGCCCAGGTACGGAAGCATGTTCGGGACAAGTTCCTGGAAGATGATCTCCATATCGGTCATCTTGTTCGCACGTGCGAGGTCGATGTACGGCCGGCTGCGCAGGCTGAGCACCTGGGCTCGGATCGTTCGCGCCGCGAACGGCCATGAGAAGATGGTCAGCATGAGGGCGACCTGCCAAAGCGAGACGTTGCGGGCGTATGCCGAGAGCGTGATCAGCAATGGCAGGCTCGGCACGACGAGAAACATGTCGGTCGTGGTCGCCAGGAACGAGTCGACCTTGCCTCCCTTGAAGCCGGCGGTGAACCCGACAACGACGCCGATGAATGTCGCGAACAGGCCGGCCATCACCCCGACCTGGAGCGAGGACCAGAGGCCCGTCACCGTCATCGCGAGCAGGTCACGCCCGTATCGGTCGGTGCCAAGCGGGTGCGCTCCGCTCGGCATAAGCCAGGCGGGGTACGCGCCGATCTCGAGCGGATTCTTGCCCCGCCCGATCAGATCGACAATCAGCGGGTGCACGAAGGCGACGAGGAAGAAGAACGCCAGGATGCCGAAGCCGACCTGGAGTTTTGCGCTGGTGCGCCAGAGCGCCGCGAGCCTCATCGCCAGAACTTCACCCGGGGATCGAGGAGGGGGAGACAGAGGTCGATGATCAGGTTCGCCAGGAGTACGACGATGATCGTCATCGCGACGATCCCCTGAACGGTATTGAAGTCGTAGATCTGGATCGCCTGGACGAGCAAACTGCCAAGCCCGGGGTAGTTGAAAAGCTGCTCGACCAGCACGTTCCCGTTGAAGATGCCGCCGAGAGAGATCCCGAACGCGGTGACCTGCGGCAGATACACGTTTCTGAGCGCGTAGGTCGTGAGGATGCGGCGCGGGCTCAGGCCCTTGGCTTCGCCATAGGTCAGGTAGTCCTCGCCCAGCGTCGGCACGATCAGCATGCGCGTCGAGATCAGCCAGTTCATCACGCCGATGAGCACGATCGAGAGTGCCGGCAGAGTCCCGTGGTGGATCACGCTCGCGAAGAAGTTGAGATCGAACCCCGGATCATGAACCGGGTTGTACGCCGCGCTCGAGGGAAACCAGCTCAGTTTGTAGGCGAGCAGGAAGACGATCATGAGCCCGACGAAGTAGAAGGGCACGTGCGAGAGCGCGATCGAGACGTTGGTCAACCACTCGGCGTACCACCTGCCGCGCAGCCAGCCTACGATGGCGCCGAGCACGATGCCGAGCGCGAACGCGAAGACAGCCGAAAGCCCCAGGAGCCCGATGGTCCATGGCAAAGCTCGCAGAATGCCCACCTGCGCCGACGTGGGGAAGTTGATCAGGGCGGGTCCGAGGTCCCGCTCGATGAACAACTGGTTGAGATAGAAGAGGTACTGCTGAAACAGGTTCCCATCGAGACCGAAGACACGTCGATAGTGAGCGATGACCTCCTGGTTGGCCTGCACGTTGTACACGCCGACCTGCTCCAGGCTGGCCACATACGCCTGGATAGGGTCGCCCGGCATCATCCGAAAGAACATGAACGTAACTGTCAGCGCGCCCCAGAGCGTCACGAAGAAAAGTAGCGTCCGCCGAATCGCGTACGCCACGTAGAGATGTTTCGCCAGCCAGACCCGCAGGCCGGGCATCTCGCGATGCCTGGCCTGTGAGGGTGGGAGGGTCGTCGCGCTGCTGGCCAACCGCTACTTTTTCCCGGACGGTTTGAGCGCTCCGATCACACGGCCGTACTGGCCCCACCAGGCCAGCGGCACCTGATACAGGTTGTCATCAGTCGGCCAGCCTGTCCAGTACTCGTCGCTGGTGATGACGGGGTACGTCGTCTGAATGATCGGGAACGTCGGGAGATGCTTGTAGAACATGGCCAGCCCCTGGTCGAACAGCGCCTTGTTCGAGGCGTTGGCCGGATCGGAGACGTCGATCTTGGAGACGACCGCATCGAACTCAGCACTCTTTAGGCGAACCTGGTTGGTCGTGGTCGTGAGCTGCCCGATCGCCATTGCGCGGTTGCTGAGGAACTGAGCGTATAGCTGGCCCGGATCGAACGACACGCCGCAGAGCCAGTGCGATGAGATGTCGAAGTCACCCGTCGAGTACTTCTGCGTCCAGATCGGGTTGGTATAGGAGCGGATCGTCGCGTCGATCCCGAGCTTCTTCAGTTCGTCGGCAACGGACTGACCGATCAGGTACTCCGGGTTCCCCACGATCGCCGGGGTCATGATCTCAATTTGGATCGGCTTACCCTGGAACATCCGCTGGGTGCCCTGCACGACCGTTCCCATCTCGTTCAGGAGTGTCTCGGCCCGCTTCGGGTCGTAGACGAGCCGGTTTTGGTCCGCAATCTCCCGGTTGGTCCACTGATCGTTCGACTTGTAGTCGGCCCACGGATATTGAGCCGGGGGCGTCTGGATGATCCAGATGGTGTCGCCGATCTTCTTGCGGTCGGTCAGGTAAGAGAGTGCCCACCGGAACCGTGGATCGGCGAGCACACCCTTCGAGGGATCGGTGTTGATCCAGAAGGCACGCGGGCACGGATCACGGAATGAGGTGAGAATCCGAGTCGGTTTGTACTCCTCCTGAACCCGCTTCATATGCGCGTACGTCAGGCCGCCAGGCATATCGGTCTGTGCGCGCTTGAACTCTTCGATCGCTGAGTCGACGACCGGAGCCGAGCGGTAGACGACGTACTCGGGTGCTGGGTCCATCGCACCCTTGTTCCAGTAGTTCGGATCCTTCTTCCAGATGAACATCAACTGGTCCGGAATCACGCGATCGAGCTTGTATGGGCCCGTGCGCGTCGGCGGATTGTCCTTATGGGTCTTCGGATCGACCCTGCTCCAGACGTGCTGTGGGAGGACTTCGAAGCCGTTCACGATGCCGCAGATGAAGATGTAGTGGAATCGCGGGTTAGCAGCCTTGAGCTTGATCAGGACCGACTGCTCGTCCGGTGTCGTCACCGTATCCACGTAGCTTCTGATTTCGGCGGCGCCGGTACCCAGCAGCGCAGCGTCGTTCTTGAGCATCTCGATCGAGAACTTGACGTCGGCCGCGGTCATCGGCCTTCCGTCGTTGAACCGGACGCGCGGATTCAGACGCAGAAGCAACTCATCGAAGCTTGCGTTGTACCGCCACGACTGGCCGAGCCACGGCTCGATCTTGCCGGCCGCGTAGTTCGCGTAGAACAGGTACTCCTTGCAGGATTGCTGAAACCCGCCCTGGTACTGCTGGCCATTCGGAATGAGGTGGCTGAAGCTATCGAAGACGAAGAACGTCGACGTATCGAAGATGACTGTCTGGTTGCGCGGAGTTGGTACGACCGCACCCTTCTGCGGTGGCCCGGACGGGGCCGCAGCGGCCGCCGCTGCCGGAGTCGCCGTCGGAGCAGCCGCGGTGGGCTGGGCCGGGACCGGAGTATTCGTGGGTGCGGCAGCCGGAGCGGCGGTATTCGTGGGTGCGGCAGCCGGAGCGGCGGTATTCGTGGGCGCGGCAGCCGGAGCGGCGGTGGGCGGGGCGGCGGGCTTGGCCGGTGCAGGCGTGCTCGTTGGCGCGGCAGCCGGAGTGCACGCCTGTAGCGCGCCGGCCGCGATGGATGCTGCCGCAGCGATGCCAACGCCGCGAAGGAACCGCCGGCGGGTGACTGGGCTGACAGTGCTGGTTCTCAATTCTCTCTCCTTACTTGGCTGACTGACCTGAACGCGCTACTTCGTCGGCACCGGCGTCACGGTTGGCGTCGGTGTGACGGTCGGCGTCACTTCGGCCGCGGCACTCGCTGGGGCGAGGACTGCGCCGGCGCTGATCCCTGAGGTGTTGCCACGGCCGGACACATTAGTCGGCACGGCTTCGATCTTGCTGCTGGCAAAGCTGCGCTGCTCGCCGTCGCCGCAGGCGACACCCAACAACATGCACAGGCACAGAACCGTCGGGTAGCTGGCCAACACTATTTCCCTCATCGCGCGGTCGACCGATGACAGAGCAGGTCGGATGTCTATCCTACGTTCCTTCACGCTGTCCGAGGCACGGGCTATTATGCCTTAACCGTGGACCCGCGCAAACAACCCGGACAGACTCCGCTGACCATCCATCGTGATCCGCACGGAGTAGCCCTCCTGTACCCAGCCTGGTGGCAGGCGTACACCATGCCGCAGAGCGGCATGCTCTTCTCGCCAGGGAACCTCGATACGTTCATCTCGGTCGACGTGACGCCGCTCGGCACGCGGGTCGTCCCGGAGGACATGGTCGAACTGGAGAGAGGGTTCCTGACCGCGCTGCGGGGAATGCCGAACTCGGATGTCCTGGAGCACCGGAGGATCGACACCGGACCACTGCTCGGTATGGAGGCACAGCAGCGCTTCGACGGCAAGAAGCGCTGGATCAGGCTGCTGTATCGCGGCGAACTGCAGGTGCGACTGATCGCGCAGGGCGCGACGGAGCAGGAGTTCGATTTCTGGCTTCCCTCCTTCGAACCTGCGATGACAGGCTATGTTTTCGACGCCGCTGCGATGCCGTTGGAGTCGTACTGACCGGGACGACGCGCCAACGCCATTCGCGATTCATGCGCGGAGCGCGGCGTGCCCCTCCCGTCCGGATCCGGGTGAACCTCGAAGCGCGGTTCTGGCGATCGATGCCCCGCCGCCGCCTGTCGCGATCCTTCACCGCCGGGAAGGGAGATGAGGCGGCTGGTCGCCAGGGCTCGCCGAACCGGTTGCGCGGGCGGTGGGGGCGGGTCGGCTAACCTGGTTGAGACCGGCCAGCTATGTCACGCGTATGGAGGCAGCGGAAGGACGACCTCGCGCCCCGCCCTCATCGCAAGCATGCCGGCCTCGAGTATCTCCTGGGCATCTCGTGAGACCTCGGGAGCGACCATCCCCTCGAAGGGGCGATCCGCGAGCAGACAGTGCGTGAAGTAATCCGGCGCGGCGCGGTATTGATCCGGAAGCGGATCGACGGTGATCGCCTCGGTGCTGTTGGCGACGGCGATCTGGAGCTCGTCGCGACCCGTCACCGCAATCGAGCCGTTGGCACCGTACATCATGCTGGGGATGCGCACGGCGACAGCCGGCTGCGTCCACGTGCCCTCGCAGACGCTGTGACCGCGCGGGTAACCGAGTAGCAGGATCGCGTTATCGTCGACCCGGAAGAACTCCTTGACGTAGCGGCCCCCCAGCGCCATGACCTTGCTCGGCTGGCCCATGATCCAGCGGCTCAGGACGGCTCCGTAGGAGCAGAAGTCGATGAAGGCGCCACCACCGTTCCGTTCACGGTCGATGAGCCATCCCCACCCCACCCGCGCTACCGGACCGCGTGCGGCGTAGTCGGCCGGTGGACCGCCGTGACCTGAACGATGGTGAACCTGCCAGACGCGGCCGATCCGACCATCATCGATGAGTGCCTTCGCGCGGTGATAGGCGGGCGACCAGTTGGTTGGCCAGTTGACCATGAGGCGGATGCCCGCGCGCATCGCGGTCGTCGCCATCTCGTCGGCGAGCGTCAGCGTGGCGGCCATCGGCTTCTCTTTCATCACATGGATTCCCCGCGCGGCGGCCTCGGCGACGACTGCCGCGGCGCGCCTGTTATCGGCGCAGGTGATGATCGCCTCGGGCCTGGTCCGGTCGTACAGTTCGGCGGCACTGGCGTAAAGCGCCACGCCGGGGTACTCCCCTGCGTAGTAGGCCCGCTGCTCGTCGTCGTCGATGACCATCCCGACGACGTCAGCGGTAGGACATTCCAAGGTCGATTTGATCAGAGTGCGGAAATGCAGGTGTGCGGCGTCGACCAGGCCAATGCGAATCTTCGACATGGGCGCGAGTGTATAGCGCTGCTCAACCCGGCACGAGCACCTCGTGGTCCGAAGCGCTGACCGCAATCCCCGTTGAAGTCTCAGCGCGGAATAACTGCTTCGTCCCATCGCGCCAGGATCGCCTCCTCCGTCTCCGCCGGCGTCTGATCGGAGGTATCGATCCACAGCCCGATCCGCCACGTGCACCGCCGGATCTCATCGTCCATCCAGTCCCAATGCTCCCAGAGGCGGGTACCCCGTCCCTCCTCACGCCGGCGCACGACCTCGGGCCCTGGCATCAGCATCACGAAGCGGAAAGAGCTCCCCGCCGTCTCCGCCAACAGGTGCGCGACCCGGTCGCCAATGACGATGTCGTCGATCGCGGCGAGGAACCCTGTCGCGGGGCTGCGGCGGGAGAGGGGCCCCGCGTTCGGGGACGATCGCGCCTGCGTCGATGCCAGCGGGACGACGCTCCCCGCGCTTGAGGCGCGCAATCACATCGCCAGTGTGGAGCTTCAGGTCTCGCGCTCCAACCCGATGCATCGATTCCCTTGTGCGCTACGTTGTTCGGTGTGTAGCTTCATTTGTAAGCATCGTTCGGATCATCCGTGTCATCGGAGCCGGTACCCGCACGCCACTCCGCGAACGTCTGACGTGACGCATCGCGGGCTGTGACTCAACCCGATAAGGAGCGACGGCACCATGGATCTGATCGAGCGCGGCTGCGCTATCCGCGAAGATGGCCTCAGCCGCTGTGGCTGGTGTGTCGGCGACCCGGCCATGCGCCTTTACCACGATACCGAATGGGGTGTGCCGCTGCGCGACGATCGGGCGCTGTTTGCCCGCCTGATGCTCGAGTGCTTCCAGGCCGGCCTCTCCTGGCAGACGATCCTGCGCAAGCGGGAGAACTTCGACCGCGCGTTTCACGGCTGGGATCCCGTCCGCATCGCCGGGTACGACGATGCGGATGTCGCCCGTCTCCTCGGCGACCCCGGCATTGTGCGGAATCGGCTCAAGGTCGCCGGCGCGATCCGCAACGCGCGCGGCTATCTGGCGATCGAGCGAGAGCACGGCTCCTTCGCGCGCTACGTCTGGCGCTTCGTCGGCGATGAGCCGCGGGTTGCCCGCCCGCGCGCGCGGCACCTCGGGGAACTAGCGCCCAACACCGACGCGTCGGACGCGCTCTCGAAGGCGCTTCGCGGTTACGGATTCACCTTCGTGGGGTCGACGATCTGTTACGCGTTCATGGAGAGCGCCGGTCTGGTCGACGACCATCTAGCGGACTGCTTTCGCGCCACGGGCTGACGCGAGGCACCGGACGTGTGCGCACGTACAGCCCTCGTCGCGCGCGGGCCAGGACCGCGGCGAGGGGGAACAATCCGCTGCCCCGCCACCGGTTGTGCACCGCCGGGCGGGTTCGCAGGGCGTCAGCGACTCCGCACCGCGCGAACGGTTGCGAGGACGACGCCGCCACCGAGGAAGAGCAGCGCCGCCTCGGCGAGCATCACCCGGTAGCCGAGGTCGGCCACGACTGAGTTGATGCCGTCGATCAGCGGTCCATTGAACCGGGCGAGGGCCGCGCCCCCGGCGGTCGCCAGATTGGTCAGGCCCATGTAGCGAGCCGCTTCGGCGGTGGGCACGATGCGGGTCAGCAGCGCCCAGTTCGAGGCGATGAACAGCCCCATCCCCGCGCCGACGAGAACGCCGTAGGCGGTCACCGCCGCCGCATCGGCCGCCGTGATCATGAGGGCGCATCCGACCGCGCCGAGCGCGGACGCCACGAGCGTGGGAATCCGATGGCCAAACCGGTCGAACATCGCCCCGGCCGGCAGGCAGGCGACGAGGATCGCCACCCCGATGCCCGTCACCATCCCCCGGTAGACCTCGAGCGGTTCTCCCACGTCGAGCACGTCGCGGATGAAGTTGAACGCGAACGACTGCACCGAAGTCATCGCGACGACGAACAGGAGGCGGCCGACGAGCGCGCGGCGGAACTCTGGTGGCGCGTTCTTTCCGAGGCGGAAGGCGCCCGGGTCGAACCATCTCCCCGCACCGACGGTGGCCACGGGCGTCGGCAGCCCGCCCCATCCCTCGCGAACCCAGATCAGGGTCGCCCCCGCAGCCAGGAACAGGCCGAGCGCGGTCGCGCCGATGCCCGCGGCAACGCCGCCCTGCTCGACCATCGTCGTCACCACGAGCGTGCCGACGATGATGCCAAGGATGTCGCCGAACGATCGCGCGCCGCCGGCGATCCCCCGTCGATGCGCGGGG
>Ga0194131_10006822_pt1 | contig 15693 bp, 18 predicted proteins | sample TA2KigO120mmetaG_FD_148631 | JGI IMG/M metagenome (GOLD analysis project Ga0194131, IMG submission 148631) | Freshwater microbial communities from Lake Tanganyika, Tanzania - TA2015053 Kigoma Offshore 120m | ecosystem: Environmental > Aquatic > Freshwater > Lake | place: Tanzania: Lake... | reverse complement strand
CGCCACCCCGACCGAAATCCAGCGCCGCGCACTCGATCTGCTCGCCGTCAAGCCCAGCCTGTAGTCAGGACCCGCAGACAAACGCGAGTCACATCAGTGGCTTGGTCAAAATTCGGGCAAAGTTCAGTTTAGAAGGTGCGACGCTAGCATGGTCTGCCTCAGGTCCGGAAAGTCGGCCAGTCGACGACAAGGTCGGGCACGAGGGTGGGGCGGTGATAGGCCCACACAAAAATCTAGGTTCGCACGGCTGGTTGCTTCAAGGGGGGATTCCATCCAACGGTGTCGGGGAAACCCTGCTCCTTCCACGACCTGCAAGTGCTTCTGTAAATCAGGATAATTTTTTCTTTATAGAACAATTTGTTAATTAGCTTAAAAGAATTATTCCAATTAGCAGCATCTTTTCGCCATGAGTGCTGCTTTTTCTCTTGAAATGCCTGCAAAGACTGCCTAAATGCCGCCTCGGTTCGGGCGCCGACCGGTGCCGGGATGGCCGGTAGGGCGTCGCCATCGCTCAATAAGCATCTGACCTTTATGGAGGATCATCATGAAATTCAGGCCACTGCATGACCGCGTCGTGGTGAAGCGGGTCGAGCAGGAGGAGAAGACGGCGGGGGGGATCATCATTCCCGACACCGCCAAGGAAAAGCCGATGGAAGGCGAAGTGGTCGCCGTCGGCCCGGGCGCGCGCAACGAGAAGGGCGAGCTCGTGGCCCTCGACGTCAAGGCAGGCGACCGCATCCTGTTCGGCAAGTGGTCCGGCACCGAGGTCAAGATCGACGGCCAGGAGCTGTTGATCATGAAGGAGTCGGACATCATGGGAATCATTGAGAAAACCGCGGCCTCCCGCAAGGCCGCTTAAGGTAAGAGGGAAGACACATGGCAGCCAAGGAAGTCCGCTTCGGCGGCGACGCCCGCGCGCGCATGCTGCGCGGCGTCAATATTCTCGCCGACGCCGTCAAGGTGACGCTGGGGCCGAAGGGCCGCAACGTCGTGCTCGACAAGTCGTTCGGTGCGCCGCGCACGACCAAGGACGGCGTGACGGTGGCGAAGGAGATCGAGCTGGCCGACAAGTTCGAGAACATGGGCGCCCAGATGGTGCGCGAGGTGGCGTCGAAGACCAACGACGTCGCCGGCGACGGCACCACGACGGCGACCGTGCTCGCCCAGGCGATCGTGCGCGAGGGTGCGAAGGCGGTTGCCGCGGGCATGAACCCGATGGACCTGAAGCGCGGCATCGACGAGGCCGTCGAGCGCGTCGTCGAGGACCTCAAGAAGCGTTCGAAGAAGGTGTCGACCAATGAAGAGGTTGCCCAGGTCGGCGCGATTGCCGCCAACGGCGACAAGACGATCGGCGACATGATCGCCCAGGCGATGAAGAAGGTCGGCAACGAGGGCGTGATCACGGTCGAGGAGGCGAAGAGCCTGGAGACCGAGCTCGACGTCGTCGAGGGCATGCAGTTCGACCGCGGCTACGTGTCGCCGTACTTCGTTACCAACGTCGACAAGATGCGCACCGAGCTCGAGGATCCCTACATCCTGATCCACGAGAAGAAGCTGTCGGGCCTGCAGCCGATGCTGCCGCTGCTCGAGGCGGTGGTGCAGACCGGCAAGCCGCTGCTGATCATCGCCGAGGACATCGAGGGCGAAGCGCTGGCGACGCTGGTGGTCAACAAGCTGCGCGGCGGCCTCAAGGTCGCGGCCGTCAAGGCGCCGGGCTTCGGCGACCGCCGCAAGGCCATGCTCGAGGACATCGCGATCCTGACCAGCGGTCAGGTGATCAGCGAGGACCTCGGCATCAAGCTCGAGAGCGTCACGCTGCAGATGCTCGGCCGCGCCAAGAAGGTGACGATCGAGAAGGAGAACACCACAATCGTCGACGGTGCGGGCAAGAAGAAGGACATCGAGGGCCGTTGCACGCAGATCCGTCAGCAGATCGAGGAGACGACGTCGGACTACGACCGGGAGAAGCTGCAGGAGCGGCTGGCGAAGCTGGCCGGCGGCGTTGCGGTGATCCGGGTCGGCGGCGCGACCGAGGTCGAGGTGAAGGAGCGCAAGGACCGCGTGGACGATGCCATGCACGCCACGCGCGCCGCGGTCGAGGAAGGCGTTGTGGCGGGCGGCGGCTCGGCACTGCTGTTCGCGATCCGCGCGCTCGACGGTCTCAAGGGTCGCAACCACGATCAGCAAGTCGGCGTCGACATCGTGCGCAAGGCGCTCGAGGCTCCGGCCCGCCAGATCGCGGAGAACGCCGGTTCCGACGGCTCCGTCGTTGTCGGCAAGATCCTCGAGAACAAGAACGCCAACTGGGGCTTCGACGCCCAGGTCGGCGAATACGTCGACATGGTGAAGGCCGGCATCATCGACCCGACCAAGGTCGTGCGCTCGGCCCTGCAGGATGCGGCCTCGGTCGCCGGCCTGCTGGTCACCACCGAGGCGATGGTCGCCGAGAAGCCCGAGAAGAAGCCGGCCATGCCGCCCGGCGGGCCTGGTGGCGGCATGGGCGACATGGACTTCTAAGTCCGGTCGCGCAACCGATCGGAAAGGCCGTCCGCCGCAAGGCGGGCGGCCTTTTCATTTCCTGGCGACGATTTGTATAGTGCTCGCACGTGCCGACAGGCGGATTTGCCTCTATGACATCGCGTCAGCCGATTTCCGGAGCATGCGCGTGGCTTGGTCGCGATATGGCGTCGTCGCCTCGCTGGATCCGCACCTTGTCGTCGGACTCGCTCGCGGAAATCGATGCGGCCGCCCGGCGGAGCCGCGGCGTGCCGTGGCGTGAGCTGAGCGCCGACCATTTTCCCCTGTCCTCGCTGCGCGGCGAGCTTGCCGAGATTGCGGACGAGCTCGAGGATGGCTGCGGAATGGTCAAGCTGCGTGGCCTGCCGGTCGCGCGCTACGACGAGGAGGAGCTGCGGCGCATCTGGTTCGGTTTGGGCTGTCATCTTGGCCGGCCGGTTTTTCAGAACCGCCGCGGCGAACTGATGCGCGACATCCGCGACGAGGGCAGTGGTGTCGGCGACCGCTACGGCCAGATCTGCGTAGCGGACCGGGGCAAGGATGCCGGTGGCGAGACAAGTGGCGTATTCCTCTCGTCCTATGCGCGCACTCTGTCCAACGGATCGCTGCGCTTTCACACCGACCGGACCGACGTGGTCGGGCTTCTCTGCGTTCGCCAAGCCGGGACCGGCGGCATCAGCCGGCTGTGCAGCTCGGTTGCCATCCACAACGAGATGCTCAGACGGCGGCCGGATCTGCTCGATGTCCTGTTCGAGCCCTATCACCGCAGCCGCTTCGGCGAGGAAGCCACGGCGCCCGAGGAAGTCTATGCGCTGCCGATCTTCGGCTTGCGCGACGGCAAGTTCACCAGCCACTACTCGCTGACCTTCATCGAGGCGGCCCAAAAAGTCGCGGGCGTGCCGAGGCTGATCCAGGCCCAGCGCCAGGCGCTGGACATGCTCATGGCCCTGGCCGAGGAGCTGTCGTTCGACATGACGCTCGAGCCCGGTGACATGCAGTTCCTCAACAATCACGTCATCTACCACGCGCGCACTGCCTTCACCGACGATGATGCGACCGGACGTCGGCGGCTGCTCTACCGGTTGTGGTTGTCCATGCCGAACAGCCGCGCACTTCCGGCCGACCATGCCGTGCTGTGGGGCCGCGTCGAAGCGGGTGCGCCGCGCGGCGGCATCGGCCAGGTCGCGCCCCAATAGCACCTGATCCCCCGAGAGGAATTGCGTCATGGCAGAGGTGAATGCCTCGATCCGTCCGCCCGCACCGGTGGCCGTTTTCGGTCTCGGCAACATGGGTCATCCCATGGCGATGAATCTGGTCCGGTCGGGTTTTGCCGTCGCAGGATTCGATCAGGCCGGGCCGGCACGCGCTCATTTTGCGGCAACCGGCGGCCGGGCGGTTGACGATGTCAAGGCGGCGGTCGGTTCCGCCGAGGTCGTGATCACCTTGCTGCCGGACGGCAAGGTCGTGCGCAGCGCGGTCGAGGGCATGCTGCCCCTCTTGCGCAAGGGCACGGTCATCGTCGACATGAGCTCGTCCGATCCGGTCGGCACGCGTGCGCTCGGTGGCGAGCTGCAGTCAAAGGGCTTTCCATTCATCGACGCGCCCGTTTCCGGCGGCGTGCGGCGTGCGGTCGACGGCTCGCTTGCGATCATGGCTGGCGGCGACGGCGCGACGATCGATCGCGTGGAGCCGGTGCTGTCGGCCATGGGCAAGTCGATCTTCCGCACCGGGCCGCTCGGTTCCGGCCATGCCATGAAAGCGCTGAACAACCACGTGTCGGGCGCGGGACTGATTGCGGCGCTTGAGGCATTGCGCGTCGGGCGCGCTTTCGGCATCGACCCGAATGTCATCGTCGATGTGCTCAACGCGTCGACTGGCCGCAACACCGCGACAGAGAACAAGCTCAAGCAGTTCGTGATCACCGAGACTTTCGCCGCGGGGTTCTCGATCGGCCTGATGGCGAAGGACGTGCGCGCGGCGCGCGATCTGGCCGCGGCGACCGGCGTCCCGGCCCCGCTGATCGAGCGTTGCGCGGAGTTATGGGACGATGCAGCCCGCGACCTCGGCGGGTCGGCTGATCACACGGCAATCGAGCGTTATCTGGCGAAGCTCGCCTGATCTCTTCAGGCAATCGCGTCGCGCGCCGGTAGCATCGAGTGCGAGCCGAGCGCCGGCCAACGAACCGTCCGGGCCGTTGATGCGGCGCGCACCGGCGCGAGCGCCGCGATCACAATGAGCGCGATGACGCTTCGGCGGGGAGCAGGCTGCACCGTGAGTGAATTGGCCATTGTCACCGCCTGAGATCGGCGGTGCCAAGCTACCGACGGCCCGGGGCCGCGCCTATGCGCCGAAATGCCTATGGTTGGGTCGACTTGCGTCCGTTCGATCCGGACGTTGCTTGACGATGCGTTTACGCTGCCGTTGCACGCTCGGTCAACGAGGTCCGGCACAAACGAGAACGGCGCATCCGGGGGATGCGCCGTTGGCGTTGGCTGATTGGCCGAACCGATCAGCTTTTGTCCTTGGCCTTGGCCTTCTTCGGCTTCTTGCCGCCCTCTTCGGCTTCCTCGGCTGCCATGGTCTCGGCCGCCTTGTCCTTCTTGCTCTTGGATTTCCTCTTGGATTCGCCTTCGGCCTTGGCTTCCGCCGCTGGAGCCTGAGCGGGCGTTTCACCGGCCGGCGCGGGCGCAGCCTCGGACGGCGTCTCGCCGCCGGCGCGGGCGGCAACGACGTTGGCCTTGCCGGTCTTGGCCTGGATCTCCGCCTCTTCGGGCGAGCGCGCCACGTTGAGCTTGATGGTGACCGCGACCTCGGGATGCAGCGCGACCTTGACGCTGAATACGCCGATCTCCTTGATCGGCTTGTCGAGCGGTACCTGGCGTCGCTCGATCCTGAAGCCGGCGTTGCTGACTTCCGTCGCGATATCGCGCGTCGTGACAGAGCCGTAAAGCTGGCCGGTGTCGCCCGCCGTGCGGATCAGCACGACCGAGAGGCCATCCAGCTTGCCCGCGATCGACTCCGCTTCGCTGCGGCGCTCGAGATTGTCGGCCTCGATCTGCGACCGGCGGCTTTCGAAGTAGGCGAGGTTCTCCTTGGTCGCGCGCAGCGCCTTCTTCTGCGGCAGCAGGTAGTTGCGCGCATAGCCTGGCTTCACCTTCACCACTTGGCCGAGATGGCCGAGCTTCTCCACGCGTTCGAGCAGAATGACGTCCATGTTGCGACCTCCTGGAAACGACGGCCTATGTCGACGGCGGCGCGGCGATGCGCCGCCTCAGGCCCAAGAGCTGATCGAGCACGCCCAGCAGCGCGATGGTCACGACGAGCGGGCTGAACAGGATCAGCAGGATGTAGACGATGGCCAGCATGAAGATGCCGGCCTTGAAGTGGCGGGCGACGGTGTGGATCACCGCAAGCCCGAGCACGACGAAGGGCAGGAGCAGAATGGCGAGCGCGTTCTTGCCGAAGAAGCCAAGCGGATCGGGCAAGAAGTAGCCGAACAGCGCGGCGGCCGCTGCCGCGACCAGAATCCATTCCGGCAGCTCGATGCCGGCAATGTCGGGGCCGGGGCGCTGGTTGCGGCCGATGCGCTTGAGCAGGCCCTGGGCGAGCGCGCCGTTGGCCGCGATCATCACCATCCACGAGATGACGATGATGCCCGGAACGACCGTCCCGATGCGCTGCAGGAAGGTGCGCATGCCGGCGAGCTGCTCGGGCGGCAGCATGCGCTGCATGCTCGCCTCGGAGAATCCGGCCATCACCTGATCGAGTCCGCCGGACAGGCCGGAGAGCAGGATGACCGTGCCAGGCAGCGCGATCAGGCCGAGCACCGTCAGGCAGCCGACCAGGTGACCGGCCGGATACCACTCGATCCCGCCTTGCTCGGCCTCGCGGCCGAGCAGGGCTTGGCGCGACAGGATAGCGGCCGGCACGCCATTGACGATCAGATAGACGAGTCCGGTGAGCAGGCTGCCGCCCAGTGCCATGGCGACTGCGACCGACGAAACGACGCTGGCCACGGCGCTTGCGGTGACGCCCATGCTGAGACCGACCATGAAGAGCGGCAGTGGCGCGAGATAGGCGAGCGGAAACGCCATCACGGTGCCCAGCATCATGGCCAGGAACATGACGGCGCTGGCCAGCCCGGCGCCAATCGCCAACAGCCAGATCGGTTTCATGGACCTCGACTCCCGCCCGTTGCGGCGGCGGCAGGGCGCCTGGGAGCTAACCCGGCGTCGCGTCGCCGCCGCGATGGGTGCCTACTGGATCACGTAGGGCAGCAGAGCCAGGTAGCGCGCGCGCTTGATGGCGCGCGCCAGCTCACGCTGCTTCTTGGTCGATACCGCCGTGATCCGGCTGGGCACGATCTTGCCGCGCTCGGAGATGAACCGCTGCAGAAGCTTGACGTCCTTGTAGTCGATCTTCGGCGCGTTCTGGCCGGAGAAGGGGCAGGACTTGCGTCTTCGGAAGAACGGCCGGCGGCCCCCGCCGCCTCCGCTGCCGCCACCGCTACGCGGTGCGGACGAGTTCATGCTCATGTGCCAGCTCCCTCGGCTTCAGGTGCGGGACCTTCACGGCGCGGACGGCGGAAACCGTCGTCTCGATCGCGGCGCGGACCGTCTTCACGGTCGCCCCAGCGACGAGGCCGGTCGCCACGATCGCCGCGCTCGCCCTTGCTCTGCATCATGATCGACGGTCCCGCGTCGAGGCCTTCCACGCGGATCGTCAAATAGCGCAGCACGTCCTCATTGAGGCGCATGTTGCGCTCCATCTCGGTGACCGCCGCGGCTGGCGCGTCGATCGACAGCATGACGTAGTGGCCCTTGCGGTTCTTCTTGATGCGGTAGGTCAGATTCTTCAGACCCCAGTACTCCTTCTTCGCGAGCTTGCCGCCATTCTGGTTGAGAATTTCGGCAAACGCGTCGGTCAGGGTATCGACCTGGGTTGAAGAAATATCCTGGCGTGCGATGAACACGCTCTCGTAGAACGCCATCGTCTAAATGACTCCTCACGGGTTATGGCCCGGTGCGCGACCGCTTGGCGGCGGTCCGACTAACCCAGGCCCAAGCCGGATTTTTTAGGTCCGGCAAGGAGTTACCCGCCTATCCATCGGATCGGTCGGGCTATGAAGCGCGGCAATATACACCAATTCGATGGCCAGGCAAGGGCGCTTGCCCGCCTCCGGAGCCGCAATCCATGCACGGATTCAACCCCTTGCCGCGTGCCGGGAATACCCCGGAACCTTGCACGGCGTTGACTGGCCGGGGTATGAGGGACCTGACCCTGTATCACCGGGTCGTTTCGCACGGGACGCCACAACGCGATGACCACAGCTTTCGTTTTTCCCGGCCAGGGCGCCCAGGCCGTCGGCATGGGCCGCGCGCTTGCCGATGCGTTCCCGACTGCGCGCCAGACTTTCGAAGAGGTCGACGAGGCGCTGAAGCAGAATCTCTTCCGCCTCATGGCCGAGGGGCCGGAGAGCGAACTTAACCTGACCGAGAATGCGCAGCCGGCGCTGGTCGCGACCAGCGTCGCGACGCTGCGCATCGTGCTCAAGGACAGCGGCAAGAGCGTGCTCGATCTTGCTGCCTATGTGGCCGGCCATTCGCTCGGCGAATATGCCGCACTTGCCGCGGCCGGCGCCTTTTCGCTGGCCGACGCGGTGCGTCTCGTCAAGCGGCGCGGCCAGGCCATGCAGAAGGCGGTGCCGGTCGGCGTCGGTGCCATGGCGGCTCTGATGGGCGTCGAACTGCCGCAGGCCGAGGAGATCGCGGGGGCTGCGCGTGCGACGCCGGAGGGCAAGAGCGAGGTCTGCTCGGCTGCCAACGACAATGGCGGCTCGCAGGTCGTCATCAGCGGCCACAAGGGCGCAGTCGAGCGCGCCGTCAAGATCGCCGCCGAGCGCGGCGCCAGGCGCAGCGTGATGCTGACCGTCAGCGCGCCCTTTCATTGCGCCTTGATGCAGCCGGCCGCCGACGCCATGGAAGAGGCGCTCGGTCAGGTCGCCATGGCCATGCCGACCGTTCCGCTCATCGCCAATGTGACGGCGCGGCCGGTCAGCGATGCGGCGACCATCCGGAAGCAGCTCGTCGATCAGGTCACCGGTCTCGTGCGCTGGCGCGAGAGCGTGATGCACATGGTGGAACTCGGCGTGCACCGCCAGGTCGAGCTCGGCGCCGGCAAGGTGTTGACCGGTCTGGCGCGCCGCATCAACCGCGAGCTCGATGGCGTAGCAATCAACGCGCCGTCGGACGTCGAAAGTTTTCTGAAGAGCCTCTAGCGACGCCGAGGACCGAGCGAGCGGGCAGGGAGATCGACCATGTTTGGACTCGAGGGCAAGACCGCGCTGGTGACCGGGGCCTCCGGCGGCATCGGCGGCGCGATCGCGCGTGCGCTGCACGCGCAAGGCGCTGTCGTGACCTTGACCGGCACGCGGCGCGACGCGCTCGAAGCGCTCGCGGCCGAACTTGGCGAGCGCGCCCATGTGCGCACCGGCGACCTGGTCGATGCGGCGGCGATCGATGCGCTGGTCAAGGAGGCCGAGGAGGCGATGGGCAGCATCGACATCCTCGTGAACAACGCCGGTATCACGCGCGACGCTCTGCTGGTGCGCATGAAGGATGCCGACTGGCAGACGGTGCTCGACGTCAATTTGACGAGCGGCATGCGGATGGCGCGCGCCACCCTGCGCGGCATGATGAAGCGGCGCTGGGGCCGCATCATCGCCATTGCCTCGGTCGTCGGCGAGACCGGCAATGCCGGCCAAACCAACTATGCGGCGTCCAAGGCCGGTATGGTCGGGTTTGCCAAGGCGCTTGCCGCCGAGGTTGCGAGCCGCGAGATCACGGTCAACTGCGTGGCACCCGGCTTCATCGTCACGCCGATGACGGGCAAATTGTCGGACGAGCAGACCGCGAAGCTGATCGAACGCGTGCCCTCGGGCCGGCTCGGCAAGCCGGAAGATGTCGCCGCCTGCGTCGCTTTCCTGGCGAGCGCCGAAGCCGCCTACATCACCGGCCAGACGATCCACGTCAATGGTGGTATGGCCATGATCTGACTTGGTAAACTCGCCTCACCCGCGGGGCGGGGCAGGCGGGGTCCGACGGCTGGCCAAGCCCGGTAAATTGTGGTATCCAACCCCACCGATCCCGACGGAGCCGCGATTCTCCGCGATGGGATACGAAAAAGATTCCAAGCAATCCGCAATCAAAGTAACTCCGAGGGACTTCCGAGATGAGCGATGTGGCTGGCCGCGTGAAAAAGATTGTCGTCGAGCATCTGGGTGTCGACGAGGCCAAGGTTACCGAAAACGCGAGCTTCATTGACGATCTGGGCGCCGACAGCCTGGACACCGTCGAGCTCGTCATGGCGTTCGAAGAAGAGTTCAGCATCGAGATTCCCGACGATGCCGCCGAGAAGATCCTGACGGTCAAGGACGCGATCGCGTTCATCCAGGAAAAGGGCAAGGCCTGAGCGCTTCGCTGCGCGGTGTCCGCCGTGCGAGTTGAATCATGAGACGGGTGGTTGTCACGGGACTCGGTATGGTCACGCCGCTCGGCTGCGGCGTGAAGCACAACTGGGATCGGCTGATCAACGCCGAGTCCGGTATCCGCGCCATTCAGTCCTTCGACGTGTCCGATCTGCCGGCCAAGATTGCGGGCCAGGTGCCGCGCGGCGAGACGGCGACCGGCGGCTACAACGCCGACGACTGGGTTCCGCCCAAGGACCAGCGCAAGATGGACGAGTTCATCGTCTTCGCGATGGCGGCGGCAACTCAGGCGGTTGATGATTCGGGCTGGAAGCCGGCGGAAGACGAGGCGCGCGAGCGCACCGGCGTGATGATCGGCTCGGGCATCGGCGGGCTCAATGCCATCTACGAGGCCTCGCTCATCCTGAAGGAGAAGGGGCCGCGACGGATCACGCCGTTCTTCATCCCGTCGGCGCTGATCAACCTGGCCTCGGGCCATGTGTCGATCAAGTACGGGTTCAAGGGACCCAATCATTCCGCCGTGACCGCATGCGCGACCGGCGCGCACGCCATTGGCGATGCGGCGCGCCTGATCCAGCACGACGATGCCGATGTGATGGTGGCGGGCGGCGCCGAAGCAGCCATCTGTCGCCTCGGCATTGCCGGCTTTGCCGCGGCGCGCGCATTGTCCACCGGCTTCAACGACACGCCGGAACAGGCCTCGCGTCCGTGGGACAAGCGGCGCGACGGTTTCGTCATGGGCGAGGGCTCCGGCTGCGTGGTGCTCGAAGAGTACGAGCATGCCAAGAAGCGCGGCGCCAAGATCTACGGCGAGCTGGTCGGCTACGGGCTGTCGGGCGACGCTCATCACATCACCGCACCGTCGGAAGACGGCAATGGCGGCTTCCGTGCCATGCGCGCGGCGCTCAAGGGCGCCAAACTCAATCCCGAGGACATCGACTACATCAATGCCCACGGCACCTCGACGCCGCTCGGCGACGAGATCGAGCACGGCGCGGTCAAGCGCCTGTTCGGCGATGCCGCCAAGTCGGTGTCGATGTCGTCGACGAAGTCGGCCGTCGGACACCTTCTGGGCGCGGCGGGCAGCGTCGAGGCGATCTACTCCATCCTCGCCATGAACCACGGGGTGGTGCCGCCGACCCTCAATCTCGAGGATCCCTCGGAAGGCTGCGACATGGACCTCGTGCCGAAGCAGGCCAAAGAGCGCAAGGTCCGGGCGGCGTTGTCCAATTCTTTCGGCTTCGGCGGCACCAACGCCTGCCTGATCTTCGCCGCAGCTCCCTAGTCGGCGGTCATGTCGGCGGCCGACGGCCCCGATCACGATAGCCGCGTGCCGGCGCCGCCAGACGGCGCCCGCAAGCCGCGCTCCCTCGTGGCGCGTCTCATGCGCATGGTCGCGGCTCTTGTGCTGCTGGGCATTGCGTTTGGCGCCGCACTTGCGCTCTGGGGATACCACGGGCTGGACGCGCCCGGTCCGCTGGCTCAGCCGACCACCGTCGTCATACCGCGCGGCGAGGGCGTCGAAGCCATCGCGAACCGGCTTCAGCGCGCGGGCGTGATCCGCCATCCGATCGTCATGATGGTCGCGGTGCGCCTGACCGACCGAGCGCGCGGGCTCAAAGCCGGCGAGTATCAGTTCTCCGCCGGCATATCGACCGCAGAGGTGATCGCGCTGCTGTTCGAGGGGCGGACCGTGATCCGCCGCCTGACCGTCGCCGAGGGGCTGACGACGGCGCAGGTGCTCCAGATTCTTGACGGCGCCGAGGGGCTGGAGGGGGCACTGGCGGCGTCGCCGAACGAAGGCGAACTGCTGCCCGAGACTTATCACTACTCCTACGGCGATTCGCGCGACGAGATGCTCAGGCGCATGCGCCGGGCCGCGGTGGATGCCGTGAACGAGGCCTGGTCGACGCGCGATCGCGCGTTGCCGCTCGCCAATTCGCGCGAGGCGCTCGTCCTTGCTTCGATCGTCGAAAAGGAGACGAGCCGCGAGGACGAGCGCGCGCGTATCGCCGGCGTGTTCATCAACCGGCTCCGCCTCGGCATGTCGCTGCAATCCGATCCGACGGTCATCTATGGGCTGTCGGCCGGGACGGGCACGATCGGCCGCGCGTTGACGCGCGAGGATCTGCAGGCTCCTCACGCCTACAACACCTATGTGCACAAGGGGCTGCCCCCGGGGCCGATCTGCAATCCCGGGCGCGCGGCGCTGCAAGCGGTGACCCGGCCGCAGCAGACCGACGAGCTCTATTTCGTCGCCGACGGCACCGGCGGCCACGCCTTCGCGCGCACGCTGGCCGAGCACAATCGCAACGTCCAGCGCTGGCGGCGGCTGCAAGGTCAGGGCGGCAGCAACTGATCTGCCAGGCAGATGCGATGGCCAGTCTCGGGCTGCGCCCTAGGACCCGTTCAGCGTGCGCGCGACGACAGAGAGCAGGTCATGCTTTGCAAACGGCTTCGGGAGGATCGCCACGGAACTCGCCGGTGCCGCGTCGTGCAGGTCTTCGCGCGGCGTGCTGCCGGAAACCATGACGACGCGGCAGGCTCGATCGATCTCGCGCAACTCGCGGACGACGTCAACGCCGCTCATGTCGGGCAAGTGCAGGTCGGTGATCACGAGATCTGGCTTATGGGTTCGGAAGGCGACAATGCCTTCGCTGCCATTCACCGCGACGACGACCCGATAATCCGCCATCTCCAGCATGAGCTGGATGACTTCGCGGACATCGCTGTTGTCGTCGATGACCAGGATGGTTTGCATGGGGCGCCCGTCCCGGCAGCTCGATGTCACGCGCTGTGGCTGGGTGGCGCCGTCCCGCCGTCGAGATAGGGATCCGAGTTGCGCCTGAATCGCAAGTCGAGCGGTTCGGCAAGTATCGGCATCGCAGTCTCCCCAGCCGGCGATTCGATCGGACGATGCCGAAGTATCCCACAAGAGTCGGAAGAATCAATCGGTAGTCTTCGCAGCTCTGCAATTTGCACTACGCTGCATGTTCATTGCGAGTCTTGGCGCCAAGTGCAGTGATTGTCTCGGCGAATCCCTCTGTCGTCAAGAACCGGCGAAGGGGGCTCGGCACTGCCCTCACCCGGGTTGCAGCGCATGGGCAGTCGCCGGTCAGCTCGAACCGATGTGCCACTCATGATCCGCGCTGCGCATCCTTCGCCGGCAGCCGGGCCAGCAACCGGTCCGTCCAGCCAGGCGGCAAGGCCTGGAGCAGCAGCACGGCCCAATACATCGGCAGCGGAAATGCGATGCGAGCGCGGTTGCGCTCCAGTCCGCGCCGAATGATGCGCGCGGCGCGATCCGCATCCATCAGGAACGGCATCGGGAAGCGATTGGCCGCCGTCATCGGGGTGCGCACGTAGCCCGGACAGATCACGCTGACCCCGATACCGTCACGCGCAAGCTGTCCGCGCAGTCCTTCGCCCCAGATGCGCACCACGGCCTTGCTGGCGCTGTAGGCCGGCGCGCCCGGCAGGCCGCGGAAACCGGCGATCGAACTCATGATCGCGATCTGGCCGCGCCCGCGCGCTTGCATGAGCGGGATCGCCGGCAGCACCGTGTTGAGCGCGCCATCGACATTGGTGGCGAAGATGCGGCGGGTTTGCTCCGGCGACTCGCCGCGCCCGCCGGCGCCAGCGGAGATGCCGGCATTGGCAATGACGAGATCGAGCGCCGCGCGCGCGTCCGCGTGCGCGATCCAGGCCGCCATGGCATGCCGGTCGGTGACGTCGATCGCGTCCGCGTCGACGCCCGCCCCGGCTGCCCGGCAATCCGCCGCCACTCGCGCAAGTCGATCGCCGTCGCGCCCGCCGAGGGCGAGCGCGATGCCGGGCGACGCATACCCGCGTGCGAGCGCTGCGCCGATCCCGCCCGATGCGCCGGTGATCAGGATCGAGCGTGGAAGCACATGCCGCCGAATCTAGCGATAGCTCACCGAGAGATCGCCGACGCCGTCGATGTGGCCGTCCAGCTTGTCGCCCTTGACCACCGCTCCGACGCCGGCCGGCGTGCCGTTGTAGATGATGTCGCCCGGCGCCAGGGCCACCAGGCTCGAGAGGATCGAGATGGTCTCCTCGACCTTCCAGATCTGCTGGTTGAGATCGCCGGTCTGCTTGGTCTGGCCGTTGACCTTGACCCAGATGGCGCCCTTGGCGGGGTGTCCGATCGTCGTGGCGGGCTGGATGGCGGAGCACGGGGCGGATTGATCGAAGCCTTTGCCCATCTCCCAGGGGCGTCCCATCTTCTTGGCCTGGCCCTGCAGGTCGCGGCGCGTCATGTCCAGGCCGACGCCGTAGCCGAAGACGTGGCCGAGCGCATCGGCGACCTTGATGTCGGTTCCGCCCTTGCCGAGGACCACGACGAGCTCGATCTCGTGATGCAGGTCCTTGGTGCCCGGCGGATAGGGGATCGCCGTGCCGTTGGCCACGATGGCATCGGCCGGCTTGGAAAAGAAAAATGGCGGCTCGCGGTCGGGGTCGTGGCCCATTTCGCGGGCGTGCTCGGCGTAATTGCGGCCGACGCACCAGATGCGTCGAACCGGTACGGCACCTTCGCCGCCCGCAACCGGGATCGTGACCTGGGGGGCGGCGGGAAAGGCGAGCTTCATGGAGGTCCTCGGGTGGCTGCTGGAAGAAGGGGGGGGGAGAATAGCCGATTGGCCGGATCGTCAACAGCAACGCAATCGCCGGGCGCCGGGTGGAGATCTCACGGTTCCCACCCAAGCGCGGAGCGATGCCGCAGCGGGCGGCTGATGGACTCAATACAGAGTCACCCCGATCCGTCCGTCTTCCTCGCCAATGCATACGAAGCGCGTCCGGCCCTCGGTCGTGTCGGCGATCTCGGCGTTGAACGAATAGACGGCCGGCCCATAGGCGTCGTCATTGTCGAAACGCCCGCGCTCGATCCGCTTGACCGCGCCGGCGGGCAGCTGGCTCGCGAGCTGCTGCTCGCACAGCCTGATCATGCGCTCGCGCCCGGCCGCGGTGTTGAGATAGGCGTTTGGCCGCTTGATGGTGCACGATGCGGTGGCCAGCGTCACGAGCATCACACCGAGAACGAGCATGGTCGAGGGGGCATGGTTCGGCACGACGGCGGAGGTCCTCCGGTGAGACGAATCAGGAGGGCGGGCAGCGGTCGATGGTATGCGCCGCCGTTTTTAGACCTGTCGGCGGCGGACGCGACGCCATCAGCTCCGGCCGGCCGCGCGGATGGTAGCGCAGCGCCAGACGCTTGGGGATGTCATTGCGGAAATTGATGAACGACAGGTGCACCGCGCCCTCTGGCACCACCCAGGCGCGCTCCAGCACGGCGATCGAATTGTCGGAGGGTTCGCCCGCGGCATCCATGCGCCGGCAGGGCGCGCCGTAGCGTGACGTCAGCTCGCCTTCCACGGCGCGGAACAGAGCAATGGTCGCGTAGTGGCGGCGCCGCTCGATCAGCACTTGGCGCAGTCCTCCGGTCGCTTGGTCCATTTGGAACAGCGCAGTGAACCGTGCGCCGGCCAGTTCGATGCCGGGGAGCGCCACGTCGGCGTAGGCGTCGTGGTATTGGAAGGGACGCTCGAAGGACTTGACGCGCTCGGCATAGACGGTGCGCAGCTCTTCGCTCGACATGCCCCAGCGCGCCCGGTCCCAGCCTTCGGCCGTCAGGTCGGGCGCCGCCGCTGTAGCTGCATTTGCCAGTCCGT
>Ga0194131_10006817_pt1 | contig 15699 bp, 20 predicted proteins | sample TA2KigO120mmetaG_FD_148631 | JGI IMG/M metagenome (GOLD analysis project Ga0194131, IMG submission 148631) | Freshwater microbial communities from Lake Tanganyika, Tanzania - TA2015053 Kigoma Offshore 120m | ecosystem: Environmental > Aquatic > Freshwater > Lake | place: Tanzania: Lake... | reverse complement strand
CGAGACTAGTGTGGATCTCGGCGCTGTTGGCGTCTCGGTCGAGTCCACTGTCCCTGACAACCGCCGCCTTGCCATGTCGGGCACCAGCCAGGCGTCACCACATGTTGCGGGGACCGCAGGCGCCGTCAAGGCCATCAACCCAGCCCTTGATGCGCAAGGTATCAAGCAAGTGATCCTCGGCACTGTCGACGTCACACCTGAGCTCAAAGGCAAGGTCAAGTCGAGTGGTGTGCTCAATACGCCGCGCGCTCTTGAGGCCGCACGTCTGAGCAAAGGCATGAAGCTTGAAGACGCGATTCGCGTTGCTAACAAAAAGGTCTCGAGCCAGCTCAAGCACAGCTTTGCTCCGGCAGAGTCCGACGTCAGCTTGTTCGTGAACCTACAGCCTGGCCTACTCGGCAACTAAAGTATTCGTAAGCCCACCGACCTCGCTCTGGGGTCGGTGGGTTTTTTAATCTCTTGTGCCGCACTACTCTATCCTTTAAGGCGGACAAATAAGGCACGTACCCGAGTGAGTACAAAGTATCTCACGAGTCTAACCTGACATGTTTTGAGCGTCGATGTTTGAATCAATCGCCAAAGCGACGCCGGGCGGCGTCGCACTAACCCAGCCCTGGTGTTTACACAAAATTGGTATATGTTGCACAGTTTCGAACTATCGATCCTGACACTTAGAACGAAGTCTTCACGCCGTCCGAGTTTAATCTGAAACATAAGGGCATGGGCTACGAGCCTCTGCCAAACTTACCGCCGAGACACGAGCAGGGGGAGTTCACGTATGGGCCTCATGACTGTCACAGTCAACACCTGAGCTGAAGGAGGCATGTGCTGGATGGTGAGGCAGAGTCCATTTAGCTCATGGGCTCAGGTGCGCTTGCTGCGAATACCGATGCCAGGAACCAACGCGGAAATTGCTCTAGTCCAGGTAGCCGCAACGGCGCCTGGTACAGAGCAATATTGCCACTTACGCAGAGATTGGATTGAGGATGAGGACAGGTTGGCGTGGGAACCAAGTCTGGTTGCGGGGACTATGGGGATTGATAGTCCTACCCTCCCTATTATCCGTACTCCAACTATTAAAAATCCCGACCTCGCCAAATGTTGCGTAGTCGGGATGTTCGCATTCAAACGGGGCTTACGTCGGTATCAGTCCCAGGTGAACTCAACCGTACCTTGAGCCGTGGCTTTATCGTTGCCGAGCACAGTCATCTTGGTCGCCTTGAGTGAGGTCGCGTCAGGATACTCGAGTGCATAGTAAAGGTAAGATTTCGTTCCGTTCTGATCAATCCGCATGTTTACTATGACCGTCGATCGCCCTTTTTCGTCGAATTCCTGCTGGGGAACTGGGGTTCCACCCGTCGTGGTATTCGACTTTGTGATCTGGGTCAGATAGCCGTTGACCCACGGCCAAACTTTATTGGCCTGAAGCGAAACCACCGAGGTAGACGTTGACGACGTCGAACCAGATGTGAGTGTTATGTTACATGTCAAATCTGTATCGACGAGTGCGCACTCGCGCGCCGAGCTGCTGGCTGGCATCGAGCTGCCAGTTGATGAAGAGTCTGCCTTGAACCCGCTTACTTTGTCGCCGGTATAGGTGTACTCGGAGGTATTGGTTGAATTTGATTGTGTCGTAAATGTTCCGTTATTGCCGGCTTCACTCACCCAGGTCCCCGATGTTTTCATGGGTACCACGAAATTCGCATCGAATTCGGTTTGCAAGGTGTTGGTGTACTTAACCAGATTGTTGTTACCTAGCGCCTCGATCCGCACTTGGTTCAATGAAACTTTAGTGCCTTCACAGGTGAATGTGGTCGAAACTGTGTTCTCTCCCGCTACCTCTTCGGAATTTTCAAGCCAATCTGGACAGCCTGTACCGGCTGCTGAGTAAGTCCGGGAACCATTTTTAGAGGGGTTTCCAGTTACGTAAGCTGCGAAAAGCCCAAAGCTACTGTACGCTTGCGCTTGTGAGTAGAAGTTATGACCTGTCCAGCTCCTTAGATCGCTTTCAGTTTTACCTGAGGCTATTGTGTATGACTGAGAGACGATGCGTTTCTTATCGTCAAATGTATTTGTAAATGTTGCCAGTTCATTGCCGCTCGCGTCTTTGAAAACAGCTATCTTTGGATAGCCTCTTGCGATGTAGTCTAGTCCTTTGAGCTGGGCATAAAGTGCCCCGAATCTAGGATCGGCGGGAATTTTTCCGCCTTCGCCTTCAGTCGTCGCATTTGTTTTCGCAACAGTTGTAATAGCCGTGCCGGTCCCAGTGTCCGAGTCATTTTTTTTACATGCTGACAGACCAACTATGGCAACAATAGCTGGCGTAAGGGCGAAATTTTTCATAGATGGATCCCATTCTTGGAGGTGCTAATAGGCGAGATTTTGAGTGTAGCATTGCGAGTGGAAGAAACAAAGAGAGGCAAAAAGTGGGTCTCTGCAACCAAGCGAAGCAACACTAAAATCATCCGTCTTTGACTGGAAAAAAAAGCGACAATTCAACTGTTTATCCTGAAACTTTAAATTCACTGGCTAATATCCAACCATTTATTATTTTAGCCAATCGCCTCCACAAAATTGGAGACTAATAAAAAATAAAAAAAGAGCATCGTCTGCGGGGCAATCAAGGGTTGTTTGTAAGCACGCTTCTTGATCAACCGTGCCGACTTAGCAGCCCGCCCAAGTCTTTAATCTACGAAACTAGCCTTCGCACTTGCCATTCTTTTTTTACTGAGCAGATTTGAACATATGATCGCCGCAATCCGCCTTATTTATGGGGCGGTCAAGGCGATCTGCTAAAGTTTCGCGTTAGCGAATACCGCCGCTAAATCCGTTTTTACTAGCAAATTGTATCGAGTATTATCCCCTCGCTCTTTGATAAGTAAGGTACGGGTTCGATGCTCAAAACATGGCATGGGTAAAAACCTTAGTGTTGTGTCGAGTGTACCTGTACGTGGCTACACTCACTCCGCCAACGCGGATTAAAACTGAAATAACTTTCTAGCGTACAAATCATTTTAGACCCTGGAACGGGGTTGCTCGCTGCAAGGCGGGTATCGGACGTGGAGTCCACATAAAACCAACTTAGCGAAGCGAATCTGGCAAGGACGGCGAAGCGTCAAAAAAGATGAGAAAGCGAGAAGCTTCGGCTTCAAGCAAGTAGCTCCACTAATATTTCTCAATTCTCTGTGGTGCCCGTGACGGGAACTCGTAGTTTAGGCGCACGTATTTTAGATAACGTCTAGCTTGCATGAGTTCTGTGACGGCACAGACTTTGACTAGATTGCCTCTGTATCCCTCGCACAGCACTTGAGCCAATCGGTATGTCTGCCTCGCTCGAGCATGCGGATGTCGCTAACGGCTCTTTTGGATTCGAACCGCAGCAGGCAAGGATGCTCATCGGCGGCATTCTAAAAATTGCACTACGCGGCTCTGAACCAAATCAAGCGCAGGTCGATAAGCTGCCGGCTTACTTCCTGAAAAAGGTGGCGACGCACCAAGTATCGCTAATAAGCTTTCCGTCGCTGCTACGTTTGAAGACGGTCGCCTAGCTCCGTTCTCCAACTACGGCGAGGCTAGTGTGGATTTCGGCGCTGTTGGTGTCTCGGTCGAGTCCACTGTCGACGTCACACCTGAGCTCAAAGGCAAGGTCAAGTCGAGTGGTGTGCTCAATACGCCGCGCGCTCTTGAGGCCGCACGTCTGAGCAAAGGCATGAAGCTTGAAGACGCGATTCGCGTTACTAACAAAAAGGTCTCGAGCCAGCTCAAGCACAGCTTTGCTCCGGCAGAGTCCGACGTCAGCTTGTTCGTGAACCTACAGCCTGGCCTACTCGGCAACTAAAGTATTGGTAAGCCCACCGACCTCGCTCTGGGGTCGGTGGGTTTTTGTTTGCCACAGTGATCATAGCGCCACCGTTGAGGTGCCAATCAGAGATCTAACTTTAATTGCCGCACACTTGAGATTTAATACCCTCGTGTAAATCGCGGGTGCTCTCGTCATAACTTGGACCGAATTCGTTCTCGAATTGGCGAGGTTGCTGATCACGCATATTGACGTTCACGATGGTGGCTGGAGTCACAGCCGTTGCGTTAGTTGGATTGGTGTTGGTTTGTTGAGGGCGTTCTCTCTCCAGTACAATAGTTTTCTCGCGGACGGCAAACCGGAAGACTTTGGGCTTGTCTTGGAACACTGTTACACGCCTAAAATAACGATAATCATTGTAACCGCCGACTTGTTTGTACTCAGTGACTAAGTCGGTGGCAGTTTTGGATTTGATCTCGAATCCAGACAAGATTAGAGATTTGCGAATATTATCGAGACTTGTGTGGCGACAAGTAGTCAGCCGCTGGATGTCATTCTGCGTCAATGGCTCCACGTGAATGCAGTGAGTCATAAGCAGGCTAACTGCACAGACGATACCAATTTGAAAAATCCGTTTCATTGCGGTTCCTTTACCGTTTGTATTCGTGAAACTAAAGTTTGGATCCGGATTATGCGCACCAGCAATCTCGACATCCGCGATACCAGCACCATTAGCCTTCGATCACTGTGGCAAAATGGCATCAGCAATTTACATGCCAAAAGCGCGCATCTAAAGTCTGCAATTCTTAAGGGTAGTTGTGCTGCTGAACGAGGACTCGGGGTGCACGCTTTGCAGGATCATTTTGCTCGGAGCGGTATCATTACTTTACCGAAAAACCACAAATGACCTATTTTCGATTCAATTCGTTACCAGCCACTTTTCATGGTCCGGCCTAAGACCCAGTAATAACAGAGCATGAGACACCTCCGCAATTTGGCACGAAGGTTGCGATTAGTCATACATCCGTAGAGCTTCTTCGGAGCTTTTACGGTTGGGGAGCAACTTAAAGTCATAGAGGTCGTTATCATGAAATCAAAGAATGCACTTGCCTACAGTACTAACTTGCTACTAGCCGCTGGCCTAGCCGCCTGCTCAACCGGCCGCCTACAGTCCGCGGCAAGTATTAAAGCGGATGTACCGGCGGAGGAATCGGCGCTAGCCCGCTGTGTCGCTCGGTTCCAGGCTAAGGTGCCGAATTTTGACCTCCAACCTGCAATAACAAACCAAGACTTTGGTGAGACGGCTGAATCTCGCGGTGATACTATCCTCGCAACTAAGCCCGATAAGATCACATACGACCGCTCATTCGAAGACGGTAAAATCATCCACATCGACGCCTCTCTCGATATACTTGAGGGACCACTTGCAGGATCTTCCTATGCCGACCATCTTCGGCTGTATCCCTACTCGATTACCAAGAGGTTGGGTCTAACTCGTACCGTCGAAGTGATCTACGTCAAGGATGGACAAAGGATTTCAGAACTCACTCGGGGCTACTTTATTGACGTCGATAACGACTGTGCCGAAACACCAAGCTCTGCGTCCATTTATACCTATGACTGGAGCACCAAGGACACGGGTCAGGTCAAGACCTCTACCAAATATTGGTCTGCTCCAGACAAAGTATTTCCGTCAACTTCTAATCCCGTACCAGTGGCCTTACTAAAGCACAGTGCAGAAGCATCTATAGAATTTATTCGTGACCCACTGACATTCATCAAAAATAAACTTCCCCTAGAGGATGAATTCGTAGCCGAGGCGAGTACTCATAAGTCAACGATGGAAGCGATGCCGGAAGTAGAGCAATATAATCCGATCACAGGTCAAAACGAGATGATGGTTGCAGTTCTCTTTTCTGACGGCGATGATGCTAAGACACGAGTTAATGTTTCTAAGACATTAATCTCAAAGTCGAGCGTATACACAAAATCGATTTCGTTGACTGACAGCGACAGTCAAGAATCCGTGAGCGCCGAGCTTTGGCTGGCGACCAAGTTGGATGAAACAATTCCAGTAAAGTAAGCAAACGCAAATTCTCTGATTCTATTGCCCAAAATTCAACTTCAAGTGCTGCATCATGCGGCACTTGAAGTTTCTGAAGGGACCAATCTATCGCGCATCGTGAGCTCATTCCGATTTAGCGTCATACGATAACACCGAGCCCTGCAGCTGCGAGAGTTTGCGCGCCATACTGTCAGGCATTTCCTTAACAGTGGCCTCCTGAAGATTAACAATGAGTTTGCTGTTAGCTTCAGTTGTTAACGGATTCACGGGCCTTGGCTTGAATTTGCTCCCAGGTAAACGCGGCATTTAGCTGATTCCAGCCTGGGACTTCGGAGAGTTCTTTCCACTTGGTACCAGTCAGTGGCTGGTACTGATGCGCCGTTTTCTCACGGTCGATATTGAACACTCGAAAACATCCTGTGTGGTGATTGTCTATATACCGGTGCAACGGCTCAACTTCGATCTTCCCATTGGTCATCCAACCGGATGATCTACGCTGGAGACAAGAGCCTTTCATGAGATCGCCGCGCAGCAAGAGATCAGTGATTTCGCCAAAATCAAACCCTAGGACCGCTAAAATCTCGCCACCGACATCATCCGCTTCCTGCTCTATTGTATACCAGCCAAGTCGCGCCTTGTTTGCGCGAGACAGAATTTCAACGGTATCAGTCGGCTCCTTGGTCCACTCCGTCAGAAAGGCCAATATTTTATCAACATAAACTTTGACGCTCGGAGCTGGGATGTGGTCCGTCAAAAACGAAGTAACTTTTTCGAGTCTCGGCACCAGTTCGTGTTTGCTAATCCCGTAAACTGTCGCCAAAGTCGCTGCCGTTTTAAAGTCAGGTGACTGTGTTTTTTCGAATTCCGGAAATTCTGATGAAAAAGCGTTATAGAGATCCACAAACCTCGCGCTGGCATTCCGCATTTTATCTAATTCCAGCGTAAGTTGCCACAAATCAGAAGCCGGCGTAATGGGCGTTGGCCTCGACACTATAGCCTCGTCACTCATTACGTAGTAATAGCTCACGGCACGCGTCTGATGGGCACGATAATAATGGGCTAGTTCGTGGGCAAGTGTTGCCACAAGCTCCTGTTCATTTATTTGAGACAGTAACTGTGTATCTACAGTTATCCGATTGCTCGTCTTGGTGCCCAAAAAACCACGCATATTCACGTCATCTGGATCTTTGCACGATTCGGGAGGAGTTACCTTGATGGTTCCGTCGTCCTCTAGCGAGATATTCTGCTGCGACAAGTCACAGCCACTTGACTGCGACCAGTTAGTCGACAAGTCCTCAAAAATCTTCATTACGTCGTCCACACTGGTCGCAGGCAGTCGTAAGCAGTCTTCCATGGACTCGACCTCTTCGCCAGCTACTCCCGGAAAGCTGACCACTATATTCGGATAGCAAACGGGAACGCCGCTAGACCAGGCGTTTTCGTGGTATTTGTGCGAAACCACTAACTCAGGCACTGGCACACGAGCCATTTGAGCTTGGTAGTTGGGGTGGCTACGCAGGCCACTATCAATCCAACTTACCCACCAACCTATACGTTTCACTATGGGGTGGTCGACCGGCAAAAGCTTTGCACCGGGGTGAGCGAGTGTATAAATCTCATCTGTGGTGACTACCCAGTCTCTAGGATCACCTGAAGTGATTTGGCCCACCTCATGCTTCAGCGTGTATCCATTCTGATCACTTGATCCACATCCCCAGAGCATCCAAAGAAAAGGCAAGCCAACAATTATATTGAACATTATGAATTCCCCGGAGTCAGGGGTTGGGCGCGATCAGCGCGACCACCCCTTACATGACCCGCTGATGAAATTCAAGTGCGTTTATAAACAAAAAAACTCCCATTTTCTGAGAGGTTCAATCCAAAATCATGCCCATCAACAGCGCCATCCCAGTAACACGCAAACCTGCCGCATCCTATCCTTGAACGCCGCTAGAGCAATTTTGGCGCCGTCGTCCATCGGCATCCTTTGTTTAGATGACTCATGCGTACAGGTTTCTCTAAAGGTGGCTAAGTAATATACAGGGTGACAAATAACTTTACTCACTGCCACGACCAGCATCAGGCTGCGCTTCCATCTGCCCAAAAATGATCGGCTTTATACACATAACGACTCATGCTGCCCTGCCCTATCCAGATATTACCTGCAAATATTTGCTCGTACTTTTATGACTCCAAGACGTCGCCACCTTGGTCTTCTGCCAACGTCTTGGACAGTTGCTTGCCAACTAAACTCACACTCGCGACATTTGAAGTACGCCGAAAGAAAAAATTCTCAATTCCCATCGCCCAGATGGGCGCGACCTAAGAATTAAATCTTATGGGACGCCGACAGCCGGCACAGCAATTGCACGAGAGAAAATCGAACTGATAAAATAAAGAGCATAGTTTTGCTTCTCTTCTTGCGTTTACTCACTCCTTGTCCCACTCGTTGCAGATTACAGAAATAAGTTTCGATGCGTCTTTAGGTTATCCGTTCGAACCACTAACAACGAATCTGCAAAAGCGAAGGGCAAAAAATCTGCGAGAAACTTCATCAAAAGCAAAAAAAATAGACGCAGCAATTTAGCGCTCACCATCAGCTTGATGTCGACTATGTTAAGTTGGACAGGGTGCAAATCCAGCAGCACTGCGGGAAGCTCTGGAGTTAAGCAGGTCATCGGTGATAATGACCTTGTACCAGAACAAGATCAGACTCTACGAGCTACAGTGGGATTACTAACTCTTGACAAAGGTGTATGTACCGCATTTGTAACCGGCAAGAACGAAATCACAACAGCTGCCCACTGTATCACCGAAGCAAAGAGCCTTACCGACCGCGAATATTATCGCAAATTGAGTTTTCGGACGGGAACCGGTGTCACTACGGCTCTTTCTGATGTAGCTGATGTTAATGCGAAGCAGGATCGCTTGGTCCTAACTACGGTACACTCCTTTGATAAAGTTTTAAATGTGGGTAAAGCAGTGGGCACCAGGCTCAAAGTTGTAGGATATGATTCTACACCAGGCAAACAAGATCTTTACACAAATGAAGGCTGCAAACTCGAGAAGCGCATTCCACGTTCTGGAGTGTTTACTCACAGCTGTGACACTATCCCTGGGATGTCTGGCGCCCCGATGTTAGAGGGCAACTTGGTGGTTGGTATTCATCTTGGCTACCAGCAGGCAATTGACCGTAATGCCGCTTTCGATTTTGACCAAATCAACGATACATCTACCGATGTGAGTATCGTCGGAATAGCAAACGAATTTGGGCCGTCCCACTGGAGATGTAGGGGGTGCGGCCCCATCGAAATCCCCGGCATGAATGCCACTTGGTCTGGCTTTATATTGGGTGGTCCCGTAGGAGCTCTTCTCAATGACCGTCTTGCTGCACAACGGAAGATTGAGGAGATGCGCGCCGCGGGCGCACAGCGCGAGGCTGAAATTCTAAACGCTAAGTTGACCATCCAAGACCAGGCGAATACACTACGGAATCTTCAGTCGAGCCTAACATGCGAGCAAGCCAGAGCCAGCTTTGTTCCTAGTCTAGAAAACCTGTACCAGAATTTCCGTACGGCACTGGAGAATGCACCGACGGATGTCGAAGCTGGTGCGGCGTACAACATCTACAAGGCTGGATTTGACGCAACCTTCGCCTCTGCCAAGCAAGTGTGTGGTTAAGATTCGTCGTCACACCTAAAACATCGCCCATTGACGTGGTCTGGGACCAAGTCTTGGTGCGAGTAAAGAATGCGAATCGTTGAAATTATCGTTGGAATCAGCCATGGCTCAGCGCAACTCAATCCAGTTTATAGTGATGATCCTTACCAGCCTTGTTGGATTGGGAAGCGCCGCCTGCAAGAACGACGGCGCCCTGCACAGAATGCATTCGAGAGGGGCCCCCCTGTTACCTACCGCGATTTTATAGCCCCAAATTCTTAGTTTAACTCGGACCGCGATCTTCTGGACAACTCGGACGTGACGTTGCCTACCTTGGCGGATTTGGCACGAGATTTGTTGGATCAAAAAATGTCCTCTAACTCTCCTTCATGACCGTACTTCACTTGATAGTACTTTTGATGGAAATCATGTTCCTTTGATCCCAAGATTTTTTCGTCGAGGATGCAATGAGATAAGAGCTCCTGTATTGCGGCCTCTGCTGCCGTGACGATGTCTCGGATTTGAGAAAGGGTTCTTGCTGGGATGCAGTAGCCCATGCTTTTAAGCTCCATATTCAAGTCCTATATAAGCTCCGTGGCAGCGATTCTTACGTGCTCTGGGGTCACTTCGTCACGCGATTCTCCGGCAACAGCAACTAAGGATCCTCGGCATAAATGATTAGCCCTTCGGAGGGTGCCTGCAGACCCCTGGTGGATGGCACCTATTGAGGCATCTGAAAATAGCTTTTTTCTGATGCCTGCAATTTTGAGATGGTGTTCGATATATTCACCCATTTGGTCTCTTCCTATGGGTGCTAAGTGAGACCTAGCCATAACCCGTGATGCCAAAGGGGCAACGTGATGATGGGTGATGCGATCTAGAAAGCTCGCCTGACCACAAAATACAACTGAAAGCCGGTCACTGTTTAGCCCCTGGAATTGCGTCATTGTATGTATTTCGGACAGCACCTCCGTGCGTAGTAGATTAGCCTCGTCTATAAGTAGCAGCAATTTTTGCTTCTTGGCGGATATTCGGTCCATCACCGCATCGCGGAAACCCTTTAATAATTGCACTCTCGATGTGCTACGAATAGGTAAATCAAGCGACCAACACAGCTGCTTATAAAACTCGGTAATCGAGCCACCTTGAGCCACTATGCTCAGTATCAGAACTTCAGATTGATGATAGTGAGCCGTACTCCAACGTACGGCGGTAGTTTTTCCAGCCCCAATATCGCCGCTTATTACCATCACGCCACCATTCTGTTGTAGGTAGTCCATGCGCTCGCGAATGCCGATCATGGTGGGTAGCTGTAAAAGATCTTTGACCGGGATGTCGTCACCAAAAGGGGCTCTTTTGAAGCCAAAATACTTACAAATATCGGTCATTTGACACCTTTTTTCCTTTCATTTTAGAAGAGTTGTCCGCCGGTTATTGTAGGCGCTTGTAGTACGGGATCTTCGGGCGTCTTTGGGCGACTGTGCCGCCAGTCACGACCAATTTTGGAGTTCACATTCTGATCAAGGAGCACGGCCTTACCGAAGCTTCTACCCTCGTAGTAAACTTCGACGTGGTCAGGGTCATCACGATGAAACCTGAGTTCAACTCGCTTATCGATCAACACAGTTGGTACTTCAAAGAGCCGGCCTTCTAGGACCACGCTCCGATCTTTGCGCACAAGTCGGCGCTCGACTTCACGGAAGTATTCAAGTAGGTCTGGTGGTGCCGGCCTTATACATTCGATCCCCTTGCGGTAGCGATTTAAAGGGGCTTGCTCGGTGCTAGAATGGATTCTATTATTGTAGCTTTCAACCCAACGATCAAGGGATTCATTTAAATCTTCAATCTTCATCGGTACTGATTTTGCCTCAATATCAGGCATAAATTCCTGTCTGACTGTTCGGATCCAGCGCTCAACTTTACCTTTACCCTGAGGTTTGTACGGACGTGCATGCCGTAGTGATATGCCGAGCGCAGCACAGACAAACTCAAGATGGTGTGCTCTAAAACAGCCGCCATTGTCGGTGTACAATTTCTGAGGCAATCCCCATCTTTGCACAGCAGCTTTCAGAGCTTGCTCGAAATTGACCACGCTTTCGGCACCGTAAAATGCGGCATGCATGATCATCCGTGAGTGGTCATCTAGGATAACGATAAGGTAGGTTTTCTTTCGGACCCCATTAATGTAGGCCGATGGCCCATGCATCGCATCTGATTGCCAAAGATCATTCGGCGCAATAGCCTCAAACTTGCGCCTGTCCTCTGGGTCAATCGAGTTAACACGCAGATTTTCGCGGTCAATAAACCTATATAAAACGGATATATTCAATTCAGACTCAGCGCGAATATGCTTCCTCTGCAATAGGCGTTTTACTAGCGTAGGCACTGTCATGGTGGGCTGATCGGCAAACAACTGCCGGACAGCCATACGTACCTGTGGATCAAGTGATCTAAAGGTACCGTGATCCCGACGGCGCTTGGGATAAAGGGCCTCTATCTGGCAGCCGCCAGATTTATATTGGTGAATCCAAGCAAGGATTGTAGATCGCGCGATATGCTGTCTATTGGAGTAAGGTATATCATAGGTCCTTTCAGCCTTTTCCCGCAGTAGCCGCTCCTTGTCCCCGTACTCCAAATACGAAGCACCAACAAAATCAGAAATAATACCGTACCGAAAAGTCGCGATTCGTTGCGGCCGCTCTTCGTCCCGAACCATGTTACCTCCGCCATTTGAGTGTCAACTGTCACCGGCCAGTTTGATACCAGATCGCAACTACGGATCGTAATGACAGTGAAAGGTGGGGTACTTGATCTGCATGTGATTATTTAACTGGGCTAGACTAAAAATCGACCATCAACGTCGGCACATAAGGCGTCCAAGAGACTCGGTGATTCGGGATTGAATCGCCACCACCGGAATAACTTTCGTAGCCAGTGGCCGAATCTCTGTCTGCGGCTGGGAGTTGGCCATACTCGATGAATGAGCCGATACTTGAGGATTGATTTGATCTTGTCTATCGCCGTCTGCGTACGAGGCTTGTGTGTGGCAGGTCGAAGCGTAATCACGCACTTACACCCCGGGCATCGGCGACGCGGCACCAAGACCAAAGCTGCAATAACCTCAAAGATTCTGGCAACTTTACCATGCCCCCAGGTTTTCTTGTGGCACCTAGGACATGGCAATTCGGTTGGCCATTGAAAATGGCTACCCTGACGTGCTACCACCTGCACATCGACACTTACTGCTACGATCATGTAACTGTCGGGGGCCGTCGATGTCTCACCATCGGCGCCCCACTCCCCCTAAACTCACGAATAAATCCAGACCCAGACCGATCAACATAACCTGATGACCAGCAAGGCGGCGTAGCTATAGCATTTCTGTCTAATTTAACGAGAGAAAACCGGGTCGGTGTCTAAACCAGTGAGCTAATTCATGAGGGGGTGTGGTGAGATTAACCTAGTAGGTAACAGCATGTGTCGAAAGGTTAATTGCTTGGACAATAACGTGGTCGAAGGCTTTTTCGGCACATTGAAGCAGGAGCATGTGTACTTTTGCGACTACGCACCCAGGGACGAGACATCTTCGAATGAATCGAGGATTGGTACAATCGCGAACGCTTGCGCTCGTCTCTTGGCTATTTAAGCCCTGACGAGTATGAACGTCAAATCATAGGCGCTTAACTCAGTGTCGACAAAATCAGGGGAACATCAGACCAGCCGTCACTTCACTCGACATAACTAGCGAAAAAACGATGCCCTTTTTAATTGGATAAGCGGAGATGTACTCAACAGCCCGAGCATTGCATCTTGCAACATAATTTTGAAATGTTTCGGAAGGATGTCGTTTCCCGCTTACGAACCAGTTATCGTACGTATATTCCATTTGACCACCAACAACACGAAGAACGTCACCGCCTAAGATAGCATAGTTGCTACTCTCATCGCTGTTTAAAAAATCTAGAAGTAGCTCTCGTTCCCACACCAACCCTGATACTCCAGGAATGTTAATTTCCCGAAGATAATCTCTATATCTCGATGACAATGGTCGTTGCATATCTAACCTCACCTATCTGGTACAAATAAACGATGATTTACTCCGCCAGTTGGCTCAATAATCCATTCAAAATGACCTTTTTTTCCAGCATATGATCCAGGTAATTCAATTTTTATCCTTGTAATGTTATCGGCACCAACAATTGATGTCTTGGTTCCTATACCAGCGAAATTATCAACTTCTTTTGGGAATGCATGATAATCCCCCGACTTCATTTGTTCGAAAACCTTTTGGGTATACTGAGTATTGTTTAAAGGATTATTTTTAAGCCTAGCAGCATCAATTTTTCTAGGATCAAACCCAATTTCCTTTGCACCGTCTAAAACCCTACTAGCCCCATTTACAGCCTCATCAAGCCCAGCAAGCTCCCCCGCGACGGCACTACCAGCTCGCGCCTCGACTTTTGCCGCCTTCGATACCTCTGCGAATATCGCTAAACTCTCACTCGCCGCAGCGAGCGCTTTGTAGCTGGGTCCTACCACCGGCGCCATCGCAAGTACGGCGCCGACCATTGCCATACTGCGCTCCGACCCCGTCAGCATCTCGCCACCGAGTAGGCGTCGCCCCGTGCGGGCTTCGTAATAGTCCTTGGCAAAAGACAGCGTCATCGCAACGCCCACAGCAACTACGGCATGAGGTGCCGCGACGGCGATCATCAGGGGAGCAAAATCAATCGCCACATCAAGTAGTCGCGTACCGAGTTTCAGCGCATAATGACTGCGCTCCAAGAGGCCCATCTCAAGATTGCTACGGGCGCTATCTAGTGCATAACGACCGTCGCTAGCTAGTAGCAGGCGATCTCGTTCATGGGGACCGCCTTCCGCACGGATACGCATCTCTACGGTGTCTGCTCTCCGGTATTCACGGTCAAGACGCTCCTGCAGGTAATGACTACCTACCGACTTTTCGATTGATACAGTTGCGCGGCCTACCTCTGACTCGGATATAGCCTCATCAGCAGCGGCAACGGCCTGATCTATGGCCGCGCGATGTGCCGCACTCGCCTCGACTAAAATCTTTTCACGGCTAGCACCGAGTTCGGCCGTACGCACTTTGGATGCAGCAGTTGCATCGATCTTAGCCTGGATTTCTGCGCCAAAGCTCGACGCGGCAGTGCCAAGTCCGCCACCTGATCCGCTCGTCGATGCACCAGACCTTAATGCGGCTAGGTCTTTATCTAAAGCCGCCTCTTTGGAGGCTAGTTCACGTTGCTTATCTACCAAGGCGCTTCGGGTGTATAACTCCTCACGGTCGATCCAATGCCCTAACGTATCGCGCTTCATGAAGTTACAGGTGCCTGCATGATCACTGATACAGAAGCTCTCGTAATCGTCGGAACGATCACGTGGCGTCGATACTGAAGGTCGGTAGGGTGTGGGCTGTGGGCCACTCGGTGATCCGCCACCTACCGAGGATCCGCTATGAGATCCAGCAGGAGATACCGATATATCCACCTGAGCATAGGCAGGGCTTACACAAAGTAGAGCGATGATGACTGAGATGATTCTTTTCATGACCAATCCCTCAACGCTTGGTGGCGTTAGTCAGTTGATCTAAGGTTGCTTCGATACCACTGAGCTGCGTCTCAAACACACTGATCGCTGCCCAGAAATTTGGCTCCGAGAGTTGCGTGAATTGAGGCCACATGAGACTTGGAAACTTGTTGTTGAAGAAAGACAGAAAACATCGGACCGAGAATGTAAACATTACACTATTTAGTAATAAAAAAGCAAAAACTTTCTTATTAACTCCATAAGTACAAATACTTGGGTTACCCAAAAAACGACAGTTGTGCAGCGATGGAGAATGCATGACATTGAGCTTTACGCTCTACAACCTTTTTAAAACACCGCCAGCACCATGATATGTATCGCAACTTAAAAGATATCTTGCTCCACCAGGAATAGTCTCAAACTCGATATTGATAATATCGTCGGGAAATGGCTGACCAATGGAGATATCAAAAACAGAGCAGGTACCAGGCATTTCCTTAATCAGACCTTTTTGTAAAAAATCTTTTAGACTATCTGCGATCTGGTACAGTGCAGTTGGCGATTTAATCTCAAAATAATGGGTTAATAGTTCTTCTGCCGTTTTCATCAAAATTTCCCCTGTTCC
>Ga0194131_10006816_pt1 | contig 15703 bp, 9 predicted proteins | sample TA2KigO120mmetaG_FD_148631 | JGI IMG/M metagenome (GOLD analysis project Ga0194131, IMG submission 148631) | Freshwater microbial communities from Lake Tanganyika, Tanzania - TA2015053 Kigoma Offshore 120m | ecosystem: Environmental > Aquatic > Freshwater > Lake | place: Tanzania: Lake... | reverse complement strand
CGGCGGCATCAAGGGGGGCATCGCCCACGGCGGCACCGATGAATTCGGCTACGCCGCGGTTGAAAACCGCACCCATGTCCACGACCTGCACGCCACCATCCTGCACCAGTTCGGCCTGGACCACGAACGTCTCACCTACCGCTACAACGGCCGCGACTTCCGGCTCACCGATGTACACGGACATGTGATACGAGAGATTTTGGCGTAACCATTTCCCGCGGAGAATCGATCGTGATGAAGAAGATACTCGCTCTGATCGCGCTCGCGAGCCTGTTCGCCGGTCGCCTGGTTGCAGGTGAGATCGCCAATCCAAGCCTCACCGAAATTGAAAAGACCGGTCACCGTAGCGGCTTGGTGCTCGTGCTCGGCCAGCCCAATATCACCTTGGCCGAGCAGTTGGCGCGGAGCGGTCGATATCTTGCTCATCAACTCGTCCCCGCTGACCTGGTGGAGGAACTGCGGCGAACCGTGCTCGATCAAGGTGTCAGTGGTCGAGTCGTGGTCACGCCACTCTCCAACAGCAAGAAGCTGCCCCACCCCGACCGCATGTGCGACCTCGTGATCGCCGACCTGAAACAGGTTCCGATTCCCGAAGCCGAACTCCATCGTGTTCTCAACATTGGCGGCAAGCTCCTCCTCAAACAAGGAGAGAGCTGGAAGACGATCGACCGCGCGGAGGAAAAGGACATCGATTTCTGGACGCACAAGTGGCATGGGCCGTCGGGGCAAGTGTTGTCGCAGGATCGCAAAGCGGGACCGCCGACCGCAATCCAGTGGGCTGCTGGGCCGGCGCTCGCCGACGGGGCGGTCAGCGGAAAACACCCCGTGCTCGGCGGCGGAGCGTTTGCCACCGTCGATAATGTCGATGGTGCGTTGCAGATTCGTTCGGCCGGGAACGGTCTGCCGCGCTGGCGCAGCGACTTCGGCCTCTCACCGCTCGCCGAGCTGCTCATCGACGGCGACCGCATCGTCTGCCGTCCTGCCGGGCCGCTCGGCAACATCAAGGGCCGCAGCGAGAATGGCCCGCTCACCGCATTCGAGCTGCGTACGGGTACAAGTGTGGTCGCGTTCACCGATGCACCTCAGAACAAGGTCGAGCCCGGTAGATCGAAAGCAGCGTTCCCGAGCACCTTGGCACTTGGCGACAAACTGCTCGCGGTGGCCGGCCCCAATATGGCGGTGCTCGAACGTGCGAATGGCAAACGGATCTGGTCGAAGCAACTGGAAAAGACGGTCTGGTTTTCTCCGATCGTGCTCGACGGCACGGTCATCGCTTGTGAAAGCGAAGTTGGAACGCCGCCGACCCGCGCCCGTATCGACAATGCCCCCACGGCTCTGGCCGTGCTCGGTCTCGACCTTGTGGATGGAAAGCAGAAATGGCGAATCGAACTCGACCGCAAGGCGCCGCCGCTGCTCCCCATGATCGCCGCGGAAGGCAAAGTCTTTCTGCACACCGGTTCCTACCAGTCCAGGACGGAAGGTGCCTACATCGCCGCTCTCGACGTGCAAACGGGGAAGCAGATTTGGCGTGTCGAGGTGCCCGATGGCACGAAGCAACGATGGTCGGCGACCGATTCCGCCAGTCGAATCATCTGTCGCGATGGCATTCTGTATTTCGTCGGTGGTCACTCGCTCGGCCACGTCGTCGCCTGGGAGGCGGCGACGGGAAAGGTGATTCATCAGCCGCAGCTTCGACCCAAGTTCGTGGCCTACGGCGGCGAATGCTCCGGTTCCCTGGCCACGCCGAACTGGCTGATCATGAGCGGCGTCACGTGGTGGGACAAGGACTTCAAAGCCGTCAATTCACCCGCCGCTCGCAGCGCTTGCGGGACCGGCAACTTCCCCGCCCAGGGCATGGTGTTCGCCAATCCCGCCGGTTGCGACTGCACCCAGTACATCCGCGGCTACGTGGGGCTGGGTTGCACCTCCATCGAAAAAGTGGACATGACCGATGAACAACGACGAACCCGAGGTACTGGCAAGCCGGCGGATCAACCGCAGTCCAAGGACGATTGGCCGACGTTCCTCGCGGACGCCCAGCGAACCAGTTCCGCCAAGTCGGGGTTGCCGGCGAAGCTGCGTGAGCTGTGGCGTGTGAAGGCGGCTCCGGACACGATTCCGGGGCTGCTCCAGGAGGACCGCCACCGCGATGAATATTGGAACGGCCCCCTCACGGCACCCGTCGCAATTGACAAGACGATTATCGTCGGGCTTTCAGACGCCCAAGCCGTGGCCGCGTTGGAGGCCAGCACCGGCAAGGTGCGCTGGCGAACGGCGTTGGGCGGCCCGATGGATACCCCGCCGACAATCTTCAGAGGCGTTTGCATCCTGGGCACGCAAGACGGCTGGGTTCACGCACTTTCCCTCACGGACGGCAAGCCAGTCTGGCAATTCTTCGCGGCTCCGAGCTATCGTCCCGCCCTGCTCCATGGCCGCATCGCGTCGGCGTTCCCGGTGCCGGGCTCCGTTTGCGTCTTGAACGACACCGTGTTCGTGACGTCAGGGTGTCACAGTTATCTGGGCGGTATCTATGTCTGGTGCCTCGATCCGCTCACGGGGCAGGTGCGCAATAAGTCGATCATCACCGGCGGCGAGACGCCCACGCAGGAAACGATGGTCTTCAACGATGTCTTTTCAGCCAGTCTCGACATGAAGGAAGCCTGGATCTTTCGATATTTCCGGGTCGGTCTCGATGGCCAGCAGATTGCCGTGAGCAAGCGTCTAGCTGGATCGCTGTTCCCCGGAGCGGTGGCGACGGCGGTGACGATGGATCGTCGGGCGGGTGTGGTCCGCTTCCCCCATCTGGCTCGAGGCGGCTCGACGCACGGCTGGAAGGCGAAGATGACGAGCGGCCCCGCGAACGCCTATCGGCTGGTTCGCGATGGCGCCATGGCCTATGGACTGGAAGATCCTTCGGACAATTACGGCCGTAGCACGATCCTGTTCGCTCAGCAGGCGGACGCCAAATTCCACAGTGAAATCACGCCGCCGATTTGGTCCAAGACGGGCGGCGACCTGGGTCTGAAGGAGTCGTATACGGCAATGATCAAGGCGGGAGACAGTCTTTACCTTGGCGGCGGCAAGCGAGATGGTTCGAGTGGTTTTGTGCAGGTGGTGTCGGCGAAGGACGCCAGTCTGATCGACACGCTTGAGTTGCCGGCCCAGGTCTCCCCCTGTGGTCTGGCCGCCGCCCATGGGCAACTGATTGTGTCGTGCCTGGATGGCTCGGTCGTGGTGTATGGCAAGTGAACTCAAGGCGATCTCGGAAGTTGGCGCGGCGAAGCCGCAACCAAGTAACAGTGCGGCGCAAGCCGCCCGGTGCGTCACCCCGGGGAACCGGACGGCTCGCGCCGTGCCGCTACAAACATGCGCGCCCGGCGCGCAGAAGGAACGCACGATGACTCTACTAAGCGAAAACATGAACCTGTCTTCGAAGATAACGCTGTTGCACCGAACTGTCCTAATAACCGTGCTCGTGGCCAGTGCGCTCGGCGCTGCGGAGCCGATGGCCGACCTGGCGACGTACCAGAAGCACGTCAAGCCGCTCCTCGAACGGACCTGCGTCGAGTGCCACGGCCCGGAGAAGCAGAAAGGGAACTTCCGCCTCGATCAGCTCGATCCCGACATCATTCGCGGCAAATCGCTTTCGGCTTGGCAGGAGGTGCTGGCCAAGACTCAGGTTTTGGAAATGCCGCCGCCGAAGCATCCGCGGCAGCCGACCGGCGAAGAGCGGCAGAAGCTCCTGACCTGGCTGCGTCAGGAGTTGTCGCTGGCGGCCAAGGTGCGCAGCAGCACCGGCGGCCGCGGCGCCCTGCGGCGGCTGACGCGCGACGAGTACGTGCAGACCATGCAGGATCTGCTCGGCGTGACCGTGGTCGATTTCGGCCGCGACTTCCCCACCGAGAATCGCAACCGCGAGACCGGCTTCGCCAACGACAGCCGTGACACGGAATTCAACCACGTCCATCTGGGGGCCTTCCTCAGCCGCGCACGAGCCGTCCTCGACGCGGCGCTGGTCACGGGCAAACGCCCCCCCTCGCTCACCGCCACGTTGCGTGCCGCGCCGGGGACCATCAACAACGACGGCAAGCTCCGCGGGCACCGTGCTGACAATGTCGCCCTGCGGGTCGATTTCGATCCACCGCGCAAGGACGTCCCGTGACACGAGGAGACTTTGGTCCAACACCGCGTCGCGATCCAGGACGGTGCGATCTCGCTCACCCGCTCGCATCGCCATATGGCGTCGAACTCCAAGATGTCAAATGTCATCCGCTGGTACTTGGCCCCGCACAAGCACATCCCGCGGGGCGGCGAGCTGCGCGTCGTCGCCAAGGTCAGCGGCCGCGCCGACGGCGAACAGGTGCCGCACCTGCGGATCGATATCGGCAAAGACGAAAACGGAGACACGGCCGTCCTGGTCGGCCAGTCGCTGGTGACCAGCGAGAAACCGGTGGAGATCGAGTTCCGCGCACCGTGGAGCCTGATCGCCCGCGAGGAACTTGGATCGCACATCTTCATCCGCCACACCGAGCCCGACCTGCTCATGGATCCGCAGGCGACTCGCGAGCAGGAGGCGATCTACAGCTCGACCAACAAAAAGGGCACCCCAGCGAAGGCGTTCAAGAGCGTGTTGCTCCTGCACGAGCTGCGCGTCGAGTTGCCTTACTACGCGTCGTGGCCGCCGCCGTCGCACGTGGCGATCGTCGGGGACGACAAGGTGGACGAGGAGGCCGGCCTGCGTCGCATTCTCGGCCGCTTCATGGAACGAGCCTGGCGCCGTCCCCCGACCGAGGGCGAGATCAAGGCCTACGCGGCTCACTTTACCAAGCTACGACCGACAATGCCTGGGCCGATCGAGACGCTGCGCGAGACCCTCGCCAACGTGCTCGTCGCGCCGCAGTTCATCTACCTGGCGGAGCCCGTGAAGGACGGCAGCACGCGGACTCCGCTCGACGCCTGGGCCCTGGCATCGCGGCTCTCCTACGCCCTGACCGGAACGCTGCCCGACGAGGCCCTGCGCAAGAGCGCCGCCTCTGGCAAGCTGACCAGCGACGCCGACCTGCGCCGCGAAGCCGAGCGGCTGTTGGCCGATCCACGCAGCGAGCGATTTCTGCTCGGGTTCGGCGACTCGTTCCTTGGCCTGCAGGGGCTGGACTCCGTGAACATCAACCCGGAGTTCTACACCGACTGTGAGCCCGATCTGTTAGAAGCGTCGATGCGTGGCGAAGCGCAGCACTTCGTCGCCGCCGTGTTCCGCCGCAACCTGCCGGCGAAGAGCTTGGTCGAGGCGGACTTTCTGATGGTCGATCGCCGACTGGCCCGGCACTATGGCATCCCGCTCGTGCCCGGCAACGAATTCACCGCCGTGCCCGCCAAGGGTTCCGGTCGGCAAGGGGGCATTCTGCACCTGTCAGCCGTCCATCTGATGAACTCGACCGGCGAGCACTCCCATCCCATCAAACGGGCGGTCTGGTTCCGACGTAACCTCCTTGACCAGCCCCCCGGCGATCCGCCCCCCGCAGTTCCGTCGGTGCCCGAGGACCACGAAGGACTCTCGCTGACCAAACGCATCGAACTGCACCGCAACAAAGACGCCTGCCGCGACTGCCACGCGAGCCTCGATCCGTATGGACTGCCGTTCGAAGGTTTCGACGCCGTTGGCCGCCTGCGCCCGGCTGCTCGGGGTCGTTACTTCGTCTTCGATCTGGCCGGCGGTCGCCACACGGTGTGGACGGGCCAGCCGGTGGAGTCCAAATCGACGCTGCCCGACGGCACCGAGATCGCGGGGCTCGACGAGTTGCGCAGCTACCTCGCAACGAAAACGTACGACCGATTCGAGCACGCGCTCGTCCATCGCCTGGCTTCGTACCTGCTGGCTCGCTCGATGGAGTTCGGCGATCAGCCGCTGCTCGACGAACTGCGAACCCGCTGGCGCGCCGCCGGCGGGGGCACGCGCGACCTCGTGCTGGAAATTGTGATGAGTCCGTTGTTTCGAACACGCTAGACCGGCCGGCCTCGGCCTGGATCTCAACCCATAGGAGACCTGCAATGACCCCGTTCCGCCTTGACCGCCGCACCGTGCTGAAGACGTCCGCCGCGACGATCGCCCTGCCTTTGCTCGACGCCATGGGCTGGGCCGACGAGCAGCCGAGGGCCGCCGCCCGACCCCCGGCCCGCTTCGTGTCGATGTTCTTCGGCATCGGCGTGCCGCTGCCGCCGCCCGGCCACGGCCATCGCGGCACCTGGAGTTGGTTCCCGCCGACGACCGGCCGCGACTATGTGCTCAGCGAGATTCATCGCGCTCTTGCTCCCTTCCGCGATCAGATGACCTTCGTCAGCGGAATGGACAACCATCGTGCCCGCATCTCCGACGGCCACGGTTGTATTCCCCAGTGGCTGACCGGTGCCCGCCCCGGTGATCCCAACTCGATCTCCATCGATCAGCTCATCGCCCAGCGTACGGCGCAGGACGTGTTCATGCCGTCGCTCGTGCTCAGCGGCACGGCCACGGGAGGCACTGCCATAGCTCCGCCGTCGCTCTCCTTCGACCAGCGTGGACAGCGCGTGCCGAGCGAGGACAATCCGCGCCGGACCTTCGAACGGCTCTTCGGACGCGATGCCGATTCGCTCGCTCAGCAACGGGTGACGATCGCCCGCGAACGGAGCGTGCTCGATCTTGCGATCGAACAGACCAGGGCTCTTGAGGCACGTCTCGGCACAGCCGATCGCCAGCGTTTGGATCAGCACTTTGAAGCGATCCGCCAGTCGGAACGGGAACTCGCGCGGGCCGAACAGTGGCTCGACAGGCCGCGGCCTAATGTTGACGCACGGATCGACGCTTTCCCCAGCGGCTTCAATGCCTGCCGGGATGCTGCCGAACTCAACCGCTTCTATGCGAACCACATCGAGACCATCGCCCATGCCTTCGCGACCGATTCTTCGCGCACGGCCCACTTTTGCATGCAGGCCGAAGGCGCAGGCGGACTGAAGCACGACATCTCGCGTCTGTTGGGTGTCAACGATATCCACAGCCTCAGCCACGACAGCGGCAACCCCGACTACTACAAGAACTGGGGCGTCTGGGCGCAGTGCATGAGCGACCAGGTCGGTCGGCTGGTCAAGCGGCTGTCGGAAATGAAAGAGGGGGACGGCACGATCCTCGACCGCACGATCATTCTCTTCGGCAGCCAATGCAGCGATGTGCACTGGAACCGCAACTATCCGACCCTGCTGATCGGCGGGAGCAGACTGGGGCTGAGGCACGGCCGGCATCTCCGCTATCCCGACGGTGAGTTCTCGAACCTACTCGCCACGCTGCTGACCTGCTACGGCATCGACGAACCCCGCTTCGGACACGCAACGGGCAGGGTGCCGGCGCTGCTCGAGGGCTAACAAATTCGGTTGTCGCCCTCGTCCATGCTTCAACGAAGAGCGTCGTTAACCCTTGCTGGCGATCGGGCTCTGATAAGGAACTATTCCATGCGATTACTCATACTCCTATGTGCTCTCCTCGTGGCGACCTCCGCACCGGCCGCCGAGCCCGGTTTCGCCAAACCTGAGCCGGGCGAACACCCGCGTCTGCTGTTCCGCAAGAGCGGTCTGCCAGACCTGAAGAAGCGGGCGGCGACGCCCGAGGGAGCCCGCATCGTCGCACGACTCCGTCGTCTGCTCGACGGCGACAAGGGCACGACGCTGCCCCTCAAACGGAATCCGCTGGCGACGGGCGACGACCCCGGCGAACTCCTCGACGCGCCGGTCGGTAGCGTCTTCACGCTCTTTCACCCGGTGGGCTACGGGATGCTCTGGCAATTGACCGGCGAGCGTGCCTTCGCCGAGCGAGCCCAGGAAGCCGTCAAGCTGGTGATCGACGGCCAGAGCGACCGAGATGCTCGCTTCGGGCTCAAGGCCGTTGCGGGGGGCGTCGACGGTCGGTTTGGCCTCATTGGCGAATACAACGGCGCCGCCGTGGCTTCGCTGGCGCTGGCCTACGACCTCTGTTACGACGCCTGGGACGAGGCGGCTCGTCGGCAGGTGGTCGATGCCGTCGAAGCGGTCCGCAAGAACAAGTCGGCCCCCATCAGTCCGTTCGCCGAGACGCTGTGGAATCTCGCGGTGGCGGGCGACACCCTGAATGGCAAGGCGATCCCCGCTGTCGATCCCATGAAAACGCTGTCCGGCGTGCTCGACAAGCTACCTCCCTTTGGCATGAGCGATCGCGACATCGATATTCACGACGCCCTGCGCGACGTGACGCTGCCGTTGGCCGTCCATGCCGTCCGTGTCGCTGGAGGCGTGAATCTGGCCGAGGAGCATCCACGCATCGGGCAATTGGTCGACCGTCTGATTTACCTCGCGGTCCCCGGCCCCAGCGGTCTGCAATTGGCGGTCCCGTACGATTACGCCCCGAGGGGTAGTCAGCATCTGTCGCGCACCGGCCTGGCCGGTGGCGGTGAGTTCGTGCAGGCGATGGCCATGGCGACACCCAAGCGGCGTGCGGCGTTGCGTTTCATCTACGAGCGGTTCTGCGTGCGCGACGGCGAGAACGACTTCGACACCGTCAGCCCATATCCCCACCGGGCCGTACTCGCGCTGGTCTGCTGGCCGATCGACGAGCCGGCGAAAGACCCCGGCGAAATAGTGCCACCGGTGGTGATGTCCGATTCCGGCAACAAAGGAGCCATCTCGATCTGCCTGTTCCGCGGCGGCTGGAAGGGGCCAGACGACGTCGTTATTGCGCTGATGGCCGTGGGGCAGGACGGGCGCGTGCTGGCCGAGCCGCGCCGCAAGGTCCTTCGCCACCGAATCTGGATGCACGGCCAGAGATACGTGCTACAGGGGAAGCAAAGCGGATTCGATCGCGACCTGCACGGCATCGTACAAATCAAGCAAGTCGCTGAACGCCGGTGGCTGGTGGCGTACGCCAAGGATTGGGGCGAAAGGGCCACCCACCCGAATCCGGCTCGCCTGATCGTCGACCTGGAGCGTCGCGACGGGATCGAAGGCGTGCTCATCACCGAGGAGATCATGATCAATGGCGACGCGCCGGACGCCAAGCGGGCCGCGAAGCTCGACCTCACCGGCGACTGGCGCTGCTCGTCGGCGCTCACCGTCACCATCAAACAGGACGGGGATCAGTTTCGCGTCGTCTCCGACAACCCCTGGGGCCGCGGCAAGCCCGTCGACGGCAAAGTCGTCGGCTCGCAGGTCTCGCTGATGCGTCTGGGGAACGGCCTGGCCCGCGGCTGCCTCGCGCCCCACGGCCACGCGATCATGTGGGAGGATGGCGCGGTCTGGCGCCGCATCGGATCGGGACTGGAAGCACCTATTTCCGCCACGCCTGATCCGAAACAGCCGGTCCTGATTCGGCAGGCCACCAACAAGGGTCGCAATACGCTGATGTGCGTCCTGACCTACTCGCCCGCCGCCCGCCACGGCGAGTTCGCTGTTGAAGTGGGCAACTTCCCCGTGGTCACCATCGGCGAACGGAAGTTCTCCTTCAACCCGGAATCCGGCACACAGAAATGAGCCAACGTGCAATTCCATCCTGGAACCGGTTTCATAAACGACCAACGGCGATGAAAGCACATGCCGGGTGGACAAATCCGGTAAAGAGGAAGCTGTGATACTCGTGGCGAACGATCAGACGTCGAAAGCTGTGCTGAACTACGAATTGCCGGCAGAAAAGGAAACAAAACCATGAAAAGATCAATCCTCAGCCTCCTGGCCGCCCTCGCGCTGGCCGGCACGGCTTCGGCCTATGAGCAGCCGAAGGTCTATGACCTCAAACCCAACGAGCGCGTGCTCATCATCGGCGATTCGACCACCTATGACGGCACCGACGTTGCGGGTTATGTCCGCCTGGTGGATCAGGCCATCCAGGAGCAGATTCCCGATCGCAAGGCGGCGGTGCGATCTCAAGCTTGGCCGGGCGTAAAGCTTGTTCCAGAGCATCCAGAGCGCTGGAAGCCGATGGCCGAAAACGAATCATGGAGGAAGGTTCTGCAGCATCCCAACGCGCCCACCACGGTGATCTACAACCTGGGTCTCAACGACTCGAAACAGGGTGAGGCCAATGTGCCGACCTACGAGAAATGGGTCCGGAAATACGTCGAAGACGTACGCGCCAACAAGATGAACGTGATTCTCTGTACACCGACCCTGTGGGTTGGCCTGACACAGACCAAGTCCTATGCCGAGGCCGTGCGCCGCGTGGCTACCGAAATGAAGTGTCCTCTGATTGACCTGTACGCCGCCCATGCCGCCGCCTTTGAACAGAAGAAGCGTCTCACCCGTGATGGGACGCACTTGAACATGGCCGGTGAGATCATGTCCGCCTCGACGATCCTCAATGCGTTTGGCCTGAAAGCAGAATGGAAGAGGTATCAATTGCGCTTTGGCGCCATGCGCAATAACTGGTCAACCGGGGGCGACACCAAGGTGTTGGTCGAACCGGCCTTGTCGGATGCCAAACCTGACTTGGAAAACCCGAAAGGTCCGTTTCCTATCTTTGGCGCCCTCTGGAACGCCAACTGGCCGACCGAGCAGGCGGCCTATGCCCCCGGCACCAAGGTCACGTTGAAAGTGGACCCGGCCTCGGGCAGGATTTTCCACCACTGGGCCGACTTTGACGGTCTCTTGCCCAAGGACGCCCCGGCTACCCTCACCATCGTCATGGACGGCCACAAGTCCGTGACTCTGTACTACGAAGCGCCGGCAGATGGAAAGAGGAAATGAACACCGTCGCCGTGGTTTTCGTGCCGCGTGGCCGAGTACATGACTTCATCAATCACTCCAGGGCCGACGTATGAATTCGAACAGATTTCGTTTAACGCCCAGCCGCAGGCGCCGGCTTCCTGCGATAAACCACGGAAGCCGGCGCCTGCGGCTGGGCGTTAAACGATGCATTCGTCTGCTCTAACTGAACCGCGAGGTTTTCCATGCGACGACGACCGTTCCTGCTTCTTGTGCTCGGCCTGCTGGTGTGCGTGCCGGCCGGCGTTCGCGCAGACGAGAAGCAGCCCGCCGACGCCGCGAATGCCCAACGGATCGCCACCTTGCGAGCCACCTGGTCCGAACAGCAGCAGGCGTATCTCGCGATCGTGGCCGAGGCGCGAAAGGAACTCGATGCGGCCAAGTCGCGGTTCGAACAATCGAAAGACGCTGCCGAATTTCAGCAGGCGATCCATCTTTATCACTGGGCCATCACGCGACAGTCCGCGCTCGGGCCCTGGGCCGAAACCTACAAGTCGCTCCGCGAACTGCACCTGCACGAGGAAAACGGCAAGCGGCGTGCGACCAACGAGGCCTGTTGGCGGATCGGGCTCGAAGGGACGCGGTGGCTCGACCAACATGTCTGGGGCAATCTGGTCGAGCCCGTGGTTCCCGCCGGGCCGATCGAACGCGGCTATCTCCGCAAGCAGCCCATCAAGGTCCTGATGGCCGGCGATTCGATCACCGAATACATGGACCCCGGCGTCACCATGCTCGATCACTTGGACTCGCGGTTTCAGGTGCTCGGGCACGGGTTGGCGGGGCATTCGATTTCCTCCTGGTTCACGAACGGCAGCACGCCCGCGTGCCTGGCGTGGAACCCGGATGTGATCGTCATCATGCTCGGCACCAACGGGACGACGCAGGCGATGCAAGACGACGCGACCAAACGCGGCCACCGCGACGAGGCGTTGCAGCAATACGCCGAAGACCTGCTCCGGTTGCGGGAGCTGCCGAGCAAGCCGCAGGTGATTCTGGTCACCGTTCCGGCTCAGGGTCCGGGGCTGTGGTTCCAAGCGGCTCCGGCGATGTGGGAACTGCAATCGCACATCGCTCGCGAGCATCGCTTCCCACTGATCGACATGACGCGCGGGCTGGCGGGCCTGCTGAGCGACCTGCCGAACGGCCACACCTATTGCCCGAATCGCAAGACGGCCGGCCGGTGGACGCATTCGTTCGACGATGCTCACACGTCGCTCGGTCCGGCGATGGCGAAGTACTACGGGCTCGTCTGCCGGCAGGTGCTCGAACCGGAACGCTGGTACGAACTGAATCTTCGCACGACGGCGGTCGAATCGCCGGACTGGCAGGAGCGGTGGCTGATCGCTCAGTGCGTTCGGGAACCGCAGGTCTCGCCGGATCGGGCGACGGGGTTTCAGCGGCTGATCAAGGACGGCGTGACGACGGTGGTCGAGCATCAGAATCGCATCGCGCGCGGCAAGGCGAACGGCGAGGTCTCCTTCCTGCGTCCGGGGCGAGGCGGCGATTTCTATTTGATGCGGGGTCGCACGCACCAACTGACGTTCGGCCGGCCCTACCAGATTCTTTCGGACACGCCGCCCGCAACCGGCTTTCCGGCTCGTTATGGCCTCGGCGGCACGATTCGCCGCGGCGACGGCCAAGCGGCGGCGGGTATCGTTGTGACCTGCGGCGATCGCACGGTGAGAACTGACGCGACGGGTCAGTTTTCACTGACCGATCTGGCCGAGAACATCACGACATTGGAGATCACCATTTCAACACCATGAACGATCTCGTATGGATTCCGTCGTTTAACGCCCAGCCGCAGGCGCCGGCTTTCCCCCGAAACAACCGGCGCCTCGCAAGTAGCGGCACGGCGCGAGCCGTCCGGTGTCGCGTGGCGCAAGCCACCGGGCGGCTCGCGCCGGCTCGCGCCGCTTCGCTACTTGCGAGGAACAATTCCCAGACCCAACCAACTGAACCACCAAGAGGTTTACATTCCCATGCAACGACTTCCACTCGTACTCCCGCTGCTCGGCCTGCTGCTGGCCGTGCCAACCCACCTTCGCGCCGACGAAAAGCAACCGCCTCGCCAAGCCGCTCCCTCATGGCCGTGCTTCCACGGGCCGAACGGAAACTTCAGCGCCACCGAGTGCGGCGTGACGTTGGTCGATGACCTGCGGGACGCCCGGTTGCTGTGGAAGAGCCAGGAGCCGACGCCGCCCGGCGCCGCCCAGAGCCATCGGTATGGCAATCCCGGCTGGCATGGAATCTCGCTGGGAAAATTCAACCCGCTGAAGATTCCGCTGGCCGAGGGCGGCGAAGTCACGTCCGGCGGAGGCGTCCCGCTGCCCGGCGGCGGAGCGAGCAGCCTGCTCGTCGCCGACGGCCGGGTGTTCGCGAGTTACTTCGTGCCCAGCGGCGACGTGTTGGACGAGGCCGAGCGAGCGAAGCGGGAAAGCGGGCCCGGCATGTGGGTGCCTGATTACTGGCGAGTCGCGGCCGACGACGTCGTGCTGTGCGTGGACGCCGCGACCGGCAAGACCTTGTGGAAACAGGTGTTCCAGGACAAGGGCCTGAATTGGTCCGATCACAAGAGCATCATCACCAACCACACGGGTGCCGTGTTCGGTGGGCGCGTGTACGTAATCGGCTCGACCTGCCGCGTCTACTGCCTGGACGCCGCGACCGGCAAACTCGTGTGGGAGGGCGACCTCGGGGCCGAACACACGAAGCTCGAGCAGATCAAAGCGAAGAGCCTGGCCGACAAGAAGGCTTTCGGCGGGATCAACCGCGGGCACTGCCACGGCTGCACGTTCGCGGCAGGCGTACTGGTCTGTCCCGATTTCCAGGGCGGGCTGATCGGATTCGACGGCGCGACCGGCCAGAAGTTGTGGCAGGTGCCGAAGTGCCTCGCCCACCACGCCACGCCAACACGCTGGGTTCACGCGGGTGGCGAATCGGTCCTCTGCGGCAACGTCGAGGGCACCGTCCGGTGTCTCGACCCGTTCACGGGCCGGGAGCGCTGGGCGATTGAAACTGGCCGACAAGAGGCGTCGCTGTCGGTCGCGGGTGATGTGTTGCTGCTAAACGCGGGCAAGGAGCCGATGGGACCGGGCGACGAGAAGCTCCTCGGCCGCGCGAGCGGGTGGACGATCGCTCCCGACGGCGCGAAGAAGCTCTGGGAACACACGGGCGACGAGAAGGTTGGGTTCGTCAGCGGCGGGATGAGCGGATTGCCTGTGTGGAAGGACCGGGCGTTCATCCGCAACAAATCCGGCACGACGATGCTCGACGTGACCACGGGAAAGGTGCTGGCCCGCTGTCCCGAGGCGAAGACCGACCAGGAGAGCCACGGGTACTGTGCCGAGGGGCGATTCTTCCACGAACCGGACAGCCAGCACGGCAGCATCCACGACGTGCTGATGCTCGGCGCCACCACCGACTCGTTCCAACCGCTGGGCAGACCGTGGAACACGCCGCACTACGACGCCACCGGCTACGAGATGCCGATCAGCCACCCCGTGGTAGCCGGCCGAATCTTCCTTCGCGGCGCCGACGGCATCTATTGCTGGGACCTGCGCAAACCCACTCGTTAACTAACGGAGACCACAACGATGACTCGCATCCTTCTTGCGATCCTCTTTACAGCCAGCGCTGCGGTCGTTGGGGCCGAGCAGACTCCGATCGAGGACCTGACTGCACGCGTCGAGTACACGCTCAAAACCGCCCGCACCCGCGATCCCGTCCTCGGCGGTCCTCGCGACAAGGTGTCGGTCAGTGTCTGGATTCCCGACGGCGTGAAAACCCTCCGGGGCGGGATCTGTAACCCGTTCTCGAAGGGCGACGACGTGGGCAAGCACTGGCAGGCCGCGTGTCGTCACTGGCGGTTCGCTTATGTGCAAGTCGATTTCGACGCAGTGAAGAAGGAAGAGTTCACCCTCCTCGCGACCGGTCTGACCGACCTAGCGAAGAAGTCCGGGCATCCTGAGCTCGAGCACCTGCCGATGTGCTTCACCGGCATGTCGCGCGGCGGCGGGATGAGCATGCAACTCGCCGAGTTGATGCCCGAACGCACGATCGCGGTCGCTCCGGTGTGTTTGGAAGTTGGGCCCGGTTCCGACGCCACTCGCCGTGTCCCGGTGATGACGGTCTTCGGGGAAAAGGACGGCTCGCAGATGGAGAAATTGCTGACCAAACTCCCGGCGGAGCGAAAACTCGAAGCCCGATACGGGATCGCGGTGCAGTGGAATCGCAAGCACGAGTTCGCCTTGGCCAACAACCTGTCGTTTGTGTTCTTCGACGACGTGATTACCCGCCGACTGCGCAAACAGACGGTCGCGGACAAGCCCACTCCGCTCGCGGACATTCCGCTCGCAGACGGCTCGCTCGGCGATCTTGGCACCTGGGGCAAGGACGGTAAGGTTCCGACGATAGCCGCGTGGAAGGACTTCAAGGGCGACCCTGCCGCCGCCTGTTGGTTTCCCTCGCAGCGGTCGGCCGCCGTTTGGCAGGCGTTCGTCGGAGCAAGCAAGAACGTGACCATCGCCGAACCGCCCGGGCTAGGCGACAAGCAGCCGTTCGTACTCCACTCGGCCCAGAAGCCGGTGACCGTGAAACTCACGTTCGGCGACGGAATGAAACCGGCACGGGTCGTTCTGTGGGACGCCGACCAGCAACTCGCTGAGAAGACCGAAGGCCCGTGGGTGTTCGAGGTTTCGCTGAAGCCAGGCATTCACTCGCTGATCGCGATCGTTGAAGACGGCGGGCGGCTCACCTCGCGACCGCACACGATTGTCGTTGGCGAGTAACCAATGTGGCAGAGTCGCCCCGCAACTCGCCCACAACCAAGAAAGACCCCTCAACATGAAAACGTTTTGCCTTGTTGAGAACAAATGGAATTGGAGGTTTTGGCCTAGCGCCGGAGGGCGTAGGCCAGGACTCGGAGGGCGGCTTCGACGAACAGACTCTT
>Ga0194131_10006812_pt1 | contig 15709 bp, 14 predicted proteins | sample TA2KigO120mmetaG_FD_148631 | JGI IMG/M metagenome (GOLD analysis project Ga0194131, IMG submission 148631) | Freshwater microbial communities from Lake Tanganyika, Tanzania - TA2015053 Kigoma Offshore 120m | ecosystem: Environmental > Aquatic > Freshwater > Lake | place: Tanzania: Lake... | reverse complement strand
CGCAGATGCGGAGCAGTTGACTGCTTATCAACGATGGTGCCGCATCTTGCGCTCGATCTTCCAGCAATTCGCCAAGATCCCCCTCGATCCGCCTGCTCCAGTGCCCCTTCCAGCCGCTTCCAACTGCCGGATTTAGGATTATTAAGACGGCCGGGGCTCACTGGTGGCGGGGGGACCAGGAAGCGATCCGGGGTGTCCTCGCGCAGGGCGGCGCGAGGACGGTGCTCCGCTGCACAGCGAGTGCACCGAGTTCATTAATCGGCAGCAGCCGGGAACATGAACAATGAATGAACGGAGCGGGGCGGTGCTCTGGCTGGGTTCGCGCCTCCGTTTAAAGATCGCCAGCCTCCGGTTCCGCGGGACCAGGGAAATCAGCATCGCGCGCTCGACGATCTCCTCCACCTCCCTTGCAATACACCCGACGAGCGTCAGAAACGCATGTGCATTTCAGGGGCGAAAAATCTCACCCCAAAACGTGAAGGACGAAAAAAAACTCCGCCACCCAATCCGCGGACCCGTGCGACTATAATTGACTGACACATGGACAGACGAAAGTTCCTCCACGGCGCAGCCGCCACCGCCATGGCAGCCTCCACCGGCCAGCGGATCCGCGCGGGCGTCCTCGGCACCAAGCACGGCCACACCACCGGCAAGCTCAACGCCATGCGCAACTCGCCGGACTACGAGGTCACCTCCATCTGCGAAAATGACCCCGCCGCCCGCGCCCGCGCTCAGAGCAACCCTCAGTTCAAAGGACTCCGCTGGGTCGAGGAGGACCAGCTCCTCGGCGACCCCTCCCTGAACCTCATCGTTGTCCAATGCTCTGTCTGGGAAGCCTTGCCCTGGGGCAAGAAGGTCATCGACGCTGGCAAGCACCTCCACCTCGAAAAACCTCCTGGCAACTCCTGGACTGGATTCAAAGAACTCGTGGAAGCCGCCCGCTCTCGGAAACTGCTGCTCCAGACCGGATATCTTTGGCGCAACCACGAGGGAGTGAACGCAGCCATTGACGCCGCCCGCAAAGGCTGGCTCGGTGAAGTCCACCTGGTCCGCGCAACCATGAACTCGGACCGCGATGCACCTCAGCGCGCGGTTGAAGCCAAGTACAAAGGAGGCGGACTGTTCGAGCTCAGCGGCCACGTCATCGACCGCACCGTGGATCTGCTCGGGCGTCCAGAAAGAGTACAAAGCTGGCTCCGGCATCACACCAGCACGCCCGACAACCTCGCCGACAACAATGTCGCCGTGTTCGAATACAAGAAAGCGCTTGCCATCATCATGCAGTCCGCGAAAATGGCCGGCGCCGGCGACCACCGCTCGTTCGAAGTCATCGGTACCGACGGGACCTTTATGGTGTACGCCGAATCGTCGCCCCCGCGCATGCACGTCCACATGCGCAAAGCCCAGGGACCCTACAAGGCGGGCTGGCAGTGGATCGATCTGCCTCCGCAGCCCCGTTTCATCGGCGATTTCAAGGAACTTGCACGGGCTCTCAAATCGGGCACGCCGCTCAAGCACTCCTATGACCACGAACTCCTGCTTCACGAAACTCTATTGAGGGCCAGCGGTGAAATCAGCTAATCCACAACTCGCCCGGCGAGGCATCCTGCTCCTCCCCGCGGCCGCCATTCGCGGGACCGCCGCCAACAACTCGGTCACCGTCGGACTGCTCGGAAGCGGCAACCGCGGCCCCTTTGTCGCCGGAATGATGGCCAAGAACACCCCGGCGCAGGTCGTGGCCGTCTGCGACATTTTCGAGGAACGGATGAAAAAGGCGGCCGGATCCATCGGCAACCCCAACGCCCGCTTCTATACCGACTTCCACAAGATGCTCGCTAGCGACATCGACGCCGTCATCATCGCGACGCCGGTCTACCTCCACGCCGAACACTTCGAAGCCGCGGTCAAAGCGGGCAAGCACATCTATATCGAAAAGCCGGCCTCGGTGGATGTCGCCGGATGCAAGCGCATCATGCGCGCCGCTGATTCGGCCAGCCGTTCCCTCAACATCACGTTCGGATTTCAACGCCGCTACGGCCAGGTCTACCAGAAGGCGTACGCACTCGCCTCATCCGGCGCCATCGGACGGATCCGCATGGGCCACGCGCACTTCATCAAGTCCGACGGCGGTCCGCCCGGATCGGCACCGCCTCCCACGGCGGAGCTCGACAAGGTACGCCAATGGGGCATGTGGAAGCACCTCTCCGGAGACCTGATCGTCGAGAACAACGTCCACTCCATCGACGTCTTGAACTGGTTCATCGGCGCGCATCCGTTGACCGCAATCGGATCCGGCGGACGGACCTCGCGCGAGCGCGGCGACATGCGGGATCACAACTTCGTCGCCTACGAGTATCCGGACGGCGTGCAGGGACAGTTGTCCGGCGCGACGCTCGCCTCCACCGGCTATCGCGATGTCACCGAACAGTTCTTCGGCGAGCGCGGAATGATCGAGACGTCGGAAAACCACTGGCGCCACTTCAAAGCCCGCGGCGAAGAGACGGCGGAGAAATCGCCCCGCAACATCACGATCGACTCAGTCGCGGAGTTCGTCCGCCGGATCGCCGAAGGAAAGCCCGAAAACACCGCGATCCGCGGCGCCGAAAGCACCCTCACCGCAATCCTCGGCCGGATGGCGATGGACCAACGGCGCGAAGTCACCTGGGATGAGATGATGAAGGCATGAACAACAGTATCGGCCGGCACTGGAAGAAGTTCGCCGCGCTGGGAATCTTCATTTTCCTGGTTCTCTTCGTGATCCGGTTCAAGCGGATCGACCCGGGACACGTGGGCATCGTCGTCGACCTCTATGGCGGCAACAAGGGCGTACAGTCAATCCCTGTCGTGACCGGCATGACCGTCTTTTGTCCGGCGCTGACCATGATTTTCGAGTACCCGACCTACGTCCAGACTGCTGTGTGGACCCGCAGCCGCGACGAAGGCAGCCCGATGAATGAGGAGATCTCCTTTTCGAGCAAGGAGGGACTGGTCATCACCGCCGACATCTCCCTGTCGTATCAACTGGTCGGCGAAAAGGTCCCGTCATTCTACGTGAAGTTCCGCTCTGATGACCTCGACCGCTTCACCCACGGGTTCCTGCGTAACGTCGCGCGCGACGCGTTCAACGAGGAGTCCGTCCGCTACTCGGTTGAAGAGCTCTACAGCACCCGCAAGGAAGAATTCCTTGGCAAAGTGCGCGACCGTCTGAACAAGGGCGTCGGAGATTTCGGTGTCGAGATCCAGCAGTTCGGGTTCATCGGTGCGCCCCGCCTGCCGGACAATGTAGTGGAGTCGATCAACGCCAAGATCAAAGCCATCCAGGACGCGATCCGTGTCGAGAACGAGCTTCGCGCCGTCGAAGCGGAAGCCAAGAAACGCATTGCCGAAGCCGAGGGAACCGCCAAAGCCAACCTTGCCATCCAGCAGTCGATGACCCCCACGGTTCTCGAGTGGAAGCGCCTCGAGCTCCAGCGCCAGGCACTCGAGAAGTGGAACGGCCAATTGCCCTACTACTCTGCCGGCGGAGCGGTTCCGTTCGTCCAGGTTCCCGGACTCCAGGCCAAGTAGGCACGGTCAGACGATCTGAACCCGGTCCATCGCCAGGAATTCCCGGATATGCGGATGATCGGCGTGCACCATTTCGCTCACCGGGCCGAAGTAGATCACCCGGCCGTCGTGCAGGAACACCACGCGGTCGGCGACCAGCCGCATCAGATCCAGATCGTGCGTCACGACCACCGACGTTAACTTCAACTGCTGCTTCAGCTTGAGCATCAAACGGCCAAGGTGGTCGGACATGATCGGATCCACCATCGTCGTCGGCTCGTCATAGAGGATGCACTCGGGCTGCGCGGCCAGCGCCCGCGCGATCGCAACGGCGCGCTTGTAGCCGGTTGAGAGGTCCGCCGGGAAATCGTCGTAGTGCTCCTCGAGATCCACCATCCGCAGCAGTCCGCGGACAATCTCCTCCCGGTTTTCGTGGCTGTAGTCCTCCCGCAACTCGAGCGAAAAAGCAATGTTCTCCGCCACGGTCAGGGAGTCAAACAACGCGCCGGACTGGAACACCATCGTCACCTTGCGCCGGATCCGGCGCAACTCCGACTCCGGCGCGTCGGTGATATCGGTGTGAGCCACGATGATCCGGCCCTGGTCGGCCTTCAGGAATCCCATGATGTGTCCCAACGACACCGACTTGCCTACACCGCTGCGGCCGATGATGGCCACCGTCTCCCCGGCACGAACGTGAAAGTTCACGTCGACCAAAACGGGCCGGTCGAACGTCTTATAGACGTTGCGGAATTCGATATAGTGCGGGTAGCGCTCAGCCAAGCTTGCCCCGCAGGTAGTCCTGCCAGTCGGCAGGAGTGTTGAGGTTGGTCACGTACTTCTGATTATCAATAATAAAATGAGACACTGGCAAGTCGTCGAATACGCCGGTGACCTTGCGGACCCCGGCGTCGAGCGTCCGCTGGACGGCTGCCAGGGAGGTGTGACGCCAGACGGCACAAAGCGGTTCCGCACGTCCCTCGGGAGACAGCGGAACCAGGCAATCACCGTCGCATTCCTGCGCCGCGCGCACCACACTGCTGAGGAATCCTGCGGTCGCGAGCGGCATGTCAACCGCGACGATCAGATTCCACTCCGCAAGCCGCATCGCAAGCGCAGTTTCAATTCCGCCCAGCGGACCGCAGCCCGGCCTCCGATCGGCGACCGGATTCCACTCCGGATACCTCTCGGAAGGGCCAATCACCGTGACGTTTCCCACGGCCTGCCGGACCCGCGCGGCCATGCTATCCAACAGCGTCAAGCCGCTGTCCTCCAGCATGGCCTTATCAGATCCCATCCTCGAACTCTGGCCGCCCACGAGCACGAAACCGGCAACCGGCCTCATCGATCCTCCCCAGAAACGGGTATTCCCGAAACTTTCCCATTGAAAAATAAGCCACTTGTGTGCAAGACTAGAAGCAACATTTCTATGGCCTTTTGTTTTATGGCCCTATTTGCGGTGATGCCCCTAGCCCCTTTGAGGGGGGAAGGTGTAGTCTCGAACGACGGCGTCACTTCGCAAGTACGGGCCGACCGCCGCACCGGACGCCTCATCCGGCGCGTGGTGGTACCTGAAAACGAAGTAGTACCGCGGGTCGTCGAGCCGATTGTCCCCGGTAGCGTTCCCAGGCCGGCTCCAGCCTCAACAGGATCAAGCGACATCAATACCATTGTGACGGATGTCTCCGCTGAGCATGGCGTAGATCCGCTGCTGGTGCACGCGATCATCAAGGCAGAAAGCGGCTACAATCAATATGCGCTGTCACCTAAGGGGGCACAGGGACTGATGCAACTGATTCCAGCTACGGCAAAACACTACGGAGTCTCCAACGTGTGGGACAAGCGGCAGAATGTCGAAGGCGGCGTCAGGTATCTGCGCCACCTGATGACCCAGTTCAACGACATGCGCCTGGTGCTTGCCGCGTATAATGCGGGCGAAGGCGCCGTGTTCCAATACCGCGGGATTCCGCCATACGAGGAGACGCAAGAGTACGTCTACAGGGTCGGCCGGAACTATGGAGAGCTGCGCCGCTCGCGCAAGCCGCAACTCCAGCAAGCGCGAGCCGTGAAACCTGCCGAGCCAGTCCACCGGCCCGTCGAAACGATTGTCGATTCAGAAGGAAGGATTCACCTCAGAACAAGGTAAACGGAGAATGACAGGGCGCAACAGATTCGCGGGGATTCTGTTTTTGGGATGCCTGTCCGCCTACGCGCAGGGATTGAGCGTCCTGCAGGAGATCCGGTTCTGGAACTCCGATCAGATCACGCGTCTGGCGCTGGAAACCGATGCCGAGGTCAGCTACGACTATGACCAGCTCCATAGCCCGGAGCGGATCTACGTTGACCTGCTGGACACGCGTCCCTCGCGCGGCCGGAAGGCTTTCCAGGTCCCGGTTGGAGATGGGGTCATCCGCCAGGTCCGGGTCGCCTTAACGACCCCCACGATCACCCGCGTGGTGGTGGACCTGGACACCGACGTCGAATTTGCGGTAAGCCAGTTGGCCAGCCCGGACCGGGTGGTCATCGAGCTGCGTGCGAAGGGCCCGGTCCGGCGCCCTGCGCCGGCCGAGGTCAGTGAAGCGCCCCCTCCACCGCCGAAGCCCAATCCGCGCGCGTTCCAGCCTCCACCGGTCAAGCCTGCTGCCGTTCCGGATCCCGGCCCCGTGATGTCCAACACCGAGATTCCGCAGGTGATCGCGTCAGCACCCAGGACAACCCCGGCCCCGCGAAGCTCGCAACCCCTGATCATCACACCGCCTGCGCCGCCTCCGGCTCCTGCCCCCGTACCTGCCGCCCCACCCGTGGGGCCAGTAGATACCCGGCTCGCCAACCCGGCGCGCGATGATCGTTTTGGCCAGAAGTCTCTCACCCGAATCCTTGGACTGAAGCTCAATCGGGTCGTGCTTGACGCCGGCCATGGAGGCCAGGACCACGGGACAACGAGCCCGGGCGGACTAGTGGAGAAGGAACTCGTCCTCGACGTGACGCTGCGCCTCGGGAAGCTGATCGAGCAGCGTCTCGGAGCAAACGTCGTCTACACCCGCACGGACGACCGGTTCGTCCCCCTCGAGGCCCGGTCCGAACTCGCCAACCGCCATCAATCGGACTTGTTCCTGTCCATTCACGCAAACTCGTCACCCTACCGCCCGGCGTTCGGAACCGAGACCTACTACCTCAGCCTCACCGCTGACGCCACCGACCGCGACGTGGCCGCACGCGAGAACGCGAGTTCCACCAAGTCGGTCCACGAACTCTCAGACCTCCTCCGGAAAATCGCGCGGAACGACAAGCTTGCCGAATCACGAGACTTCGCCGCCCGCGTCCAGGGTTCAACTCACGAATTGGTGACGCGGACGCACGGGCGAGCCTACAACCGGGGTGTCAAAAAAGCCCCGTTTGTCGTGTTGATCGGCACCCAAATGCCTGCGGTACTGATCGAGATCGGATTCCTCACCAACCCCAAGGAAGAAGAACTTATGGCGAAGCCCGAGTATCGCCAGAAGCTGGCCGAAGCTCTGTGCCGGGGGGTTGTGCAGTACGCAGACAGCCTGAGCAACTTCCGGGTAGCCTCGCGTGAGGGTGCCTCCGCCGGCGGTCAGGAGTAGGGGTTCCGCTCAGTCCGGTTCCGCCCGGCGTCCTTCGCCCGGTAGAGAGCTTCGTCCGCGAGCCGGATCAGCTTTTCGGGGGTGCAGGTTTCCCCGCCCGGCAGCGTCGTCGTGCCAAAACTGGATGTCACCGCCAGCCCCCGGTTCCCGATGTCGAACGGCGCAGCCTGGATCGCATCACGGATCCGCTCCGCGGTCATCACCGTTTGATCGGAGTCGCACTTCGGCAGGATGACCAGGAACTCCTCACCGCCGTACCGCCCGGCAGAGTCGTATGCGCGGATGGATGCGCTGATCCGCACTGCCACCTCGCGTAGCACCGCATCACCGGCGGGGTGCCCGTAGCTGTCGTTGATGGACTTGAACTTGTCGACGTCGCCCAGAACCACCCCAAGCGGCGACTGATCGCGCCGCGCCCTCGAAATCTCCCGCAGCAGAATGTCGAATATCGCATGCCGGTTCCACAGTCTCGTCAGCGCGTCGCGGGTGGCTTGCTCCCGTAATTGCTCCTGCGCCTCAAGCAGTTGCGCCTGCAGTTCCACGATCCTCTGCCCCGGCCCCAGCCTCACCCGCAATTCATTGGAATCGAACGGCTTGATCAGGTAATCGTCGGCTCCCGCCTGCATGCCTGCGATCAGGTCTTCTTTCTCGTGCCGCGACGTCAGCAGCAGAATGTAGGTGTAGTACCGCTTCCTTTGCTGCCGGACCAGTGCGCAAACCTCTGGCCCGCTCAACCCCGGCATCATCCAGTCCAGGATCGCGATCCGCGGGGCGTCTTCGCGCTGCAGCACCACCCAAGCTTCGGTCCCGTTGGACACGGAAATGACCTGGAACCCCCACTTCCGCAGCGACGCCTCAACAATACGCCGCGATACCGGGCTGTCATCAGCGATTAACACCGGCACCGGGCCGATCATGTCGGCCGGCGGCACAACGTCAGCAATCGAATGCCCGTTCACGGCTGTGAGCACGCCCTCATTATCGACAGATTCGGGGACCAGCAAGTGCCCTTGCCGCGAACGCCAGTCGCCTTAGGTCTCGGGTCTCTGAAACCTTAGCCGGTCAGCGCTTCCCCTGATGTCTAATCGGCCGGATCCTCCTTGCCATGAATCGACATCCAAACTTGCGATCTCGTTGATTATATCGCACCCTCGAAACGACAAGGGGGGATTCGGGGTATCCCGAAATAGATCGGGGGCGGACCGGACAACCTACCACGCCACCGCGTAGGCGTTCACCCTGGGATCGGCGCCCGCGCTCAAAACCCCCGCCTCCTGGTCGATAAGGATCGCTGCGTTCGAACCCATCGACCAAGGCCCGTGCACGATCATCTTGTGCCCCTTCCGTACCAGCTCTGCCCGGACACTCTGCCCGATCCTCGACTCCACGCCGATATCGTTTGGATACATCGTGTGCGGAAACGGCGACGCCGGAAAACTTCGTGTCGTCCACCGCGGCGCCTCAATCGCCTGTTGGATGTTCATCCCAAACTCGACTACGTTCAGGAACGTCTGAATCGTCCGCATGCACTGGTCATCGCCACCCGGCGAGCCCGTAATCAGGAACGGCTCCCCATCACGCGTCACGAGCGTCCCCTGCAACGTGCTCCGCGGACGCTTTCCCGGCGCCAGTGCGTTGGCGTGGCCTTCGACCAGCGAATAATAGTCCCCACGGCAGTTGAACGAGAATCCGAGCTCCGCCATTACGACCTTGGTCCCGAACCCCGAGTGCAGACTCGGCGTGAACGAGATCGCATTCCTCTGCGCATCCACCACGCCGATATAGCTCGTGTCTCCCTCGTGGTCCGCATTGCCCGTCACCGGAACATCGCGCGGACGCTCCTGGCCGCCCTCCGGCATCCCCGGCCGGAACTCCGGATTTGCACGGTCCGGATCAATCAGCTTCCTCCGCTGCTCCCCGTAGGACTTCGAAAGCAAACCCGCCCACGGAATCCGGATGAACTCAGCATCACCCAGGTACTGGTCACGGTCGGCGAACCCCAGCTTTAACGCCTCAACCGAAGTATGGATATAGGCCGCCGAGTTGTGGCCCAGCGCTTTCAAATCGTAGCCTTCGAGGAGATTCAGCACGAACAGCTCCGCCGGACCCTGATTCGCCGACGGATTCTTGTGCACCTGGTAGCCCCGGTAGTTAAAGGACGCCGTCTCCTCCACCAGAGCCGTGTAGCCCGCGAAATCCTCATACCGGAACAGTCCGCCGTTAGCCTCGGAGAACGCCGCCATCTCCCGCGCGATGTCGCCCTTGTAGAACCGGTCGCGCGCTGCTCTCAGTCCGGCTTCCCTGCCCCCGGTCGAGGCCGCCTTCTCAGCCTCAACCAGCCGGCGCATGGTCCGCGCCAGATCCGGATTGGTCCACAGGTGCCCCGCCCGCGGAACCTTGCCGTCCCGCAAATAGGCCTTCCGCGACGACTCGTACTTGCGCAGGTCCCGCGACCCGGTGATCGACGACGCCAACGACTCAGTCGCCGGGAATCCCTTCTCCGCCATCTCGATCGCCGTTTGCAGCACGTCACCGAACGACCGCGTCCCCCACCGCGACAGCAGAATGTACCAGGCATCCATCACGCCCGGCACTGTCCCCGCAAGCAAAGTATCGTTCACCGGAATTTTCCCGTTCTGATTCTTGCGGTACCAGTCAATCGTCGCCAGCTTCGGGGCCGTGCCCTCGGCGTTCACGGAAAACGCCTTCTTCTGCTTGGCATCCCACACCAGCAGGACCGCGTCCCCGCCGATCCCGTTCGACGCCGGCGCTACCAGTCCGAGCACCGCCTGGCCAGCCACGATCGCATCGAAAGCGTTGCCCCCGGACCGCAGCATCTGCTCCGCCGCCGCGCTTGCCAGCGGCTCCATCGACGACACCGCGTACCGGGTGCCGCGAATCACCGGACGCGTGGTCTTGCGCGAATTCATCGCGCCCAGATCCACCGTCTCCACCAGCCGTTGGGCGCTCATAGCGCCCGAGATCAACATCAGCAGCCCTACGGCCCGGGTCATATGCGAACCTCCTATTGATAGGTCTATTTCGGTTTGGCCGAATCGTATGTTCCCAGCTTCCGCATCCAGACATTCCGGTAGCGGACCTTGTCTCCATGATTCTGCAATAACAGTGGCTCCTCAACTCCGTGTGGCGCATAGGTGCCCACAACCCGGTGCGCCATCCGTCCGATAAACGGATGCCGGTGGTGCAGCGCGACTCCATTGTGCAGCACCGTCACGTAGGCCGGCTGCGCCACGCGGTCGCCGTCAAAACGGGGAGCCTCGAAAATAATGTCGTAGCTCTGCCACTCCCCGCGCGGACGCGACGCATTCACCAGCGGCGGCTTTTGTCCGTAGATCGAGCCCGCCTGTCCATCGGCGTAGGTGACGTTGCCATTCGAGTCAAGCACCTGGATCTCATAGCGTCCCATCAGGATCACTCCGCTGTTCCCGCGAAGCTGGCTCGCGCCCGTAATCTCAACCGGAGCCGACCACTCGATGTGAAGCTGCACGTCGCCGAACTTCTCTTTGGTGACCAAGTCACCTGTCCCCGGCACGACCTCGAAATATCCGTTCTCGACCTTCCACTTCGCCGCTCCAGGCTGCCCGCCGCTCGTCTTGCCCGAATCATTCCACGCCGACAAATCGGTGCCATTGAACAGAACCACCGCGTCTGACGGCGGATCCCCAGGCTTTGCGCCGGGCGTGATGATCGCCGGACGCGGCCGGTTCAAGTCGTGAACCCGCCACTTTCCATCCGGCAGGTACGGGGTGTCGGTGTATCCGGTTGGATTCTTGAACGGGTCGTTTTTCTTCTTCTTGTTCTGGGCCTGCGTCGTCCCTGGCGCGATGAGCAGGACAGCCCCCGCCGCGGCAAAAGACAAGACGATCGTGAAAACACGCATAGAGTTGATAGATTATCATTGTGTGGCGCTGGATGCTGTTGTGTGCTTCAAGTGTGGCCTGGGGCGAGGTAGGGTCCCGGTCCTGCCGGACGTGCCACCAGTCACAATTTGATGCCCAGTCAGCCACCGCACACGCGGCGTCGCTGTCCCCACCCGCTTCCCACCGGCTTGCATCAAGCTTCACTTCCCTGCTCGGCTTCAAGTCCGACTGGGCCTTCGGCGCGGGCTCTCAAGCCGTCACTTTTGTCTCGCGCCTGGCCAACGGCGAATACCTCGAACATGGCCGCTCCTACTTCGCCTCGCTGAAGCGCCTCGCCCCCACGCCGGGCCACGCCGGACTCCCAGGACCCGGCGTCCGCTACCCCGTCATCGCCGGAGACGCCGCCATCCTTCGCTGTTTCCAGTGCCATTCGACCGGAGCCGTGCGCGTCGAACCCGGCCTCCGCATCACTCCCGCCGAACCCGGCGTCCGGTGCGAGTCCTGCCACGGACCCGGGGACTCCCACGCCGCGGCGCCCGCCAAATCCAACATCGTCAATCCCGCGCGCTACTCCTCGCACGAGCTGAACCAGCTCTGCGGGAGCTGCCACCGCAAACCGGCCGCAGCCGGGTCGGCAACTGACTGGTCCGATCCCTGGAACACACGCCACCAGCCGCTCTATCTCGCCGAGAGCCGCTGCTTTCTGCAAAGCAACGGCAAGCTCTCCTGCAGGACCTGCCACGACCCGCACTCAGGCGCCGTCGAGCCCGGGTGCGCATCCTGCCACGCGGCGGTCAAGCACCGGACCTCCACCGGCACACGCTCCTGCGTCAGTTGCCACATGCCGACTGTCGTGCCGCAGCCGGGCCTCCGCTTCGCCAATCACTGGATCGGCGTCTACACTCCTGGCAAGACTCTCCGGCCGCGCTGATCCCTACGAGGCGTTGACCCGGTCGCGCAGCGCCTTCATGTATCCGAGCGTGTAGGCGCTGTTGGCATGCGGATATCCGCCTCCAGGCACGTGGTCCGGAATCACGATCCCGCCGAAATTGACTTTCTTGAGCGCCTGCATCACGGCGAACATGTCGAGATACCCGTTGTCAACGAAGGTCTCTTGGAACTTGGGCAGAGGCGAGGAGACGTTCCGGAAATGGACCTTGAACAGGCGTCCCCGCCGGCCGAATTCGGTGGCCGCTTCAACGGGCGTCTTGCCCATGTCGCGTCCGCCCTCGCCCCAGGTCCCGACACACAGACACACGCCAAAGTTCGGGCTCTTGGCGATCTCGAAAGCGCGCTCGTATGCCGCGTAGTTGCGGAACAGCCGCGCGACTCCGCCGAGCGAGTCCACCGGCGGATCATCGGGATGCAGCCCGATCCGCACGTTGGCCTTCTCCGCCGCCGGGATGACTGCCTGGATGAATCGCGTGAACGTCTTCCAGATGTGGTCCTCGGGATAGACCTTGCCAAACGACAGCGGCAGCTTGCGCGCCACCGCCAGGTCGAACTCTCGCGTCGGCGCGCTGCCGCGCGTTGATCCCTGAGAGGTCGCGTAAAAGCCCGGCGTCGGCTGGTTCTTGATGTTCGCCATGTGGGCGTAGGTGGTGTAGTGGATGCCCGACTTGCCGAGATTCCCGAGGTACGCCTTGTACTGTTCGATTTTGGTGTCAACACCATCGAGCCCCAGCACGATCGCCGGATCGCAATGGAGATCCATGATGCCGATATTGTAGACCTCGACGCCGTTGGCTTCGAGCTTCTTGCGCGTCGCCGTCATCCATTCAACGGAGTTGTTGGCGATCGAAGTCCAGATGGACACCGCGTCGACACCCGCGTGGCGCAGCATCGCGAGATCGTCGTCCGTTGGACGGTCGGTGAAAAACGTACCCAGCTTGATCCCGGTCCTGCGCGCGGTCTGCGCGGCAGCGTAGCTCAACAGGCCAGCTCCCGAGGAGGCAGCGGCCAGACGGAGGAAGTGACGGCGTTCCATGCATGACATCTTACACGAGGCCGGTGGTGGTTCGCCCGCCGCTCTTGATCAAACAGAATCAGCCGAGAATGTTCCCGCCCTGCCCCCACGTCTTGGGATCTCCTGGCCCGCCCGCCCTCCGCCGATAGACAGACACGTGTACCCGGCCACGATTCTGTTGAGTTCTTTTCTGCTCTTCCTGGTCCAACCGATGATCGCGCGGCGGATCCTGCCCGCTTTCGGCGGCTCGACCGCCGTCTGGACCACCTGCATGCTCTTCTTCCAGTTCGTGCTGCTAGCGGGCTACCTCTACTCGGACCGCATCGCACGCCGCTCCCACGGAGGCCGGATCCATGCCGCGCTGCTCGCTCTGGGCGTCGCCTCAGTCCCGCTCATCTGGGTGGTAGACCCGGTCGCCTGGGCGGGTTCCGGAGGAGATCCCGTGTGGAGCGTCCTGGCCGTGCTCGCAGTGTCGGTGGGAATCCCCTATTTCCTCCTCTCCACGACCGGCCCTCTCGTCCAGGCCTGGTTCGGACGCGAGCACCCGGGCCAGATTCCATACCGTCTGTTTTCCTTGTCTAATTTCGGTTCCTTCGCCGGACTCTTGAGTTATCCGGTGCTCATCGAGCCCTCGCTGGGAGTATCGGTGCAGTTGCGGGGGTGGGCAGCGGGGTTTGCCTGTTTCGCCGCGCTGTGCGCCTGGCTGGGCTGGCGGTCAGCGCGGTTCAACGCAGCCGCCGGTCCGCAGGAGGAATCCTCCACCGGCGCGGAACCATCCGCCGGGGACCAGGCCCTGTGGATCGCCCTCGCCGCCGCGGCGTCGGCCCTGCTGCTCTCAGTCACCAACCACATCACCCAGAACATCGCGCCGATTCCGTTCCTTTGGGTCCTCCCGCTGACACTCTACCTGCTGACCTTCGTGCTCTGCTTCGGCAAGTCTTCCTGGACCCGCGGACGGAAGCTCATCCAGACACTGGCCGTCGCGGCCCTGGGTGCGATGACCTATGTCATCGTCCACGTGGACCCGGACAAGACGGTGACGCTCGCGATTCCGGTGCTGCTGGTGGGACTCTTCATCGTGTGCACCTACTGCCACGGTGAGCTTGCGGCACGCAAGCCGCCCGCCTCGCAGCTCACACGGTTCTACCTGATGCTCTCCATCGGAGGCGCCGCCGGAGCGCTGCTGGTCGCCATCGCCGCGCCGCGGCTGCTCAAGGGAGTCTACGAGCTTCCCATCGCGTTGTGCGCCTGCGCCGCCCTGGCCCTGATGGTCAACTACAAGAAGCACTGGCTGACCGACATTGCCTGGACGGCCGCCTGTGTCGCCACCCTGGCCGTCACCTACGGATCGGTCACCGCTTACGCCGACGGCACCCGGGTGATGATGCGCAACTTCTACGGAGCCGTCCGCGTGACCGAGCTCAAGCAGGTGCGCTCCATCATCCACGGGACGATCAACCACGGCGTCCAGCGGATGGACCCGCCCCTGCGCAAGCAGCCGACCACCTACTACGGCCGCACCTCCGGTGGCGGACTCGCGATCGAAGCGGCCCGCCGCCCCGGCGCCAAGGTCGGCGTCATCGGGCTTGGGGCCGGCACCCTCGCCGTTTATGCGAATCCGGGCGACCATTACAAGTTCTATGAGATCAATCCCGAGGTTGTTGACCTGGCCCACGCCGAGTTCACCTTCCTGCGTGACTGCGCGGGCAAGACCGAAGTGCTCACCGGAGACGGGCGTCTGCTGCTGGCGGCCGAGCCGCCGCAACAGTACGACGTCCTGGTTGTCGACGCCTTCAGCGGAGATTCGATCCCGGTGCACCTTTTGACGCGCGAGGCGACGGAGCTGTACCGCAAGCATCTCCGCCCGGACGGGATCCTCGCGATGCACATCTCCAACACCCACCTCGACCTCCAGCCGGTGGTCGCCCGCCTGGCCGGAACCCTGGGCCGGCCGGCCTTTCTGGTCGAGAATCAGCCGGATCCGCAAAACCACGTTTCCCTCGCCTATTGGGCCGTGATTCCGATGCCCGGGCGTGAGATCACGTTCGGCAAACGGCTGCCGGCGCCCCCGGGCGTCCCCGTCTGGACCGACGACTTCAGCAACCTCGTCCAGGTCCTGCGCCGGTAGGGTGATTGGCTGGCCGAATCCCCTGGGGAAATCCCCCAGCGGAGCCGATAGATTGTATGGAAGGGAACTTCCCGCCGCCGAATGGAGTCTATACATACATGAAGTATTGGTCCTACTTCATCGCGAAGGTCGTGGCCGTCGCGTGTCTGCTTACGTTGATTTGGAGGGGCTTACACGCTGTCTGGCCGGACCCCAGTCCTGTCTTCGCCCAGGACCTCGAGTACACCTTCGCCGTCATGTTCCTGAGCCTGTTCGGTTTTGGACTCCTCTACCTCTCCGCCCTCGACCAGCGCTACCGCTGCCGCACCTGCCTCCGGCGGCTCCGTATGCCCGTCAGCTTCGGGACCTTCAACCATGTCCTGCTGGGTGCACCGCGCACCGACTACATTTGTCCTTGGGGACACGGAACTCTCCGCGTTTCTGAAGTCCCGTTCGCCAGCCCGGAAAAGGCCGACTGGCACGCCATCGACGACATGTGGAAAGAGCTTTACGAGCTCGAAGAAACCAAGCGCTAGCAGTTCCATTCCGGCCTGCGAGGATGCGTTGCGGCCCCCCCGCTCAAAACGGTATCGTGGATAGTGCG
>Ga0194131_10006810_pt1 | contig 15711 bp, 12 predicted proteins | sample TA2KigO120mmetaG_FD_148631 | JGI IMG/M metagenome (GOLD analysis project Ga0194131, IMG submission 148631) | Freshwater microbial communities from Lake Tanganyika, Tanzania - TA2015053 Kigoma Offshore 120m | ecosystem: Environmental > Aquatic > Freshwater > Lake | place: Tanzania: Lake... | reverse complement strand
ACAAAGATTCTCAAAGGAAGGTATCCATTTTCAGGGCTATATGATTATCAAATGGAATCTCAAGGCAAAATTAACGATCTTTTTAATAATACTGGTGGGTCTGAAGAAAGACAACAAAGATTACTGCTTGTTTTGCCTACTGGCGCTGGTAAGACTAGAACTGCGGTACAGGCAATTATCGAATGGTTAAATGCTAGAGAACTAAATACATTACCTAAATCCGTTCGTCCACAACAAAACAATCCCGACGGAATAATTTTTTGGCTTGCATCCAGTAATGAATTATGTACACAAGCATCAGATACCTTTGATAATATTTTTCAGCAGATAGGTACTGCAAAACAGATCAACCTTACTAATCTATTTGGAACTGGACGTAAATCCATCTTCAATACGCTATCAGAAAATCCAGGAATTCATATCGTTGTTACAAATCTAGAACATTTTGAAGAATTTTTTGTTAAGGAACCGATTTTTCGTAATGATCGTTATATGAATTATTTACATAACGAAACTTGGAGTGAACTCAGACATAGAACTATTGCGATAATTATAGATGAAGCCCATCAAGTTACTAGTAACTCGTATAAGGAATTTCTCGCTGGAATGGGCTTTGATTTTAATAGGAATAAGCGAGGAAAAGTTGTAAAAATCTATAATACTAAAAATATTGTTTTAATTGGTTTAACTGCTACCCCGTTCAAAGGGTCCGGACTTTACGATGGTAACTTTCAACCCCAAGAATACGACTTTGATGATAAAGAACATAATATTCCGGAATACATGAAAAAGAGTTTTTACTCTAAGTTAGATCAAAATACAAAAAGAATTCACCGAACTTTTTATGGTGCATATTTACCATCTCCACATAAAAAAATTTCAGATTCTATGCCTACTGCTGTTATTAATGTGCCAAATATTGCTTATCAGGATGAATCTATTAAAATATCTGGTAATTTGTCATTTGATGATTATTCTACTGAACTACACTATGATTGGAGAATTGAACAATTAAACGAAGACCCAATCATAAGCAGTGAAACAGATTTTAATTGGACGCCAAAAAATGCCTCTAGATACCTAGTTACGCTAACCGTGACAAATTCACGTGGAAACAAAAATTCTACGAAAAAAACAATTAATGTTTTATCCAAAAAAGATAGAATTACATTAAATCCCTTTAGGCTTACACCTTTTATGCAAATACTTACAGATGACCAAAAAATTCTTTGTCCTGTATTTCATGCCGAAATAGATACAACACTTAAAAGGATTGTTTATGCAAATTCAGAAGAATTAATAGCTTGGGAAAAAGGCGAACCCAAGGAAGACCTCCTATCAGATAATACATCATATAATGAAAAAATCTGTGAAATTGTGGATAAATGTATAACAAAACATAATAGAAAAAAAATTCTAATATTCGCAAATAGCGTCAAACACTCACAAGAATTAAAGATCATTTTCAAAATGAAATATCATCATAACTCTGAATCAGTATACGGTGGAACTAATCCTGGTATACGAAGGCAAATTATTAAAAAATTCAAGGATAGGGATTCAGATCTAAAAATACTGTGTAATTATGCAGTTCTTACTGCTGGCTTTGATGCACCACTTATTGACACAATTTTAATTTGTAGAGATGTTGGAAACAACTCCCTGATCACACAAATGATTGGTAGAGGAAGAAGAGGTCCTAGAGCTGGAGGAACTGATGATTTATGGTTATTTACAAATAAGCAATTTTATCTTAAATATGAGTCTGGAGTATACAAGCCAATACTTCTTGGTTGGGAACAAGATGCGTTTTATTATCGCGAATTAACTGGAGAACAAAAAAAGGATCTTGGTGTTCAAGATTTTGACAAGAAAAAATTACGTGCAAATGAAAATGACTCCACATCAGAACCGTTTCAATATATTGTTGAATCAGAACCTATCGATAAACTCAAATTATTCTGCGAATCCTGCCGTCAAGAAAGTGATGGATTAAAAAGTTCTCTTGAATTATGGGGATTTGACAATGATGATGATTTAAAAATATTCAAATCATCTTTCAATACTCATAGGGAAGGTGGTCTTTCAGAAAATGCAGCAATCGGACAGTTGCTAAAAGATCCCGTTACAAAATCGCCCTATCTTACATGTAACCTATGCAGAGTCAATGAAAAGATAAAGAAAGAAACTAGCTGCCAAATGACTAAATTTCTAATTAAACATTTTCGCGATCCAATCCTAGTAGCAATACTAGATACAATTAGGTCAATTCAAGATACGAAATCAAACAATATTCACTGGTCAGAACTGCAAAAAATTTTTAAAGAAATGAATCTTGGCAATAATATTCCAACTCCATTGAACATCAGTTCCTCTCAAATTCGTGAACTGGAAAATCAACGGTTATTGCAAATTTCTAACACGCTTGATGTCGTCATTGAAAAAATTACTGATCCATCAAATTTTAACAAAGCATTTAACAATATCGTAAAATATCCTCATGTGGAATCATTATTCAAAAAAAGTCATAATTAATGCAATAATGATTATTGCTTTATGATCTAAAATATACTGTAATTCATTTAGAATAATCTTCAATGATATCTAGAATAATTTTATCAACCTTCGAAATATCATCCGCATTTTGATAATAATTTGAAATCAAATAGTTTGCATCATTCCCATAGACATATCTAAATTTCTTGCCATTATCAGGAATTATTGTATAAGTAATCTCTCTTGCTATAATATTTGGGTTAATCCAAGCATTACTATTATTTGTGAATTTAATAATTATTTCCCAAAAACGTTCAGTATCCTTGGCATATTGTGAGGATTTTGATTTTTCAGTTTTAATGATATTTTTAAAAAAATTAGTATTTACGACACCTGCTTCAATTACTGCTACATTGATATTTTTTTCAATCAATTCCATTCGTAAAGATTCAGAGAATCCCTCTATTCCAAATTTTGATGTACAATATGTAGTGGATAAACCAAAACCTAATCTTCCAGCAACAGAACTCATATTAATCACCAATCCTGGATTTTTACCATTTTTCATGTGTGGTATTGCATGTTTAGTTAGTAATATTGGACCTAACAAATCAGTATATAGTTGGTTATTGATCTCATCAATGGAACAATCTTCTAATGAACCTAATGTCATGAATCCCGCATTATTGAATAGTACATCTATTCTGGAATATTTTTTTATAATATCATCAATTTTTTTAGGAAATGTATCGAATTTACTCATGTCCAATTCAATAATTTCTAAATTGCCTCTGAGATTATTTTTTTCTATTTCGTTTTCCAAAATAGATTTATTTTTTTGGTTTCTAACACCAGCTATTACTCGGTGTCCTGCCTTGGCACATTCAATTGCAGTTTCAAGACCAATACCACTTGAACATCCAGTGATTAGTATTATTCTATTGCAATTCATGTCTGATTATAGTAATTGATATTAATAAAATCGATTTTTTGACCGGCCGGTTACAATTACCAACAATGCAAAATTTGTATGCAAAATTTTCAAATATTTTATTAAAATTAGATCAGCATCTAATGTGCTGTTTAGAATTGGAGTGGTATAGTCACGAAATGATGAAATTTTGGAAGTTAATTCAATATGCTTCCACAGCTATAAATTATACTTCCACTTATATACTAGTGCGTAAATATGGAAGTGTGTCAAACCTCTTTTCTGATGAATTGGAGACAGGAAACGAGGTATTTGGATTTGATGCATTGCGTGGAAATCAGGCAGGACGCGAATTTTATGTTGCGATGTGCCCACTCAAGATTATACCAAAATTATTCTCATTTAATGAGTTTGACCTACCACCACAACTAAGGGCACAGCGAACACTAAGGGAATCAAGGATCCCTCAAATTGCTAACTATATTGTTAATAATCCCAAGGACTATGTTTTCTCTTCACTGACAGCATCAATTGATGGTAAAATGAAATTCTCACCAACGCCGTCATCTGGAGAACATGGTAAAATCGGCAGGCTCTATATTTCAATGAATTGTAAAATGCTAATCAATGACGGACAACACAGAAGGGCGGCAATAGAAGAGGCACTTAAACAAAAACCTGAATTAGGAAACGAAACTATTTCCGTTGTATTTTTTGAAGACAAGGGACTCATAAGAAGTCAGCAAATGTTTGCAGACCTAAACAAACATGCAGTCAAGCCAACTAAATCCATTGGAATTTTATATGATCATAGAGACACATTTGCGCAATTCATAGTAAAACTATCCAACGCATTACCAATTTTTCATGGAAGAGTTGAACTAGAAAGAACATCGATTTCAAATCGCTCTACAAAATTCTTTACATTAAATGGCATTTCAGATGCAACAAAATTCCTTCTTCGAGCTAAATCAAAAAATCTTACCGAGTCAGAACAAAAATTGGCTGCAGAATTCTGGGAAGAGATCTCCAAAAATATTCCTGAGTGGCAACTCTTAATTGACAAAAAAGTCTCAGCATTTGAGCTAAGAAAAGATTTTGTCCATGCCCATACAAATTTAATTAATGCACTTGGTATGGCAGGAAATATCCTAGTAACACTTTATCCAAATGAATGGAAACAAAAAATTCAGGGATTGCAAAAATTAGATTGGGCAAGAGACAGTCCTGTCTGGCAAGGCAAGCTAATGATTGAAGGAAGGATGCTCAAAACACGCTCAGGAATCAAAAAGGCTACTAATGTTATTCTCGATGCATGTGGAGTAACAAATACACTGGATGACATTGAGGATCAAAATTAATGCCCGCAGATTCTGTGTTCAAATCACGAACATTACGAGAAATTTATGATGAGATAAAATCTGTGTATCAAAGCGATAACAGACCATGGATTCTGGGATTCAGTGGAGGAAAAGACTCTACCTGTATGGTCCAACTAGTCTGGTCTGCCATATGTGAACTTCCTTCAGAGCTACGACAAAAAAGAATTTTCATAATATCATCTGATACACTAGTCGAATCACCAAAAATTGTAAATCAAATTACAGGAACACTGGATAAAATGGAAAAAGCGGCAAGACAGTTAGCACTTCCAATCTCAACTAATTTGGTAAGACCTGTTGTCAAGGATACCTTTTGGGTATGTATGTTAGGCAAAGGGTTTCCAGCACCAACTAACATGTTTAGATGGTGTACTGATAGATTAAAGATAAGAAATGCAGATCGATTTATCAAGGAAAAAGTATCTGAATATGGAGAGGCAATAGTAGTACTAGGTACTAGAAAAGATGAGAGTGGCTCACGAGCTCAATTAATGAATCTCTACGAAATCAAAGGAAGTCTTTTATCAAGACATTCTAAATTTCCACAAACATATGTCTATACCCCACTAAGAGATTTTATCACAGAAGACGTCTGGAATTATTTACTCCAGAACAAAAATCCCTGGGGCTCTAATAATCGGGACCTATTAACATTATACCAGAACGCAAATTCTTCAGAGTGCCCACTTGTAGTTGATTCAAGCACACCATCATGTGGTAATAGCAGATTTGGTTGTTGGGTCTGTACAGTAGTTGCAGAGGACATTTCTCTCAAGAACATGATCGAAAATGGAGAAGACTGGATGGAACCACTCTTGGAATTTCGTGAAGAACTAAAACAAAGCCAAGACCCTCAAAAAAGAAAAGAACTCAGGGAATTCAAGCGAAGAACCGGACAGATGAAGCTAATGGATGAAATTAGAAAAAAAGGTGCATTAGAACATACAGCAGAATCCCTAGAAATCCCAATAGAGGAAGTCGACAAAAGCGATGTATACTCACAGCTAGTACCTGGACCATACAAGCTAGAATACTGTAAAAAGCTACTAAGTGAGTTATTAAAATCACAAAAGTTGGTTCGCAAAAATGGACCAGATCCAAACATGGAGTTAATTCAGGAAGATGAACTACATGAAATCCAAAGAATTTGGAGAATGGAAAGAGGAGACTGGAAAAATTCGGTATACTCAATTTACGAAAAAGTAATGGGTGAAAAACTGGTGCCACCACTAGAAGACTTGGGAGGTTTTGGCTCTGTAGAGCAAGAAATCTTGGAACATCTCTGTGAGCAAAAAAATATCCCACCACTGTTAGTAAGTAAACTTCTAAACGAAGAATTTGATTCCCAGGGAATGACAAAACACTCACAAATTTATCAAAAGCTAAACAAAATTCTCAGTGAAGAATGGAGAGAAGATATTGACGAGATAATAACAGATCTTAAAGATCAGCGTAAAATCAAGCAGGATTATGGATAATGTTACTTACCAAAATTATTCTAAAGGATTTTGGAGTCTATGGTGGATTTAACGAGTTTGATTTCACCTGCGATGAAGGTAAACCAATAATTCTAATTGGTGGAACAAACGGTTCTGGCAAGACGACCCTATTTGATTCAGTAATGCTGTGTCTTTATGGAATGTCCGCATTTGGAAAAAAAATCACTAGATCATCATATGAGAAATATCTAAAAAATAAGATCCATAGGTATCTTGGCGCTCCTATCTCTGCAGACCATGCATCAATAGTTGTCCAGTTCAAGTTCTTTCATAATAATGAAATCTCTGAATATCAGGTAAATAGGATCTGGAGAAACGAAGATGGAAAAATCAAAGAAGAATTAGATATTAAAAAAAGATCCAAAGAGGAGCAATTCCAATCCCTGGATAAGATTGAAAAATCATATTGGCAGTCATTTATTGAGGATTTAATTCCAAAAGGAATTGCCAAGCTTTTCTTTTTTGATGGAGAAAAAATTGTCAGTATGGCAGAAGAAGGCAACGAAGACATTGCAATTAAAACATCGTTTAACTCATTATTGGGCTTGGACCTAGTAGAGCAACTCAAGGCTGATCTGCAAATCAATTTGGTTAGAAATCTTGGTATGAATGAGACTGCAAAAGTTGAATTTGAAAGATATCAATCAGAAAAAATTGAATCAGAATCTGACCTTAAAGTTCTACAAGAAAGTAAATTGCAAAAAGAACAGCAACGTGATCGTATATTCAAAGAAATAGAGGAAATCGAGATAAAATTGCAAAAAATGGGAGGAGAATTTTCTATGAAAAGAGAAGAATTAAAATCAAAAAAAATACTGAATCAAGTAAGACTGGATAATTTTGCACAAAAAATAGCTGAATTATGCAGTCAAGTTTTACCGCTTAGTCTAATCCCTAACCATTTAGATGAACTAAAAAAACAAATTCAAAATGATGAGCATTCAATAAAAAGTAATTTTGAAAAAGAAATTCTCCAATCTAATCTAAAGAATATTAAAACTGAACTAGATTCGGATAATTTTTGGCATGAAATATCTGCGGATAAAAAAATTCATAATCAATTATTACAAAAAATATCAGCGTTATTTGAGCAACATATAGAATCTAAATCTAAAGTATATCAAAGCAACTTTCATTTTTCAATAAAAGAATACCAAAAAATTTTAGAAATTATAGAAGAATCTAAAGGACAAACTCTCAAATCCCTAGAAACTTTAACACAGCAATACAACGAAATCCGTGAAGAATTAGACAAAATAGAGACCGCCCTAATTAATGCTCCAAGAGATGATGAAATTGGGCCGCAAATCTCCAAGCTGAATGGACTAAACAAGGAACTAGGTACATTTGAGGCTGAAATTGCTCATATTGATCAAAAAATATCCAGCTCTAATTCACTAATCAAACACATTGGTGTCAAAATGAGAGATGCAATATCAAAGCAATACAAGAATAAAAAGTCGCAGGAAAAAGCTGAACTCACTGAAAAAATACTGGATGTCTTATCTGAATATTCAGAAAAACTAAAGCTTCAAAAAATTTCCCTACTTGAAGAATATCTTCTTGATGGAATTCTAACTCTTTTACACAAAGAAAACTTTGTCAGTAAGGTAAAAATTGACAAGGAAACATTTGTAATTACATTATTTAGAGAAGATGGAATCGAAATCCCCAAAGATATGTTATCAAAAGGCGAGCAACAAATGTTTGCAACTGCTGTATTATGGGCCTTGGCAAAAACATCTGGCAGGCCGCTACCATTTCTAATTGATACTCCACTGGCTAGACTGGACAAACAACATAGAATGAATCTTGTAGAGGGATTTTACCCAATAGCATCACACCAAACTGTGATATTTTCTACTGATATGGAAATTGATGCAAAATACTATTCCACTCTATATCCTTACATCACACGCTCGTACTCGATGCAGTATCAATCATCAAATGGCAAAACAAAACAATACCAAAATTATTTTTGGAATGAAAAAGGAGAATCACTAATTGAAATTCACTAGACTTCGAATGAGCTATCGTTCACAGAACTTGCTAGGCCAACTAAAGGTAAAAACCGGACTGACACCAAACATTACAGGAAGATTTGCACTGTGTTTATCCCTAAAGGACCCATCAGTTCCAAATCCCGATGAATTTGATGAAAAAGGCTCTGAGATTGCCCCACAGGTATTATTTGGTGATTATGAAAATATTTACTTGGCATTATTGTTATCTAGACTAAAAAAAGATGGATTAGACCCAGAATTATATCTAAATAAAATGCTCAGAGCTCACTTTAATCGCGGAACAATAGCGCTATATTCTAGAGTCAAAGATCTCTCTGATTTTCACTCGATGGTTAAAAACGAAAGACGCTCATGAGCCAAATAAAATTTCCAATTTACCTAGATCATCATGCTACTACCCCAGTAGATCCTCGAGTTCTCGAAGAAATGCTGCCATATTTTGGAGCCAAGTTTGGAAACGCATCTAGCCTTGACCATACTTTTGGATATGACGCATCTGTAGCAGTGGAAAATGCTAGAGAACAAATTGCAACAGCAATTGGCGCAAGACACGATGAAATTATTTTTACATCTGGTGCTACTGAATCAGATAATTTAGCATTACTTGGCACCATGGAAAAATACAAGGAAAAAGGAAACCATCTAATTACATGTGTAACTGAGCACAAAGCAGTTCTTGATACTGCAAAACATTTAGAAAAAATTGGTTTTAGTGTAACTTGGCTTCCAGTAAATAATTACGGAGAAATTGATCTTGACTTACTAAAAAGATCAATTACTGATAAAACAGTCATGATTAGTATCATGGCAGCTAATAATGAAATTGGAACAATTGCCAATATGGAAGAGATTGGCAAAATTGCTCATGAAAACGATGTATTCTTTCATACTGATGCAGCGCAGGCAGTAGGACATATTCCGATGAATGTTGAGAAAATGCAAATTGATATGATGTCAATATCTGCTCATAAAATGTATGGGCCAAAGGGAATTGGTGCTTTGTATGTTCGTGGAGTAAAGCCCAGAATCAAGCCAGAATCAATTCTATTTGGTGGAGGCCAAGAAAGAAACATACGCTCTGGCACACTAAATGTGCCTGGAATTGTAGGATTTGGCAAGGCAATGCAAATCTCTCATAAAGAAATGGATACAGAAAATGAGAGATTCAGAAAATGGTCAGAAATAATGCTGAAAGAATTTGAAAAACTAGGCGGAAAATTAAACGGACATCCAACCAAAAGATTACCTCATAATCTAAATGTGTATTTTCCAGGAGTAGAGAGTAAGGCAATAATTAATTCAGTTTCAAAAGAAATTGCAATATCTGCTGGCTCTGCATGTACTACTCAGATGGTAGAACCATCACACGTACTTTTATCAATAGGATTATCTGAAGAACAAACTCATTCCTCTATTAGGATTGGATTTGGAAGATTCAATATTGATGAAGAAATCATGATTGCATCAAAATCTATTAAATCATCAATACAATCTTTATCACAAATTAAAGTTTAAATTTTAATATCCACTTTATATAATGTTGAATCGAACTTATCTTGATATCGCGATTGCAATTTTAGAATTATTACATGATGCAGAATATCACACAATTACTGCTACAACGTTGCATATTGCAAAACATTTTCATCTTACTTCTGATGAAATGAGACAGGTACCAAAATCGAGATTATCTAAGAATAATAATCTATTTACTTCTACAAGAATTTATACTGAAACTGTACTTGTAGTATCTCACTTGAGAAGAGCAAAACTTGTTAAAGATTTTCCTAAATCCAAAAATATTGGGTTTTTTGCAATAACTGAAAAAGGACTATTATTATCCCAGAAAAGTTCAGTTGAAATTAAAAAATCTCTTAATCTAGAATTGAAAAAATTTAAAAATGAATAAGATGACTGTCTACAAAATTAACAATCTAAATTAAAATGGACTCAAATATGGATAAATGTGATAGGCATAGTTTCTTTAAAGGATTACGTGTAAAAATTATTTCGACTAGTGGAAATACTGTAGAAGGTATAGTTTCCAAAGTAATAACTGTAATTAGTTATGATCCTAATGGAATTTTTGTAGAATTAGAAACTGGTGAATCAGGAACTACGATAGAAATTCTACAAAACGAACAAGAAATTATTATTAATAAAATGAAGTCTGATTTTGATGGTCATCGTATTCTTGGCGAATCTAATGAAGTTGAATTTAAAGAATCTTATATGTATCCAATCAATGACCCGCTAAAATCAGTGGAACAAGTAACCAAAGAGGATAAACTTCTCATAAAATATATTATTGCAAAAACTATAGCTGCATTTGCAAATGCTAATGGAGGCACTTTGTACATTGGTGTACAAGATAGAACTAACAAAATCATGGGATTGGAAAAAGATTTTTCACTTTTAGACGCGGGTAAACAAGATTCCGATGGGTTAGAAATAAGAATGACCAGCGACCTACCAACTTTTTTTACAAAGAGAGACTTGGTGTTTCAAAATACCAAACTTCATTTTATCAAAGTTGAAAATAAAGACATCTGCGTAGTGAAAGTAACGCGTTCTGATGTACCATTTATCACATTAAAAGATGCAAAAGAGGAAATGTATGTTAGGCAAAATAATAGTTCTAAAAAATATGAAAAAGTTTCAGAGTTTATTGATTATTGGGTTAATCACATTCATAAATCATAAGTTATAATTTATCATTTAGCAATTCTTGTAATTTATTTATTCTATCTTCACATATCTTATACTTTTGACCTTCAATTAAATTCAATTGAGTGTCTAATGGCTTACATTTTGTTGGATCTTTTTTTTCGGGGGGTAATGGGTCTTCAGTTCCAGTAACTCGAAATACATCTGGATCATTTTTGCGAACTTGATAGTGGACGTCGATCAACCATTTGCAATACGGGTGTCGTTGCGTCATCTCATTGTATATGTTACCGGAGGCCAATGTTGAAGAACAGGAATTATTACCACGACTGCCATTTTTACTTTTATTGAGAGGTGCAAGATTCACTAAATTATCAATTTGCTCATATCCTCTCTCATTTTCCATAGTGTGACTACTCTGATTTGGAATTAAGTGATCTATTTGATAATCAATTTTTTTTGTCCCAAAGTTCAACGGATCAAATTCAGGCTGAACACTTTCAGCACTTAGTAACAAGCCTCTTTCTGGCAATAAACATGCATTGAAAATTAATTGTGGTTTTTTGGAAGAGTATCTGGCTGATAATAAAATTGCTCTCAGCCAACCAGGATCTGGCGCATCGTTTAAATCTCCAGCTGATTCGGGACTTAGTTTTTTACATAATATTTCCATATTATCTATTTCACCTCTCATCACAGCATGTAGTATCCGTTCTGTTTTCCCTATGTCACCATCCAGAACTTTTCTGGTCATCGCACGATAGAAACTCCATTGTTCTTTCAATGTTATCAAATCCCCACCCAAAAAATCGGGCAAGTCTTTAAATAAATCCTGATATTTAGCCTCTTTCAAAGATAAATCTTTGATCATCTGATTATATTTTTCAATTTCTGGTTCGTTTTTCTCTTCTTTAGCTTCTTTTAATTTTGATTTATAGTCATCACGTTTCTCAATCATTTTATTAAAACGTTCATGGGTCTCTTCTAATTCCTTATCCAATTTCAATTCATTCTTGTTAATTTTATTCTTTAATTCTTCTACAGTTATTTTCAATATTTTGGCTTTATTTTCTAAAGCTTCATCAAATACGAACCCCTCCTTAATTTCGAGAAATTTAGTATAGTGGTTTCTATAATAAAACCACGCGAACATACAAAAAGGTAAGGAAAAATTCTTCATTTGTGCAATATATGGAAATTTCCACTTAGCCTCATTTTTTTTGATTTTTTTATTCGCAATTTCCCAAATCGTTTCAATGTAGTCTAAAAGATCATCAAAATCATGTTTATCGACTGTGTCCCAATTTTTAAAAATATATTCAGGATTACAGCCCTTGATTATTTGTTCATTAGAAATGTGTTTCTCATCCTGTTTATCATACATAATGTTGAATAATTGAGTACCAAGACTTTTGAAAAATTTATTACTTTTTTCGGATTGGAAAATTTCTGTAAATCTATTCTCAAATTCAAATATGTAACTTTGAGAAAATTTATCTATTCCAAGATTTTCCATTTGTGAAATAATTGAAGATCTCAATAAATCCAATTGGGATAGAACTTCTCCTGTTCTATTGATGCCGAGAAATGTATTGATTAGATCCTGTTTTCCAGTAAAACCATGATAAGGATCTATTGCAACCTGTCTCATTAAAAATGCGTCAAGAATATTATTAATAAAATTCTCATTATTATTTACATCTTCTATTTGTTTTTTAATATAACCACTTACCTCTCTGTAGAAATTTTTGTAACTGTCACTAATGGCATTGCGACTATGTTCCATCAATCTTTTGTGATTCCATTGAACAATTGCATATCTAGAACCTATCTCATTTTGGAGTTGATTATAACGATCTTTTTGAATGGGCATGGATGGGGATGGCGAAAGTACAAATTCCCAGAGACAATGCACAACAGCAGTACCTACTGATAATCTCTGAAGTCCATCAATTAACTTCCAAGATTCGGTGGAAGATTGACCTTTTGCTAAAATGATCGTACCGTACATCTGAGATTTTGTTTCCAACAACTCGATGAGATTTTCTTCACCCCATACGATCCTTCTCTGCCAATTTGGAATTACAATATCTTGAGGGCCTGGAGATCGGTTAGGAACAGATACCCTTGCAAGGTTTTGCAATTCTTCAGGATAATGTTCTCTTGTTATAGGTGGAATTTTGTCTGGATCTACTATACAATATTGCAATATGTATTGAATGAAAATTGGAACTTTGCCATCTCTTCCAATTATCTCCTCCATAGAATATTATCTTAAAACAAGTATAAAAAATTTCATTAAATCATATGATGACATAATTTGATAAATCAAATTCTCATTAATTTTTACGAATTTATAAAATTTGATTATGAGTGATTGAGATGGTGTAAATATGATTTAAAAAAATCGTTACTTTGGATTCTTAAGAATTCCACACATCTCATTTTGCGATAGAATCTTTTTTGCAACTACGAAGGATGCTAAATCAAACTTTTCATTTTCAAACAAATTCGCCGTAACGAATTTACTATAAAATGTAAGGCCTTCATCTTTCATCATGGTAAAAAAATCATTCACATACTTGGTGCTAGCTGCCGTGGCAAGAAAAATCGCCTTTTTAATGGATTGGTCTCCTATGTCGCTTATATTTTGAATATGTGGTGAGTAGCAAATCTGCTTTATTACATTCACAAAGTCTTCATTTGAAATATCATATTTTTCAGGCACATCACTTGTGTAAATCTTTGAGAACATACCTGCGATCTTAAAATCAATATTACTGATGAACTTTTCCAGCTTGATTCTTGATTCAAAATCAAGAGAATTCCTATATTTGATCATCTTTTCCTTTTGAATCTCCAAGGTACCTATTTTATCCAAAAATTTATGCCGAATTTCCATCTTGCTAAAACTAGCCGCTATCTGCGATGTCAAATATTTGATATCATCGTTGATTGTGTTTCTATTCACATTTAGTCTCTTGGCAATTTGTAATGCGGACATGCCTTGCTCATAGTGCATATTGTAGACCCTATCCTGTCGGTTTTCCTTTTCAGTTTTGGTGTATCGTCCCCCCTGTCTAGGTATTGTCGACATGCCACATTAATCGGCTTTCGCATATTTTAGTATAATCTTTATTTTAAAAAAATTGCCTAGTTCTGCATAGTTATTTTGATTAAATTGAGGAAAAATTCACTAGATTACTTAACAAGTTAATTTCTTTAAGGGAAAAATTGTGTTGCAATAATTTAGAAATTTTTTTAAATTACTATACCTACATAGGATATGGCTAATTGCCCTGTTTGCAATAATGTCATTATAATTAGAGAGTTTGGTGGGGAATTAGTAGAATACCGAGGTGGCGGAAATGGGTTTTGCAAGTGCAGGGGCGCAAGACAATTCCTTAAAGATGATCCAAATGCATTGAACAAATTTCTAAAGCCACTTGAAGAAATTAAACAAAAAGAGGCAGAAAAAGAACGAGAAGAAGAACTGAGACGATTAGAGTGGGATAGAGAAAGAGAAGAGAGGAAATTACAATTTCTAAAACAAAACTTAGAAAGAGAACATAGAATTGAAGAAGAGCGAAAAAATAAACAGATATCACAAAATAATGAAATTAAAAAGAAAATACTTGCACTTGGATATAATGGGCTATTTAATGAATCAAATAGCCCATTTGCAGATTTTTACGAACTTGAAAAAATTTTAGCTAAAACTAGAGAAAAGAAAAAACTGATAGAAGAACTCCTCCAGATAAATAATGTGATTAATCCTTCTAAATCTTCTAACTCTGATAATAAGAAAATAGATAGATTTTCAAGACTGGAACTAATGAAATGCGATGATTCAACAATAACGTCAGTTAAAAATTTTTTATACAAAAAATTAGAGTTCTGGAAAAAATTTGGTAAAAACACAAAGTTTCTAGAAGAACTCAATACGTATGAAATTCAAAATTTAAATAATTTTACTTCTGTTGGTATAGATGCTCAGACAAAATTAATGAGCGAATCAATGAATGAAAATACTAAATATGTGGAAAAAACGGCTTTTTTAACTGATGATATAAACATTAAAGATTACCCATCATCAAGATTACAAATTGCGAACATCCTGATTAAGGATAACTGCACACTGGATAAAATTCTCTCATTGATTAAAGAAAAAAAACCCACGATTGAACAAATTGTAGTTGACACTGTTTTAGTTGAGTTAGTGAGTCAAAAAAAAGTAAAATATTCTGCTGGAGTATACATGGGAACAACTGACCTAGTAAGTTTTGTAAATGAACAAGCCGAAGAATTGAAGGAAGAGAACCGCAAAGAATCTCAATATTGGAATGACTATAAAAAACAAACTCGATATGACGATTACAAATTCTAATAGATCGATGCCGAGAATTTATAAAATATCTATTGATGGTTAAACACCATGGGATTATTCAAAAAAAATGACACAAGCCAAACAAAATGCCCCAAATGCGGACTTGAACTGCACGACCCAGAGCGACTAAAGCGACACATCAGCAAAGCACACGCTCATGTTAACACATCAAAGAAGTCAGAAGAGGGTGGCGGCGGTCTCTGGTAGAATACGTCCGCAAAATAAACCAGGACGACTTTGTCATAATTACAAACAGGCTAAAATCAGACTTTAACGTGGTATTTTTCTCAGAGCAAGAGCCGGCAATTTTACAATCCTTTAAAAT